>ENA-UOOH01000821-UOOH01000821.1-fermentation-metagenome-genome-assembly--contig:-NODE-821-length-33110-cov-5.527363_pt1 | contig 33110 bp, 18 predicted proteins | sample MGYA00245778_ERZ724025 | MGnify/ENA primary metagenome ERZ724025 (study PRJEB28704, sample SAMN03018313) | fermentation metagenome | biome: anthropogenic terrestrial biome; feature: soil; material...
AAACTGACTGCGCAACATTCAAATCGGAAACCAGCGCCACGTAAGATTGTCCCCCCAAAGGGCAGGCCAAAAAAAGCCTGCTCTTATTCATGCACTCTCGAAGGATTCCTTTTTTTCATAAAAACCGGATGTAACGTGTCTATTCAGAGGTGGGAGGGGGGGTCGCAAAAAAAGGGGACACAAGTGATACCCTAAGATCAGTAGGAAATGGAATTCACCGATGAACAAGGGAATCACCGCAAGAATACAGATACAGGTTCCCAGCACATTATGTTTTGTATAAGAATCTCTATATTGGCTTTGCCGTTCTCGCACCATAATCGAAACACCATATTCAGTTTCAAAAATACTCAAACGGACTGGTTTTAGCACCACTAAAAATAAATATTGCCACTGCGGCAGCAACCATTAAAAACATCACAACAAGCCCTCCCGGTAGCGTGTATGCAGATTATAATGAAGCAAAAGCAGCCTTTAACAACGATGTAACTATATATAATCAATACATCGCGGAAAAGGCTGAATATGATAAAAACCTTTTAGCCTATAATACTTGGAAAACCTATTTCACGCATCTGACAGATTATAATGCATTAGTCTCCTGGATGCGTGGTATTGGTATACCCCGCCAGATTTTTTTACCTTTTAGGTTAAAATGCACGAGTGGCGGTAGGCATCCCGCAGCCTCGTTATTTTCCGTATAAAGATCCGAATGCCTGGCATGCCCTAAAATCTGCCCCTTCCGGATCTTCTGTGCCAAAGGCAGCCCAGGCGCTGGGGCGGTAAATTTTTTCGCTTTCCACATTATGCATACATACAGGAATGCGCAGAATTGACGCTAAAGTTATCAGATCCGCACCGATATGTCCAAAGCTGAACGCGCCATGATTCGCTCCCCAGTTGTTCATCACTGAATAAACATCTCGGAATACTCCATTGCCGGTTAGTTTTGGCGTAAACCAGGTTGTCGGCCAAGTTGGATCAGTGCGCCGATCCAGCTTATCGTGAACTTCAGCAGGCAATTCCACGGTATACCCCTCTGCTACTTGAAGAGCGGGGCCAAGACCTTTTATCAGATTCAATCTGGACATCGTTACCGGCATGCCTCCGCATGTTAAAAAGTTGGCAGAGAATCCTCCTCCACGAAAATATCCAACACTTGCGGGGCGCCATTTTGTTGCCTTCAGGCATTTTTCCGCTTCCTCCGTGGTAATTTCCCACCAGGGTTTCATTGCCGGTTTTCCGTTGATACTTTGCTCACCGGTGCCATCCATCGCTGCAGAACCGGAATTGATCAAATGGATTATACCGTTTGCACCATCCCCCTGAAGGGTATGTCCGGTAACCCGCTTAACCGCATCTTTGCTCCAGTAGGTTCTCACATCGGCAAATATCTGAGCGGTATTCGTCAGCAAATGTCCGAACAGCATCGCTACGCCATTCAGGCTATCATTCTCGGTTGCCACCAGATATGGCTGGCGTATTCCGGTCCAATCGAAGGAGCTGTTCAGGATGGTTTCCATAAAGTCACCATTAGGGAAATGATCGGTCCATTGGCGCTGACCCTGGAAGCCTGCCAATATAGCGTTATGTCCATTGGCCTCCTCGCCAAAACCAAGTTCCTTCAGCCTTGGGTTTCCAGTCATCAGATCCTTTGCGATGACGGCCATCTTTACACAGAATTCCCATTCGTCATCCAGACGGTCACGATCCTTTTGCAATTCCGGCGGATTATTATCTGAGCCTTCAATACAGTTCTCTTTTACCCACTTCACCGCTTTTTGAACTTCATCCAAGTCCAGGATACCTTCATCCATTCTGCGGATGAATTCGGACAGGTCGATGTACTCATTTCTCATACCGAGATAATTCTGGAAAAAGTCGGAATTGACAATAGACCCGGCAATGCCCATGGCAACGGAACCCATTGACAGGTAGGACTTTCCTTTCATTTCAGCCACAGCAAGACCAGCCCTCGCAAACCGAAGAAGCTTTTCTTTCACATCCTCCGGGATGGTTTGATCTTCTGCATCCTGAACATCCTTGCCGTAAATCCCGAAAGCCGGAAGCCCTTTTTGGTTATGTGCTGCCAGTACGGCTGCAAGGTATACCGCCCCCGGACGTTCGGTACCGTTAAAACCCCATACGGCTTTTGGCGTATACGGATCCATATCCATTGTTTCAGATCCATAGCACCAACATGGTGTTACGGTTATGGATACACCTACGCCCTCGTGCTGGAACTTGTCTGCGCACCGGGCGGCTTCCGCCACTCCCCCGATACAAGTATCGGCAATGACACATTCCACAGGCCGCCCGTTTGGGTGCTTCAGGTTATCCTCAAGCAGCCGGGCGCATGCTTTTGCCATATTCATTGTCTGCTGTTCCAGCGACTCTCTGACCCCGCGCATCCGGCCATCAATTGCTGGCCGGATTCCAATTCTGGGGAGTCTTCCAATCCATCTGTTTTTTGGTTCTTGTACTTTCATACTTAAAAACCTCCCGAAAAAAACTCGTTGTCACGGGGCTGAAAGCCCTTAACTACGGTATTTATTTAAGCGACTACATGTAGCCGCTATATTCATTTTCCGCATTTATTCCATAGTCCTCTTGATAATGAGCCTCCACCGGCATGTCTACATGCGCCATCGGCATCCCCCATGCTGAGCTAGGAGAAAGACTTTGGAACATGGTTAATGCCTAGGAGACTGCTCGGAAAGCCATTATTTCTAATAAATACAGCTGCCAATGGCACCATTGTTTCAACAAGGAGCCTGCTTGGAAAGTGCCCATAATAATTGGTATATAGAGTTCAAACCTGCATAGAATCAAGGTATGTTATATTCTTACAACCATACTGGGATTATAAGTCAAATACAGTATTCATGCGAGTTTGGTGCCAACCTGTAAATATATAGGATGACTTTTCGAGCGCACTCCAAGGACAGTCACTGATAGCGTCATTGTTTCAATAAGGAAAGCCAAATGACACGCGTGTCAAAAAGAACCGTTTCCAATGACACACTGATAGCGTGTATAGGCTTGATCCCACCGCTCGGTATCCTGCGGAAGGTATTCCTCTGCCGGGAAAGAACGTTTTACAACCTCCTTGGCCTGTTGCAAATCCTTTACTTCCTTCAGCGCAATCAGCTGAGCCATAACATTGCCAATGGCCGTCGCCTCAATCGGACCCGCCGTAACCGGCCGATTCAGAAGGTTTGCTGTGTACCGGCTTAGCATCGTGTTCTTGCAGCCGCCGCCGACAATGTGCAGCGTAGGAACCTTCTTTCCTATGATAGCCTCCAGCCCTTCCACCGCACTTCTATACTTCAACGCAAGGCTTTCCATGATCAGGCGGACAATGGAGCCCATATCCGAAGGCGCTTTCTGACCGGTTTTTTCACAATATGCGATGACTTTCTGTGGCATGTTGCCCGGGCTGTAAAAGCTCTCGTCATCCACATCGATAAAGGCTTGAAAAGGTTTAGCAGCTTCGGCGAGGGCATCCATCTCGTCATAGCTTACCGAGATGCCTTCTTTTTTCCACGCACGGCAGCATTCCTGGTAAACCCAAAGCCCCATAATGTTCTTTAACAGCCTTATTGTCCGGTTGATTCCACCTTCATTGGTGTAATTCAAGCTAAGTGTTGTTTCATTAATTATGGGTTTTTCGCGTTCTGCTCCCAGTAAGGACCATGTTCCGCTGCTTATATACGCATCATCACTGTTTTCCAGCGGAGCCGATATGACGGCTGATCCGGTGTCGTGGCTTGCCACGGCAATCACAGGGATATCCTTTACTCCAAGCTCTTCCCTTACAGACTTTTGCAGAGTTCCAGAAAATGTGCCTGTGTCAATGATCTCCGGAAGAATTTCAACAGGAATGCCAAGCTCATTCAGCAGATCAAAAGCCCATGACACTCTCCCCGCCAAAAGCATTTGTGACGTGGACGCAATCGTAAATTCGCAAGCCTTGAAGCCTGTCAGGAAAAATGCCAGCAAATCCGGTATAAAAAGCAGCGTATCCGCTTTTTGAAGCAAGCTGGAATTGTTTTTGACCATTGACAGCAGCTGATAGATTGTATTGTATTTTTGGAACGCAATGCCGGTGTCCTGATAAATCCGGTTACGGTCGACCTTCTTCAGGGCTTCATCAATCATTCCGTCCGTACGTGCATCCCGGTAATGGTACGGATTGCCGAGCAAAACATCCGACTTGTCCAAAAGTCCGAAATCCACCCCCCAGGTATCGATTCCAATGCTGGAAATGTTGCCTTGCACCTCTTGGTGGCCTTTCAATATGCCCTGTTTCATTTCATGGTACAAACGCAAAATATCCCAGTAAAGACTGTCTCCCACCATCACAGGTTCATTCGAAAAGCGGTGGATTTCCTTCAATTGCAGGTGCCCTCCGTCAAAGCTGCCCAATATGGCTCTGCCGCTGCTGGCTCCGTAATCAAATGCCAGAACATGTCTCACACCAATACCTCCTTTTTATCAAATTCCTAAGACCCCAATTCTATAAGTGACCTGTATATATAAATTGAAAAAGATTTTAATTATGTTGTTCCTGCATCGGTGGGGATAAAGTCTGCCACCGAAGCCCATTGCGTATTTTACTGCACAAAAAACGCTTGATGTTCAGCTTCAGCTGAACGAGTCCACTCGCTTTTCCCTATGCCTTTATAATACTGTATCCTGACCTGTAAATCCATAAATTTACCATTGGAAGCCTTTGAAAACATACGCAGAAAGCGACAGCGTCGGTTAACGAAGCGGCAACCTCTCTGGCTTTTTCTATATTGATATCGGTAACAACTAGTTTGCAGCATTCCTTATCAAGCCTGTGTGCCAATGCTTCCCCAAGCCCTTGGGCGGCGCCGGTAATTACGGCAACTTTGCCATCCAGCACTCTACAACAATCACTCATAAAGAAACCTCCTTCATAGCCATTATCATACACCAAATTTATTCGTTCTCAGCAATTCCTGATTAGTGAAATTGGTTGTTACAACATGACCTTTCAGCGGCAGGATCTTTTCATGAATGGCATCGATAATCCACTCAGGCTGCGGGAAGAAGTAGTTTTCCAGCTCATGAGCAGGAGTAATCCAGTTCTTCGAGCCGACAACCACCGGTGGTGCGTCTAGGTGGTCAAAGACCAGTTCGCTGATTGTCTGCGCCATATCCTTAAGGTGTGAGCCCCTGTCGCAGGCGTCGCTGGTTAACAGGATGCGTCCGGTCTTCTTTACGGATTCAATGACCTTTTCATAGTTAAAAGGTACAATAGTTCTGGCATCGATGATTTCCGCAGACAACCCATACTTTTCTTCAAGGATTTTTGCTGCGTCCAGAGCACGATAAAGGGTTGCGCCGATGGTCAGAATGGTAATGTCATTTCCTTTCCTCTTAACATCGGGCTCTCCTATGGGGATTTCGTAATATCCCTTCGGAACGCCTTCCTTATGGAACATTTCACCGATATCATACAATCTCTGACTTTCGAAGAAAATAACCGGGTCGGTGCCCATCAGTGCGCTGTTCATCAGGCCTTTCGCATCATATGGCGTTGCCGGGAATACAACTTTTAATCCCGGAATGTGGGCCACTATGGATGTCCAGTCCTGGGAATGCTGTGCGCCATATTTAGAGCCTACTGAAATACGGACAACCACGGGCATCTTCATTTGACCCGCACTCATAGCCTGCCATTTTGAAAGCTGGTTGAACACTTCATCACCGGCGCGACCCAAAAAATCGGCATACATCAGTTCAACAACTGCGCGGCCGCCGCAAAGACCGTAACCGACAGCGGAACCGACAATCGCACCTTCCGATATCGGAGCATTGAAGAGGCGGTGATAAGGCATCGCTTCGGTCAAACCGCGGTATACCGCAAACGCTCCGCCCCAGTCACGATTTTCTTCACCGTAAGCGATCAGCGTCGGATCTGTGTAGAATTTATCAATCATCGCTTCAAACACCGCATCACGGAATTGGAATACTTTATTCTTAGAAACGGGCTTCCCGTTTTCATCCAGCCCGAAACGCTCCTTCTTCTGAACCCTCTGCCATTGCAGATTTTCTTCCTTTGGCATCAACGCTTCACATTCCCGGTTCTCCATTTTTTCAATCTTCTGATTGGAGAACATCAGCTTTCCGATAGCATGCGGATCCGCAACAAGATTCATCCTCGGAGATACTGAATCATCGGTGGCGATCTTCAGGGTTTTTGTGACAAGTTCCTGCGCATGCGACAATATGGCATCGAAAGCTTCATCCACCGCAACGCCAGCATCCACTAACTGCTTGCGGAAAGTGATGAGCGGATCGACATTCATCCATACCTCCACTTCTTCTTTTGTTCTGTAGCTGGAAGAATCGGACGGGGAGTGCCCTGAGAATCGGTAGGTTACCGTATCCAGCAGCACCGGTCCGTTCTTGTCGGCTAGAATCTGTTTCTTTCTGCGAATTGCGTCAATTACAGCCAGCGGGTTGAAACCATCAATTCTTTCCGCATGCATCTGTTCGGGGTTCACACCGGCGCCCACACGGACCAACAGATCATAACCCATCGTTTCGCCGCAGGTCTGGCCGCCCATGCCGTAATGGTTGTTAAAGAAATTCATGATCAATGGCAGGCCGCCCTTTTGGTCACCCTCCCAAAGTTTTTTATATTGATCCATTGCAGCCAGGCAAATTCCTTCCCAAACAGGTCCGCAACCCAATGAAGCGTCTCCGATATTAGCAATGACAATGCCCTTTTTCCGGTTGATTTTTTTATACAGGGCTGCGCCGACAGAAATATCTCCCGATCCGCCGACGATTGCGTTGTTCGGATAGATTCCAAACGGGGTGAAGAAAGCGTGCATCGATCCGCCCAAGCCAGCCTGGAAACCGGTTTCTCTGGCAAATATCTCAGCCATCGCACCGTAAATCAGAAAATCTATCGCCAAATCCTTAACGGTTCCGCGGGTTCTTCTCTCTTCAACAACCTTCAAAATACGACCGCCGCAGAAATTTTTCATGATCTTTAAAAGCTCTTCATCGGGAAGCTTTTGTATGGCGGACAGGCCTTTGGCCAGAATTTCACCGTGGCTTCTGTGAGAGCCGAAAATAAAATCATCGGCATCAAGAGAATATGCCTGTCCCACGGCCGCAGACTCTTGCCCAATGGACAAGTGCGCCGGACCGGGATGGTTATAAGGCACGCCATTGTATTCCCCAGTGGTCTTGATAAGATTCATCATCGTTTCAAATTCACGGATGATGGACATATCTCTGAAGATGCGAAGAAAGTCCTCTGTTGAAAAGTTCTGTTTTTCCTGTTCAATCGTCTTGTCATACTGATTGACCGGGATATCCTTAAAAGTGATTTTCCCTTTTTTCCTGATTTCAAAAGGATCTACATATAGTGACTTAGGCATATTTTATGTTCCCTTCTATATTTATTCTGCGTGTTGTTTCATAAATTAGCGCACTGGGAGTCTGCCCGTTAAGTGCTCCTGTTAATTGGCATATACAGCCCAAACCTGCATAGAATAAGGGGATGTTATATCCTTGCAATCATACTGGGATTATAAGCCAAACAAAGTATTCATGCAAGTTTGGCGGCAGCCTATAAATATATACGATGATTTTTCGAGCGCATTCCTAGGAGACTGCTCGGAAAGCCATTATTTCTAATAAATATACAAAAAGCACTCAGTTTCTCATCGAACTTATGCGGGTTTCAAGGCTGTGTTTTTTATAAATATTCATCAAAATCGATTTTTCGATCGCACTCCTAGGACCGTGACCCTGCCCCAATCAGATCTCCCACATTGCTTCCCTGATAACCTCACCGACCGTCGGATGGGGGAAAACGATCTGGCGGATATCCTCAACACGCATTTCGGTTTCCATCATCATCGCAGCGCCAAAAGGACAGTAAAGCTCACAAGAGCCTCCCTGAGATCCTTGAGGAACCTTGCGGCAGGCGCTCCATCTACTGCTCTGTGATCGAAAGTCAGGGACAATGACATTGATGAATAGGATTCGATATTGCCATTTCGTTCCCTGAACTTCTGTCCAATTGTATTTACACCTAAAATAGCGGTCTGCGGAGGATTGATGACCGGAGTGAAGGACTCAATTCCCAGTGCGCCAAGATTGGTTACCGTAAAGGTACCATCCTTCAGTTTATCCGGATTGATTGTGCCCTTCTGGCATTCCTGGGCAAGAGTCTTTGCTTCGATGGCAATTTCGTTTAGCGTCTTCAGATTTGCGTTAAATAATGTGGGCACCATCAAACCCCGATCCGTATCGACTGCAACCCCTAAATTTACATTTGTGAAATAGCGCATAGTATCGCCCAGGAAGTGGGCGTTTACGGCTTTATGCATCGGAAGGACACGGCTTACCGCATAAAGCACGATATCATTCAGCGTGATATTGGCAAGCCCCATCTTCTCGCCATTTTTCTTGAATTGCTGACGCAGGTTCATGATATCAGCCGCATCAAAGGATGCGTTCAATGTTAACTGAGCCATCTGCGTTAGGGAATCATGCATGGATCTGGCAATAACCTTGCGGATATTGGGTACCTTTGTATCCTGGTATGCCATTTCGATCGGTTTTTCTTCAAAAGTTTTTGATGGAAGCTGTTCCGAAATCCTTGAAAGTATCTGTTCCGGAGCTTTTTCCTGAACGGCTGCCGGATGGGCAATATCCTGCGTTGTCACTCTTCCGCCAAGACCTGTGCCGGACAGCGGTTGATCAAGGTTCTTATAAGCTTCTTTTGCGCCTGCGGTAACCATAATGCCCCGCTGCTGGAGATCTCTGATATCTCTTTCGATTATTCTGCCGTTTGACCCCGTAGGCGCAGCATAACGGATATCCACGCCTGTCTTTTCAGCCAAGCTTCTCGCTCTGGGCGAGATAAAAAGTTCTCCTGCAGATGTGGGTATTTCCGGTTCGACCGTATTGATATCAGCAGATTCAAGCTGATTTTCCGCATTTTCTTCCACCTCCACCTCTACCTTTTTCTTTTCATGTTCCGCAGATACCCCACCGGGTACAAAGGAGGAGTAATCATCGCCTTCTTCCCCAAGAACGCATACATTGGTCAAAACAGGAACATCATCTCCGGGCTTGAAGAATATCTCCAACATGGTGCCTGAAGCCTTTGCTTCTTCTTCAAATGCGGCCTTGTCGGTTTCATAGGAAAAAAGCAGGTCGCCTTCTTTGACTTTATCCCCTTTTTTCACAAACCATTCAGAAATAATACAGCTTTCCACCGATTGACCTTGTCTGGGCATAATGACGGGTGTTACCATAAATTTTTTCGCCTCGCTTTTATAAAATTCATCAAATTCCTGAAACTTCCTCTTCTATAAGTGACCTTAATAGTATGCTGTTATGTCATGCAGGTCACAAATAAATCAAGTGTATTTTAGCACCGTATGCTAAAACACGTAGTGGGGGTTTCTTGTTCCTTCTCCGGTGTTAGTAGATTTCCCCACCGGAACCTAATTGCGTATTTTTCTACGTAAAAATGCCATATACGTATTTTACTTCGTAAAAACGTTAGATGTTAAGCTTAAGCTGAACGAGTTCACTGTAATTTCTTATTCTCATATTGCCTTTGCGTGTTCCAGAAGATATTTCTCGGCTTCAAGATTCCATAAACCGTTATTGCTTTCAACAATATCCGCCAGTTTGACCATAACCGGATCATCCTTGCCTTTTTTACGTAAATCGCTGATTGCAGTGAGTTTCATGGAAATGTTCGTATAGATTAACTTCTTGCCGCCAAGTATTTTAGGCAGATTCATTGTTGTGTCCACAACGCTGTCCAGCCCGCCGATATGTGTAATCATGGACGCTGGGTTAATTTTCCCTTCAGCCATCATTTTCAAGGATTCGATCATATCTTCGGTGTTTCCGCCGCTGGTTCCCACAATGTGCGTTGAATTATAATGTACATTGTAAAAATTCAGTTCTGCCGCAAACGCAGGATTGGTCGGTCCCGCAAAGAAATTCAGACAGCCGTCCTTGCCGAGAATCTTATCACCCTGCTCCACAACCGGTTTTACAGGGGCAAAGACAAACACATCGTCATAACCCTTGCCGCCTGTCAGTTCCAGCATGGCTTCAACAGGATTTTCAACATTTGATGTATCCAGATAAACCAAATTGATTCCATTCTTTTTTGCTTCTTCCACAGTATAGAGTGATGTTGCCCTTGCAAGTCTGATTTCGTCTATATCGGTCACTACGAGAAGGGATGGTTTCAGTTCCCCATGAATGGCATAATCTATAGCCCCAAGGCCCATAGAACCTACACCTGCCAGAATTGCCATGTTTCCGCCCTTTTTTATACCCATTTTATGAGCGTAAATGCTGCTCTCGGTATGATAATTGGCACGAAAAGCGCCAACAATGCAAGACATCGGTTCGGACAGGGAACCGTAAAAGTATCCGTCCCCCCTGTATTCCAAAAGACATCCCTGTTCCATCACTTCGTTGGGGATTATGATATGCGTGGCATCACCGCCGATATATTTAAAGGTATAGCTAGGTGCTGCATATGGGTTCTCTTTTAGGTTCAAAGCGGGCTGAATGGAAAATTTCATTCCCGGACAGAATTGATTTCTCCACTTTTGACCAACCTCTAAAATAACCCCGCAAAACTCATGCCCTATAATAATCGGATTATTGGCTATATCCTTGGGGATTCTTTTATGGTCGCTTCCCTGCAAAGTTGCTTTGTATGAGGACATGCAAATACTGTCGGAGATAATTTGAGCAAGGATTTCATCCTCCCGGATTTTAGGAAGTTCAAACTCCTCAAGCCGTAAATCATTTTTGCCGTATAAACGGACTGCTTTTGTTTTCATCCCTGTTTCCTCCTGCTAAAATCATATTGTTTTGATTGCAATAACCTTGCAGGTAACCTTCCAGAATTTCAGTCCTGCCTGACATCAGGAAGATTTCAATATTTTAGTTTTCATGGCTCGGGTGAACAATATGATCATTTCGTTAATACTATGTTCCATTATAACATTTTAGCTGATAATATGTAACATATTTTTAAATTAAATTGTATTTTTTTTAATCATATTGTTTTGATTGCAATCAACCTTGCTGATAATCTTCCGGAGTTTCAGTCCTGTCTGACATCAGGAAGATTTCAATACTTTGGTTTTTCATGGCCAAGGTGAATGATATGTCTATATTATTAATGTTATGTTTCATTATAACACCTTAAATGATATATTGGAACATATTTTTAAATACTATTGTGCTTTTTTTTAAATACTATTGTTTTGGTTACAGTTAACCTTGCTCGTAATCTTCCGGAGTTTCAGTCCTACCTAACATCAGGTAGATTCAATATTTTGGTTCTCATGGCTTAGGAGTCTACTCGGAAAGCCATTATTTCTAATAAATATATAAAAAACACCCAGTTTATTAACAAACTTATGCGAGTTTCAGGGCTGTGTTTTTTATAAATATTCATAAAAAACCGAGTTTACGAGCAGTCTCCTATGCGAATGATATGTTTACTTCATAAGCGATATGTTCCATTATAACATTTAAAACGGAATATTGGAACATATTTTTAAATTCCGTTGTACTTTTTTTTCAAATCAGTTATGATGGTTATAAAGCGTTGGAGCATATGTAGTTGCTGGTGCTGTGAATTGCCTATGCAAATTGGTTGTTGAGGAATTCACCAGGATATTCTATGTTCCGGATTGATTCTATTTTTACCCAAGATTGAATTGATCATTTTATCGGCGATAGGAGTGTTTGGCTTGTACAATGACAGACAGGAACAGATATTAAGCTTGTTGAATGAAAAAGGTGAAATCCAGATTTCAGATTTAAAGGATGTTTTTCCGCAGATTTCCACCATGACTCTCCGCCGCGACTTGTCTCTGCTGGAGAGTAAGGGGTTATTGATCAGAACCCATGGAGGTGCGGTAAATATAAAGAAGCTTTCGTCCATTTACGGAGAAGAAGATTCCTATTCGCTGCGTGCGATGGAAAACGTGGAATCCAAAACGAGCATCGCACAAAAAGCGTTGAGTTTTCTCGATAACGGTCGCTCAATATATCTTGATGCGGGAAGCACAGTGATGTATCTTGCAAAGCTGATTCCCGATGAACCTTTTTCCATCCTGACCAGCGGCATTAACATCGCCATGGAGCTTACCAAAAAGTCCAAGATGACTATTTATCATACCGGCGGTCAATTAAACCAGAACAGCCTGTCTTCATCAGGCCCCACATCCATGTCAATGCTGGATTTTATCAATATCGACATCGCATTCATGGCGGCTTCGGGTTTTACTCTTGAAAACGGCTTTATGGTATCCAATTTCTTTGAATGCGAACTGAAAAAAACTGTGATGAAAAAGGCAAAAAAAGTCATCATGATGATGGACTCCAGTAAAATAAACAAGGTTTTGGCATTCACCTTCGGTAATCTGTCAGATCTGGATATCCTTATCAGCGACGGCAATCTGCCAGAAGCTGTTGTAAACAAAGCGCTTGAGTCAAGCGTTAAGGTACTTTAAAGTCAGTTACAGCATATCCCTATTGCTTGATATGCAAATATGTTATCAAGCAGATTTTATTTGAACACCATAAAATCGCTTGCGGTGCATTCCGGCAGGCTGGGGTTATCTTTCCAGAGTTCGAAAAGCATACTATATATTTACAGGTTGGTGCCAAGCTCGCATGAATGCTGTGTTTAACTTATAATTCAAGCATGATTGTAAGGATATAACAAGGGTCAAAACTCGCTCAGAATTTTTGACACTACGTTTATGAAAGGGAATGGTGTTTTTTATGAAACAAAAATTTCGATTTACCAGTAGTAGATATTTCCAAAAAATAATATTATTTATGTTAATTTTTGGTCTGGTTATTTTTATCCCTTTTGCTATTGTTACATATAAATTATCTGAAAGAAATACATTAAACAGCATTAATGCATCCAACGATGCTGTTTTATCACAGATTAATTATACATATAAATACCTGACCAATAACATGTCAAATTTATGTGTGGAGCTTTTTTTTAGAAATGATGTGAGAAAGATAATGTATAATAAAGACATTTCATACAGTGAAGTTATATTAGGCATCAAAGAGTTAGAAGATACTATATTACTTACCAACCCTTCTATATACTCAATATCAATTTACAATAAGAAGAGAGATGAATTGTATACAACAAAGATGAACTGTCAGATATCGGAACAGGAATTGTTTAAGTTTATTTATGAGCAGGAAGAAATAGTTAAGTTAAAGCCTATTTTAAGGACTATAACCACTCATGTTGGGAATATTGAAACTACAAGCTATGTTTTTTCATATTTTATGTATGAATTTGGAGATCCAATTGAAACTACAAGTAATTTTTTAGTTATAAACCAGAAAGCCAATTGGATTATGGATAACATAGTTAGCAATACATATTCAAGTAATTCTTTTGCTACATCTACTTATCTTCTGAATAATAGCGGTGTGATTAGTAAAAGTTCAAATTCTACAATCGAGCAGAAGGCACAAAAATACCTTATCGAAAATTATAAAACTGATGTCCTATTTAGCCATAGATCTGATCCTCAGCATAATATAAAATCATATAATGGGAAAAAATACATCCTATCATCTGTAAAATTAGGTGACAGTGATAATTTTCTTTTAATAATACAAGACTACAATCAGGTTTTTAAAAACCGTATTGAACTTAGAAATAATTTTATATTAGTTGGTATATGCTTTGTATTTACAATGACAATTGCACTCTTTTTGTTTTCAACAAGAATATACAGGCCGGTTAATAATCTAATGTTAAATTTACCCCAGGTAGAGAATATTGCCCAGGAAAATAATGGCTTAAGGAAAGTTAACGAATTTGAGTATTTACAGAGTATGTACAATAGCATAGATGAATCCAAGAGTATTCTTCAGAGCAAAGCTGCTTCATTACAGCCTATTGTTGAGCATTATCATCTGTTTATGCTAGCAAACGACAGTAATACTTTAGCTTATGAACAGTTTAAAGCAACTATGCCTGAGCATTGGCTATCTAAAGTTATAGATTGTAATTTATGCGTCATTATATTTAAAATTGACAAATTTGAACATAACAAATTCAATTTTGAGCGGAGTGACTTGGGACTGCTGCTTTTTGCAATTCAGAATATTGCTGAAGAAATTATTTGTGATCAGCAAAAGTACTCAGGTTTTAGGAATGTGAATAATACTTACACCTTAATAATTGATTTCTCATGCACGGATGCAAATTTAGACGTTAGTGATGAAAGTATTAACCAAAGATTATACCAAAAGATACAAAAAACTCAAACCCTTGTGAAGCAGTATTTAGATATTACTACAACTATTGCATACAGCAGTATCGGATATAATGTAACTGAAATTTCTACACTTTTTTCAGAAGTAAAGGAGCATATGTCTTATAGCTATATATCACGCTTACAAAGCATTTTAAACAAGGACAGTTGCAGGATTAACAGTGAAAATATACAAACTAACTATCCTCAGGAGCTCGATAGCAAACTGATAAAGGCAATGACAAGCAATGATATAGAGAAAATAAAAATAATTTTTGCGGATATAAAAAATGTAGTATGCACCTTTAAAAGGAATAATATTACCATATGTCTTATGGCGCTGGTGAATTTGGTAAACAAAACGATAGATGATTTAAATAGTCAAAAAGGTATTATTAAAAATTACGGACATATATACCAAAAGGTCATTGACGCTGAATATATGGATGATTTTTTCGATGAGCTCATTAAACATATAAAAGAAAACCTGATGTATGATAATACGAAATCTATTGAAAGCAGGGATCAAATATTTATTAGTACGGTAATGAATTACATTCAGAAGAATTATAGTGATATAGATTTATCATCAGCAAGTATAGCTGATTATTTAGGTATGTCCAGTAAGTATATTATGAGAAAGTTTAAGGATTGTACAAGTATTTCCTTAAATGATTACATAATTAGCTTCAGAATGAAGAAAGCGGCTTCGCTGCTCCAAAATACTGACTTAACTATTAGTAAAATAGCAGAAGAAATAGGTATAGAGAATGAAAATTATTTCTACAAACTGTTTAAGAGGGTGTATGATTGCACTCCTAGGGAATATACAGATATGAACTGCAAGTAAAAAGGCTGATACAATATTTTCATAGGTTAATTCTCCCCCTAAAGTTCTGAAAAAATCTTTTAATTTCTCATATGATTTTACTGCAAAAACGCATGCCTTTGAAAAAACATAAATTTATAGTATCAGGAAAGCACGTATTTCAGGCATAAAATACCGGAATAAAGGTTTTTATGACTGAAATACGATGATTTTCGAGTTTTTGCAGTAAAATCCTCAAATATATTTAATTAATAACCAAAGTGGGCTGCATCACAACCAAAAATTGGAGACACCCTAAATATAGGCGTGTCAAGATCTCTTCCACAGAGGATTTGATGACTTTGCTTGCATAAAATAGCAGAAAACCCATTGCACTTCCTCCGCAAATACTGCACTGAATTCTCGAAAAGAGTGTATTTTTTCACCAGCGCATTAATATATGTGCCATTTGTTTTGGCGAAACCAAAGCAAGATGATCTAAGGTTTGCTATTTAAGCAGCGTTTTGTAAGCAAAATGGGATCACATGTGAGATTGAATATACTGTTCGGAATATTCAAGATACTACTATATACTTTTGATACTTTTCTACTACAAAAAAGGAACATTTGTGAAACAAGGCTTGTGTGAATGCTTTTTTATAGTTCATTATGCCAAATTTATAGTAGATTGTTTTGTTATGCACAAGTTAAAATAAAATCAACTTGAATGCTTTTAGAGTTGAAAAAGTTATAATAGGTTATAACAGGGGGTGTAAATTTAGATAATGAAAAAAGGCATTACTATAAAAAGAAAAATGAACTGGAACCTCTTTTTGTTAGCAATTCCCGGCTTAATATTTTTAGTAGCATTTTACTATATGCCTATGTTGGGGTTGGTAATACCCTTTAAAAAGATGGATTATTCGCTGGGTATCCTTAAAAGTCCTTGGGTAGGGTTCAAAAATTTCGAGTTTTTATTCAAAACAAAGGACGCATTTCGCATAACGCGCAATACACTGTGTTTGAACCTGTTGTTCATTGTGGTAACACTTTTATTATCAATAACTCTTTCTTTATTATTGTACGAGTTAGGAAAGAAAAGTGTGAAAGTATATCAGACAGCTTTGTTTGTGCCATATTTCGTATCATGGATTGTAGCCAGTTATGTATTATATGCATTAATAAACCCGCAAATGGGGGCAATTCCAAGGATTCTTGCCGACTTGGGGATGGATGTTAAGAATTTTTATAATGAACCCAGCTATTGGCCGTTCATACTATTAGCATCTTATGTGTGGAAAAATATAGGGTATATGACATTGCTGTTTTATTCAACGCTCATAAGTATAGATTTGACCTATTTTGAAGCAGCAGCTATTGACGGTGCAAACAAGTTTCAAATTACATTTAAAATATCAATTCCACATATGTTGCCTGTTATAATCTTGATGACGCTTATGCAGATAGGTAAGATTTTTTATGCTGATTTCGGTATGTTCTATTTCTTAACAAGAGATTCAGGTGTTCTATATTCGACTACGGATGTTATTGATACATATGTATATAGAGCATTGTGTGTAACCGGGGACATTGGAATGGCTTCAGCAGCAGGTCTTTACCAATCGGTTGTTGGATTTTTACTGGTTATGGCAAGTAACTTGGTAGTTAAGAAAACAAATGATGAATATGCAATATTCTAAGAAAGGAGTTAAAACATGGGTGAAAGTAGAAAAGCAGATATAATACAAGAATCAATAATAAGTTTTGTGTTTATACTATTTTCAATATTTTGCGTGGCTCCATTGTTATATATTTTATCTGCTTCATTCTCAAGTGAAAATTCATTAGCTCTTTATGGTTATTCGTTAATTCCAAAAGAATTTTCAACTCAGGCCTACGAGTATATATTTAAAACCCCAAAGCAGATATTAAGCTCATATAGTGTTACTATATTTGTTACTGTAATTGGGACTGCATTTAGTTTATTATTTACAAGCATGTTAGCTTATGTTACTGCCCGAAAGGATTTTAAGTATTTTCGGCAGCTATCGTTTATGGTATTTTTTACTCTATTGTTTAATGCGGGGATGGTACCCTCATATATAATGATTACTAAGTACTACCATTTGAAAGAAAACATATGGGTGCTTATACTTCCATATACCATAATTCCATGGCATGTGTTTTTAATGAAAGGTTTTTTTTCAGATATACCAACATCATTGATAGAGGCAGCAAAAATAGATGGAGCATCAGAGATAAGAACATTTTTTACCATAATTATGCCAACTTCAAAACCAGCTTTGGCAACTATAGGGTTATTCTGTGCATTTACTTACTGGAATGATTGGTGGCTTTCGATGTTGTACATTGATTCACCTAAGCTGACATCATTGCAATTTTATTTATATCGTATTATGAATAACATACAATTTTTAACGTCATACATGACTGCCGGAACTATTTCCATTGATTATTCAAAGCTGCCCAGTGAAACAGCAAGGATGGCATTATGTGTTCTTGCAGCAGGCCCAATGCTAGTAATTTTTCCGTTCTTCCAAAAGTACTTTGTCAAAGGTATAACTTTAGGAGCGGTTAAAGGTTAGGTGCAATACGGGATCATAAAGATCCCAAAATATGAATATTCCGGGAGGCGGAGCCATATTCTCTTTGGATTAAGTCGCCTATTCCGTTATGGAGAGCCAGTAATGGGTGACTCTTTGTTTAAGATTAACCGGCTCTTAAGCGTAGGAATATTCAAATGTGATTGGCTAAATGTACATGACTTCCAAGGTTCGCAATCTTAACTTAGTATATATATTTTGTTAATATATATAAAAAATAAAAGAAAGGTGAGAGGAAAATGAAATTTAAAAAGATCGCATCATTGGTATTAGCATTAATTATCATGAGTGCTGTTTTAGTTGGTTGCGGGGGCAATAACTCAGCTGTAGATACCACCACAGAGAGTACTGCAGCAAAAACTACGACAGTAGCAAGTACAACCGCAGAAACAGAAGAAAGACAACCGGTAGAACTTTTATGGTATGTTGGAGGTCCAGGTCCACAAGCAGATACACCGCGGGTATTGGAGGAAATATCAAAGTATTTGAAGGACAAAATCAATGCTTCTTTAAAAATTGTTGAAACCGATTTTGGAAGCTATAAACAAAAAATGCAAATGGTAATTGCAAGTCAGGAAAAGTTTGATTTATGCTTTACGTCCCATTGGAGTAATAACTTTTATAACAATGTAAGCAAAAATGCATTCTTAGAACTTGATGAGCTGATTGCCAACTTCGCTCCTGAACTAAAAGCTGCTGTTCCACAAGGCGGATGGGATGCTGCCAAAGTAAAAGGGAAGGTTTATGCAGTTCCCAATATGCAAATATGGGCAATGACAAATGGCCTTGTAGCAGCAAAAGAACATGTAGACAAGTATAATTTTGATATCGGAACAGTAAAATCTCTAAAAGATTTAGAACCACTTTTAGCCGCAATTAAAAAAGACAACCCGAAGATGTATCCGTTGGCCATTTCAACAAGGGGTGCTTTAGATTACTGTACATTCAGCATTGGTTATGATGAATTGGCCGGAAGACATATTCCAGGCGTAGTTATGTTGGATGACAAAGAATTAAAGGTTATAAATCAATTTGAATTGCCGCAGGTAATGGAACACTACAAATTAATGTACGACTGGAATAAAAAGGGATATTTCAGACCTGATGCTGCTACTGTTAATGATGCTAAACCTGACATAAGAGCAGGCAAGCATGTTGTTGAATTCTTGGGAACAGTTAAGCCGGGTGAGGAAGTTACTCTTAAAACAGCATTTGGAAATAAGGATGTTGTTATAATTCCTATTTCAGAATCATGGCTGCCGACAAGCGGTATCACTGCTACTATGACAGCAATAAGCAGAACATCGGAGAATCCCGATAGAGCAATGGAGTTTATAAATCTTGTAAATACCGATAGGAAACTCTATAACCTTATTGTTATGGGTATAGAAGATAAGCACTATGAAAAAATTGACGAGAATTATATAAGACCAATTGCAGATTCCGGATATAGTCCTAACTCAGATTGGATGTACGGAAACCAGTTTAATGCATACCTAAAAGAGGGACAGGACAAAAATGTTTGGGCAGAAACCGATGCATTAAACAACTCTGCTAAACCATCAGTTGCTATAGGGTTTGCATTTGATCCAACAAATATTCAAAATGAGATTGCAAGTGTAAATGCTGTAGTTAAAGAGTACGAGCTAAGTTTAGATACAGGTTCTGTTGACCCTGAAAAAACTCTGCCCGAGTTTTTGAAGAAGCTTGAACAAGCAGGAAGTAATACTATTATAGCTGAAATTCAAAAGCAGCTTAATGAATGGAAGACCAATAAGTAAACAAGTAACAGTTAAACTTAAAGTGAACTTGGTCAGCTAAGCTGAACTGAACTTCAAGCGTTTTTACACAGTAAAATACAAGGATAGGCTTTGGTGAGGGGGTTCTTCCCCCACCGAAGAACGAACAAGACCCCGCTGGGAACAAGCTTACAATGACAGACTGCGGGGTTCTATCCCACCGATGAAAGAACAAGGCCCCGCAACAGCAAAGACCATACCAACAGTTTTTGGGGCTACACTCCCACAGAAGAAGAAACAAGAAACCCCGCTTATAGAAGTGCGGGGCATAGAAATTTGATGAACAAATGAATAGGTATCAGTGGCATCTTTCCAGTTAAAATGTTTTTTTAAGGGACCTCAGATATAAAATAGCAGGAGAACAGGTATGTTTAGCATTAAAACAAGTACTAATGCCCATATTTTGACACAGGTTTCACATTCATCGGTGAGCATTAAGTTTAAAGCGGATGCTATAGACTGTTATATTGAATTATGCTACTGCTTAGACTTCCAAACTACCGGAGAGGAATATGTATTTTTACCTGCTTGCTGTTATAATGGAAATCGGTTTAATTGTTTAAATAAAGATTATCCGCCGCTATTTACACCCGAAGAAGCAAGTATTGATATGTCTGTAACTATTACTGATGTACCAAGGCTTAATAAAGATGGCAGCGGCTTAATTGAAGTGACAACAGGTGATGTAAGTGTACCCTGCGTTGGAATTTTTTCTGAAAATGAGCAGCAAGGAGTGCTTTTATACACAATTCAGGAAATAGGGGTTATTAATCTTGGGCTATCATATCAAAAAGGAAAAATAGGTGTTACTTACCCTCATATAAGGAAAGACAAAATGTATCGCTGGCCTTTTATGAGGCCTTCAACAGATAAAGGAATGTCTTTTCGTAAAGGAGACATGATAAATATTCCATATAAGCTATTAAACTTTAAATGCAAAAATATAGAAGAATTCTATAGAGTGTTCTTTGAGAATCGCAAGTGCATGGGAATGGATTGCAATTTACCTGAAATTCTTACTTTTGAGGAGCAGTTTCAAATACAGAAAAATAAGTTTAATGCAATGAATTGGAGACAAGAGGGAAAGTTTTATGGTGTTACAACAATCCAGAATGGCGGATTAGCTTGGCAGCCCGGCTGGGTAGGCGGAGCCATGGCAACCTATCCGCTTATGAAGCTTGGAGGAAGTCTTGAATGGGAACGCTCTATAGACACCTTAAGGCATCTTTTCAAAACTCAAGCCCCGAGCGGGTTTTTTCATGAAAGTACCGATGAATACGGCAATATCGGAGGCGTTGGTTTTCCTGGGTATGGCGGCAGTGCAAAGAATTGGCACCTTATTCGTAAATCAGCTGATGTTTTATACTTTTTGTTCAAGCATTTTAATCTTATGAAACAAAAGGAATATGATATTCCGCAAAAGTTTATTAATGGTGCTAAAAAGTTGGCAGATGCATTTGTTGCTTTATGGGATAAGTACGGACAGTTTGGACAGTTTATTGACCTGTTAACGGGAGACATCATAGCCGGAGGATCGACAAATGGAGCTATAGCACCGGCTGGGCTTGTGAAAGCTTATGATTTTTATAAAAACAGCAGATATCTTGAAGTTGCTAAAGAAAGCGCAGAGTTATTCTATGTAAGGGATTTGTTGAGTGGATATACAACTGGCGGACCTGAAGAAATATTACAGTGCCCAGATAGTGAAAGTGCTTTTGGTTTATTAGAAAGCTTTATAAATCTATATGAAACCACTAAAGAAGCTAAATGGCTTAAATATTCAGAATATACTGCACATCTATGCGGTAGTTGGGTGGTCAGCTATAACTACAAATTTCCGCCGGGAAGTGAGTTTTCAAGACTTGATATGAAAACAACAGGCAGTGTTTTTGCAAATGTTCAGAATAAGCATTCAGCACCCGGCATATGCACTTTATCAGGGGATAGCCTGTATAAGCTTTATAAATGGACTGGTAACATGCTTTATTTAGAACTGTTTAAAGAAATTACTTTATCAATAAGCCAGTATATGTCCACAGAAGAGCGCCCTATATATTCATGGGATGTTCCAAAGGATGCAAGTCTTATGAACGACGATAGCATAGTGGTTACAAAAGAGAAATTACCCCAAGGTTATATATGTGAGCGGGTTAATATGTCAGACTGGGAGAGCGAAAGATGTATTGGTGGTGTTTTTAATGGCAGCTGTTGGAGTGAAGTCAGCAATTTGCTGGTATTGGCAGAAGTATCTGATATCACCAAACATAATTAAATTCTTTTTCAATTTATATTGTGATTTTACTGCAAAAACGCATGCTGTGAATAAACATAAATTTATAGTATCAGAAAAGCACGTATTTCAGGCATAAAATACCGGAATAAAGGTTTTTATGACTGAAATACGATGATTTTCGAGTTTTTGCAGTAAAAACATATTGTCAAAATATAAAAATTTTAAAAGGTAGGTGGATTTAAGTGAAGAAGTTAAGAAGTATAACTAGTACAATATTGGTATTTGCACTGGTGTGCGGCATGCTTTCAGGTATGGGATGCATATCAAAAGCATATGCACAGGAAGGTCCTGGTAAAGCCTTCTATGTTGCAACGAACGGTGCAGACACAAACGATGGTACATTTAATGCACCTTTTGCTTCTTTGGAAAAAGCAAGGGATGCTATTCGAGAGTTAAAGAGCACTTCCGGGTTACCTGAAGGCGGTGTTACCGTATACCTTAGAGAAGGTGCATATAGCCGGTTATCATCTTTTGAATTAGATGAGGCGGATTCTGGCACCGACAATGCTCCTATTACATTTAAGTCGTACAATAACGAAGAAGTTAGTATTATGGGAGGATACAATATAAATTCAGATTCATTTGTACCTGTAACTGACGGGGAAATATTAAACAGGTTGCCAGAAGAAGCTAGAGACAAAGTTTGGCAGGTCAATTTAAAAGCGCAGGGCATTACGGAATATGGTGTAATACCCAAAGCTGGATACAATTGGCCACCGGTTCCTCCAGCACCTGAACTGTTTATAAATAATAAAACTATGACATTAGCGCGCTATCCTAATAAAGGTTTTATGCTAACCGGTGATGTTATTGAAGAAGGATTTATTCCGCGCAATCATATGCATGACAAACCTGCCGGCGATCCCAGTCATGAAGATTATGTTCCGGAGGAAGAATGGATAAATCAACAAGGCCCTATTTTTAAATATACTAACACCCGTATTAATAGCTGGGAAGAAGAGAATGAAATCTGGTTATTCGGGTATTGGAAATGGGATTGGGCTTTTGATAATCTGAAAATAAAAGATCTTGATAAAGCAAATAAGAAAATTGAAGCATCAAGTCCAAGCTTTTATGGCATTAATAAGGGGCAAAGATTCTACGCTTACAATTTGCTATCAGAAATTGATATGCCAGGCGAGTGGTATTTAGACAGGGTTAACGGGATGCTCTATGTATATCCTGAAACAGATATAAAAAATAGTACAGTACAGATGTCTGTTTTAGATACTCCATTAATAAATATGAATGGAGTATCTAATATAAAGATACAGGGCATTACTTTTGAAATATCCAGAGGACACGGCATTAAAATGATGAACTGTTCTAACAACTTAGTTGTTGATTGTACATTCCGTCGTCTCGGACAAAAAGCAGTAGTCATAGGCGATGAGGATACTGCATTTCAAAATGGGCTGATTATGGACGACGAATCAGGCGGAGGAACAAATAACGGGATTGTTGCTTGTGATATTTATGAAACAGGTGCAGGAGGTATTTCTATCACTGGTGGTAACCGTAAAACCCTTACTCCGGTAGGAAACTATGCAGAAAACAATCATATTTATGATTATGCACGTATTGTCAGAACGTATACCCCTGCCATTAAGTTGATTGGTACAGGCCTTAGAGCTTCAAATAATTTAATTCATGATGCACCACATTTTGGAATCGAATTTAGAGGAAATGACAATATAATTGAAAATAACGAGATATATAAAGTATGCCAAGAAACATCTGATACGGGGGCGATATATTCAGGACGTGATTGGACATACCGTGGAAACATTATTCGTAATAACTATATCCATGACATCAGTGCTATTGATACTTCAAAAATGCTCTTTGCTGTGTATTTTGATGATTTTATGAGTAGTGCAGAAGTTACAGGAAATATACTCTATAATATTAAAGGCACAGCATTTTTAGTTGGTTGTGGCAGGGATCATATTATTAAAAACAATATTATGATTAATTGTAATACCTCCGTGGAGATAGATAACCGTGGAGCAGCAGATTGGGCCGCACCGATGGCAGAAGCTCCTAATGGTACTTGTTATAAAGCTCTCATAGACGTTCCATATAAAGAAGAGCCATGGGCAAGTAAATATCCTACGCTGGTAAACATATGGGAAGATGAACCAAAAGTCCCTAAGGGAAATGTAGTAAAAGATAATGTACTATGTAATAGTGGTGCTTTACAGATTACGAATAATGCTAAAACATACGGCACAATTCAAAATAATATTAGCATCACAGCTGAAAATGCAGGCTTTGTAGATATGGAAAACAGAAACTTTGCATTAATAGATTCTTCTGTCATTTATCAGGAAATACCTGGGTTCCCACAAATTCCTTTTAACGAGATGGGATTAAAGGTAGATGAATACCGTACAAATATTGGTATTGGTGATTTCAATTTAATTGCACCTCAAAACGATGCAACAAATATTAACGCAATGAATGTTATTTTCCAATGGGAGGCTGCCGATGGCTGCGACGGCTATGAGTTGATTGTAGCAGAGGATGAAGAGTTTACAAAGGTTATAATTGATGAAAAACTAACCGGCACCAGTAAAGCAATTGATGGACTTACATCAAATAGAACTTACTATTGGAAAGTTAAGGCGCATACGCTGGCAAGCTCAATTCCGGAAGGAGAGTGCTCTGAAGTTTATAAGTTTACAACTGGAGAAACATGCTTTACGGAAGGTTTTGAGAATGGATTTGCAGGATGGATATCAGAAAAACCAGGAACACCAGTTGTAAGCAGCGAGCAAAAACACGGGGGAGAAAACAGCTTCAAAATAAATCATGATGAGGTCGTTATATCCAAGACGTTTTCAAATAACTATAATGGTAAAGTTACGATATGGTATTATGATAACACGTCCCCAGACGCAATGCACATGGCAAAAGTTGATGCTTGTGGTGATGCTTGGGGAGTGGGTATAGGCGTTAATAAAAAAACAAAGTATCAGGTACGTATTCCGACTTGGACGGATACAAATATAGACAGAACAAAAGGCTGGCATAAGTTTACTTGGGATTATACATCCGGTAATAATGTTGTTTTATATATCGATGACAAGGAGGTTGCTTCATCAAGTGAATATACATCATTTAATAAAATATCAATGGGAGACTTTTGGGCAAGCGCTCCAGTTTTTGTTCAAGTTGGTTATTTTGATGATGTTATAGTAGAAAATGCAAGAGTGCCGGTAGAAGGTTTAGCAATAAGTAAGCCTTTACTGGAGCTTGAGATAGGACAAACCGAGGTTATAACAGCAACTGTAACGCCTGATTTTGCATTAAACAAGAATGTTACATGGAAATCCAGCGATGACGAAATAGCATCAGTGGATCAGTATGGAGCTGTTACAGGCAATGCTGAAGGAACAGCCACAATTACTGTAACCACGCAAGAAGGTGAATACACCAAAACCTGCACTGTTACAGTGAAAAAGCCGAAGCCAAAAGCAGTATTGACAGCAGCAGGCGATACTGTAAATGCCGGAGACGAGTTTACTGTCAGTTATGCATTAAATACAGTGTCTCAAAGCGTGTATGCCCAGGATATAACAATCCAATATAACGAGGATGTATTTGCATATGTAGACGTACAATCGCTGATTGTTCAAACTGTTATCTTGGAGGTATATCAAGAACCCGGGCAATGTAGGTTTATAGTAGCAAGTTTGGGAGAACCAATAACTTGTGACGCACAAGTACTCGATATTACATTTAAGGCCAAAAAAAATGCAGCAGGAACAAAGGTTATCACGCTGCTTAATGCGGAATTGGCTAATGATGAAGGAATAATAATAAAGGCTGTAACTACAGATGCAACTATTGAGGTTATAGGAGTAGATAAGACTGTATTAAACCAAAAGATAGCAGAATCGAACGAAAAGCTTGATAGTGCTGTAGAGGGTATCGAAACAGGCCAGTATCATGAAGGATCAAAGAATAGACTACAAGCAGCTGTTGTCGGTGCGCAAATGGTAGCAAACAATGAATCTGCAACGCAGGCAGATGTTGATGCTGCTGCAGCGGAACTGTGGTTAGCAATAGATAAATTTGATAACCTGAGGATAACTGAAAACACTGGGGATATAAACAGCGATGGCACTATAAACATAGGAGATCTGGGGATAGTTGCAGGGCATTATGGAGAGAAGGAAGGAAGCAGCAACTGGGGTAAAGCAAAAGTAGTAGACATAAATGGAGATGGTGAAATAGGTTTATACGACCTTGCATTCATCGCTAAGAGAATAATAAGAAAGTAGTAGAAGAGCAACAAAATAAAGGGTGGGTAGCAATACCCTATCCACCCTTTATAACAATAACCAAAGGAGGCTTAATCATGAAAACTAAGGCTATGACAATACTGCTGGCTTTAATGCTCCTTGTAAATATGCTGTTTTGCACCCCTATAGCATTTGCACAAGAAGATACTTCCTTTTCCATGACCGCAAGCACATCAAACTTAAATATCGGTGAAGCATTCACAGTAACAATTAATGTAAATAATGCAAACAAAATATACGCTTATGAAACGTTAATCAGCTTTGACCAAAGCAGGCTTGAGATTGTGAATGTTGAATCCATAGTTAATGGGAACGGGTTCCGTGTGGATCCCAAATTGGTATCAGATGATGAGGTGCTCTTTGCATTCACCAAGACGGGAGACGAAATCGGAGAAAGCGGTAATATTGGCTTGTGTAGATACACATTCAAGGCAAAGGGAGAAGGTGCGGCTTCAATAACACTAAAAACCGTAGAGTTACTGGATACTAATCTTAAGGGCGATAAATACACAATAAATAAGGGAGTAACTGTTTCAATTTCTAAAAAGCCACCTTCGTATGAAGATGAAGATGAAGATGAAGATGAGGATGAGGAAAGTAGTTCTGGATCTGATGAAGATGATACTATAAATGGCGATGGGGAACTTGTTTTGAAGCCTAAAATAGATGATAATGGGAAAATTGTTTTGATGCCTAAAATAGATGATAATTCAGCAAAAGGAGATGTCGAATTAAAGGATATTGAAGATGCATTATCCAAGGTGAAGCAAGATGCTGACGGCAAAAAAACTCTTGTTATCGAAATAGAACAGGCTGAAGATGCAAATGAGTATATACTTGAGCTTCCGTCAGGGGTAATATCATCCGAAACTAACACCAAAAACATAGAGTTAAGGACGCCTATAGGCACATTAACTATAATGGATAATATGTTTAAAGCAGGTGAGCTAAAAGAAGATAAAGTACAGTTAATCATAAGAGTCTCCGACAGCTCAGGTACAGATGGGGAAGTAAAAGGCAATATAGGCGAAAGACCTGTTATAGAGCTGTATGTAAAGGCAGGAGATAGAATTTTACCATGGAATAATGCAAACTCACCTGTAACAGTACAAATTGATTACGAGCCTACACCGGAAGAACTGCAAAAGCATGAGCACATTGTAGTATTGTACATAGACGGCCAAGGTAAAGCAACGCCTGTAATTAACGGTAAATATGACCTTGCAACAGGAAAGGTTACCTTTACAACAACCCACTTCAGTAAATATGCGGTAGCATTCATCAATAAAACTTTTAATGATATAAGTGATTACGTATGGGCTAAAAGGGAAATAGAGGTATTGGCATCCAGGGGAGTTATAAAAGGAACATCAATAGACACATATTCTCCGGAAGAAAATATTAGAAGGGGTGACCTGATTCTATTACTGGTAAGATGTCTTGGATTAACTGCAGAGGTAGATTCCAACTTTGATGACGTAAAATCAGGAGATTATTACTATGAAGCTATTGGCATAGCTAAGGAATTAGGAATAGCAAAAGGCACAGGAAATAATGAATTCAAGCCTAAAGATTTTATAACAAGGCAGGATATGTTTGTGCTTATTGAAAGAGCATTAAGGCTTTCAGGCAAAATAACAGTACAAGGAAGCATATCAGACCTTGGGCAGTTTAAAGATGCTTCGCAGGTATCTGATTACGCTGTAAACAGCATGGCTGCTATGGTAAAGGATGGTCTGGTCAAAGGAGACGGCACAAATCTAAATCCTATGCAGAATACAACAAGGGCAGAAGCAGCAGTAGTTATTTACAGGGTACATAACAAGTAAAAAAAGCTCGCCCGCCAGGGCGCTAGGAGTGCGCTCGAAAAGTCATCCTATATATTTACAGGTTGGCGCCAAACTCGAATAAATACTGTATTTGGCTTATAATCCCAGTATGGTTGTAAGAATATATCAAACCCTGATTCTATGCAGGTTTGGGCTGTATATGCCAATTATAAGTGGCACTTTCCGAGCAGGCTCCTAGGTTCAAAAATATGCCTTATTTTTTGGATCCATAAACCCGTTAAAAGAAAGGGTAATATTAAATGAATAAAACTAAAAACGATATTTTTGCAGATATTGCGGCAGGTGGGGTAAATTTTAAGGGTAAGAACTTAATTGAGCCAAAGCCTCCTACTTTAGAAAAAAAGTATTTTAATACTGAGTATATTGACGAAAAGGCTTTTTTTGAACCAGTTAAAAAACTAAGCACAGAAAAAGAATTAGAGGAAGAACTGGTGAAATACAAAGCCATTTATACGCCATTCATGGAAAATTACGCACCTAAGCCAGAGAGCTATAGAATAAAAAAGGAATTAGAAGAATTTGACTGGCGCATACAAACTAAGGAGGATGAAGCTGACTTTTTAGGAGTTATTTCCGGGAATGGCTCATGGGAAAAAGTAAAAATACCCCACTATGGAGAGCCTCTTGGTGTTGCATCAACATATTACAGGACTGAATTTGAAATTTCCAGGCAAATGATCAACACAGGCAGAGTTTTTATTTGTTTTAAGGGCATTGATTACGTAGCGCATGTGTTTATTAATGGCTGCTTTATAGGTTCACATGAAGGCTTTTTTGCACCGTTTGAGTTTGACTTTACCGAGTGTGCAAAAGTGGGGCAAAATACAATTGTTATAAAGGTGGAGAATGATTTTATTTGCGGCGGCAACTCAAGCCCAGACACTGGAAGTATGCTTCTAACAGGAGACAAAATATATGCAGCAACCGGTGTTGGGTATGATGATGCAAAAAGGGGATGGCATCACTGCCCACCGGGTATGGGAATATATCAAGATGTGTTTGTTGAAATGCAGCCTGCTTTAAATATATCTGATGTGTTTGTAAGGCCCATGGAGGATTTGAAAAACGCTGAGGCATGGATAGAAGTCATGAACTGTGACATATATCCAAAGAACTCTAAGTTTAGGATATCAGTTTATGGGAGAAACTTCAGGGAAACCGTATTTGAAGGGATGGAATATGAGCCTGCAACAGGCATAGCTGTAGGAATGGGTGATTCTTTTTCAGAGGCTAATTTAAAAGCATCCGGTAAGCTGAATGCCACGATACCACTACAAATGGAAAAAGGAAGAAACCGTATCATAGTTCCTTTTAATATTCCAGATGCAAAAGTATGGGAGTTAAAATCCCCCTGGTTATATCAGATAAATGTAGAACTAATAGTTAATGGTAATGTTGTGGATACGTTTAGCAGGCATTTTGGAATGCGTTTCTTTAAAATGGATACGGTTAATATACCAAAAGGCGCCATGCACTTAAATGGGAGACAGATCCGTCTAAGAGGCGCAAACACAATGGGGCATGAGCAGCAATGTGTTATGAAAAAAGAGTTCCGGCAATTGATAGAGGATATACTTCTGGCTAAAATCTGTAATATGAACTTTTGGCGTTTGACGCAAAGACCTGTACAACCAGAGGTTTATGATTACTGTGATATGCTTGGGCTTATGACACAGAGCGATTTACCTTTGTTTGGTGTTTTAAGCAGAAACCAGTTCTGTGAAGCGGTAAGGCAGGCAGAAGAAATGGAGAGGCTTGTAAGGCACCATCCATGTAATATTATGGTTACTTATATTAATGAGCCGTTTCCAAATGCAAAGAATAAACCGCATCGCAACTTAACAAGACCTGAGTTAATGGAGTTTTTTAAAGCTGCAGATATTTTAGTAAAATTAAATAACCCGGATAGAGTTATAAAGCATGTGGATGGGGACTATGATCCCCCATCGGAATCCTTGCCTGATAATCATTGCTATCCCGGATGGTATAATGGGCATGGTCTTGACATTGGAAGGTTAAACAAGGGGTACTGGCTTCCTGTAAAGCCAGGCTGGTATTATGGGTGTGGGGAGTTTGGCTCGGAGGGACTTGATCCTGTAAGCGTGATGCGCAAATACTATCCAAAAAGCTGGTTGCCGCAAAATCCTGAAGAGGAGAAAAACTGGTCACCAAATCAAATTATTGGAGCCCAAACAGGAAATTTCCACTATTTCTTTTATGAAACTCCCGATACTTTAGAAGGTTGGGTGAAGGAAAGCCATAAGCATCAAGCCTTTGTAACAAGGATTATGACCGAAGCATTCCGGCGTGATGCTAAAATGGCAACCTTTGCGATACATCTTTTTATTGATGCATTTCCATCAGGTTGGATGAAAACCATAATGGATGTTGAAAGAAGACCAAAACCTGCATACTTTGAATACAGGAATTCATTAGAACCACTAATTGTAAGCTTAAGAAGTGATAGGTTCAAATACTTTGCGGGCGAGGATGTATTAGTAGAAGCATGGGTGTGTAATGACAGTGTTGAGGTACCAGAAAATGCCTGCCTTAAAATTATGGTTAAAACGGGGGACAAAGTTTTATGTGCATCATCACAAAAAGCTAACATTCCTTCATGCAGCAGCGGCTTTCAAGGTTTTACAAAGTTTGCTGCACCTAATGTGACTCAAAGAGAAGGCGTTAGTATTTTAGCAGCTATTTGCGATGCCAACGGGGAAGTTTTAAATGATACACAGATGCAAGTTGAAGTATTACCAAGGGAAAAGGAAGAAGAGAAAATAAATGCAGCAGTAATTGGAGAAAAGGATGCTGCAGTACTGAAATTGCTTACGGATGTTAATGCAAATGTAATTAAACTGCATAATGGAATTACTCCGGATGTTGCAATAGTTGAGGATTTTGAAGCATATAAGAGTCATGAGGAAGCTATTATTAAGAGTGTAGAAGATGGAATGACGCTTATATTCATTAATTTAAAACCAGGGGAGTATGAAATAACCGGGCAAACTGTAAAGGTCAAATCCTGCAGCATGCTTCCTCTTCACTTTGTTTCCAGAAACACGGGGCATCCGGTAGTTGAGGGTTTTAAACCAGATGACTTTAAGCATTGGTATAGTGAGAAAGAGGGATATATAACCCCTTTACTAAAAAACACCTTTACAGTAGAAGGCTTCAACCCCATTTTAACTAGTGCAAATACCAACGATAAAGGAGAGTGGGTTCTTGCATTGGCAGCAGCGGAAAAGAGGGTTGGCAAAGGGAGGATTATGATTTGCCAGGTTGATATATTGGGCAGGTGCAGGACAAATCCAATTGCAGATAGATTTGTAAAGAGAATGATAAGTTACAATTGAAGTGATAAAGTATAAAACTTATCCAACTATATATGTTGAATTATGAAAGATTCGGTCGCTACGCCCCTTAAGCCTTCAAAATTCGTTAAACACTATGAAGTGAGCGTAAATATATGAAAGGAATATATGATTTAGTTGTCTACTATATCATACAAGTTCATATGACTAAAAAGGAAAGAGTTTTGAAAGCAATACAACATAAGGAACCCGATAGGATACCAAAGGGCGAACTATACATAGATCCGGGTCTTTCAAACAAGCTGTTGGGAAAAGAATACCCGTTAGATTATTTTAACCTGCAAAGAGATTTAGAAGTTAGAAAATTGTTATGTATTGACATTATAAATCTCGGAGAATGGCCATCTGAGGAAATAGGCATTGATGAAAATGGAAACAAAAGATTCAGAAGTATTTATGGCGAGGAGTATATTTTCAATGGGAAAAGCAAGCATATTGTAAAACCCCCATTTGGGGATATCGAGGATGCAAACAGATATGCTGTTCCTGATATTAAAAAGTGTACAGGAAAGATTATTGAGGAATATGTCTCAAATACCGATATGTTCGTTATGGCGCAAATTGGCGGTCCTATCAGCATGATAAATGAAATGCTAGGTATGGAAGACTATTTAGTATACTGCATGACAAATGTGAATGAAATTATTAGCATTGGTGAAAAAATCATGGAGTACGAAATAGCCAAAGCGAAGTTGTTTATCGACAAGAAAGCGGATGCAATTCTTATTGCCGATGACATGGCGTTTAATTCGGGTACACTTTTTCATCCGGACCTAATGAGAAAAGTTGCATTTCCGTTTTATACGCAGGCTATCAAAGAAATAAAAAAGTATAAAGATGTATCGGTATTCCTTCATTCCGACGGAAATATCATGAAAGTTATGGATGATATTGTAGAATCGGGATTTGACGGACTGCAATCACTTCAGCCTTCGGCGGGTATGGATATTGCAAAGATTAAGAAGTGTTACGGAGACGTACTTTGTCTTATGGGAAATATAGACCTAGATTATATCATGACCTTTGCATCTCCTGCTGAAGTGGAGGAGACTGTGAAAAAAACAATTGACATAGCAGCCCCAGGCGGCGGATTTATTCTTAGCACATGCAACATCTTGGTGGATATAATTCCACCGGAGAATGCCCTTTGTATGTACCGGACAGGTCATGAATATGGGGTATATAAAGGAATCTGAATTATGTAGTGTATGGTATCATTGATTTTTAGACTAATTCTTTCAGCCCATTGTGCACTCTAAGACTAAGCAAACTGATCTACTTGTTACTAAATGTCATTGATACATTACAGTAGTGTATAGCCCCAAAACCCGCATAAGTGCGTTTAGAAGTTGAGTGTTTTTGTATATTTATTAGAAATAATAACTTTTCGAGCAGGCTCCTAGGAGTAAGCAGATAGATTTACTAATACTAAAAGTCATTGATATATTGCAGTAGGAGGTAGCAGATAATAATGAAAAAGGAAAACAAAGCGTATGTAGTTACACATACCCACTGGGACCGGGAACGGCGGTACCCGTTGTGGGAAAACAGGATGTACCTGGTTAATTTGATGGAGGAACTGTTAAAAACTCGTGTCTATTCAGACGTAGGGTGAGGGGTCGCAAAAAAGGGGACATAAGTGATACCCTAAGATCAGTAGGAAATGCTATAGATAATAGGTTAAATTATGTTGTTAAC
>ENA-UOOH01000823-UOOH01000823.1-fermentation-metagenome-genome-assembly--contig:-NODE-823-length-33089-cov-12.637464_pt1 | contig 33089 bp, 21 predicted proteins | sample MGYA00245778_ERZ724025 | MGnify/ENA primary metagenome ERZ724025 (study PRJEB28704, sample SAMN03018313) | fermentation metagenome | biome: anthropogenic terrestrial biome; feature: soil; material...
CATAACGATAAGCTTTACATATGCCTTGTTATGTAAAGATTAACATAACAAGGCTTCCGTGGAGAATGAGGTTAAGATCGCCTACCGGCGGGTCTATGCCAAACTGCGCAACCATACATTTTTTTCCATAGAGGAAATAAACAGGGCTTTTTTCGACAAGGTGCGTGAACATAACCAAACCCGCCAGCAGCAGAAAGAGTATTGCCGACAGGAGAAATTCCTGGCCGATGAGAAACCTTTGTTAAAAGAACTTCCCCAAAATGCGTTTGAAGTAAAATATTACACCAGGCTGACTGTAAACCAAAACAACTGCGTCTACCTTGGGCGTGATAAACATTACTACTCGGTTCCCTACCAACATATCGGGGAGAAGACGGAGGTCATCTATACCCGGACCCTTGTCCGCATATATGTCAGGGGAGCGTGTGTCGCCACACACCCCCGCACGATAGGGTTCGGATATACCACCAAGAAAGAACACATGGGATCCGCCCACAATTTTTACAGGAACCGCAGCCCGGAGTTCTATATCAGGCAAGCGGCGAAGCACTCTGACACCCTGGCTGAACTGTTTTCCGTGTTTTTCGAAAGATCGGAGATACCCGAGACACAATACCGCAGGTGCGACGGGCTGCTAAGCCTCAGGCGGAAAACAGACCCGGTGGTTTTTGAACGTGTCTGCCGTTATGCATTGGAGAACGACATACTGACTTACCAATCCATCAAACGCGTGATTGACACCAAGGCCTACATGCAGGAGATGGCAGGCGAGGCGGACAAGGTCGGCGATAATAAAAACATTAAACATGAAAATATCAGAGGTAAGGAGTATTACGTCGGATAATAATAATCATCTTTAAATTAAAAACAATGGAACAAATCAAATCAGAATTAGTTTCCCTGCGGCTCTCGGGCATGGCCGAGGCCTTGAAAACATTACAAGAGGGCAGAAAAATCCATGAACTCACTTTAACTGACGGTCTCAGGCTGCTTGTCCAGGCAGAACGTGACCAAAGGGAGGCGAACCGTTACAAACGGCTTGTCAAGAACGCTTCGTTCCGCTACCGGGCTTCCCTCGAGGAATTAAGCTTCGACACGGCAAGAGGGTTGGACAGGACGCAGATCCTCTCACTGGCCAACGGAAGTTATATCCGTGATGCGGGGTCAATACTTATCACCGGGGCCACCGGCTGCGGGAAAAGCTTCGTTGCCACGGCGCTCGGGCATCAGGCATGCCGGCAGGGGTTTAGCGTAATATACTACGGCATGCAAAAACTGATGGCCAAACTTAAAGTCGCAAGGCTGGAAGGTGTAGCCATCCGATTCTTTGAAAAGTTGGCTAAAACGGATTTGCTCATAATCGACGACTTCGGGATCGGAACAATGGATCTGCAACAGCAGCTGGATTTTATGGAAATCATCGAAGACAGGCATGCCAGGAAATCAACTATCATAAGCAGCCAGTTGCCACCTGTAGACTGGTTCGACCTGTTTACGGATGATACAGTGGCTGACGCGTTTATAGACAGGGTAATTCACACAGGGCATAGAATCGAGTTAAAAGGAGACAGTTTAAGAAAAAAAGGATAACTTTGTCAAATTGATAGTTTAACAAGTGGGTGCATATAGCCGGAATCACTGGGTGCATATCACCGGAATATCTAGGCCGGCCGACGGGATCGTCTTTAAAGGATCGACCGATTATTTACGAGATGTCACCAAACCCATCAGAAGCGAGGCTGCTCTCGATTTGGTTTCGAGGGCGATGAAGAGCTCGCCCGACGATCCGCTCTACGTGGTTCCCATCGGATGTATCACAAATATTGCGTCGGCCATACTCATCGAGCCTCAAATCATTCAAAACATTGTCGTTGTATGGCTGGGTGGCAACAGCCTCGAATGGCCTACCCAGAAAGAGTTTAATTTGGTACAAGACGTATTGGCCGCCCAAGTGGTGTTGAACTCGGGGGTTCCGTTGGTAATCACACCCTGCCAGCCGGTGGTATCGCATTTTCATACCACTTTGCCGGAACTGGAATATTACCTAAAAGATAAAAACTCCCTATCCGATTACCTGTATGAAATTGTCGCCGGATACAATGAGCGTAATTTGGCCGCTTGGTCTAAAGAGATATGGGATGTGGTGGCGATCGCTTGGTTGGTAAATCCCGACTGGGTGCAAACAAATCTGGTGCACAGCCCGATATTAACCGATCAGGTTACATACAGCACAGACCGTTCACGTCACTTTATCAGAATGGCCGCCTCCATAAACAGGGATGCTATTTTCAGGGATCTATTTTCGAAATTAACAAAATAATCCGCAAGTCTGCTCCGAAAAGTAGTTTTGGCTCTTTTGCAATATCGCAATAAGCTGAAGACCAGTAGACAGAAAATCAATTGACAGATTATACCAAAATTCCCTTTTTTGGGGGTTTCGGATAATTCCAGTAAAAAAATCAATTGCGGGTCAATTAAGTGTGATTGTCAGAATTGACAAAATGATTTTTCGGAGTAAACTCAAAGATTTAATTTTGACCTAACTTTGCAACATTAGCACCGGAAATTTATTTCGGAATCACGATCACCTAATAGTAGTGTCTACAATAGTTATTACGAAATGCTGTATATTCCCTGTGTGTGCTAACCACTGTGCAAAAGAACTTCGTGTTTTGAGATATTTCCTGCAAAGGAAGTGGGCTTAATAGAACTTTTTTTTGAATACTATTATATCGAATTCGTGAACCAGGAAAAGAGAATTCAAATTTGTAAAATAACAGTTACATCTCGCGCACCATGTGCACCTATCACGAGTGTTTGCTCAATATCGGCAGTTTTAGAAGGGCCTGAGATAAATACACCGAAATCATGATTTGTCATCTCTACACGCTGGTACGCTTCGTGCATATTATGAACCAGATCCTTTTTATCCAACAAAATAATCAAGTTCTCAGATACAAAATAAAGGGCTTTTTCTTTTATTACCCGAGAAATCCACACACTACCATTTTCAGCTACACCAATTTCCCCTTTCACGACTGCAAGGTCTGTCCCATCTAATTCGTTGGGAAATACTATCCGATCTGGATTTATATTGGCGATTGTTATTCCCGGAATATTGGAAACGATAGATGTAACTGTTGGATATAATTCTCGGATACATTGGTTAATATCTTCGTCTTGTTTCAACTCAATGGCTTTACCTCCAACGAGCTCCATACTTTCCATAAACTTTGTTCTTATATCTGGATACTGAATAGCATCAATCACGATCTTGGGCATACCATAAACGGTTTTTGTATTCTTCCTGATATTGTTTAATATTTCGTCTTTGTTACTCATGCTTTTTTACTTTACCTTTTTTCCACATTCGAGTGAATGACTCTTCAGCAAATACCGGCAACTCTCGCCCTTTTCCCCAATCATTAAAACTATTGTATATCAATGAACGAGGCATTTTATTTACAATCGGAGCTATCTTCAGAACTACATTGTATAAAGTAGGATGTCTAAACAGGAACTTCATGGCATATGATACAAGCTTCTTCGCACGATCAGCCTCGTCGAGGCTGTCCAAGCTCTGTCTCCATTTGTATATCTGATCTGCTAAGTCTATCTTGACAGGGCATATATTATTGCATGAATAACAGAGCGAACAAGCGGATAAATTATCAGCGTATTTTCGTGGTGATTCGAGCATTCCCAAATTAATACCTATCGGCCCAGGGATAAAGTATGTATAAGAGTATCCACCAATGCGACGGTAAACAGGGCAGGTGTTCATACATGCTCCGCAACGGATACATTTTAGTGTTTGGACATGATCTTCATTTTTCAAGATATCGCTCCTTCCGTTATCAACTAATACAATATGCATTTCGTTTCCTTTTCTGGGTTTGCGATAATGAGAGGTGTAGGTCGTGATCGGTTGACCGGTCGCTGAACGTGCCAACAAGCGTATAAATATACTCAATGATTTATAGTCTGGAATCAATTTTTCTATTCCCATTGATACAATATGCAACTTCGGGAAAGAGGTTCCCATATCCGCGTTTCCTTCATTCGTGCAGATTACTATATCACCGCTGGTCGCCACACCGAAATTTGCACCGGTCATGGCTGCATCAGCCGACAAGAATTCCTTTCGAAGATTCTCTCGCGCTGCATGTACCAGATAGACCGGGTTGTTATTTCCTTTTTCGGTATACAATTCATTCTCGAATATTTTACCTATCTCTTCCTTTTGCAAGTGAATAGCAGGCATTACAATATGGCTTGGTTGCTTATGTATCAATTGCAATACCCGTTCCCCAAGATCACTCTCAATTACATCAATACCTTTATCCATTAGGTATTCATTCATCTTACACTCTTCCGTAAGCATGGATTTACTTTTCACCAGTTTTTTCACATCACGCTTTCTAAGAATGTCGTAAACAATCTCGTTATGATCGTTAGCGTCCTTTGCCCAATGGATGATCGCGCCGTTCGCTTCCGCCCGTTCTGCAAACTGGGTGAGGTACCGGTCAAGGTTCGTGATGGTATGCGTCTTTATCCTGGAGGCGAGGTCCCGCAGTTGTTCCCATTCGGGGATTTCCATCGCAAGTTTATCTCTTTTTGCACGGACCTGCCAAAGCGTCTCGTTATGCCATCGTTCATGCTCTGTATTATTCATAAAACGTTCGGCGGCTTTCGAATGTTTCGTGCTCATAATCCCGCGGTTAATATTTGTACGACATGGAGAAATTTTACTGGCAAACGCTCCCTTTCCGCGATCCCTTGCATATGCATCAGACACGAACTGTCCGCTCCAGTGATATATTCCGCTCCTGTAGCTAGATGGTTCTTCAACTTATCGTATCCCATACGAACTGAAACGGCCTGTTCTTCTATAGAGAACATCCCCCCGAAACCACAGCATTCATCTATCTTGTCAGGCTCCAGGATTTCAATCCCTTCTATCGTAGATAACAAATTTTTGATTTTCGAATGACGAGGAATATTGAGCTCGCTTGCCGAAGATAAATGAAGTTCGCGTACGCCATGGCAACTGTTATGGATACTTACTTTATGTGGAAATTTGCCAGGTAACTTATCAACTTTCAATACATCGTGCAGGAACTCACACACATCGTGGGTTTTGCCACTGGTTTGACAAGGATATCCTTCATTTTGCATGATCAACGAATATTTTTTCTTTACAAAAGAAACACAGCTGCTTGACGGGGAAACGATATAATCATAGCCACTGAATAAGTCATCAAAATGTTTGGCCAAATCAACTACCATCTGTTCAAAACCCGCGTTTGCCATTGGCTGGCCACAACAAGTTTGCCGAACTGGATAATTTACATCCGCTCCAAGATAATCCAATAATTTATATGTAGCAATACCTACCTCGGGATAGATTGCATTCACGTAACATGGAATAAATAATCCTACTTTCATTTTTACAATTTAGTTTAGAAACATACAATCGTGGTTTCAGATATTCTCTCTTATCGCCCTTTAAATATCTTTACACAGATTAATACTTGCAAGGATCCCATAAAAGGCGGCATGTTCAATATTTTTCACAGGTGATATCTGTTGAAGTGATTCGACATCATTCAATCCTTCCTTTAATGATTGTTCGAAAAGATGATACGATTTAGAGATTTGCCCCCCCAGCAATAAACATTCTATCATCCTTTCTTGTAAAATATGTGACAACGATCGTGCAAGGATTTCTCCCATGATGAGGAATGTTCTGAGGCTTGTAGTATCTCCTTCATCGGCATATTTTCCAATTTCTTGAACAGTAAGATCATTGCACACATTCTCTGGGTTTAAATCATTATAAATTTTTAAAATGCCACGCTGTGAAACGTAATCCTCCAGAATACCATTCCTGCAAGGCGTACTATAGATAGAAACAGAGGGAGACCCTAATGAATTACATTGTATAATCTTATTTTGAGAATGCGCAAAACCTATTCCGGTACCTAAGGTTACAACCGCTGAATTGTTATAGTTTTGTGCGTTACCAAACCATTGTTCACCTATGAGTACCGCATTAGCATCGTGTATGAAACAAACCAACATATCAATGCCTACTCCTGGCATGGATCGGATCAACTCTTTAAGGTTTAATTGATATAATCCATGGAATTTATGCTTCATCAATGAAATACCATTCCGGTAATCAAATGGTCCGGGAATTGAAAATCCTATTCCCTTCATGCGGCAGCCTGATTCTACTGCAAACGATAAGCCTTCATTGATACAAGTTTTCAATGAAGCTAGAACTTCTGATTCTGAAGCATTTGAATAGGAAGGAATTGTATAGTCCGACCCATCCAGAACAGAACCATTTATGTTCATAACTGCAGATTTCAAGAAAGTCCCTCCCACATCGACCACCAAATACACCTCCTTATCAATCATTTATAAACCCCTCTTTTAACAATGTTTTATGTATACATACAGGCTGGTTTCCCAAATTATGGATGATATATTCACCCATGTTTGCCGGAACAATCACAATATCCATAAAGTTCTGAATATAAGAATATTCCGGATGATTGACTGAATGTATCTTTACTTTCTCTCCGTCCACTAACGAAAGAACATGAAATACCCCGTTGGTATTATCTTTGATGGCATCTGAAAATTCAAGCCTGCGAAGGCTAAAATAAAGGAGGTCGTGTTCTCCAACAATATATTCAGCCCATTCTTTTCCACCACGTACCAGTTGGGGAGAATGGACAATATTTTTCCTCACCCATTGTTTATTTCGTTCCTGACAAAGAACCCGTTCGCCGTGCCAAGTATGAATGGGACGTGGTATACCATCCAGATCTGCTCTCAGATAATCATATAATTTATAGGTATATGAACCGATGGTTAAACTCCCTATTTCTAATACAACCTGATTCCGCCCCGATGAATGTATTGTACCCGCTGGAATCATGACCTGCATACCGGGCTTGGATTCTTCAGCATGAATATATTTTTCATAATCAATCGACGTAAACTCCTTTTCTGACACTTTGGCTTTTTCAATAAATTCCTGAGGATCTATTTCATCTTTAAACCCGACAAACGTTTTAGCATTATGTCCAGTAGCCACTATGTAGTAACTTTCATCTTGGCGTCCAAGTTCACCAAAATTATCAATATTGTAATCGTGTCCCGAATGTACTTGAATTGACATGTTCCCATTACTGTGATAGCTATCATCATAGTTAAACCGGATCGGGAAATATCCTTTGAATTTATGGACGCAATCTTGTCCCATCAAGTTTGTACCTTCCGTCTGCACAAATGTAAAAAATGGAAATTCAATATTCGTATTCCCAGCTTCTACCACGATACTTACTTCCATTGGTATCAAGTCGAACACCCAAGCGCAATTACGCATGGTGTCGGGTAATTTACGTAGCTTTTTCACATACGTTCCACCCCAAACCCCTTCCAAGTATACTGGTTTACAGCGCATAGGATAGTTTACCAATGATGCGAAAATGTCATACAATGCGGATTGTGGAACGAGTTGAGTGTCGTTTGGCTTATCGGATGCCAAATAGTAATCTATGGCTTTTTCCTTCAACAATTCTCCTCGTAAATGAACAGCCATTTCGAAATCAACATAATAACATCTGCGAATTATTTCTTTTACCGGACGAGCCGATTTATCTCCCAAGTTGATATAATTACCACGTCTGATTCGCAATACACTTTCTTTAGGCGTTACATCAAAATAACAGATTAAATCGTATAGAGGGCGAAATCTTTGAATGGTACAGCCATTTCCGTAAACAAGGATTATTCTTCCCTTTTCCGTTTTGAGTGTTGACAAACGATCAGATAGTGTATCCATACGACCTTGATCGGATATACCTTCAAAACCACTTTTATAAATCTTTCCAAAAAGTGAAACCGGATCTTTTTCTTTGTCAATTTTCAGATAATCATCTAATTCTTCCTCCAAGATATCGCTATCCTTATAAACGAAATCGAAGGATATCACTTCCATCGGGATGTGTTTTAACTTCAACTGCTGAGTGACCAAATTGATCATCTGTTGCCACTGTGAGGTAATGTACCCTTCAAATGCGACAATGATATTATTTCCTGATCCACTCTTTAATCTTTCCGCAAAAACGTTACTGAGATATTCTGCCGATTGGTTAGTTCCTGATACAATGGAACCAGTTACATTTTCTTTTAATACCGGTTTGTTGACAACTGACAGGTCATCAAAAGGGTATGGATTATACATAAAACTCATAGACAATATATTTTAAATGATTTCATAATACTCAAATCCCATAATTTCCGCAAACAATGATAATTCCCGCAAGTAGTCACCATCTGCAATGGCAAAATGTTGCGTAGTACCTATTTCAAGAATCTGCTCGAACAGATCGTTAACCGGCACTACCGGTTTAAATATGCTATGTGTGTAAGTTGCTAACAGATGTTTTCCTTCTAACGAATCCACCAAGCTAGTCACTAACTTATATTTTCCATTCTCCTCCACCAATTGCGCCATCGTTTTTCGTCCTGGCGAAATACGATACCATGCAAAAGGTGCTCCCGCATATTTGTAGTTGGTTTTAGCGAAACGAACATCCCGAGCGATAATCACATTTTGTGAATAAGCGGGATCGTTATGATCGTTAGGACCGGCATGACCTCCTGCAAACGTACCAAAATCAGATTCGATATGGAACGGTTCTATAAAGTTGACATGCTTTTTACTGATCAACTTTAACACGTAAGTGATTAATCCGCCTCCTATATCCGCCTCCGGCACCAATACAGCATTATTTTCATTAAAATACGGATGATAGAATCCGGCTCGTAAACCAATCAGTTTGAACATGGCTGGATCAATATCATTAAAAATCATGGCATCAATATCATATTGTTTGGCTAGCTTTGCCAATCCAATGGAAGCGTAAACTGAGGCATCGAACTTGTCCATCTCTACATCATCCATTATTTTGTATTTAGACAACAATTCATCTTTATACGCTTTGAATTCTGACTCATTAATATCCGCTATAGTATCCGCATAGGTTGAATAGGAAATAAAACGGATTTCCGGTCCGATACGTGTAAAAAGGTTATATGGATCAATATAAGTAGACCACATCGCTTCGTTATAGTTCGCTAGCAGCCCTACGTTTGATTGTAACAGTATCTTTTTCACGCGTGAAACAGTTGCAAAATCCTGGATTTGTCCAACTAACTCATCGCGTGAACCAATAGCTACTTTCAGGTTTTTTCTTCCCGTCCGAGCGACAGAACCAGAAGCTTCCAACGAGCCAACCAATGTACCGGAGCATAAATAGTCAATGAAATCATTTTCATCCAGTGTTGTCTCAAACGACATCCTATTTTTCACTGAATTAACAAATAAGATGGGAATATCCGGCATATCCCGCAGAAAACGGATCCATGCGAAGTCTTCCGACCAGGATAAAAATTCAACTATAACAAAATCCACTTTTTCATTAATAAACGACAACATTGCTTTCTCAATATCTTCCCGTTTATACACGATACCGGGATAGACCACATTAAGAAAGGATCGTAGGGAATCTGTAAGAATGACTGAATCCACCTCTTTTGCTTTTCTCTCTCCATAAGTGCCTCGGGAGAGTCCTGATCCCAAATTTTTAAATCGTGGAGAAGCTAAAAGCAATAAACCTGCTTTTGATTTTCTGTCTTTATTATTCATATTTATATCATTTTTTAGTGTACAACGTTCAATGGAGCCTGAGATTTATAGTGTAGCTTTTGTGACAATCGTTCATCTATATATTCGATTCAAGACTTTTCTTTTTATTAAAATCTTTTAAATAGAAAACTTTACCGGCTATTATCATACCTACCCCACAAAGGAACCAAACAGCAGCTAGTGAAGTGATACCAAAAGAAAGCCCTAAAATAGACTTAATATATCCTAAGACAATGGGTGCAAAAGCTCCAACACCAAAACCTATCATAATCATGACTCCAGAAGCTGAAGAATGATATTTTGAAGGAATCACATCATATAACACAGTATAGGTATTTGCATCGAAAAAGGCACGTGCAAATCCAAAACCGGCAAAACCAATGTATATGAATATAAGAACTGTAGAACTTCCCATCAAAATAATAAACGGAACGGCTAATAATAACCCAAGGCCTTGCATCATCATACGGTAAGAAGGATTTTTATTTCCTAACTTATCTGACAACCTCCCGGCTAGAATAATTCCAATAAATGCGAAAAGGTGGGTATAAAACATGGAGTGAAAACCAGCAGACGACAAACTCATTTGAAAATTCTCAAACAAATAGGTTGGCATCCATGTTAGATAACCGGTGAGAACAAATATCAAACCACTGAAACAAAGTGTCAATACAAGTGCCGTAGGTGTGCTGAAAACAATTTTAAACCCTTCTGTAAAACGAATTTTTTCTTTATTATTTTCTCCTACTTTATGAGTGACGTCTTTTTTGTCTTTTAAACGAATCGCCATCACGATGCCATGAATTAGTCCAACAGCTCCAAACACAAAGAATGCACTTCTCCATCCCCACATCTCACCTATATGACCGGCAATATACCCACTCAATATAATCCCAATATAATATGCAGTCTGGTGAATCGACATTGCAAATGCTCGAGTTTTATCGTGATATTCAGCCAGTAAAGAATAGTTTGCTGGTCCGAAAAAAGCTTCTCCACCACCTGTAGCGATACTACGTGTAATGACTAGCAAAAGCATGCCATTACTCAATCCAGTAAACATAGTTGCGATACTCCAGAAAATAACACTAATGGTAACGACCCACTTCCGACTAAAATTATCTCCCACAAATCCTGCCACAGGAACTAACAATGCATATGCCAAATTGAAGATTGTAGCGATAGCTCCCACCTGCACATCCGACAAAAGAAGTTCCTCCCTAATCAACGGTAGAACCACATTAAACACTTGCCTATCTGCCTGATTCAGTAAATAAGCGACCCAAAGAAGTGCCAAAACTTCCCACTTGTAACGTGAACTATTTGTGGATGTTTTTTTTATCATAAGAGCTGATTTTTCTGTTTAACACTAAAAAACTCTCCCTTTTAGGGTTTGAATACACCATTTTTTAACAGCAAGAACTTCATCTCACCTTTTTTCCCTGTCAGGACACCTTCTCCTTCCTTCATTTCAATCACTTTATCATCGAATAGATCTTCCAACAGATAATCACTTTTTATCGGGAACCGGACAAGCGCATTTGTATCGTCCTGAAGATGAATAGCCAATAGTTTGTTATTCATATAAATCGGATTATTCCCTTCGTAATAGATGTGAACTCCGGCAAATCGCGCGATCTCTCTGTATACAACACTTGGGATGGCTGGCGTAGCGCTCCAGAAAGAGGTATAATTCGTATGTTTTTTGAATCCCAATGACGCATTTCCAGTATCATCATAAGCGCCTACAACAGTCACCTCATTATCCGAAATATAAAAAAGAGGAGAAGGTAGGGGCGCATTTTCAACAACTGGCAGTTTTCCTGTGTGTAACAAAGATCTGTCATCATTTGGCGTCAATGGCGAGAACCCATATACGGTATCGTCCGGTATTTTTGCAAATTCACTATGAGAGAGAATCCTGGTTACTCCTTTCGATTCCTCCGTTTGTAGTTTGACATCCATACCGATTGTTTTCGACATGGATTCTACGGAATTCCCCTTGTCCTGGATATAATCGGCCGCATAAATCCAAAGGAGTGTCCGCTGATTATTTTTCATTGTATTTTCTATGGCTCCTTTAGCTGAAGGGGCTATCTTGAATGCATTCAAAAAAATGATTAACTTGTATTGATCTAAGGGTAACTTCGGATTCGATATATCGGCAAAAGAAAATAGATCATAAGGCGCCCCTATCCTGAAAAGGGTCTCCGGAGGTAGCCGCAGAAAATCCGTCGTAACGGTTGGTGCATAATGTACGGATTGGCTATCGGTAAATACCGCTATTTGAGCATTGCTCTTTAGTTTTTTTCGACCTAATCGTTCCCCAATTTTTGTCATTTTTGAAATGTCGTTCATGAAAAAATCGGAAGCAAAATTTCCATTGTACATATCAAACCACCACAAGCCAATTCTTTTCGCACGGGTTAAAGCAAATTCCCTTCTTAATGTCATTTGGGATTCAAAGTCGTTCTTTAATTGCTGATCGAAACTCGGAGCGCCTTTAGGCAATAGATTAGTGGCATGATCGATTTCCTGAAAGGCGATTTTGTCATTCAGATCCACCGAGTCAATGGCTGATTGAAAGCCGCTTGTTCCTGAAAAGCTTCGTGCAAGGCCATATCTCGACGGCTGATAAATCATATCTATATCCGGCGATTTCCATACTTTTTCAAAAGATAAATGTCCGCATTGATATAAATTATTTGTCCAGATAGAATATCCAAAGAAAAGACCTATCAATTTTCTGTGCTGTAAGACGTGTTGGGCCTTATGTACGAAGAATAAAATCGTATCCGCTATAATGTCAGCCTGAAATTTCCAAAACCAAATGACATCCTTATCTTTTTGCGGGTCACGGAGAATGCCATCGGATCTTTTCATAAGAACATCCGGATCGGGTAATTTTGCGGAGGGGTCATTTAGAAATCGCTGATAAATAGACTCTTTCGTTTCATAATCAGGCTTGTTCTCATCTCCTTTGTTTATAAAATTCCCCGTAAACCATTCTGTTGCCCTACCACACAACAACGAATAAGCGAAAATCCGGTCTCCATACGTTTCTTCAAAATAACGGAGAGTTGCTATTAAATATTCCGTCGTGTCTTCTCTCCATTTTTGGTAACCGACCGTTTCCACAAGATTATGAAACGTATCTTTATATTCGGGATTTGCTTTCAAATACCAATCACGGGTATCCAATTGCAACATGATATTGAAATACGCATCCGGTGCATTCTCAGTAAACATCGCCATTTGTTTATCAACAGGATCATAATCGTATTGATTTAACCCTGTCCAAAATTCCCCATACAGAGAATAGGGCGTCTTCATCGTACTGTTGAGGCCGGAATGAAGTTGATTCATTAATCGTACGCCTGCCTTGTAAAAATCAGAAACCGTATTCGGCGTCGGCCGAAAAGATCGAAAAGCCCAGGGTTCGTAAATCTGGCGATTAATCTTGATTTTCAGTACCCCATTTTCCCTGATTTTTTGGACCAGGATTCCTTTCTTCTCCGAACAGGCAATCCATGTTTGAGGAAAAAAAGAGGCTGAGACAACCGAAAATCCCATTTTTCTCAATGCGGCACGTCGTGTCATGCGATTTTTCTGTTGTGTATTTCGATCCATTTTTTCTTATTTTATAATGAACTCTTTTAGAATAATTCAACCGCTTCTTTTATTTTGACCGTTAGGAAGCAAAGCCCCTCTTTTGTTTCAATAGAAACATTCGTTTTTTTATTAAGTTTGCGCATATCCACTAAATTTTCGGGTATAATCAATGTCCTGTTAATCTCTTTATTACTACTTCCGGGTGAAAGTAGTAAGTTGGCTATTTTTCCTTTTTTTATGTAAACCGTAGCCGTGAGATCGCCAAAACATGCCAACTTAAAAGCGTAGTCTTCCCATGCATTGGGAATGGCAGGACTAATCCAAATCTTATCATCCTTGCATTGGATCAGCATTTGGTTTACTCCATACACATAATTCCCGGCGGCTGTGGAAAACCAGGGGACGCTAAGGATTTCCGGCGGTTCGTTGATCTCAAAAAGTTCTCCAAAAAGTCCGGAGTTGTTTGCGGCATCTGTCAAAACACTTACAGGTTCTGTTTTATCTCCATATAGTGACAGGGCAGCAGCAATCCAACCGGCATACCATGGGCAGATGGAGACTCCTTTCGGATACATGTTCCCAAAAGCTTTACCATTCGTTACAAAATCGTATGCAGCATTTTTTTGCCATTCGTTGTCGCTGTCAAATATCGGATAAGGAAATAGTCCGCCCAACGCGGCAATACTTTTTTCCTCGTAATCTAAGTGAGGTACATACATGTTATTTTCAGCAGGCAGGGATTCCCGTAGTTTACCAGCTATATGCAACCATCTGGCTCTTTCGCCTTCGTCTTCATTCAATAATATTGAAGCTTGTGCGGCAGCCTCTAAGTTATAGATGGCTCCGCACGAGGTCATAAATGGATTTTGAACGGCAGGGCCTATTCTTTCCAAATCCGTACATTTGCCGATATACATGGTCCCATCCTTATTTTCATATACCATGTGCGTTACGAAAAACCGGGCACATTGCATAATAACCGGATAACCGATCGTTTTTAAATAGTTTAGATCACCGCTGTATAAATATTGAAGCCATGCGGATACGGCTATATTAGACATGTGAAATACATGATCGATCCAAAACCCATAAGGAGAAGGCGCCCCTTCCAGCCCATCTTCCAGCGTTTCCCAGGGATACCGCGCCCCAAATAAACCGGGCTTTCCGTAATGCGCGACTCTGCTTAACGCTTGGGGAAGGACGTTAAACCTGAATTCGGGACAACGTTTTGAGATGGATAAATGATTACTGCTGGCTAATGCCTGAAAACAGAATGTTTCATCCCAACCGAAATACCGTCCATGCCAATGATTAGGATAAATTCCTACCGGAAACGACCATTTGGTTGCATTGGCGCGCAAATGGTATTGTGCGGTATTATAGACACGCTCCATTTGGGCATCGGGAAGATGGACAAAACATTCCTGGTGATATTCCTCCCATCCTTCAATATGTGACTTTTCCAGACCGGCGAAACCCTCCTGTTTGATTTTTGATTCCAATTCGTTGGCTCTTTCCAGATAATCATCCCCATCCATCGAGTCGGAAAACAACAGATAATACGTTATCTCGGCTGTCTTGTCTTTACTCAGATCCATCTTAGCCGACATATAAACCATTTGGTTGTCAATATAGGCTTCGGTTTGTTTGTCTGCAAAGAGAGAAATGACCCCTTTAAAAAGCCTGAGTGCATGTCCATCCGCTTCATATTGAAATCGGACGCTTTGTGATTTTTCATCGAATTTACACTCGCTTTTTACCCGTCGAGGCAAAACGTTTGCGTCTCCGGGTTGTGTGAATTGATACTTTAAAGCTATTTCGGCAGCATGAATATCGGAAGATTTGGAGGTGATTTTTTTCTTTATGACAATCAAATCATGATCCATATGTGTAAAAATCACTGTTTCGACACTCAAGTCATTCCCATAATCATTTTTACAGGTTACGATCGCTTTCTCCGCATCCAATGTTTGTTCCCAGGAAACAGGGTCTTTATATTCTTTCCCGTTGACAATCAGCGCCTGTTGAAAATGTCCGAAAGGAATCAATTCGTCGGGTACAGGCCCGTATTTTCGTCCGGCCCAATAAATACCAGGGGTCAGATTTGCATATTTTTGTTGCGTTTGTCCTCCTTTGTAATCAATCAGCATGGAAAGGCTTCCATTACTGACTAAAGGGGGAACATATCCTTCCGGCGGCGTATCGGATATTCCTTTCACCGTATTTACAAAAGACGATTTTGTCTGTGTCTGGCTATTAATTGCACCTAACAATAAAACCGTTAGAATTAATATTTTGTACTTCATGATAATAAAAAATTTATTATTACTATTTTGCTCTGGTACTAAAACTCATAAAACTCGTATTGATTCATCCATTTTGCTCTCTCGCCCGGGCCTATCTCCAATTTCATATAGGGTTCCGGACAAGAGGTTGTTGAGCATGCCCAAAAAATCATTTTTAAAAGTTTATGATTCGTTGTCATTTTTACTCCGGCACCCGTTTTACTATTTTCAATCGTAAAATGGTATCCTTTTTTCTCCGGATCGAATCCGGTGAGAGGATCCATAAAAACACTTTCTCCCTTATTCAATTCCCGGCTATAGCAGATTTGATAATCTTTGATCATAGCCGGCCCATTTTCATCGCGCCATTTTCCTTCCGGTTGGAAAGAAAAACGGATTGTAATATACGGACCGGTTTTTTGTTGGTCTATGGTAAAAAAGTTATGATTATACACACTGGTTGATAAGGCTTTAAAACCCGTATTCTCCAATGTATATTCGAGTCGCAAAGTTGTATCGATCAACTTTACTGTCTTGATGTATATATAAGAGAAGGGGTCATTTTCTAAAATATGCCTGAATACAATAAAATCATTTTCAATAGAAACACTCCTTGTTCCTTCATTCAGAATCTCATACAGCTTGAATCGATCATACTTATCCTCTTCAGGTTTTCGTAAGATACCGACCCCTATTTTTAAAAATTCACCGCCAACTAAAGCCTTTTCATAGCCAACTGGCATAAATTCATCTACAGGACCACAAATTGCATCATGAAGCAAGGGGTCATGTTTTTCAAACCATTCACTGAAATAGTGATGATTTTTATATTCCAACACATTGATTACCCCAGACCAATCAAAACGGGTAGCCCTATAATACCCATTTTGAGCGTCTGGTAAATATAATTTTGCTTTCAAATATTTATTGGAAATCTCCGTCATCTATAATAAAATATTAATCTTCTTATTCTCATCTTAATCCGCTATAAATCTGTCACCTAATTCCAGACCAGGAACAGAAGGCTCTTTTACTATTATCACACCTACCTTGTACCGGTGCTGTCCATCGTCTCCGGGAAGAGGCAAGGCAATTTCCGGAGTTCCATCTTTCTGTCCGACAGACACAAACACATCATACTTCCCCGGGCTGGTTTCCGGAACGATTGGTGCGGCATAAAAATCGCTTCCCGAGCGCTGTTCCATTTGCATAGTAAATTCATTGAAGAATTCTTTGGGATTTGGAAGACCTATACGAAACCGACTTATTTGTTTTTTTTGCGGAATATTTTCCGATGTTCCATTCTCCAATATCCGTAAATCAAACTCATCATCAACTTGTAATGAAACAATTCCGCCTTTCCGGTCTTTCACAGTAAGTGCAGGAAAACCTCCTTGATAGAATGGAGCGACTCCGGCGTTTTCCCATGTCCATTCCACCATGAAATATTCTCCAATCTCAACTGTTTCAGGGTACTTAAGCTCCTTCAAAAGAATCCGGTAACCCAACCGTTGATTGATTTTCTCAATAAATTCTTTGTTTTCTTTATAAAATTCCTGCGGCCACCAATGAATGGAAAGAAAACTACAATGATATTCTTCCACTGCCTTTGCCAGCAGATTTCCATCCCAGGCTCCCCGTATTTTCGACAGTCCGTAGTGTTCATGTTCTACTATTACCGGCATAGACCGCCAGTAGCGGCCTGCGAGTTCGGAATGATACCAACTGTTGGGGGGCCTGTCTACAAGAATACTGTCATCCCTCAACGAGACTCCTTTTGAACGAGCATAATCAAGTAATGGAAATGGTCCCGGCGTTTTGTGTCCGTCTACATCATCGCTAATGCATAAAAGCGTCTTTTTAAAATATTGTGTATAGAGATCGATTTGTTTTTTTACCGCTTTTTCTGTGACTTCTTTCGAAAGCTTGCTGCTGGCGCCGGTATGTCCTTCGCCCCATAACCCAAATGTACCGATGTCGATGAATGCAACATTAGGATTGTTGTCATAACGATCAGCCAATTTCTTTATCAACATTTCTAACTTTTCGAGATAGATGGGATCCAGATAATCGGGTTCCCAAAGTTGCCCATCGGGATCCGGACCTTTTCCCTTTATGAACCATACTCCCTTCGCTCCTTTTTCCATCAGCCATTTCGGAGTTGCCCAGGGAATCCAGTGTTCGCAACAGTTAATGCGTATAGCCAGTTTTTTTCCCTTCGCTATAAACCGTTGAGCTGGTGTATCAAGAGCAGTCCAATAGTATTCCCCTTCTTTCGGTTCTATAAAAGCCCAAGGGATACGCATGTAGACGACAGAACATCCCGGGAACCAATCCAAGGAATCGGATGGTTCCAAATGGGAACCATAATTACCTGTCCTGCCTGAATAATAATGAGCTGCCCAGCCCATTCCCGGATTGATAAGCGCTTCTCCTGTATCTTTCGGGGCGATTGAAATATAACCGGAATTATCGGCAACTATTTTTTCCTCAAGAGAGGCCATACTGTTTTCTGCCGTAATGCGACTGATCGGAAATACCGGAATGACGGTCGCTGTACCCAGTATTTTCAAGACTTTTCTACGAGAGATCAATTTATTCATAAAACGTTTATTTTTTTACATAAACAAGCAACCTGAGAGAGTTTGGGTTTAACGGTGAAGATGCGTTCACATCTTTTTTTGCCGGTTCTTTTGCACTTTCCAGTTCGTATCCGGCTACGGAAATCGAAAAATCCTTCGACTCGGTTAAATGCTGATTCCATACCACAACTCCAAGTTTGCTCCCATTCACAAATCCTTTGGCGAGAATATCGTCTCCTTTAACATCAATCCCCTCTTCATCAATAAAGTTTCCACGTCTGAAAAAAACAGCATTTTGCATTTCAAATTCAATAAGGGAATGTACATATTTTGCAGCAATATCCGCAGGGTCACTATTCATTTTCTCCATACTGGGTGGGCTTACTACATTTTTATAATTTTTTTCTCTAGTGGGCAAAGTACCATTCAAAAGATACTCGACATCGCCCGGATAGCGCGATTCAATCTCATGCCTCATTCCGTAAATGGCGGCAAAGTTGGCATCCGTCCTCGTTATCATGGGGTTGGGATTTCGTTGTGTAGTGATCAATTCGGGGAAGGTATACCGGAACAGTTCGGGGAAAGCATTGGGTCCGGGAGCAAAACCAACGCCACAACCATGGTGAAAATCAATCCCCTGAATGATTTTATCATTAGTGCCTTCGGTCATTACAATAAATTCGGGATTGATTTTCCGGGCTTCCGATCGGGCTTCATTCGCCATTTGGAGTCTGTTATCCGAATCGGTCAGTCCCGGTTTATGATCATGGTGCTCTGCAAAACACAAGTGCGCTCCCATAATACCGAGCTGGTCGTACAGAATCCCGTCGGCGCCGATAGTAGCAGCCTGACGGCTCAGGTCATACATGGTGCGCCGCCACACATCCGACCCGGTACATGCCTGGGCAAAAATAACCGGAGTGGAATTTTTCTGCTTAATGTAGTACTGAATCTGAGGTTGCAGATTTTTTTGGACAACCATGGTCTCGTAACCGTTGTATGCGTAGAAATCGGTTGAGGTATCCATAATTTTCCCATTCGCGTAAATAATGATGCGGATACCCCGTTTGTGCGCCCGTTCTATGGCTTTTTCCAGCTCCTCTCGTCCGCCCATCGTGTTGTCGGGTGTATAATAAGGATAAAGGTGGTCATGTCCGCCGAACCCCCAACCAAATAGTCCGATCGTAGTTAAATTGAACCGTTCAGCAATATCGCACAGCTTGTCAATCTCCTTATATGGCCACATGATTTCCATATTCTGCTGTTTCAAAATGGCCAGAAACCAGCCCGAATCGTCTTTTACCCATTCGGGCGGAATCCCAATTTTGAAATGTTGGTCGTACCAGCTCCTAAAAAACTTAGCTGCTGCATACCATTTGCCTGGATAGGGTCTTATGATGATGTCGGGGATTGAATACTTGCTGTCGAAAACCTCAGCGCTGATATGAGCGCTGAATTTATCAGTTGCCTTATCGTACTCGAGGCTGAATACTTTTGTGTTCTGCAAAGGGTCATGGCTCCCGACATAAAGCCCGACATTTTGCGTATTTAGTGAAAACCACGGCATAGCCATTGTGCCGCCCGACGGATAGCGGGTACTTCTACTCTTAAATTCGGAAGGATCGGAAAAATGTTGTCCAAGGCCAATGGGCCAATAAACGCCGGCTTTGGCGTTCTTAAATCCGATTGCGTCCAAACAAGGATAATCCAACTTATTGATTGTCCACTCATCGCTTTCGATAGCAATCGAACCGGAAAAACAAAATGCGTCGTCTTTTACGGATATGGTGAATTCAGCCATTACCGGCATATCGACAGCATTGTTAGTCAATTTATTGACAGATAAAGATATCACATCGTTGCTTTGCGATATTTTCACGTTATCGCAGGCGATAAACGAGGATTCTTTACCGTTAGCTTCATTCTTCAAATCTACTTTCCATAGGTTGTTTAAAGGAGTATTAATCTGAATAACTTCGTTGTTATATACAATCTTCAGGTTATTTTTCCCGTCGATGGTTAGCAGTGCGTTACCTGCTTTCAGTTCAATCTTTTCGGAAGCGACTACTGTATTGAATCCATACAAACAAAAAATATGGAGTGAAGCGAATAATAAAAATATATTTTTCATACGATTGTTTTTTAGTTTTTTACATAGACAAGCAACCTGAGCGAGTTTGGGTTTAACGGAGAAGATGCGTTTACATCTTTATTCCCAGGTTCTTCAGCACTTTCCAGTTTGTATCCGGCTACCGAAACCGAATAATTCTTTGACTCGGTTACATGTTGATTCCATACCACAACTCCGAGTTTGTTCCCATTGATAAATCCTTTGGCCAAAATATCGTCTCCCTTAACGTCAATCCCCTCTTCATCAATAAAAGTTCCACGCCTGAAAAAAATAGCATTTTGCATTTCTATCTTGAACTTAGTCTAGAACCCGTGTGTCCTTCGCCCCACAGACCAAATGTGCCAATGTCGATAAAAGCTACATTTGGATTGTTATCGTAACGATCTGAGAGTGCTTTTACCAGTGCTTCTAACTTTTCCAGATAGATAGGATCTAAATAATCAGGTTCCCAAAGCTGCCCTTTTGGATCAGGGCCTTTCCCTTTGATAAACCATACCCCTTTAGCTCCTTTTTCCATTAACCATTTTGGTGTTGCCCATGGTATCCAGTGCTCGCAACAGTTAATCCGCATCGAAATTTTTTTACCTCTTGATATAAACCTTTGTGCAGGTGTATCAAAAACAGTCCAATTATAAACTCCCTCTTCTGGTTCAATAAAAGTCCAAGGTATGCGCATATAAACGACTGAACATCCAGGAAACCAATCCAACGAATCTGATGGGTCCAGATAATATCCGTAATTTCCTGTTCTTCCTGAATAGTAATGAAAAGCCCATCCCATTCCAGGATTAATCAATGCCTCACCTGTATCTCTAGGAGAAACCGATATATAATCAAAAATATCAGAACTTTTTTCGGTACTTATATTCCAATTTTTTCCAACGTTATTTTCCATTGCTTTAACCCTATTCATAGAAAGTGTTGAGGCAATTACTGATCTACCAAACATCTTTAAAGCTTTGCGACGTGTTATCAGTTTATAATATTGTTTCATAGGTCAAATTCGAATTGCGATTTATACTTCACCTAAATTATTGGTTTATTTCAAACATTACTGTATCAGGTGTTTTAAAAGAATAAGTAAATTCAGAAGTGTTTTCGGCAACGACCTTTCCTGAAAATACATCAATCACCTTTTTGCATACTTTAGGGAGCATTATCTTTTTAACTCCCCCATCTTTAAAGTGAACAGCAACTAAACGCTCGTTAGCATACACTGGATTTTCATCTTCGATATACAGGTGGGCACCGGCTTCTTTTATTATGTCTTTCAGAACAGATGGTGTCATCTTTCCATATTCAAAAGAATAAACTGACTTCCATCTTCCCATATTTACTTTTACGGGACCTGACGTTCCATATTCAACGCCAGTCCATTTTTTAACTCTGGCTGTATCCAGATTTTCTCCGTTGCAAATTCCCGGGGCGTATACCCAGACAATTGTCCGATTATTTTTCAGAATATAATTTTTCAATATTGTTTCCCGTTCAGGAGTTATTAGAAGTGTAGCCGGTAAAAAAATAACCTTGTACCGTGACAAGTCAATGACCGGAATATCATTAAATGAATATAGGTCAAAGGGGGCTCCCGTTCTATTGAGGTTATTGCGGAATTTATATGCCATGGATGATGCTTGGGGCTTTTTCTCATTCATGTAACAAGCGCTTTGAGGATCTGCAATTAATAATACTTCAGCGACAGATGAAGATTCATCGTTTACATATCGGTCATGAATCGATTTCAGGTGTTTAATTAGTTCTTGAGTTTCTGTTTCCTTGTACCATCCGCCCCACATATCAAACCACCAAAGAGACAAATGATTAATCAGTGAAAAAAATGCCTCTCTTTTCAAGCCTGCATTATCTTCATCTTGTGTTTTCCAATCTATTCTTGCCGGAGCAACATGAGTACCATGGTCTATTTCGTGTAAATATCTTTTACCGTATCGTTCTGCTGTATGAAATACCAATTGAGAGCCACTTCCTCCACCGATCATTCTGTCATCATAAGTACCAGGACTAATAATAAAATCGATATCTGGAGATGCAAATACACGCTCATAATCGAGATGTCCGAATGAAACAAGCTTATTATTACTGACTAAAAAATATCCAAAAAATACACCGATTTCCTTATCCGAAGAAATCAATGTCCGAGCTTCTTTCGCATAATGGAGTATCGCATCTGCAATTACTCCATTATGAAATCGCCAGTATTGGATTTTATGCATTTCTGTCTGCGGATCATAAATAACATTCTCGTGTGATGCTATCTGGAGAGAACTTTCACCTGGAACGTCTTCACCCAAGGACATATTATGACTGGAACACCACTTTCTCCACGCGGCGTTTTTTATTCTGCTGCTATATCCACGATCGTATTCGTACCATTCTGAGGTTCCACCGCCAGACAATATGTAGGCTATAATCTTTTTTCCATACTTTTCTTCTGAATATGATATGAAATCTTTCATCCATTCGGTTGTTATGTCAAGCCAATTTTTATCAGAAGCAGCGTGTGATACTTCTGAAAAACTGTCATATGCGAATCGCCTTGTCAACCAAGATGGAGTGTTTAAATCAATCATGCACATCAAATCAGCTTCCGGGTTGGCAGATAAAAGATCTTCTATTTGTCTATCGTAGGCACTAAAATCATATTTTTTTATTCCTTTCCAGATTAATGGATATTTACAGTATTCGAAACCGGCGCTGTTTATTGTGTTCGATGCGAAAAAACAACGTGTATTGATTCCCATCTCTTTAAACTTTGCTGTCATTTCTAATTCTGGCCAAAAGGATCGATAGGTATAGTAAATATTCTTCCTTTTCTTCGTATTCCCAATTAATGTGCTTCCTGTATTTCTAATTAATGTGCTTCCTGTTTGTCTGGCTATCACAGGAAAAGGAATAGCTGTGGAAATTACATATCCACCCATTAACTGTAACACCTTGCGACGCGTCATTAGCCCACTTTTAATATTTTCATGAATGATCTTATTGTTATTCATCATAATCAGCGATCTTTAGGATTCTTATAATTGAAATCTTCTTATAATTAAATATTTTATATCCAATCAGAAATCTTTTATTTCCCAGAACACAATCCCATTTTTTTTCAGTTCATTATGTTTCAATGAAATCATTCCTTGGTTTATTTCAACCCAGGTATCTTCAATTTTCTCTATTCCCCCTTGATAGTTCTTGTTTGTGATGCAATTACTGTGAATATCGTCAATCAAATATTTTACGAGATGTACCTTTTTACCTTTCTTATTTGTAAAAACTTTATTGAGCTGATGCAAATTTAACACAACGTCTCGCTTGTCAATGTAGTTTATTACCTCTACCTCTATTTGACCTTTTTTGCTCGTAGCAATCACCAAATCATTCCCTTCAATTGAATTGTCAATTTTTATTTCTTCACCTTTCATCATGCTTAAAAACTTCATAGAACAACCTAACGGAAGCATTTGAATTTCATTCTCTTTAGTAAGTGTTTCGTTTGGACCTTTAAACCACATGAATTTGGTTTGGATTACCTCGTTATGATATAACACCCAGGGGAACACTTTAACTTGAGGACTATTTAAACTAGTAAAATAGAGTGATTTAGGCAGATATGAGGCGTTCAACATGTGATGTTCAAATTGTTTGTCTTGATAACTTCCATGAAAAGGGTCGTGTTCAGTAATGAAAAGAGGTAACTTATTAGGAAGATCGTTTTCCTTAATTAAAAATTTTATTTCTTTTTCACGATTTGCTGTAGATGGAATGGGTATACCATATTCATGCCAGGAAATAAAGTCTAGCCTTTTCGTTTTTGAAGTATCATTTTTATACAAATTGAAAAGACGGCCCAGCCTTTCTAAAGTATTTCCAGCTGGTGGTGACATTCCAACCAATATGCGTTTATTACCTTTGAGTTCTAATTCTTTATTCACTTCATTTACTGCCTCATATCCAATTTTATAAAACGGATAATATTCCTCTTCAGTGGCTTTCATAAAACTTCCCCCATTATACTCATTTCCAATCTGGACATACTTAATATTTGGGCACATTTTTTTATAATGTTTCAATCCTTCCTTAATTATATTCTTGTAATCTTCCTTTGAAACAGGAATATTATTGTCCATGATATCTCTTTCATATCGGCGTATGTTTAGAAGTACTTCTTCACTGTGATTGCTAAAAGATTTCAAATAATCATAGAAATGAATTGGCGTCTCTACTTCCCAATTCCATGATTCACGAAATTTTTCGGTAATATTTTTATATTTATCCACTCCTATTACAAAATTATAATCGAACTCTCTGGTTCTATAATCCCACATCTCATCAAGGTTTAACCAGCATCGGACAATTTTAGCTTTTCCATATGAATTTTCCGCTATATTCGCAATTATGGGTGTTGTAGCTTTTTGTAAGGAAGTATTCCAGTATCCAGCTAAATTAGGAAAATCGCGAAAAGTGTTAGACACATCAATAGTTCTTTGGATATTATCAGAACCATTCATAGATATGATATCTCCATCTTTTACAAAAGAGTTATTATCAGTAGTTGGAAAAAAACTTTGGAAAAAGAATAGAAAAATAATTGTCAAGATAGTATATTTCATAATTAATATATTTTTTGATTTTACTATTATTCAATACAATTTAGAGTAAATGATTTTTTCGATTATGTTTGAAACCATCACCCAAGTCAATTTTCTTTTTCAAATACAATTAAACGAATTGAATTAGGCTCAAGAGGTGTTTTAACATCAATATCTTGTTTTTGAGGTTCAGAAATATTTATTAATTTATAACCATTTGTGGTAATTGAAAAATTTCTTTTCTCCGATAAATGTTGATTCCATACAACGACTCCTAGTTTGTCGCCATTAATAAAGCCTTTTGCCAAGATGTCATCTCCTTTCACCTCTATTCCTTCTTCATCAATAAAAGTCCCCCGCCTGAAAAATTCTGCATTAGTTGACTCAAATTCGATGAGAGAGTGTACATATTGCGTGGCTTTAGCGGCAGGTTCCATATTCATTTTTTTGATATTAGGAGGACCTGCAACATTTAAATAACTTTCTTTAGTGGGTAATGTACCATGTAATAGGTAATCGACATCGCCAGGATAACGTGATTCAATTTCATGCCTTAAGCCATAAATAGCTGCATAATTTGCATCTGTTCGAGTTATCATCGGATTAGGATTTCGCTGGGTGGTAATTAATTCTGGAAAAGTGTATCGAAATAATGAAGGAAAACCGTTTTGGCTAGGTGCATAGCTTGCCCCCCATCCGTGTGTAAAATCAATACCTTTCGAAACATAATCATTCATAGCTTCGGTCATAATAATAAAATCAGATTTTATTACCCGTGCTTTTTCTCTTGCTTTGTTAACCATTTGTAGCCTATATTTTGGATCTGTTCCCCCATACTTATGATCATGGATTTCTGAAAAACACAAACTCGCATCCATAACACCAAGCTGGTCGTATAATAACCCATCAGCACCGAGGGAGGCTGCCTGCAAACTTAGGTTGTACATTGTACGTCGCCACACATCCGAACCGGTACAACCCTGGGCAAAAATTACAGGGGTTGAATTTTTCTGTTTGATGTAATACTGAATTTGTGGTTGGAGATTTTCCTGGATTAGCATCGCTTCGTGACCATAGTATTTATAAAAATCGGTTGATGTGTCCATTATCTTCCCATTTGCATAGATGATTATACGAATGCCTCTTTTATGTGCACGCTCAATTGCCTTTTCCAGTTCTTCCCTTCCACCCATTGAGTTATCGGGTGTATAGAACGGATAAAGATGGTCGTGTCCGCCAAAACCCCATCCAAAAAGACCGATGGTACCTAAATTAAATTGCTCAGCAATATCGCAAAGCTTATCTATTTCCTTATATGGCCACATAACTTCCATATTTTGCTGTTTCAATATGGCCAGAAACCATCCCGAATTATCCTTTACCCACTCTGGTGGATTTACAATTTTGAAATGCTTATCGTACCAATTCCTGTAAAATTTCGATGCTGCGTACCATTCTCCCACATAGGGCTTTATCACAATATCCGGTATCGAATATTTAGTATCGAATATAGTAGTGCTAATTTGTGAATTGAATTCTTTTAGTTTCTTATCATATTCCAGACTAAAAACCTTGGTTTGTTGTAATGGGTCATGGCTCCCAAAATATATGCCTTCATTTTTGGAATTCAAAGAAAACCATGGCATTGTAGACCAACCTGAAGGATATTTTAAAGTTTTTTTCTCAAAATCATCAAAATTATTGAAATACTTACCTAAACCATCTGGCCAATAAATGCCCGCCTCGCTATTATTAAACAGCATCCTTTCAATCTTAGGATAATCCAGTTCACTAATTATCCACTCATCGTTTTTAACGTTAAGAGTTCCGGCAAAACAAAAAGCATCATCTTTTACGGATATAGTAAACTCTGATTCTATCGGAACTGCAGTACCGTTCATGATATAATTGGTAGAATTTATGCGTATTATTCCGTTTTCTTGGGATATTGATATTTTGTCATTGACATCGAATGAATACTTTGCACCGCTTATTTGATTTTTTACACGTATACACCATAATTTATTGATGGGAGTACTAATTCGATGAGCTCCTTTGTTACATACAATCTCCAGATTATTTTTGTCAATAACCAGTTGCGCACTTGTGGTCCTCAATTCATACTTTGCTGGAGCTGCAAATGTATTTAGTCCATAAGAATCAATTATATGCATTATAACTAATAGGGAAAGAAATATTTTTTTCATTGTTTTGTTTTTTTTCAAAAATGTGAAGCGAAAAATGATTAAACACGTATCGTCTAAACGATTAAGCGGGTGATATGATAAACGGTAAATAACTTAAATCACTGCTATTCTATGACTATTTTATCGGATAAATTGATAAAATTTTAAAAACTGTATAGCCAACAGCTCTTACCTTCCCGTTTGTATCGAGATAGTTGGAAGCACTTACTCAGGTGAAATTATTCCATATTTATCATAAAATTAAAAGAAATGTTGCTCCACCCAGGCAATTGTTCTTGTTTGCTTTTTAAGAGCAACATTTCTTTGAAAATTCCACTCCCTTTCGAGAATTTTTAGATTCTTAATAGCCAGGGTTTTGTTGTATATTTTCGTTAATTTGAATTTCTACACTTGGAATCGGCCATAAGTAGTTTCTTGAAGCATCAAAACTTCGCAGTGCAATTCTTCTAATTAAACCTCTATCGAACATTTGAGTAAAATCGGGAATTCCGTCTTCATCAATAGGAGGTGTATCAGGGAAAAACCACAACCCAGCATTTACCACTTTCTCCTTAAGGTCATTTTTTAATAGCATGCCGTATGTAGGTTTGTTAAGCGCTTTCTCAGCCAGTTTCCATCTGAGCAAATCGTAATAACGTAAACCTTCAAGAGCAAATTCCATACGTCTTTCGATACGTAAAATTTTTCTTAGTTCACCCTGATCCGTAGTTGTAATTGCTGGATATGAGGACGTTGAAGTATGATTAACTTTATACGCACGTGCCCTGACCTGATTCATGGCATCTAGTACAGTTTGGTCAATTTCACCAAGTTCTATTTTTGACTCAACGTATATTAATAATACGTCAGCAAAGCGAATTTCTACTTGTTCAGGTGCAACTTGGAAATCATCAAACCAATCTTCATCATAGCCTTTTCTCCACATAATACCAGTCCAGGGTGCCCACTGATCAACTCCAATCGACTCTTTATTACTTACACGTTCACCCGAAGGCACCTTTGTACATTTGAGAGAGTCGGGATGAGGTTGCCATATTATCCCTGCAAAAGCTGTTCCGTGTTCAACGATAGTTGCAGAACACCTTGGGTCTCTGTTTTCAAACGGTTTACGTGGATTATACAAAGGTGATTCGTCAATTGGTAAACCATCGCTACATAAAAAAGAACAGAATAAATCCCAAGAAGGCCATATATATGCATTACCACCTATTGTACGTGGAGATCGTTGTCTAGCGTTTTCAGGTCGAAAAGTACTATTCAACTCAATCGACCGTGGAATTGAAAATATAATTTCAGAATTACCATTGTTCTTGGTCAAGCCTAACTCAAAAAAGTCAGGATATAGCTGATAAATATTTAAATCAATACAAGCCTTAGCTGCGTCCCGTGCAGTTTTATAATCTTTCATCCATAAGGCTGTCCTTGCCTTCAAAGCAAACGCGGCACCTTTAGTAGCATATTTTGTACCAGACCAAGATGTTGGTAAAACTGAAGCAGCAAAATCGAAGTCTTCATAAATTTTTTTTAGAACTTCTTCTTTATTCGTGCGTCCCATATTAAAGGCTTCGTCAGTTGTGATTATATTGTCATAATATGGTACATCACCATATAAGAAGATCAGTCGCGAATACATACGAGCTCTTACGAATCGAGCTTCTGCTACATATTGATTAAAATGTATCTCGTTGAATTGATCTTTGTTCTCAGTGGCTTTCGCTATAATATAATTTGCCTGTGCAATACATTTATAAGATCTTGTCCAGTAATCCACCACAAAACCGGTTTGTCCGTTAATAGACGCATCCGTGATGGCATTCAGTAAATCACGATTGGTCCAGTCATCAGACCATGCATCTAGCCAGCCTCCATTGTTAAAATATGAGAGGTCAGGATTACTATTCCAAAAATTTATAGAATACAAATAATCGAGAGACATTCTCATCTCATCATCGGATGAATACCATCCATCACTGGATCCTTGCGAAAGCGGAAGCAAATCAAGTTTACCACATCCAGAGATCAAAATTATCATTGATAATAAAAATATTTTTATCGACTTATTTTTCATAATTTTTTTATATTAAAATTTCAAAGAAGCTCCAAAGAAAATAGATTTTGTTATATAATAACCACCAGCACTTTGCTCTGGATCCCATCCTTCAGGAAAGTGATCGATCGCAAAATAGTCACTTAAATTTAAATAAACTCTTAGACTTTGTAATCCAACGGATTTGATAACTTTTTCAGGAATGTTGTAACCAAAAATAACATTTTTGAGTCTGAAGTAAGCACCATTAATCAACCAGTAATCAGAAACTACATAATTATTACCTGTTGCGCCAATTTGCGATAAACGAGGATATTTAACTGATTTGTTCTTTTCTTCAGTATTGTAATAACTCCAGTAGTTATCTGGAATAAAAGACGGAATACTAAAAACTCCATCGTTTAACGGTCTAACAACATTCGATGCAAGATAGGAATTGCGTTTAGCTACCCCCTGGAAAACCAGGCTAAAGTCAAAATTTTTATATTCCAATCCAATGTTTCCTCCATATTCGAATCGTGGAAGCGATCCACCTAGCAACACACGATCATATTCTGGAGAAATTTTACCGTCAGGAACGCCATCAGGTCCGCTTATATCGGTGTATTTTACATCTCCAGGTCGAACGTTGTTGTTGGGTTTAGGTGAATTTGCAACTTCTTCATCTGTCTGAAAAAGTCCCTCGGATTTGTATCCATACCATTCGTTAAATTCACTACCCTTGAATTTGACTTGAGAACCTAAAAATTCTGTACCTCCAAGATCACCCATGATTGATTTTGCGTCAGATAAATTCGCAGATACCGAATACTTCAGGTCATTTATGTTGTTCCTGTATGAAAGAGATAATTCCCATCCATTTGTGTACATATTTCCAGTATTGGTACTAGGATTGGGAAATCCCATTAAAATAGGTATCTGCAAAGCTAACAACATGCCACTGGTAGTTTTTCTGTAGTAATCAGCTGTAACTTGTAATTTGTTGGCAAAAAAGTTGGCATCAAAGCCAAAATCATACGATTTAGTCGTTTCCCAAGTAATGTCTTTAACTGCAAGTCCAGATAAGTAGGCATTTTGATGAGCGATAACATCTTTACCATTATAAAATAAAGAGTTATTAAAATTAATAGTTGACAGATAAGGATAATAACTTCCTATTCTTTCATTGCCTAAACTGCCATATGAGGCACGAATTTTCAGAAATGAAATAGGTGCAATATCTTTCATAAAAGGTTCTTCAGAGACTACCCAGCCAACCGAAACTGACGGAAACAGACCATATCTATAATCACGATGAAATCTAGATGAACCATCATAACGAGCATTAGCCTGCAATAGATATTTATTCATATAACTATAAATAATCCTTCCGAAATAAGAACGGCTTGCGTATTCTTCGGCATTGCCAGAGTTGTCGCGGAAATCTAGAGGCCCTAAATCAAGATAGGGATAGTTTTTAAGAGTGAAGTATCGTCTAGATGCTCCTAAAGTTTCTCTAAAATAATAGTAATGCTCGTATCCAGCAAGGAAATTAAGATTATGTTTTCCTAAGTCTTTCATGTAATTTACCAAAAATTGTGTCGTGTATTCTTTGTTCTGGTTTCTAGATTCATATAAACTTGTTTCATTAAGCCCGTTAACATACGTAGCGACATTATCTTTATCATCTAAATTATACATAGGGATTGCAAGCTTAAAGTTTTTGTTTTGATAGAACTGGAACTTTGGTGCAAAAACCCCTTGAATCTTAAGTCCTGACAAAGGTTCGAAATCTAATCCGAATTTTCCACCTATTCGGTGTTCATAGGTTTTAATATCACCTCCTTGCTCCATATGTGCAATATAGTTCTGTGAATTTCGTCCGTTAGCAACTCTACCATCAGTCCAATATGCTCGTACTACAGGTTCTAGAACAAAAAGTTCTGGTGAAGGCTCTCTTTGTTTAGACTTGTCGTAATAATAAAAATAGTTTACATCAAAATGAGCTGAAAGCATATTACTAATTTTAACGTCATTGTTAACTCTTGTTGAAAAATTTTGATAAGGGCGATCTTTTATAATAGATTCTACTTTATCATAAGTTATGGATGCCCTTGTTGAAGAAACATTTGTACCCGCCGAAAAACTTAAACTATGAGTATTTCGGAAAGATTGTTTTCTCAAATAGTCATTCCAATCTGTATCTGGGTATAAATCTGGGTTTTCGCTGTGCATTTGAGGATAGTTCTCGATATATTCTTTTGTATAAGTCGAATATTCAGAACCTTGGTTTTTGTTGTCGTTCCATTTCAACTCGTTCAGCATTCTCATGTACGGAACTGCGCTCGCTTTTTTTGTTAGTTGAGTGGGCTTATCTATTCCAAACTGATAATCATAAGAAAGATTAATATCACCCGTTTTTGCTCTCCTTGTCGTTACAAGAATTACACCAGCTGCAGCTTTTGAACCATAAATTGAAGCAGATGCAGCATCTTTCAGAACTGAAATACTTTCAACATCATCTGCTTTCACCATTGAGAGTTGCCCAGGAACTCCATCAATTAATACATAAGGATCGCTTGTCGATATCGTTGTGACACCTCTTACCCTGATCGTTCCTCCGCTATTTGGTTCGCCATTTGATCTTGTAACAGTTACACCAGGCATTACACCCTGAAGTGCATTCGTTAGTATTGACGATGATTTTTTCTTAAGTATGTCATCACCCTGGTATGCAGAAACAGAACCCGTAAGATCTACTTTTCTAACTGTACCATATCCAACTGCAACGACCTCATCAAGTACCGTAACATTCTCTGTCATGATAACATCAATAATTTTTTTTCCTTTCACTTCAATTTCCTCTGTTTTCATTCCTATAAATGAGAAAACCAAAATGTCATTAGAAGCAATGTTACCAATTGTGAAATTTCCGTCCACATTTGAAATTGTTCCATGCGTCGATCCTTTTACAATAACTGTCACGCCAGCTAATGGCTCTCCCATAGTGTCTTTGATTTTTCCCGAGACCGTTACATTCTGAGCAGATAAGCTCTGCGATAAGAAAATAGCAATAAAGGATAAAATCATTACCGCGCTTTTTCTTTGAAAAAAGCGAGATGATTCAAAGAGTTTAAAATTTTGTTTCATTCTGTTTTAAATTTTAAATAATGACTCTATTATTATATTTACCTGTAGTGTATTTGAACTACAAGTATTTTTTATAGTTTATAGTTTATATTTAATATTTTTAATCATCTAAATAACCGTCAAAGCATTAATTATAGATAAAATTCTAATTATTTATCTGTCAAAAAATTAGCATAGTTTAGTTTTCACTGCCAATCCATTTATCCGACAACTCTTTGCGGTTTCGGTCATTAACAAAACAGTTCTTATCTGCGACGATTTTAAACTTTGCTTTGAATTTTAATGAACTGATAATTTGAGGTTACTATCTGAATAACGTAGCAGACTATTCTGTTAGAATTTACTTTTTTAAAGTTTGTTTAATATACAAATAATTTTCTCATACTTTGTTTTAAAGTTATTCTTTATACATATTTGATTGATATTAAAATAAATATAAACATCTTATCTCATACATACAACTACTTTTATAACTTTTCATTTGCACTACGTGTTAATATCATGATGGTGTTGTGTAGTGTAGTGCAAACATACACGTTTTTTTCCATTTAATTTTATAAATACCATTTTTATTTAGTTATTATTTGTTAATTATATATAATAATGCCTTAAAAACCGCTTAATATTCTGATAAATAAATTATTATTCTTGTTAGGAAGCGTGCCTTGTAAAAGACTTATCAAATTGGCGGTTGATATTCCGGTGATATGGGTTCTTCGTCAAATTTGGTGCAAAGAAATAGTTCCTAAATCGCCTAAAAAAATA
>ENA-UOOH01000824-UOOH01000824.1-fermentation-metagenome-genome-assembly--contig:-NODE-824-length-33033-cov-39.185821_pt1 | contig 33033 bp, 40 predicted proteins | sample MGYA00245778_ERZ724025 | MGnify/ENA primary metagenome ERZ724025 (study PRJEB28704, sample SAMN03018313) | fermentation metagenome | biome: anthropogenic terrestrial biome; feature: soil; material...
ATGATCCGCAGCATCTTGTTTTTTTAAGTTTTTCATGTGGAGTCACAGAGCGCACAGAGGACGACGGCCCTTTGAGGTGTCCAGGGAGAAAAGAGGATTGAGCGGCTCTGCGGTTAATTTGGAGCTGGGGAAGCATGAGGCAGTATCCGGTGGTTTACGAGAATAAAACCACAGAGTCACAGAGCGCACAGAGGACAACAGCCCTTTGAGGGGTTCAGGGAGAAAAGAGGATTGAGCGTCTCTGCGGTTAATTTGGAGCGGGGAAGCATGAGGCAGTACCCGGTGGTTTACGAGAATAAAACCACAGAGTCACAGAGCGCACAGAGGACAACAGCCCTTTGAGGTGTCCAGGAAGAAAAGAGGATTGAGCGTCTCTGCGGTTAATTTGGAGCTGGGGAAGTATGAGGCAATACCCGGTGGCATACGGGAATAGAACCGCAAAGGCGCAGAGGAAGCATAGAAGGAATTCAGGGTCCCTTTTTGTGGCTCCTCGCTATTTAGTATGGGTGAACTTGAGTCGGAAATTCTCTGTGTCTCGGTGCCTCTGTGGTGAGCCGCTATGCTCTGACCCAACCACAGAGACACAGAGGCACAGAGGCCATATTCCCTGCCTTAACTCACCCAAATAATTCAGCAAAGAGCCGGCTGCTGCCAGGGATTCCGATCTAGGTGGAGCCGGTGCCAGTGCCCTTCTCCTGCCTGCGCAAAAGCCTCTTGATTTCTGCCCAGATCAAGCCCCTCTTGAGATATACTAAGACGAGGATGTAGCCCAGGCCGAGCAGCTCCGGGATGAGGATCTCCGGCTCCTCCAGGCCCGAGAGAAGAATCTGCAGGTAGGTTAATGTATCCAGATATGGAGCCGGGGGAAATCCTCCCAGCAGAGGCCAGAGGAGGATGACTGGAGAGCTCCACATGGAGTCCAGGATGAGATGGATAAAAACCCCCCAGGTGAGGGAGGCCAATCTGATGTCTCGCAGGCGGAGGGAGATCGCTCCTAAGATGAGCAGGAAGAGAAGGGTATGGGCAAATGTCCTTCCCATGTTCGGGCTCCCGAATAGCAGCAGGCCCAAAGGCTTGTCTATGATATCGGGGAGGATGGACCCCAGGGCCAGAAATAGAAGATCCAGCCGGCTATAGAGGCGAGCGGTGGCCAGGGCCAGGCCCACATGGGCGAAGAGGAGCATTGGATGAAGGTCGGAAGCGAAGGTATAAAACGATTTTGAGGTTTTTGCATGGGCGGAGGATGGATGAGCGGGGCCAAGGCCGGGGAGGGGAAGGAGAGCCAATTTTGTATGGGTGAACTTGAATCTGAAATTCTCCGTATTTCTTTGCCTCTGTGGTGAACCGCTATGCACTGACCCAACCACAGAGGCACAGAGGCACAGAGGACGACGGATCCTTGAAAGGGGGCGGGGAGAGAAGCGGATTGAGCAGCTCTGCGAATTCTGCGGCTCTGCGGTTAATTTTGGAGTTGGGGAAGAATGAGGCAGTAAGTTTACGGGAATAAAACCGCAGAGTCGCAGAGCGCACAGAGGACGAACGAACGGAGACGACTATTGCTAAGAAGCAAATATGCAATTCTTTTCAAGTACTGTAATAAAGATGAATTTCACGTCTCTGCGAACTCTGCGTCTCTGCGGTTAATAATCGTTGTCGAAAAAATAAAAAAAACTGTTGGTTGCGGGATAAAACCGCAGAGTAGAGATCGCACAGAGGACGACGGCCATTGGAGGTGGGCAGGATGGAATGAGGATTGGGTGAATCTGTGGAATCTGTGGCTGTTAATTTCAGTGGGAGAAGTATAAGGGCAGTAGTGACGGCTCCCGCGACTGAAGTCGCAGGCATCTATGGTCTCTCGACCAACGCCATGCCGCCCCAGGGCGATTGTTTCAGGGCTTCGACGCTCGCCGTTCCAGATTTTACGTACAGGACTTCCCTGCACAACCTCATATCGGGAGTTCTGAGATCTAGTTTGGCTGACCTACCTGATTCAAACTGATATTTGACGCGCTCAAGCTCAGTTTAGCGCCAGATGTGTTTCAGTCATTCGGTGCATGAGGGGAATGGCAATCCTTGATTATAATTTTATAGATATCGTTAGATGAATGTTTCCAATTAGATTGCGGATGGGGCAATATTGCATTATATTCTGTTTTTTAAATTCAATATCATGCGAGCTAGTAGTATTTCATGCCAGGATCAGATAGCGAATATGGTATAAACCCAAGCAGCCAGACAGCATAATTGACCGAAATCTTTTTTAATGTTGCTCGATCCCTTGGATACTAATCATCATCAGTAATTCAGCATAGTATTAGGGCCGGAGCTAGCTGGTCACCTGCAAGAATTACAGTTCTTAGCGGCAACGGCCTGCAGCAAGAGACAACCCAGGAGAGATGATTTACCAGGCAGTGCGCTGAATTGATGGATGGCTCCTTCTCCCGAGCATATCAAGGCGAAGTGGGCTTCATCCTGAGATGATAAGAGGCGCCTGCTATGTAGCGAAAGCTATTTTGATTTGGGTGAACTTGAATCGCAAAAACTCTATGGCTTCGTGCCTTCTGTGGTGGACCGCGATGCACTGACCCAACCACAGAGGCGCAGAGGAACAGAGGCTATAATCTCTGCCGGACCCACCCGCATAATTCAGCGATGTTGTTTACAGAATAGAACCACAGAGTCGCAGAGCGCGCTGAGGACGAACGAACGGAGACGCTTATTGCTAAGAAGCAAATATGCGATCCTTTTTCAAGTGCTTTAATAAGATGAATTTCACGTCTCTGCGAACTCTGCGCCTCTGCGGTTAATAATCGTAGCCATAAAATAAAAAATCTTTTAATTACGCAATAGAACCACATAGCATAGATAGGACCAAATACAAAGAGCGTGGAAACTGTATATGACGATGAGGCTCACGGCATTTGTATCCGGCAGAGTTCAGGAGGTAGGCTATCGGGCCAGGGTAATCGACATGGCCATTGCTTTGGGCCTGAAGGGCATGGTTGTGAATTTGAAGGATGGCCGGGTGAAGATAGTAGCCGAAGGCGAGGGTGAAAAGCTCAAATGGTTTGAGAGCGCAATGGACATTAAAAATGCCCTGATCCACGTCTCATCGATTGAAAAGAATTACTCTTCTGCAAGCGGTGAGTTCGACCAGTTCGGCAAGTTGGTGGCAAAGGGCGAGACCGATACCAGGCTTGACACGGCAGCAGTCTATCTAAAGAAGCTGCTATTTGCGTTCAACAACATGAACGATAACCTAGGCGGAAAGATGGGCCAAATGCTTGGCAAGCAGGATGAGCTTCTTGACGAAGTCAGAAACATGAACGATCGCCTGGGCGGAAAGGTGGATCAGATGCTCGATAAACAAGATGATCTTATTATCGAAGTCAAAGACGTGAACCGGAAGATGGATCGAGTACTTGAAACCGATATTGTCGAATTGAAGAGCGACATGGCCGAGGTTAAATCTGCCCTGAGAGCCAAAGGGATAATCTAAGCAAATTAAAAAAAGACACAAAGCCCGCACGTGTTCTCCGTCCGTTCGTCCTCTGTGCCTCTGTGGTTTATTTCTCGTAAACCCTCAGGATTCCACCATTGCTCTATGATTGCTGCTACGCTTGATTAAGTAGATACGATTATTAACCACAGAGTCACAGAGTTCACAGAGGCTATAGGCTTTGCCGGACCTCACCCACATAATTCAGCGATGAGCCTCCGTTTGGGGATGGTCGGGCGGGCAAGAGCATACTCGACCATTTAACGGCAGGCTAGAGATGCTCATGAGGACGCCCTTGAATTCTCATGCATATCTATAAATGATCAAATGACAAGAAAAATAGTACCTCTGAATCTGAGGGACCTGAGACTTGCCCGAATACATGGTATCAATAAAGATTGAAAAGCTTGATGAAGGGGCATACCTGGCTACAAGCGATGCTCTGCCCGGTCTGGTGGCAGAGGGAAGGACGATTGCAGAGACGATGGAGATCGCCCAGGATGTGGCCAGAAAGATCATCGAGTCTTACATAGAGCACGGAGATCCGCCTCCTCCCGAGATGGCTCCCGCATCCAGGACGGTCAGGAATATCAAGATCCCTGTGGCTGTGACTTGATGGCCAAACTTCCCGTGATGACCGCGATTGAGGTCATTCGCGGGCTGAAGAAGGCAGGATTCATATTCGACAGACAGGCAAAGGGCAGCCATGAGATCTAATCCGTTTGGAGACGGCAGAGAGGGAAGGATTATCGTTGAGCATCTCAGAAATTGACTATGGAGTTGTACCTGACAATGGCATCTGCAAATGACGAAATTGATGCTCTGATGCGAACTGAGATTTATAAGTCCCGAGAGGAGCTATTGAAGGATGCATTAAGAGCTCTATTATCTATGAAGCCGGGCCTCCGAATCGAGATAGCTATTGATCTTTACAGGAATGAGAAGGTCAGCCTCTGGAAGGCGGCTGAAATAGCAGGGCTTTGCATGGAAGAGTTTAAGGACGTGCTGGCCTCCAGGTCCATTAAACTCGAGGTAGGTGGGACGGATGAGGAGAGCCTGTTCCGACTGGCCAGATTGGGCCTCATATGACGACGATGATTATCATCGATTGCGATGTAGCAAGCATGCTTGCCAAGGTCGATCGCATCGATATCTTGAGTAAAGCCTTCCCGGATGCGAACTTCTGTATAACCAACTCAGTTTACGCAGAGCTCATGAGGGCTAAGCGCGCCGGTTATTCCTTTCCTGATCGGATCTTCGAACAGCTTCCGGTTATCACAATTGACCGAGATGATCTCAAGGCGTTTAAGGATATCTCAACAGATAGCACCGTGCATTATGGCGAAGCAGAGGGTTTGAGCATTTGCCGGGAAAAGAAGGCAACATTCTTGACTGATGACCGGAAGGTAATTCGATTTGCGGAAAAGAATGGAATTGCCGTTCTGGATATGAAGGATCTCTTAACACTGCTGGCCATAAGACAAGTCCTGGGATACAGCGAGATGATTTCGTTAATCAGAGAGATTGAAGTCAAGGATAATACCTGCATAAAATACAAGGATAAGATATTGGCAAGGTATCTGAGAATTGATGTCTGATACGGAAGTATGATCCTATTTCGCTCCTTTGCCTCCCCCTGTGAGCTTTGTGCTCAAAGCCCGCACAAAAGGTTTTTCGGGCTATCGGGAACTGTATTAACCTTTGCGAAGTCCTTTGTGATCTTTGTGCACTTTGTGGTTAAAATCCGTAATCTGTAATCCGATCAAACCGATCTACGGCGAGTATAAACCACAAAGCTCACAAAGGGCACAAAGCCCGCACGAAAGGTTTCTCGGGTTATCAGGAATTGCATTAACCTTTGCGAGTCCTTTGTGATCTTTGTGCGCTTTGTGGTTAAATCCGTAATCTGTAATCCGATCAAACCGATCTATGGCGAGTATAAACCACAAAGCTCACAAAGATTGCACAAAGGGTTTGGCTCCTCGCGTATCTTTTGTGCCTCAGTGGTGAACCGCGATGCACTGACCCAACCACAGAGGCGCAGAGGAACAGAGGCCATATTCTCTGCCGGACCTCACCCACATAAATTCAGCGAAGAGCCATTTTAAATTATCAGGATCATAAAGCAGAGATAATGCATCCATCGAGAAAATCTGAGAGGAAAAATGTCATTTGTCATAGCCGCCATGCCTGCCTACAATGAGGAGAGGTCCATCGCCAAGATGGTTTTAGGCTGCAAGAAGTACGTCGACCAGGTGGTTGTGGTCGACGACGGCAGCTCTGACGCCACGGCGAGCATAGCCGAAGCTCTGGGGGCTTATGTGGTTCGGCATGAGAAGAACAGTGGCTATGGTGCAGCACTCCGTTCCTGCTTTGAGACAGCACGCAATCTCGGGGCGGAAAAGATGGTGATCATAGACTCGGACGGCCAGCATGATGCCGCTGAGATTCCCAAGCTGCTCGATCCACTCAACAATGGCTGCGATCTGGTTATAGGCTCCCGGTTCTGCGACGGCAATGGCGAAAACATTCCCGCCTATCGGAAGGTGGGGATGAAGGTCCTCGATGTGGCGACCAGTGTTGCCGGGGGGGTCAGCGTCACCGATAGCCAGAGCGGCTTTCGAGCCTATGGGCAAAGGGCGATAGAGAGCATCTACATCAAGGACAGCGGCATGTCCGCCGGCTCGGAGGTCCTCTTGCAGGCCAAGGACAATGATCTGTCCATCAAGGAGGTGCCGATTCACTGCCGATACGATGTGGAGAGGGCCTCGACCCAGAATCCCGTATCCCACGGGGTGAAGACGCTGATCAAGATCCTGCATGATATGGAGCTGAGAAGGCCGCTTTATTACTTCACAGTGCCTGGGATTCTGCTGGCGGCAGTGGGGGTTGGAATGGGGCTGGATTTTCTGCGAGTGTTTTATCATGGGGGGAGCCTGGCGTATGGGCCTACGCTGCTTATGATATTGCTGACGCTGGTGGGGTCCTTCCTGGCTATGACCGGGATCATATTGCACAGCATATCCAAGATGATGATTGAATTCAAGAATGAGATCGAGCAGATAAGAAAGGCGAACCATGTCCATGGCCACAATGCTGGGAATGGAGCCAGAGATAATTAAGATGGCTCCTGCAGCCAACACAGTAAGAAATGCAAAGATCCCGGCGGCGTGACCTGATGGGCAAGATAGATTTATTTAAATGATCGATGAGAGACAAGTATTGTGAGCATTTATGATGGATGAAGATTGCGTAGAAAGGATATACAAAGATGCTGAAGATCTCTTTCTCTCGGTCAAGCTGCGAAAAGGAAATAAGGTATCCCTTGATGAAGTAATCGCCGAAATTGGGGAACATGTCGTTGAGGATGCCGATTCCACCGAGATCATCCGGAAGATGAGAGATCGATCCTATGGCTACTAACGTAACGGTGGATACTTCAGTAATCGTAAAAGCCCTGGTGCCACCCAGACGAAAAAAGCAAGATAAGCTTTTCGATTTACAGCGCGAACTTCATTTGAGTTGCAGGGATGTTCTTCTGAAGACCGAATCAGGAGAATATGCAAACCATATTCCATTGCTGGCCCTCATAGAAACCGCGTGTGTTGTTTCCCGATTGTCAGACACGCAGAGAGCAGGTCTCGCCCTGACATTTCTCGGCCAGAATTCCAGATTCTATGGCGACGCATATTTGATGGAGCGGTCGATTAGGATTGGCATGAGAACCAAAGCCAGCGGTTTTGATGTTGTCTTCATGGCATGTGCCGAGGAAACCGGATCAATCCTAATTACGGATGACCGAAAGATGTACGATCGAGCAAATGATTACGGCCTCGATGTCATCTTCATTCGAGATGTCTGATAGCTGATAGATTATTTAGAATTATTTATGGACCGGTTTTTGTGGTTAAAATCCGTTATCTTCAATCCGATCAAACCGATTTGCGACGAATATAAACCACAAAGCTCACAAAGGGCACAAAGCCCGCACGAAAGGTTTTTCGGGTTATCAGGAACTGTATTAACCTTTGCGAGACCTTTGTGATCTTTGTGCTCTTTGTGGTTAAATTCCGTTTATCGCAGTCCAATCAACCCAAAAATCCAAAGGCTACGATCTACCATGACCATTGCAATCATCCTCGGGACCCGGCCGGAGATCATCAAGATGGCTCCGGTGATTCGGGAGTGCCAGCGCCGCGGCCTGGATTACAGCATCATCCACACCGGCCAGCACTACTCCTATCAGATGGACCGGATATTCTTCGAGCAGCTGGAGTTACCGCAGCCAGATCATAATTTAGATGTAGGCTCCGGCAATCACGGCGAGCAGACTGGGCGGATCCTGGCAGATCTGGAAGCAGTGCTGATGGCTGAGCGGCCGGATGTGGTCCTGGTGCAGGGAGACACCAACACGGTGATGGCCGGGGCCCTGGCGGCCTCGAAGCTGCAAATCAAGGTGGGCCATGTGGAGGCGGGGCTCCGCTCTTACGACCGCAGCATGCCCGAGGAGATCAACCGGGTGGTGGCGGATCACGTCTCGGATTATTGCTTTGCCCCCACTGAGATCTCCAAGGCAAATCTTCTCAAAGAGGGCATAGCTGAGGAGAAGATCCACGTCACCGGCAACACCATTGTGGATTCGGTCTATCAGAACCTGGAGATCGCCATGCGGAAGGTCAACATCCTGGCCGACCTTGGCCTTGAGCCCAAGGGGTATTTCCTGGTCACATCCCACAGGCAGGAGAACGTGGATAACAAGGAGCGCCTGGGGGAGATCATCCGGGGTCTGGGGATGGTCAAGAGCGAATTCGGCCTGCCTATGGTCTTCCCGGTCCACCCCAGGACGAGGAAGATGGTCGAGAGCTTTGGGTTCGAGCTCGATGGCATCAGAGCCATTGAGCCGCTGGGATTCCTGGAGTTTCTGCAGTTAGAGGCGGGCGCCCGGCTGGCGCTGACCGACTCGGGAGGGGTGCAGGAGGAGACTTGCATCTTGGGCGTGCCTTGCGTGACGCTGCGAGATAACACGGAGAGGCCGGAAACGTTGGATGTGGGGGCAAATGTGCTGGCGGGGGCTGATGCTTTGCGGATGGTCGATAGGGCAAAGCGGATAATGCTGCAGGGAAATGAATGGGAGAATCCGTTTGGGGATGGAAAGGCTGGTAAGTGTATAATTGAACATCTAACGGCGGGCTGGAGATAACTAACGACTTGCAGAGCGGTTTTCGGGCCCATGGAATGCGGATATCATCCTCAGATTGTTTGCGCAGATTATGAGCAGAGAAAAAGGATGCTGAATGTCTGTTATAGCTCCTTATTCCCCACCTGTTTTCCCGCTTGCATGCAACCCTAATGAAAGCTGAGCGGAGAGAGATTCGTTGATGGATCTGAGGCTTCATCGGTATCAATGCTTTCTCATTCTTTTCGTATCTTAAAATTCCTTAAGCGACGCAAATTATGCAATAACGGTGTACGTGAACTCTATGGATCGCAATGTTCTAATTCTAGGAGCGGGCCCAGCAGGGATGTCAGCTGCTTCACGGTTGCTCAGTAACAACGTAAATTTTTCGGTAATTGAAAAAGAGAATGATATTGGCGGTCTTGCTAAAACAATACAATATGGCCTGTTTTCTCTGGATATCGGCCCCCATATCCTATGCACCAAGCCCTATGTTTACGATTATAATGAGAAGATGTATCTTTTTATCAAAGAGATGTTGGGAGAACGGTTGCTCCACTACGAGGAGGCAAACCGAAAATATCTGGAGACGGTTCGTGTTGGCGAGGATGAATTTGATTACCCGATCCAGATTAAAAATGCCCTGCAAAATGTAGGATTTGTGCGCGCTCTGAATATGGTCTATGATTATCTACTTGCCATGCTTCAATCTGCAGATAATTTGAATAGAAACTCGTCATTTGAGCAAACAATAAACAACCAGTTAGGGAGATCCCTTGCAGATCTATTTATCCTTAAATACTCCGAAAAAATATGGGGGCTCAAATGCTCTGAACTCTCTGCTGATCTAGCCTGGCGAGTTGGCGAGTTCTCAATGCTGGATGTTCTCATAGAACAGATCTCCAACTTTTGGAAGAATCTATACTCTCAATCCGGGCACCCGGTCTGCTATCCTGAGCAGGGTATAGGGTTGATCTGTGAGCAGATTAAAGTAAATATCGAAAAATCCAACGTTGGTGAGATTAAGACTGATTCATTTCCCGTACGTATTCTACATGATAACAGACGCATTGAGGAAGTTGTTGTGTGTGAACAGGATTCTGTCCAGTCCTATCACCCCAATTATCTTCTTTCGTCTATCCCAATCGGCAAATTGATCCATTTATTAGATCCGAGACCACCTGCTGAGGTCATAGATTCCGTTTCGAACTTAAAGCACAGATCACATCTTTGTTTATATATAATGGTTAATAAAAGTCGCGTTCTGAGTGATCATTGCATTTACTATCCGGATCCCAAAATCCCGTTCGCACGGATAATGGAACAGAAGAATTATAGCCGGAAAAGCTGCCCGGATGCCATGACTGCTCTGGCAGTCGAATTCTTTTGCTGGTATCAGGACGATTTCTGGAATAAAAATGACTCAGAATTATTCAGAATTGCTATGCCTAAACTTGAGGAACTAGGTATCGTTAAAGAGGGTGAAATCGTCGACTATTTTGTCCACAAGGAACGATATGCATATCCTGTCTACGATCTTGGCTATGGGGATTGTTTAAAGACTGTAATGACGTATCTCAACGGATTAAAAAACCTCAAACTCATCGGGCGCTCAGGGACTTTCACATATATGGGACAGTATCGTGCGATGGAAGCTGGCTCAAACGCTGTCGATGAGATAGTAAGTGAAATCTTCAAAGAGCCTGGCGGTGGTTCAGCTTGAGAATCCTGAGGGTTGCAGGCGACCTTTACCCTGCTTTCGTCGGCGGGATAGCTATTCATGCTCATGAAATGTCGAAGATGCAGGCATCCATGGGTCATGAAGTGACAGTCTATACCTCTATATGGGATGATGAACCTCTGGAAGAGGTGCGTGATAATTATCGCATCATCAGGTTCAAAGGAATAACAGTCTTTCGAAACCCAATATCACCGAGTCTATTTTGTCGCTTGTTACGTGAGAGAATGAAGTACGATATCATCCATGCTCATTCCCACCTGTATTCCTCGACAGTATTCTGTGCTCTTATGCGGATGCTAGGTTCATCTCCTCTTGTCATTACGAATCACGGACTCGTTTCGCAGACTGCCCCAATTTGGCTACAAAAGCTATACGTCCCGACTGTTGCCAAGTGGGCGTATGACACCGCTGATAGTATCATTTGTTACACAGAGACCGAGCGGAGACAGCTAATCGACTTAGGTATCCACCCCGAAAAGATATCAATTATCCACAATGGTGTTGATACGGATCATTTCACTCCTTTAACGAATATTGCCCCCAAGAAGCAGATCCTGTGGATAGGCAAATACGTCCCAGGAAAAGGTGTCGAATACCTCTTGGAAGGTTTCCAGCTGTTCTCAAGAGAGTTCGCTGATTACACCCTCCTTATGATCGGAAGAGGACCTCAGAAGGATGATTGCCTCAAAATGATCGAGGATCTGGGCCTCAAGGAGAAGGTTATTCTCATGGATTTTGTCGATAATGAGGATCTGCCGGAGATCTACCAGCAATCCAGCCTGTTTGTTCTTCCAAGCCTGGAGGAAGGAGTTCCAAGGACAATCCTTGAGGCAATGGCCTGTGGCGTCCCGGTGGCCTGTACAGAACTACCTCAGCTGGTCAAGATCGTCTCGGAGTGTGGACTGTTGTTTCCGCCCAAGGATCCTGAGGCTCTGGCCGCTGCTCTTTCAACCCTGTTGTCTGATCATGAGATGGCTCAAGGTTGCGGAAGGAACGGGAGGGAGAAAGCGGTGTCTATGTACTCCTGGAGCGATACTGTCTCCAAGACTCTTGATCTGTACGCATCTCTAACGAGAGGCGGGTTGGTAGATAAATCTCGTAAAAGTGGGGACGGCTATTTCAAACGTGTATCCGGTCTTTCCCGTCCCGAGGATGTAAGGTAAGCCAGATGGCTGGTGTCTTGAATATGGTTGAAGCAATATGAAGATCTCGATCATCGGTTGCGGATATGTCGGCACGGTTACCGGCGTGTGTTTTGCTGACTTAGGCCATAACATTGTCTTTTGCGATATCGATGAGAAGAAACTTGATCTACTCTCCCATGGGAAGGCTCCGATCTATGAGCACTCTTTGGATGATCTGATCCAGAGGAACCGGGAGCGCCTCGCTGCGACCTCAGATCTTGCAGCTGCCGTGCGAGATACGGATATCACGTTCATCTGTGTTGGCACCCCGTCCGGAGACGACGGATCGATCGACCTCACATATGTCCTATCTGCAGGTGCCACGATTGGAAAGACGCTACAAGAGACCCCGGACTTTCACCCAGTCATCGTCAAGAGCACCGTCTTTCCAGGAAGCACTGAAGGGCCGGTCCGGACTGTTCTCGAAGAAGCATCGGGCAAGCAGGCGTTTGTGGACTTCGGCCTCGGCTCGAACCCAGAGTTTCTCAGGGAGGGCAACGCCATCCAGGACTTCCGTGAATCAGACCGCATCATCCTCGGTGCTGGAGATGAGAGGACGATGCAAGTCCTCAGGGACATCTACGCATCTTTCACCTGCCCTAAGATCGAGACCTCAATCAGGACTGCGGAGATGATCAAGTACACGAGCAATGCCTTTCTTGCGACAAAGATCAGCTTCGCAAACGAGATCGGCAATCTGGCAAAGAGACTTGGGATCGATTCGCAGGAGGTCTTTGCCGGGGTTGGGCTCGACAGCCGGATTGGCCCTGCCTTCTTCCGGACCGGGATCGGATTTGGCGGCTCGTGTTTCCCCAAGGATGTCCGGGCCCTGATTGCCGGAGCAGGTGACTATGGCGAGCATCTGCAGATCATCCCGGCGGCATTGCGAGTCAACGAAAGCCAGCCACTAAAGCTGGTCAGGCTGCTCCAGACTCACATCCCAGACCTCAAGGGCCGGCGAATTGGCATTTTGGGCCTGGCATTCAAGCCCAACACCGATGATGTCAGGGAGAGCCGAGCCATCCCGATCATCAGGGCTCTGCTCGATGCCGGAGCCGGGGTCGTAGCTTACGACCCACTCGCTAAAGAGAACTTTGCCGCTCTCTTCCCGGAAATCGAGTACGCGCCCTCGGCACAGGCCACTCTTGCATCCGATGCCGTACTGATCACAACTGAATGGCAGGAGTTCGAGCAGCTCGATTACAGCGGAAAGACGGTCATCGATGGCCGGAGGATTGTTGCAGCTTCCCGGACTGCAGGGGTCTATGAGGGGGTCTGCTGGTGATGGAGGTCAGGAAGGCCGTCATTCCGGCGGCAGGCCTCGGGACTCGTTTCCTCCCGGCGACCAAGTCGATGCCCAAAGAGATGCTCCCGCTCATCGACCGCCCGGTGATCCAGTATGTGGTGGAAGAGGCTATCGACTCGGGGATAGATGACCTGATTATCATCACCGGCCGGGGGAAACGGGCAATCGAGGACTACTTTGATGATTCGCCAGAACTGGAGATGCACCTGCGAGATAATGGGAAGTTCGAAGCGCTTAGGATGGTGCAGGAGATATCCTCTCTGGTGGATATTCACTACATCAGGCAGAAGGAGCCGAGAGGACTCGGGGATGCTATTCTGCGTGCCGAAAAGCATATCAGCGACGAGCCCTTCGCTGTGCTTCTCGGAGACGATATCATCAGGAACAGTGTTCCTTGCACAAAGCAGCTCATCGACCTCTACCGGGAGAAAGAGCGTTCCATCATTGCAGTCGAGGCAGTCCCTCCAGAGAAAATCAGGAGTTATGGAATCATCCAGGGGACTCGGGTAAGCCCATCGCTCTACAGGATCGATGATATCGTCGAGAAGCCACATGTCGAAGAGGCCCCCTCGAACATCGGGGCGATCGGCCGTTATGTCTTCACCCCCGAGATCTTCGAGTGTCTGAAGCACACAACCCCTGGTGTCGGCGGCGAGATCCAGCTCACCGACGGGATACGGATTCTCCTCCAGTTCCAGGATATCTATGCACATCTGTTCCAGGGGAAGCGGTACGATACCGGGGACAAGGCGGGATATATCAAGGCGATTATAGATTTCGCTCTTGAGAACCATGAGACAAGAGGTGCTATTGGAAGGCACCTTGGCATTATTCGAGTACAGGAGAATGGTTTCACGCATGAATCGAGTCAATGCTCTTTGTTTGATCGATAGATTGTGGTGAGTAATATGGATAGACTAAGCATTGCTTTTAATGATTTCCATAATATGCTCTTCAATCCAATTGAAAAGCATAGCGGTTGTATTCTCGAAGTTGGATCTGGAGGGGGCCATTTATCAAACTATATCCATACCAAGGGTAGATCAATAGTATCTCTAGATATAAATGGCTTGAAGCTTGTCAAAGTCAAGCAAACCTATCCCAACTTAAATTTAATTCGAGGTGATGCACAAAATCTCCCTTTCTCAGATAATTCTTTTGATATACTAATAAGTGTTGAAAATCTTGAGCATTTGTCTTATGTGAATCAACATATATCCGAAGCGAAAAGAGTTCTAAAACCTAATGGCATTTTTTTAATTAAAACTCCTAATAAAATTTTGGACACTCCCTATTGGTTAATAATAAAACGAGCATCGTATAAAGAATTAAAAAAAGCCGGGAATCATATATCTACTCAAACGTACTGGGAGCTTAAAGGACTTCTGGAGAATAATGGCTTTGATGTTTTTTTTTTAAAAGCAAACTTGCTTCATCCAAATCGATTAAAAAATAAGAATTATAATATTTTGGCAAATTGCTTTAAATACATGAACTATTATTTGCCATATTATTTTAATTTCAGTTTATTTTGCGTTGCTAGTAAAAAGGATTAAGTAGGCAAACGATGTCGAAAATTGTAATCACTGGTGGTGCAGGATTCATTGGATCCCATATTGCGGAAGAGGCTGCAAAAGAGAATGAGGTCGTCATCATCGATAATTTGGATGACTACTACTCGCCTGATCTAAAGCAACAAAACCTTGAAATCCTGCTTGCAAATCCTAATGTGTGTTTTATCGAGGGAGACATCAATGATCTAGACCTTGTCCGGAGAGTCATCAACGATACTGTCGACTATGTATTCCACGAGGCCGCTCAGGCCGGTGTCAGGATATCGGTTGAGGATCCGTTCAAGCCGAACAATGTCAATGTGCTTGGCACTCTGAACGTCCTCAAGGCCTCCCTGGATGCCGGTGTAGAGCGGGTGATCAACGCCTCCTCGTCATCGGTCTACGGGAAAGTGCAGTACCTCCCCTTTGACGAAGCGCATCCCACAATGCCGGTCTCCCCCTATGGGGTCTCGAAGCTCGCCGCCGAGCACTACTGCCGAGTCTTTTATGAGGTCTACGGCCTCCCGACAGTTTCACTGCGCTACTTCACAGTCTATGGCCCCCGGATGCGCCCAGACCTCGCAATCTCCATTTTCACCAGGAAGCTGCTTGCAAACGAGCCCATCACGGTCTTCGGAGACGGCGAGCAGACCCGTGACTTCACCTACATCGACGATATCGTCAGGGTGAACCTGCGGCTGCTCGAGACGGACGCTGCCGACGGTTATGCAATGAACGTCGGCGGAGGCCACAGGATCACGGTGAACGACCTGATCGCTCACCTTCGAAAGATCACCGGGAGTACGTCCGAGGTGGTGTACTCTGGCAGGCAGAAGGGCGATGCGGAGCATACACTGGCGGATGTGGGACGCGCAAAGGAGTTGGCTGGGTGCCGGCCGGAGGTTTCCATTGAGGAAGGCTTGGCCAAGTTCGTCAAATGGGCTCGTACCTGATAATCAAACTTCTGAATCCCATCTTAATCCACTTAAAGATCCGTTCGATTCCGCTTCTTTTGGCATAAGTCTCTTCATCGAACGCAAAAGGCCGTCCCCACTCAGGGTTCTTTCTATTTCGCTCGTTGATGGGTATGCAGCACAGAGGCGGCTTAATAAACTCCCATTGCTTTTCCATAAGTTCCTTAGACTTCATATTATTATTTCATATAATAATATGAAAAGGTAGTATAAATAGTCTTTTAACTAGTGTCGCGTCAACTATTTAATGTCAGATAAAGACGAGAAAGCTTAACTCTGGCATCGGCAGTGGCGAATCGCCAATTCACCTTTGCATCTTTGTTATTTCTGGTATCTTGCCATGCCACTGCTTCTTTCCTAACAGTTTCAATATCGTCGATTCTTCTGTTCAGGCATTGGCCCCAAAGCACATTTAACTCTATTTCAGCTATGTTCAGCCAGCTGCCAGCTGCCATGTTTTGGAGTGTGCACGAACTCAAACCTATCCCATAACGCCTTTGCTTTTTCTGGCGGAAACTTCTCATAAAATGATCCTGCTTTATGGGTGTTGAGGTTATCCATAACTAGTGTTATTTTTTCCGCTTGTTCATATTGAGCAGCGATCTCTTCTATAAAGCCAGCCCAGTCCAACGCAGTCCTTCTTTCAGTGATCCTTATCATGCGCTTCCCCGCCAATGGCTCGCAGGCAAGAAAGATATTGGACATCCCGCAGCGTTTGTATTCATAATCATATTTGGCAGACCGTCCGGGAGAGGCAGGAATTGGGTTTCTTGTTTCAGATATCAGTTGCTTTGGAGACTCATCCATGCATATGATTGGATGAAGCGGATCAAAGGGTCGCTTATATACATCTAACACCATTTCCATGTTCGCGACAAAGCTACCATTTTGCTCTGGTGGAATCACCCATCTTGTTGCCAAGGCTTGATCTCGTTTTTTTAAAATCCGTCTCACAGTCTCATGAGAAATGCTGTCAATGTAGTTGAGCTCAACGACCTTATCAGCTAATAGCCTTAAAGACCATCGAGCGAAACCTTCTGGCGGCTCGCTGCAGCTTAATGCAATCAAATGGGCTTCAAAATCCCCCTCAGTTTTCTTGGCATAGATGCGGTTTCCTGTCCTTTTATCAAGTGCAGCATCGAGACCTCCTTCGACAAATCGCTTTTTCACGCGATCGATCTTTCTCATGCTGATTTGAAGCACACGAGACATTTCTTCATTAGTCGAGTGTTCTGTTTGGTACTTGCCTTTGTCACAACCCAGCAAAATCAATGCATTAAGAATTTTCTGTGATCTCTGCTTTCCCTTGGATGCAATGTCACTGAGAGTTTTGCGTTCTTCTTCAGTTAGTGTAATGATATACTTCTTCATATCCTATTCTCCAGGATAGAATATGAGCCAATACATCTTAAACTTTACGACATTTAATTAATGACGCGACACTAGCTCAATCATAGATAAATAGGAATCCTTAGAAGGTGGCTTAATGATTTCGACAAATGAACCTATTGATACAATAATAATAGGCGCTGGATTAGCAGGGCTGAGTGCTGCATACCATTTAAAGTCTAATTATAAGTTAATAGAGGCAAATAAAGAAGCAGGGGGACTTTGCCGATCTAAATTTATTAATGGTTTTTTATTCGATTATACAGGGCATCTATTGCACATTAAGTCAGAATATGTGGAACATCTAGTAAAGCAGTTACTGGGCGATAATCTCAAAAAAATCGAAAGATCATCGTGGATCTATTCATCAAATTCATTAACACCTTATCCATTTCAAAGCAATTTATATGGCCTTCCTCCTGAAGTAATTAAAGAATGTCTTATTGGATTTATCAAGTCTAAATATGAGTTAAGGGAAATGGAAGTTAATAATTTTGAAGATTGGGTGATCAAGCATTTGGGTACAGGGATCGCAAATAGATTTATGATACCTTATAATAAAAAGTTATGGACTGTTCATCCGAGAGATTTGACCACCGAATGGATTGGGAATTATGTCCCCAATCCAAAAATTGATGAAATTGTCGATGGTGCCCTTCGAGTTCCAGAAAAGAAATGGGGATATAATTCCTATTTTTACTATCCTAAGTATGGAGGAATTTATAGCCTGGTCAAGAAATTTTTAGAATATATAGATAATAATTGCGTATATTATAATAAAAAAATTGCTGAGATAAATACGCTTGAAAAAATTATAACATATAGTGACGGAACAAAAGATACATATAAAAATATAATTTCGACTATTCCTTTGATTAATTTGGTAAATATCATTAAACCCCTGCCAAAAGAGATCCAGATATGCGCAAAGAGATTAAGATATAATTCTGTTCTCAATATAAATATTGGTGTCAATGAAGAATCTTTTCTGGATAAACATTGGATTTATTTCCCAGAAGATAAATATATTTTTTATCGAATTGGTTTTCCTGCCAGTTTTTCAAAATCAATGGCGCCCAGCGGCTGTAGCTCTATATATACAGAAATCTCATATTCGGATGCAGTTCCTTTAAGATATAAGTCTTTAGAGGAAATTCAAAAGAGAGTATGTGCTGACTTGATAAAAGCAAAATTTTTAAATAAATTAGAGAATGTGATTTTCTCATTTTCTATTGACATCAAACCTGCTTATGTAATATATGATCATAATTGGTTTCATGTTAGGGATAATATAATGAATTATCTCAGAGGAAAGAACATACTATCGATTGGTAGATATGGATCATGGGAATATTCTGCCATGGAAGATGCTATACTGCAGGGTAGGGATGCAGCAGAATTTATAAACTCAGGTGTATGATATGGAAATACGAGTAGGATTAGTGCTAATATCAAATGAAATTGGTGGGGCAGAAACGATTGTTCTGAATATTGCAAAGAAACTTACCGAAAGATCTATTAAGACTTATATCATTACAAATCAGGAAATAATAAAATACTTCAAAGATATAGAGGGATTAGAGACGATCAATATCGGATCGATGTATACACCCAAGTTCTCTAATTCTTACTTAAGAAATGGAATAGTGCTATTCAGACTGCTAGCTTTGAAAAACAAAGTTAAGGGACAAATAAATTCAAATTATATAAATTTAATTCATATACACCTTCCTATATCTATGATATTATATAAAATAATAAAGGATGGCATAAATGCAAAATCTGTTTTTACAATCCATGGTGTAAGCCATCTCGATGGACAAAAATTGAAAGGATTAAATTTTTTTAAAAGAAATTTTATTTTATGGTTAACAGAAGATTGTGACCATTATACATCTGCATGTAATTATTTTATTGATGTTTACAAGCGGTTTGGCGTTCTAAACGACAATTATTCAATAATACCTAATGGCATCAATTTAGACGATTTATCTTGCATTAATGATATCGATCTAGGAAAGTCTTTTAAGCTGCTCTATTCAGGTGGCTCAAGATACGCAAAAGGAGGAGATATCGTAATAGAAGCATTATATAAAATAAGAGAGACCATCCCTAATATAAAGTTATATGTATTACGAGATATACCTGAAAATCATTTTATGAGAAAATATGTAAAAGAAAATGGTCTTGAAAATAATGTTATATTTACAGGTTATATGAGGCCACCAGAATATTATCAATACATAAAAAGCTCAGATATAGTAATTTTACCTTCTCGCACAGAAGGTATAGCTGCATCACTACTTGAAGATATGGCTTTCTGCAAGCCGATCGTTGCGACGAATGTGGGAGGGACTCCCGAACTTATTAAAGATGGCGTTAATGGGCTTTTAACCTCAGTAAATTGGGAAGACATTGCAGAAAAGGTTGTTTATCTATACGAAAATCGTGATGTTAGAAATAAAATATCTTATACAAATTGTAAATATGTGAAAAGATTCGATTGGGATAAAATTATTGACCTATACATAGATTTATATAAATATATACATGAGTCCGCTAATAGGTGAGCATATGACCCATATTATGATAGTGACCGCTCCAATTGGGAAAGCGGGTATATCACCATTATTGGCTCTTATAAAAATATTTGAGTATAGCTCGAATTCAATATCTATTATTACAGGAAACGATTTTAATGAAAAGTTGATTAAAAAAAATGCCTTCGCTTATTTGTCCTATAACTATGATCTGAAAGGATTTAAAAAATTATTTGAATTTATATGGATGCAATCCAAGATCTCATTTTATATATTTAAAGAGAAAAATAATATAAATTCAGTTTTTTTCTTATATGGTACCAGTTTATTTTTACCTGTATTAACAAGCAAGATATTTAATAAAAAAATTATTATGATTCTTACAGGATCGAGTTCGAGTTCCTGCAAATCAAGGGGTAGCATCTATTCTTCTGCAATTGAAGCTATAGAACGCATAAGCTATTTAGTATCAGATTCTTTAATTGTGTATTCTCCAAGACTTATTGAAAAATGGGATTTACAGGATTATGCGAACAAAATACTCATCGCCCACCGCCACTTCCTTGACTTTGAAGCCTTCACCATCACCACCCCACTTTCCGACCGACATCTCCTCATCGGCTACATTGGCCGGCTGAGCGGTGAGAAGGGGATTCAGAACTTCGCCCAGGCCCTTCCTGCCATCCTAAGCCACCAACAGGACCTACGCGTGCTCATATGCGGGGATGGGCAGTTGAAAGAATCAATCGAGGCATCTCTGCTGGAAGGGGGCATCGCCGCCCGCGTTGATCTACCGGGCTGGATCTCCCACGACGACCTCCCAAGGTACCTGAACCAACTCCGACTCCTCGTCCTTCCCTCCTACACCGAGGGGCTCCCCAACATCATGCTTGAGGCCATGGCCTGCGGGACCCCGGTGCTGGCGACGCCGGTTGGGGCGGTACCGGATGTTATAGTAGACGGAAAGACCGGATTTATTATGGAGAACAACTCGCCGAAGTACATTGCTGAGAACGTGGTGCGGGCGCTGGAACATCCGGACCTGGAGCGGATCGCGGAAGCCGGGAGGCGGCTTGTGGAGGAGAATTTCACGTTTGAGCGCGTGGTTGAAAGGTGGAAGGAAGTGCTAGATGAGATATGATATCAGGCTAAAAGACTCGCCCCCCTTGCATAACCTGGATAGGACGCTTGCCATTGCAGGAGTTATCCTCTCAGCAATTCTGATACTTTATCTAGCCAGAGAGATCGGTCGGGTGGTCTATCTGCTCACCATGGTTCTGGCCTTGATCTCCTGCCTGCTGTGGCTGGCGATCAGGAAAAGTCACACCTTTGAGTTCCATCTCCCGGAGTCTAGAACACTGACTACTTTCTGGTCGATCTGCTTTTTCGGTCTCTTTGCCTTAAGCATCCTCTCCGTGCATTTTAGGCCGGAACTTTACCAGCGTCCCATCCTTTACTTTATTCTGACGGCCCTCATGGCAGGCGCAATTGCCTGTGAAATCCTCTCATCAGGCAGACGGCATGCCGGTCTGGTTCTAACTCAGGTCGTGCTGCTGGGGGTGAGCATTGCCTGGTCGCAGCTCCTGATCTTCCCGAGCCTTCTAGGAGTGGATCCCTGGTACCATTCTATCTTTACCACTAGGATCGTTGATGAGGGATCAATCCCAATGGGTAACAGTTACTCAAGACTGCCGATCTTTCATCTCACGATAGCTGCAACATCGCTCATTGCTGGACTGCCTTACAAGTTTGCCGCAATGGTTTCGGTTAGCCTCGGACAGATCATCTGTAATGCTTTGTTTGTTTTCCTCATTACTGGTCACCTATTTAGGAACTACCGGGCGGGACTGCTGGCCGCTCTTATGGTCATCATCGCAAATCATCCGATTCACATGTCCTACTGGTCAATTCCGAACGGCTTCGCTGCTGTGTTCATTCCTATTGCCCTCTATCTGCTATTTTTCAAGTTTGGAGATCGTTCTCATACTTCATATGCACTCCTTTATATTTTAGTTCTGGCCACGATTATTCTGACACATACAATTGCTGCCATGTGCATGGCCATCCTTCTCTTAGTTAGCTGGGGTACACTGGTCATCTATCGTGCCTACGACCATTTGAGAAAGGATATTCATGCATCATTTATTCGCCCTGTCGGCTTTGCGGTGGCAATGTTTGCATGGTGGACATACGCCTCCGGCAGCATACGATCCTTAGCAAAAATCATTGATTGGGGCTTCGGTATAGATGCTTTTGTTAAGACACCTGAAGAGTTTCGAGGCTATGCAGCAGTCATCCCGCTTAACGAGCAGTTATTTAATAACTTAGGCATGTTCATTTTCTTCGCTTTCTCGTTCATAGGCATCTTTTACATGATCTCGCATAGGGATAACAGTTCAAGTTTTGCCATGGCATGGGTAGGGATGGCCCCCCTTGCAATCGGCTTCATTTCGCTTATCTCCGGGCATTCTGTGGTTGAACACCGATGGTGGTATTTCGCGCAGATCCTGCTAAGCATCCCGCTGGCGATCGCTATCTACATTATCGGTACATGGAAATTAAAAAGGCCCGTCCATCTCTATAGTTTTATTTTTGGATTTGTTGTTATCTTGAGCATTCTCATGATAACGAGCCCCCCTGCGAACGTTGATAACCTCTCTTTTTCGCCAAACAGCCATATGAGGTATTCGCTTACAGAAGCGGAATTAGAATCGGTCAAGACGGTCACAGAAAAATGGGACGGCCCGATAAAAACCGATGAGTATCTTGCGGGAAGTCAGAAGTTTCAGTATCCCCCGGTATCGGCTTTTTGTCAACAGATCTACTCAGAGGACTATCTCAGTTTAAGAGATAGTATTGTTGTGATCCGTAAATCTATCGTTGGCAGGCCATTCAAAATTTTTTCTAGCATTTATAAGCTAGACTATGATCTGAATGTCAAATTGGAGGGATTGGGATTTTCTCGGATCTATGATTCCAATGGTGTTAGTGGATATAGGGCATAGCGGAAAGTCTCAGTGCATCCTTCGAAGGTTAGTGATTTCTATATCCATGCTTCGCCTAATCGCCATTTGATATTCCTTTTCCACTTTGCCAGCGACTATATCCCATGCATATAGCTTCGCTTTCTCCATATTATTGACCGATATCTCTTCCCGTATCTTATCATTCCACAAGAGCATTATTATTCTATCCGCAATCTCTGAGGGTCTTTTTGCGTTGACGAGGTATCCGTTCACTCCCTCCACTACGATATCTGGAATCCCTCCGACGTTCGTTGCGACAATTGGCAAGCCAGCAGCCATCGCTTCCAAATTTACAATCCCAAAACTCTCCGAGAGGCTTGGCAGTGCAAATAAATCAGCTTGTTGCAGCATCGTGGGTATTCTTTCCTGCTGCACTTGGCCTGTGAATTGTATGCAACCATTCAGATCCAGTTTTTCCACAAGTTTCTCTAGCCTGGATCTCTCTGTACCATCGCCCACAAGGATCAGTTTGGCATCTGCCATCCCGCGGTGTACAATGGCCATCGCTTCGATCAGATATGAAACCCCTTTCACCGGGTGCAACCTGCCTACAAAGATGATCGTTTTCGAATTACCTTTTTTCTTTTCTCCAGACTTAATATTAAACTGCTCCAGGCCGATGCCATTAGGCACGACAGAAATGTCTCTATTGCTTATTTCTAACATTCTCTGCTTCATGTCTTCGGTCAGAGCAAGGACGGCATCTGCATTCTTAAGTATGGTTTTATAGGCCATGCGGATAAAGCTTCCTGGGAGATATATATCCGATCCTTGACCCCAGACAACATACGGAATCTTCAAATGTTTTTTTGACGCCCATGCAGGAATGCTTGTTGGAAGACTCTGGGCATGAACGATATCTGGCTTAATCTTTTGTATTTTTAGGCATATTTTTGTCCAGAATGTGATTGCGCCAACGATGCGGATCTTTGGCCATGCTATTCTGTGAATATAAAAACCCTTTTCCTTGCTGAGTTCAGGAAGACCTTCATCTTGCGAGGTTATGACATGGACTTCGTGCCCTCTCTGGGTTAAGTGTTCCGCTAGGTGGTACGTGGCGATCTCTGTACCAGCGAGCCATTTTGGGGGGAAGAGACCGACCAGAATAGCAATTTTCATCATTACCTATCTTTTGCTTTGCATCTTCAATTATGTCTCTATATACTTCGCTTTTGCCCTTTCTCCGGGCAACATTATTGCAACCTTAATTGCTTCGTCAATCCTGCCATAATCTGAAATCGTAAACAATCTGCCTGCGATGGGCTTATGGTATTATCATTAAGGCAGTTGAGGAGAGCATACATACTCTTCTATCACCCATGAAAATGACCATCAATTTTCAGATTTGCGGTTAAAAAATCTCTTGCCACGGTAGAAATTATAGCATAGACCAAGCGAAAAAGCAATGGCAGTTGCCCCAATGGCACCATAAAGCCCGATCTGTGGGATAAGTATGATATTAAAGATAATATTCGCGATGGCAATGATCAGCGTGCCGGAGACGGTTAATTTAGCTCCATCTATCCCTTCTGAGTTAAAGAACCAGGCATATACGCCGTACCATGTAACCAGAATTGCAGTAAACGCAAATACAAGCATCAATGGGAGTTGTATTGGATAGCCCTTCCCGAACATTCGCAATATTACATACTCACCTACTAGCGCTGCTGGAATCCCTAACATCAGCATATATGGAACAATTTTATTGAGTTTTCTGTAGAGCAAACTCTTATCATGTGATTTTGAAGCTGTTGGAAAGAATACAATGGTAAATATCTCTGAAAATAAGGTTAATACGGTGAATGATGCATAATAATACACTCCATAAACACCCACACTCTCAACGTCCATGTAATAGTTAATCATAATCCGGTCGATGTTGCTATAAAGAGTGAAGGATAATCCTCCTAACACCGCCACAGAACTATATTTCCACAATGTCGAAAGCCACGAACGGTCGATGGCAAACGTCAAGTACTGTTTGAGGAACCTCACTACGATGATAGACCCAACTACCCCGTAAGCAAGGTAGGTGGCATAAACCATTGCTTTAAATGAATAGAACTGAAGATAGATTAAAGCTAACAGTGTTGATAATAATGTAATCCCGTATATTGGCTGAAAAACCGCATAGTCCTTCATTAGAAGCAAGCCACGAAGGCTACTTGTTGTCAGGGCATAGAACACAAAGAGCACTGCAAATAGGATGGATAATACTATTATCTCTTGGTTTACCGAGAAGATGGCTGCAATTTGCTGTCTTAAGATGGTATAAAGTATTACTGAAACCACTGTCAAACAGATGACGACAACATATGTGGTAGATATTATCCTACTTTGTTGATATTGATCTTTGCTCTCTGCGCAATATTTTATCATAGCTGTATTTAACCCTAGTAGCATAGGGATATACAGGAACATTGCAATGGAGTGAACTAATGTGAAGCCTCCATACCCAGCTGGGCCGAGCATCCGCCCTGCAATGATATTGTACGAGAATGAAAATATAGTTGACAATACGGTACCTAGGCCCACGTAGGATAGGTTCCGAACAAATTTCATTACCTCCTCGCCTGCTGGTTCATGGAATATTTTTTCATAAAAAAGGAATATTAGTCCAAAAAAAAGTCGTAAAAAGGCATTCCGGCCGGCTGCGTTTTGATAGCGTTGTTCCTCAGTTATGCGACCGCTTATGGTATTAACCATTTATTATCCTCTGTGATCCTCTGTGATCCTCGATAATCTTGGGTCATGCTCTGGATCTTTACATGGAAATAGCCCATAGTGGATGCGTCATCAATAGTGCACTATACTATACGGACATAATCATATTGAATAACCATTTCATTATTCCCATGAATCATCAAGATCTGAAGTGAGCGTACACCAAGCTGTAATTTGAATCCTCGCTGTTTTGTGTGGGTAGCCCGAAGATCTGGAGATTATCATCTGCGAAGTGATTTCCAAAGATCCATGTTAAAAGCGGCTAACCGGTATCAATCATTTAGTTTGTCCAACTTTGGAATCGCCCTAAATCTCGGATTCTCTGGTTGGTATCCTGAAGTTCCCTCAGAGGAGTGTGAAAAGTCTTTAATTTTTATTATCCTGATACGATCTCGATCAACACCAGAATCTCGTGATGATCTACATCGCTCCTAATGGGGCAAGAACATCCTACAGCGTCCTGTACACACACCCTGCCCTAACTCCGCCATTCGTCCTGAGCATCCCCGTCACGTCCATAATAATCGGCTTCCCATTGCACATCGAGAGCACCTTCTCCAGCGTCAATCCCGCAAAAGCCTCGTGCGGCGAGTTGACGATGATACAATCCACTGGACCCTCAAGCCCCTGGAGCGAGCCGACCGGCTTCGCCCCGAACCGCTCGATCTCTGCAGATGCTAGAAGCGGGTCGTAACCATACACATCGATGTCGAACTCCTTCAGCTCGGAGACCATCTCCCCAACAGGACTCTCTCGAGTATCAGGCACGTTTTCCTTGTAGGTCAGGCCCATGACCAGGACCTTCGAGTCCCGGATCACCTTGCCAGCCCGGTTCAGCTCCTTGATCGCAATATCTGAGACGTGCTTGGGCATGCTGTCGTTGATCGCCCGGCCGGCCAGGATCACCTGCGGATGGTAGCCGAGCTCCTCTGCCTTATAGACCAGATAGTAGGGATCGACTGGTATGCAGTGGCCGCCGACGAGCCCTGGGCGGTAGTTATGGAAGTTCCACTTGGTACCGGCTGCCTCAAGTACCGCCTTCGTGTCCAGCCCCATCTTCCTGAAGATGATCGACAGCTCGTTCATGAGGGCGATGTTCAGGTCCCGCTGGACGTTCTCAATCACTTTCGCAGCCTCTGCAGTCCGGATGTCCCGGGCGACGTAGACTCGGGTCACCAGCCCGTAGAGGGCAGAAAGCAGCTCCGTAGTCTTCTCGTCCATGCCGGAGACGATCTTGGTGATCTTCTCTAAAGCATGGTCGGCATCACCGGGATTGATCCTCTCAGGGGAGTAGCCTACGGCGAAATCTTTCCCGCATACTTTGCCGGATACCCTCACCAGTGTCGGCACCATGACCTCCTCGGTGAGGCCGGGATAGACTGTAGACTCCAGGACGACGATTGCACCTTCTTTCATGTTCCGGCCGACGATCTCAGCGGCCGAGACTATGTAGGAGATATCGGGGTCTTTGGCCTTCGTCACCGGGGTGGGGACAGCAATGATCACGACATCGGCCTCGCGGATCATGGTCGGGTCCGTGGTGGCGATGACCTTGTTATCAGGCTCAGCATTGATCCGGGCAATCTTCTTTGCGTCGAGGTCATAGCCGATCGTCCTGAGGTGCTGCGAGAATGCTTCTGCCAGTGGCAGTCCTACATACCCCAGGCCCACCACGCATACCGTCTTATCCTTTAGATCTTCTGAAACCATTTGACCGTCTCCTTCAGCCCCGAATTCATATCATAATCAGGATGGTAGCCCAAGGCCTCTCCGGCAGCAGAGATGTCTGCGAGCGAGTCCCTGATGTCCCCTGCTCTGGGCTTGTCGTACTCCGGCTCGACACGAATGCCTATGATCAACATGATGCGACCTGCAAACTCGTTTAAACTGATTCCCTTACAGCAGGCGATGGTAAAGATGCCTTCCGCATCGACCATCCCTGCCAGGATGTTGGCTTTCACCAATCCTTTACAAATGTGAAGTCTCTGGAGCGGAATCACAGTCGCATGGCCTATAGCAATCATCATCCGAATCCCTAATCTCTTAGTCTATGATCTCTTTCAACCCATTCTCCAGCGAATACCTGGGTGCAAAACCGAGGCTCTGTATTTTGGCAGTATCCGCCAGGGTGTGCATCACATAGTTCTTGATCGGGTTCTCTCTGTAAATGGGATTCAGGTCGGTTCTCAGGCGGGAGTTGATCAGGTCCACCAAATAATTAAAGCTAAAAGCCTTGCCTGTCCCTGCATTGAAGATCCCGGTGCCTTTCTTTGAGGTCAGAATCAGAGCGTCCACAATGTCCTTCACATAGGTAAAGTCACGAGTCTGAGTCCCGTCTCCAAATATTATCGGTTGCTCTCCAGCCTTCATTCCTCACAAGAATTGCGAGATCATGTTGGCGTAAGACCCTTTGCTTCCTCATGCGGGCCATAGACCGAGAAGAACCGCAGCCCTGCGTAGTCTATTCCATAGAGCTGATGGTAAAGCTCAGCCACCCTCTCAATGGCCAGCCGGGCCTCGGTATAGTAGTCCTTGACCGGTATGACCGCATCTTTGCGGTGCGGTGTGGGGACACCGTTATAAAGGGAGGACGAGGAGGCAAATACGACTTTTTTGGTCTCGCTCCTACGGGCAAGCTCCATTATGGCCACCATGCCGTTTATCGCCTCTCCTACCAGGAAGGGGTCCTTTTTGTACATGGGCGAGGAGGAGGGAATTCCCAGGTGGAATATGATCTCCGGCTCCAGCCCCAGGTCCAGGCAGTCGTTGCAGGAGCCTTTGATGAACTTCACATCCTTCTGAACCGATTTCAGGTTGTCCATGCTTCCGGTGTGCAGGTTGTCAAGAACCGTGACCTCATAATCATCAACCAGCGCCTCCACCAAATTAGAGCCGATGAATCCCGCTCCTCCAGTGACCGATGCTTTCATCAATTGACCTCTCTATTGAATTTTATCGATATATTATAAAATTAGTTTATTGAATTGGGCGTTGAAAAAACAGGCTTTGCGCGTCCTTTGTGATCTTTGTGTCCTTTGTGGTTTGAATTTGTTAGGCTCAGATTCGATCATCCGATCTCACGACGAACATATAATCACCGCAAAGCTCACAAAGGGCATAAAGATCACACTAAAGAAATTGATGGACCCCTAATTTTTTCGCCCTCTGCGTCTCTGTTCCTCTTTGGTTTCGTCCCCTTCGCCCCTCAGTAAGATATCAATCAGAAGGTACTTGGGGCTCTGGAATCATATTCCTCAGTTCCCGCATATATCCAAGCGCCTTCTTCCCCTTCGCCGTGGTTTTATATCTGGGCACTTTGCCCTCCTGGATTTCCACAAGCCTGTTCCGGGTGACTAGCTCCAAATAAGGAATCACTGTGCGAAAATTCAGGCCTGCACCATATACAATTTGCGTCTTGCTCGCGCTTTCTTCCTCGGCACAAAGCTGCAAAATCTGAAGGAGGATCTGGTCCTTGTATCTCTTGCGACCCATGACATATTATTAGGATGTTAGGTATCTATAAATGTTACTTATCACAAAAACCAAGGCCGATCCTTACACAATCTACGTCCTGCTCGCCGCCCGCGGCAGCCCCACATACCCCAGGCCCACCACGCATATTGTCTTATCCTTTAGATCTTCTGAAACCATTTGATCGTCTCCTTCAGCCCCGAATTCATATCATAGTCTGGATGGTAGCCCAGGGCCTCTCCGGCAGCAGAGATGTCTGCCAGCGAGTCCCTGATATCCCCCGCTCTGGGCCTATCGTAAACCGGCTCGACCTGCCTTCCAACTATCTCCATTATAAGACCAGCCAGCTCGTTCAGGCTGATCCTCCTTCCGCAGGCAATATTGAATACGCCTTCAGCATCGCCCTTCCCCGCCAGGATGTTGGCCTGTACCACGTCCTTCACAAAGGTGAAGTCCCGGGTCTGCTGGCCATCGCCGTATATCACTGGCGGCTTTCCTTGCAGGATCCTGGTGACAAATCGCGGGATCACCGCCGCATACTCCGATTTAGGATCCTGCCTGGGCCCGAAGACATTGAAATACCGCAGGCAGACGGTCTTAAGGCCGTACACCTCCGAGAAGACACGGCAGTAGTACTCTCCCGCCATCTTTGTGATGGCGTAGGGCGACTTTGGATTGGGCTTCATGTCCTCCTTTTTAGGCAGTGTGGGCGTGTCGCCATAGACCGATGAGGACGAGGCGAAAACCACTTTTCTCACCCTGCTGTCTTTAGCCGCCACCAGCACATTGAGCGTGCCATCCACATTGGCCTGGTTGGAGGCGATGGGATTGTCCACCGACCTCTGCACCGAGGGGATGGCCGCCTGGTGAAAGACGGTATCTGCGCCGGCAAACGCCCGGCGGAGCAGATCCAGATCCAGGATGCTGCCATTTATGAACTGGATCCTATCTCGGATGTGATCCAGGTTCTCTATTCTGCCTGTGGATAGATTATCGATGACGGTGACCTCGTGGTCTCTTGCAAGTTCATCAGTTAGGTTCGAGCCTATGAAGCCCGCGCCGCCGGTTACAACGACCTTCATTGAAATAGTTCAACTCCTGAGTTTGTGAGATTCGGTAGGTTAGTGGAAAATGGTTCTCTTTGTGCGTCCTTTGTGAGGCTATTGCGCCCTTTGTGGGGAAATCATAGAGCAATGGTGGAATACTGGGGGTTTAACGGGAATAAAACCACAGAGGCACAGAGCGCACAGAGGACGAACGACGGAGACGACCATTGCTAAGAAGCAAATATGCAATCCCTTTTCAAGTAATGTAATAAGATGAATTTCACGTCTCTGTGAACTCTGTGCCTCTGTGGTTAATTTAATCGTAGCTGAAGAATCAACCCTGGGGGTTTACGGGAATAAAACCACAGAGTCACAGAGCGCACAGAGGACGAACGACGGAGACGACCATTGCTAAGAAGCAAAAATATGCAATCCCTTTTCAAGTGATGTAATATGATGAATTTCACGACTCTGCGAACTCTGCGTCTCTGCGGTTAATAATCGTAGCTGAAAAATCAACCCTGGGGGTTTACGGGAATAAAACCACAGAGTCACAGAGCGCACAGAGGACGAACGACGGAGACGACCATTGCTAAGAAGCAAAAATATGCAATCCCTTTTCAAGTGCTGCAATAAGATAAATTTCACGTCTCTGTGAACTCTGTGCCTCTGTGGTTAAATAATCGTAGCTTTTTGATTAACCATCTTCCTAACCGTTTACAAGTCTTCTTATCCCTTCCACAAGCAGACGCGCGTTGAAATTTATAATCAATCCAAGTCGTACATCTCTCAATTTTAGATATGTGAGCATCTGTGCTTCGTGAATGGGTGCGATGGCATCCACAGTCTTTAGCTCCACAATAACCTTATCTTCCACCAATAGATCCAGCCGGTAGCCGCAGTCAAGTTTTAGGCCTTTGTAATTTAATGGCAGAGGTACCTGTCGCTCAAAATTAATTCCTCTCAACTCCAGCTCGCGGCATAAGCACTCTTCATAAGCCGATTCCAATAGCCCAGGACCAAGGTGCTTGTGAACCTCAATGGCCGCGCCGATGATCTTCCCGGAGATCTCATTCTCCAAGGCGTTCAAATGGCTGCCCCCCGGATTGATTTCTGTCAAGGAATATCACCTTCAACTTATGATAGATCTGGGTTACGGAATAAAACCGCAGAGTCGAGAGAGCGTGCTGAGGACGAACGAACGAAGACGACTATTTATCCCGGGAGCAATTAGTGGGCTTTTCAAGGATGGATGGAAGATAAAGAACATTGAGCGTCTCTGTGAACTCTGTGACTCTGTGGTTGATAATCGTAGCTGAAAAATCAACCCTGGCGGTTTACTCAATCCCGAGACAAGATCATAATTCGGCTCAAAGTCCATTCCCATCCTTGCCGCGGATATATCCGCAACCGAGTTCTGGATGTCTCCCTTCCTTGGCCGGTCGTGGATCGGGGCTGCCTCCGATCTCATGATATCCATGATGACTCTCGCCAGCTGGTTCAGGCTCGTCCTTTTCCCGCAGGGGATGTTGAATACCCCAACAACCGATTCCTTTTCCATTTCTTTGCCCCGCAGTCTCTGGCCGCCACAAGTACATTCAAGGTGCCAGTGACATTGGCGTTTTTGGAGGCTAAAGGATCGTCCACCGACCTCTGATTTGAAAGAAGCTATTGTCAATCACAGTAGCTTGGCACAAAGAGATGAGGCTGCAAAATAAGTGCAGTCTTTCAGCGAAAAAGCAGATTAAGCTTCCGCTTTCTCCTGTATCTTTATGATAATCTCATCCAATGGATTGGTTCGGGTCATCCTTGAGGCGCTGAGAATCTCGATCCCCATGATCTCTCCATCTTCACCGTAGTCGATCAGAACATTGGCCTCAACTTCAATCGTATCAGCTACCTTCCCTTCAGCGAACTTGATGTACATCACATCGTATTTGGGATCGTAAGAGATCTTCATTAGTATCTCCTAATATATTTGTTATATTTTGAAGTTCGGTATACAGAAACAACTATTATTGTATCCTCCTCTTCTTCATATACAACCCTTAGAAGCTTTCCTTCTATAAATCTTTGCGCTATTTTCCTTTTTTCGTCTCTGCAGTCTATATCTTCAGGATAGCTAAGCGCAGCGATTACCTCTTCTTTATCTATGCTTCTCTCTTTCATTCTCTCTAAAGCATGCGGGACGAAAATCAATATTTTCTTGCCTGTATTCATCGCCTACTTTAGCTTGAGGCTTTGGTTGCTGAAGCTGCCGGGAGCGGGAATGAAGATCGATCTTTCCCCTTCATCATGGTCTGATCCAATCCCTCTTCTAATTACCACCTAACCTCTTCGCTATCCTCCAGACCAAACTCTTCCAGTCACTTTAAGAATTCATTTTTTAATTGCTTTTGATTTATGCGGTCTTCCAAGAGAAGCCCGACATCCTCTCCCTAAACCACTTCACCGTCTCCCTCAATCCCGAGACAAGATCATAATCCGGCTCAAAATTCAATCCCATCCTTGCCGCGGATATATTCGCAACCGAGTCCTGGATGTCGCCTTTCCTTGGCTTGTCATGGATCGGGGCTGCCTCCGATCCCATGATATCCATGATGACTCTCGCCAGCTGGTTCAGGCTCGTCCTTTTCCCGCAGGCGATGTTGAATACCCCAACAACCGATTCCTTTTCCATTTCTTTGCCCCGCAGTCCCTGGCCGCCACCAGCACATTGAGCGTGCCATCCACATTGGCCTGGTTGGAGGCGATGGGATTGTCCACCGACCTCTGCACCGAGGGGATGGCCGCCTGGTGAAAGACGGTATCTGCGCCGGCAAACGCCCGGCGGAGCAGATCCAGATCCAGGATGCTGCCATTTATGAACTGGATCCTATCTCGGATGTGATCCAGGTTCTCTATTCTGCCTGTGGATAGATTATCGATGACGGTGACCTCGTGGTCTCTTGCAAGTTCATCAGTTAGGTTCGAGCCTATGAAGCCCGCGCCGCCGGTTACAACGACCTTCATTGAAATAGTTCAACTCCTGAGTTTGTGAGATTCGGTAGGTTAGTGGAAAATGGTTCTCTTTGTGCGTCCTTTGTGAGGCTATTGTGCCCTTTGTGGTTGCAGTGAACAGTGTCGGTTGGCAACTGACGGACGGAACCACAGAGGAACAGAGACACAGAGTTTTTTTTACCTTTTTTCAGGGAGCATGATCTCCCTTTCTTTTTTTGTTCTCTGTGCCTCTGCGTCTCTGTGGTTTGGTGGCTGCAATGCATAGTGCCGGTGGCCAACTAACGGACGGAACCACAGAGGAACAGAGACACAGAGTTTTTTTAACCTCTTTCAGGGAGCCCGATCCCCTTTTCTTTTTTTGTTCTCTGTGCCTCTGCGTCTCTGTGGTTTGGTGGCTGCAATGC
>ENA-UOOH01000829-UOOH01000829.1-fermentation-metagenome-genome-assembly--contig:-NODE-829-length-32952-cov-5.907165_pt1 | contig 32952 bp, 40 predicted proteins | sample MGYA00245778_ERZ724025 | MGnify/ENA primary metagenome ERZ724025 (study PRJEB28704, sample SAMN03018313) | fermentation metagenome | biome: anthropogenic terrestrial biome; feature: soil; material...
GAGATCAAAGCACGCCTGATAAACGGGGAAATGCTGTTTATCATTAGTGACGATGGGGTAGGGATTAGCAGCGACAGGATGCCTAAAGTCATTCTTCCCGGATTTGGTTCAGGCAACGGTGTGGGCTTGAGCAATGTCCACGAGCGCTTGAAGAGCTTGTTCGGGGAAGATTATGGGCTTCGAATTATGAGCGAAGTGAATAAAGGCACCTCTGTTTATGTCAGGATTCCAATTAAGAAAGCGTCATGGCAAAAGGAGGTTGCTGCCCAGTGAAATTAAGGGCGCTTATTGTCGATGATGAATATCCTGCCAGGCAGGAATTAAGGTATGCCTTAAACGGCACAAAAAATGTTGAAATTGTGGGTGAAGCGACAAACGCCCAGGAAGCCCTTGCCCTGATTAAAGCCCTCGATTACCAAATTCTATTCCTTGATATCTCCATGCCCGGCATGAGTGGGCTCGAACTCGGGGCCGCCATCCAGGAACTGCCAAAGCAGCCGAACATTATCTTTGTAACTGCTTTTGACGAGTATGCCGTTTCAGCTTTCGAAGTAAACGCCGTTGATTATATCCTCAAGCCCTTTGAGCCAAAGCGCATCAAAAAGGCCATCGACAAGGTGATCAAACTAACCCAGGAGTCTGCAACCGCAGATGCGCCGGGAGAAGGGGCGCCCCGGGATCCCAACCCACGGCCCCAGGGCCAGATCAGGATCGACCGCATCCCCGCGGAAAAGCAGGGAAAGACCATTCTGGTAAATGAGTCCGATATTGTCTATGCCTTTACAGAACAGGACTACGTTTATATAAAAACACTTGGCGATAAGCTGTTTACGCGGTTTACTCTCAAGGAACTGGAGGCGCGCCTGAATCCCAATCTTTTTTTTAGGACCCACCGTTGCTATCTGGTGAATCTACACAAGGTCAAAGAGATTATTCCCTTCTTCAATGGAGCTTATAATTTGACCATGGAGGACAAAGAGCGGAGCGAGGTTCCGGTTAGCCGTGCCCAGGCAAAAAAATTAAGGAAAATATTGGGTTTTTGACATGCGTATAAACAGGTCATCAGGCCGTCTAGAATAGGATCTAAAAGGGATACCTGCCTTTAAAGTTTAACTTTAAAGGCAGGTTATTTTGCGACTACCGCGAAATTTCTTAGTGCAGGCTTTTGCATGATTCAGATCCGGAGGTGGTAGTAGTGTGTGTAAGTTCGCGGGCCGACTGCCCTGCCGGTGTTGGAACGGATATCATCGAGATCGATAGGGTCAGGCAGGCTGTGGATCGCGGCGGTCGCCGCTTTCTGGAGCGCGTGTTTACAGAAGGTGAGATTGCCTTTTGTGAGGGTAGGCGCGACCGATTTGCCTGTTTTGCGGCCCGCTTTGCAGCTAAGGAGGCGGTATTAAAAGCGCTGGGCAGCGGTCTAGCCGGGTGCCGCTGGGTAGATGTGGAGATCCACCGGGCAGCCGGGGAGCGGCCCGAGGTTCTGCTGCACGGGGCAGCCGCGAAACTGGCTGGAGAAAATGGCATCATATCTGTGCTGGTCAGCCTGTCTCACGGTCGTGAACATGCTATTGCCTTTGCGCTTGCAACGAGAGAGGGGGGCTGATAGTGAGAGTCGTTACTACCGAAGAGATGAAAGCGCTGGATACGGCAGCCATAGAAGAGTACGGAATTCCAGGCCTGGTTTTGATGGAAAACGCCGGCCGTCATGTGGTGGAAGTGGTCCGGCAGGTACTGGGAGATGTTCGGGATAAAGTTGTTACAATATTTATTGGAAAGGGTAATAACGGTGGGGATGGTCTGGTTATAGCCCGTCACCTCCTCAATATGGGCGCCGAAATCAAACTCCTGGTGCTGGCGAATGTCGAAGAAATAACCGGAGACGCAGCTGTTAACCTGGAAATATGGCGAAAGATGGAGCAAAAGATTTATTCCATTCACCATGGTGACGGGATTAACATAGTTAGATTGATTTTGATGAATACCGACCTGATTGTAGATGCCATTTACGGTACTGGATTTAGGGGGAAAGTGGCTGAAAAGGTAGGCCGGATTATCGAAGTACTTAACGGCAGCGGCAAGCCTATTGTGGCCGTGGACATCCCCTCCGGACTTGAAGCCAATAACGGTAAGGTTGGCGGGCCATGCATCCAGGCGGCGCACACCGTTACTTTCGGTCTGCCAAAACTGGGGCTGATTCTGGAGCCCGGCGCCGATTATGTAGGCCGGCTGCACATCGCCGATATTTCCATTCCTGCGGTTCTTGTGGAAAAAGCGGCTCCCTTAAGGTACCTGATAACGCCCGAACTGGTAAAGGAATGGCTTCCCACCCGCCCCTCTGCCGCCCACAAAGGGACTTTCGGTAGGGTGCTCATTGTTGCCGGTTCCCGCGGTATGACAGGGGCCGCCTGCCTGGCCGGGGAAGCATCGCTCAGGGCCGGCGCGGGGCTGGTCACGGTTGCCGTGCCGGAAACCCTCCATGATATCGTGGAGGTAAAGTTGACCGAGGTAATGACGACGCCCCTGCCCGATACGGGCAAGGGCTGTTTGAGCAAGGAGGCAAGACAAGACATCCTCTCCCTGCTGGAGGATAAGGATGTTCTTGCCATTGGGCCGGGTCTTTCTACCGATCCCGTGGTGACAGCCCTGGTGAGAGACCTTCTGCCATCCATCAGAGTTCCCTGTGTGCTTGATGCGGACGCCCTGAATGCCCTGGCCGGGGCAGGAGAACTATTGAGAGAAGTTCAGGCTCCTGTGATTATAACGCCCCACCCGGGTGAAATGGCCCGGTTAATAGGAGTTTCAACCCGGGAGATTCAGGCGGACAGGCTTGCGGCCACAAGCACGGCGGCGCTGAACTGGAATGTTGTAGTGCTGTTGAAAGGGGCCCGTACGGTCGTAGCCGACCCGAGCGGCGCCATTTACATTAATCCTACGGGTAACCCGGGTATGGCCACTGCCGGAAGCGGTGACGTATTAACTGGAACCATAGCGGCCCTGGTGGGCCAGGGGCTCGAACCATCCCGGGCAGCTGCTGCGGGAGCCTACCTCCATGGCCTGGCAGGCGACCTGGCGGCCAGGGAGAAGGGTATGATGGGCCTGGTGGCGGGTGACCTTGTTTTGGCCCTGCCGGAAGCAGTCCGGGGTCTTGGTTAAAAGGAGATACTCGGCATATCATCTATGATCTACAATGACGTAAGAAGGTGTTTGTTCTCATGTCTGAATTCCCAGTTTGGGCGGAAATTGATTTGGGCGCGATTTCTCATAATGTTCGGGAGATCCGCAGGATCACCGCGCCGGACGCCAGGGTTATGGCGGTCGTCAAGGCCAACGGCTACGGGCACGGAGCGGTGGAGGTAAGCCGGACGGCCCTAGACAGCGGTGCGGACTGGCTGGGAGTGGCCAGGGTGGCGGAGGGCGCGGATCTGCGTGAAGCGGGAATAGATGCGCCGGTACTGGTATTGGGCTATACTCCACCGGAACAGTACGGGGAGGTCTTGCGGAGGCGGCTGTCTCAAGCTGTTTATACCAGAAAGATGGCGCTGGACCTGGCGGCGGTAGCCGGGGCAACCGGAGAAAAGGCCCGGGTGCACTTAAAGGTGGATACAGGAATGGGCAGGCTAGGCTGGTTGGCTGGTCCCGATGCCTGCCGCGAGATTATGGATCTGGCCTGCAACCCACACCTGGAAATAGAGGGTGTCTTCACCCACTTTGCCGCTGCAGATGCCCTTGACAAAAGCTATACCTTGGAACAGTTTCATAAATTTACTAAACTGATAGAACAACTGCCCCGATCCGGCCTGGATGTTCCCCTCAGGCATGCTGCAAACAGCGCGGCCTTGCTGGAATTGCCGGATACTCACCTGGACATGGTAAGAGTCGGAATTGCCATTTATGGCCTTAACCCATCCGATGAGGTGGCCAACGACAAGGTCAGGTTGCGTCCGGCCATGAATCTTAAAGCCAGGGTGGCTCATGTCAAAGAGGTCCCGGCCGGGTTTGCGGTAAGCTACGGGTGCACCTACACAACCAGAAGGGCCAGCCTCATTGCCACGCTGCCCCTGGGCTACGCCGACGGTTATTCCAGGCTGCTTTCAGCCAAAGGAGAGGCCCTGATTCACGGTTGCCGTGCACCGGTTGTGGGCAGGGTGTGTATGGATCAGGTCATGGTGGATGTGAGCCATATTCAAAATGTGAAGATGGGAGACGAGGCCGTTTTAATCGGACGCCAGGGTAATCAGGAAATATCCGCGGGCGAAGTGGCTGTAAAAATAGGAACAATTCATTATGAAGTTGTCAGTCAGGTTAACGCCCGTGTTCCGAGAATTTACAGCAGCACCTGTTCAGATTAGTTTTAATAAATCTTTACCTTTAATATCTAAAACGTTGTTCGAATCAGGACCGGTGAAACCGGTTAGATTGCCATCAAGCTTATGCAAGCAAATGTTGCTAAGTATTGAACGTTAAGAGCCAAACCGCACAGAGATTGCTGTGCGGTTTATTTTTCTTGTTTTATTCTTTCATTCATCCATTATAATGGGTATAAATGAGTGGGCACCGATAGGAAAAAAACGGAGAGCCCCAGCTAAAAGCCAGAGCTTCCTTTTTAGGGAAGAAGCGGAATCGAACCGCATAGCTGGCCCCGGACCTCGCTGTGTTCCCGACACTCTCCCCAGAAACCATTATACCATTAATTCCCACGCAGGAGGATAATAATTATTCTACATTAGTTCTGAAAATATTTAAATATTTTGTATTCTTAAGCGCGAACTTCAGGACCCTTTGCAGCGTCTATAGATTATAAAACCGCTTTTTAGCGTTAAGATAAACGACGGGAGAAAGAATCTTGCCGGAAAAGAATTTTATCACAGCAGCCCAATCAGGAGATAGCGATGCCTTTGCCCAACTGGTGCAGAGGCATTCCTCGGACGCGTATCGCACGGCGTTCATGGTTTTGCGTGACCGCGAAGATGTGGAAGATGTGGTCCAGGAGGCATTTTTAACCTGCTACAGGAAAATAAATACATTTCGGATGGATTCTTCCTTTAAGACGTGGCTGTACAGGATTGTCATAAACCTGTGCTACGACCGGATGCGGAAGCGGGGCCGCGAAAGAGAGGCATTTCAAAAGGTGTCTTTCAATATGAAGACAGGGTATGGAGATATGTCAGCTATTGAAAAGCGCATTGATTTGAAAGATATGATTTCAACGTTAAATACGGAATATCGGACTACCCTTACCCTTTATTATGGGATGGATTTTAGCGTGAAAAAAGTTGCGGAGGTGCTGGATATCCCGGTGGGCACTGTGAAATCGAGGTTGAACTCCGCACGCAACTTACTAAAAGAACGCTTGGAAAGAGGCCACGAGTATGCGCTGTGAAGAGTATCTGCCGCTCATAAACGAATTGCTGAACAAAACACTTTCCCCTACAGAAAAAAGGGGAGTCGAGGATCACCTGGCGGCCTGCGAGAATTGCCAGGCCGAGTTTCAACGACTGAAAAAGGCTGATGATCTTTTGCGGGAAGTTGTCTGTGACATGTTCTCGGAAATCGAGGTGCCTGCTTATCTTTCCCGTCGGATCAAAGAAACCCTGGAGAAGGAGCAGGAGCAACGCGCGCGCGCGACACGTTTCGGGTGGCGATCTGCTTTCCTGAAGATCCCGGCGGTCGCGGCAGCCTTGTTCCTGTTTATAGCGGCCGGCACTTTTGGCTATCAACATGTCTTCGGCCCTTCTGCAAAGCAGTCCGAAGTTGTTTTACAAGAGCCTTCGGTTACCGATGAATCAGAACCGTTTATAAGCTATGACCGCGCAGTTTCACCGGCCGGGCCTGGTCAGGACCCGGGATCGTCCGGGCCTGCGAATGTCCAGGAAAAGTCCGCGCCGGTTAAACCTCCGGAGAACCTTTTAAAGTCCAAACCGGAGGGAACCCAGAATGTGGTGTCCGGAAGCGAGGCCATCCGCATCGCTCGGGAAAATGCTCCTGCGGGGAAAGGTGGGGAGCCGGAGCCTGAAACAACAACCACAAAACAGCGCGGCGGTGCGGGTGCTTCAATGAGTGCCGGGCAGGCAGTTGACCCACCTCAACTGGAGGGAACTCAACCGCTGGAAGACCGGCGCCTGTTTGCGGCAGGTCAGTCTTTCGCTACCGGAGGGGACGCAGGGGTAGAGGGATCAGGCAAGGACAGCTTTGCTCAAGGCACCCTGGAAGATGCGGCGAAAGATCTGGGCTTTACCTGCCTGGAACCGGACTACCTGCCCCGGGGGGCTGAGCTTCAGGAAGTGAACCGGCTTTCCGGCACGGTCTACCAGAACTACCGGATCGGGCAGCTTTCTTTTCAAATCAGCCAGAGCCAGGTCGGAGCTTCCGAGGCTAAAATTAAACCACCTTCCCAGGAGAATGTTATTGAAATAAACGGCGCCAGGGGCATCCTCGAGGAAACAGGACATGGGGCCGAAAACGGGACTTCTAAGGGGTATACCACAATTATCTGGCAGCAGGGTGAGCTGCTTCTTTCTGTCGGCGGGGAACTGCCCAGAGAGGAACTGGTCAAAATTGCTTCTTCAATGAAGTAAATTGAAGTAAGTAGAAGTTATAAACAAAATGGTTTTAAAGGCGCCGCGGGCTGTCGGGGGAAACCTTCGCCAACGCGGTGCTTTTTTATGCGTTCGTCCTTTTAAGATCACTTTCATGAGCAGTTTAAAAAACTACAATGTCCATGCCCTTTTTATCGGTCAGCTGCATAAAAATGTACCAGCCAGGAAAACAGTGTTCCCGAAAATAGCAGTAGCTGGAGTAAATCCAAAAAAGTCACGGATCTTTAACCCCCAGCTTTCTCTTATCACTGACTAACGGAGGCAAGGTCACGAATTTCTTTTTTTTTGCTTAAAAGTTTCATTAAGTAATTGAGTTAAACATAAAATTTTATGTAACGCCAAAACGGTTCGACATATTCTTTAATTTAGATATCCATGCCGTTAACGCGGCGTCAGTAGAAGGTTGAAAAAGCAACAAGTTTAATAAGTTTAGGGCGGGGCACTTATGTGTTAACTGAATATCTTAAAAATAAGGGGGTTTTTTGAAAATGGCCAAAGGAAGACTTATTAAGGTTTTCCCTGGTGGAAACACCGCTTACGGTTTTTATTCATTTTATGATCATATAATTGAACCGGACGCCGCCCGTATTTTTGTAATCAAGGGTGGGCCGGGCGTGGGCAAATCCACGTTTATGAGATATATCGGAGAGGCCATGCTGGAGCGGGGTTACGATGTCGAGTTTCATTGCTGTTCATCGGATAACGGTTCGTTGGACGGAGTCGTTATACCAGCTATTCGTGTAGCCCTGCTTGATGGCACAAGCCCACATTTAGTTGATCCGAAGAATCCAGGTGCGGTAGATCAGCTTGTGCATTTAGGCGATCACTGGAACGAGGAAGCAATAAGGGAAAAAAAGAAGGAAATCCTAGCTGTTAACAAGGAACTTGGTCGTCTTTTTAAACATGCCTATGCCTACCTTGCTGCAGCTAAACTCTTTCTTGATGAAGTAGAGTCCTACTATACTGAGAGTAATGCTTTCAATGTGGGTTCTTTCGATAAATTAGTTCTAGAACTAATCCATGAAATTTTTGAGGGAAAACGAAGGAACACTGAAAATCCGAAAGCCCGTCACCTTTTTGCCACAGCAATCACTCCTGACGGATCGGTGAGTCATTTAGAAACAGTTGTGGGGCACCTTAAGAAACGATATATCGTTAATGGTGATGATGGAACTGGAAAAACAACTTTGGTTAGACGTTTGATGGAGGCGGCTTTAGCCAGGGGATATAATGCAACCATATTCCACTGTGCTTTGAACCCAAAGGTGGTTGACCACCTGGTTGTTCACGACCTGAGCCTGGCGATAATAAACAATGTGGAGCCACACCTGTACCCCCCGAAAGAAGGAGATACCATTATCGATACCATGAATTGTGTTGATCCGGTTATCAACGAGGCATATCTTGTTGAAAAGGGCTCAGCTCGCGGAATGTACCGCCAGTGCATGGAGCAGGCAGTTTCTTTTATCAACCGGGCCAAAAAAACGCATGACGTGATGGAGAAATATTATGTGCCTTTCATGGACTTTGATGCCATAAATTTAAGGAGAGAAAAGACACTCCAGCTAATTCTTAATATAGCAGAGCAAATAAAATAAATTAGCTTCGTTCCTAACAAGAACAACACAAAATTACCAAGAGCGTCTTCGATCCTCATCTTCACCATTAGTCCGTGAGGGTTAAGATGCGCAAATGGGACAACTACCACGTGCAGGTTCATCCTTGAGAATATGCTGCCAGATCTTACATGTTTTCAATACTCATAGTGCCGACAAACCTGTCCTTTACCTGGTTATTAAGGGCAAAGGACAGGTTTAAAAGACAAATATAAAGACAAAATAATCGTCAAAAAACTATCGCATCTTTCATTTTCTATGGTATACTATTTTTTAGCTACAGAAGAACATTCCCTGTAGCGTTGTGTCTATGATAAAGGGTCGATGGGGCCTACCGCGCGGGTTTATGTCCGCACATTGGCCTTTTTTTAATAACCCGGTTCCTCTTAGACGACTTTAAAGAAAGGATGAATTGCATGGCTAAGCTTACTAACGAGGACGTTCGCAGACTGGCCAAGGAACTGGGGGTCAAATTCGTACGCCTGCAGTTTACAGATATATTCGGCATTTTAAAGAACGTTGCCATAACCGTAGAGCAGTTGGATAAAGCCCTGAATGGGGAGCTTATGTTTGACGGTTCTTCGATTGAGGGCTTCGTGCGCATTGAAGAGTCCGATATGTACCTTCGGCCCGACCCTTCGACCTTTACTGTTTTTCCCTGGAGACCCAGGGAGGGAGCGGTAGCCCGGCTGATTTGTAACATTTACAATACCGACGGCACCCCTTTCCGGGGCGACCCCCGTAATGTCTTGTTGACCGCTGTTCAGGAAGCGGAACAACTGGGCTACACCATGAATGTGGGTCCGGAAGCGGAATTTTTTCTTTTCCATGTTGACAAAGAAGGAAGACCTACCACTATTACCCATGATAATGCGGGGTATTTTGACTTAGCCCCGGTGGACCTGGGGGAAGATGCCCGCCGGGACATGGTCCTGGCCCTGGAACAAATGGGCTTTGAGATAGAGGCCTCTCACCACGAACTGGCTCCCGGCCAGCACGAGATTGACTTCAAGTATTCGGACGCCCTGGATATAGCCGACAAGGTTGTCACCTTCAAACTTGTGGTTCGGTCAATAGCCCAGCGGCACGGACTGCACGCCACTTTTATGCCAAAGCCCATTTTTGGCATTGCAGGTTCCGGGATGCATTTAAACCAGTCTCTTATGAAAAACGGAGAAAACGCCTTTTCCGACCCACAGTCACCGGATGAACTCAGCAAGGAGTGCCTGTATTACGTAGGGGGATTGATGAATCATGCCAGAGCTATCACGGCGGTGGTCAACCCGACAGTAAACTCGTATAAGCGCCTGGTATCAGGCTATGAGGCGCCGGTCCATGTTGCCTGGTCGGCGCAGAACAGGAGTCCTTTAATCAGGATTCCGGCCAAGAAAGGGCCTTCCACCCGGATCGAACTCAGAAGCCCCGATCCTTCCTGCAACCCGTATCTGGCCCTGGCGGTTTGTCTCAAGGCCGGCCTGGATGGAATTCGGAATAAAACCCTGCCGCCCGAGCCCTGCAACCGGAATATCTACGAGATGACCCCGTTAGAGCGGGAGCAGATGGGCATTGGTGTTCTACCGGGTAGTCTTAACGATGCCCTTAAGGAACTTTTAAAGGATAAAGTCATCCAGGAAGCTCTCGGCGAGCATGTCCTGCAGCGGTTCGTGGAAGCCAAGCAAATCGAGTGGAACCGCTACCACTCAAGGGTTCACCTCTGGGAAATTGAGGAGTATCTGACCAAGTTTTAGGGTTTAATAGATTCTCATTTGTCATTTCAAAGTTAAAAAAATAAAAAAAGCCTGCTATGGGCGCATGTAGGAGGATTATCTTGAAAAGCATGCTCGCTGTTCTGGTTGTCAATAAACCTGGCGTTCTGGCACGCATATCCGGGCTTCTCAGTCGGAGGGTTTTCAATATTGAAAGCATCGCGGCCGGGCATACAGAGGAACCGGATGTGACCCGCATTACCCTGGATGTACAGGGTGATACCCAGGTTCTGAATCAGGTGATGAAGCAACTTTCAAAACTGGTTGACGTGATTAAAATCGTGGAGCTCAAGTCGGAGGAATCCGTTGAACGGGAACTGGCCTTGATCAAGGTGAAGGCGGAAACAAACCGCAGGTCTGACATAGTCAACCTTGTTTCGGTTTTCAGGGCCAATATTATTGATGTCAATAAAGAAACCATGGTGATTGAGATCCTGGGGGACGAAAATAAGATCAACGCCCTCTGCTCGGTGCTTGAAGACTACGGTATTGTTGAAATGGTTCGTACTGGGAAAGTGGTTCTGTCCAGGGGGCCGGAGGCGGTAAAAGACTGACCCTGTCTTCGCTCGTTTGCGTATAAACGGCTATTGTTAGTAAAACATGTGATGTTGACATAATAGAGGTGATAGTGTATATAATAAGGTATATTATAACGCAGCTTCATGGAGGAGGCCCGCCAGTGTCCCAGGTAAAGAGAGTAATGATCAGTCTACCCGATACACTTCTGGCCGAGGTGGACGGGATCGCGGCCGCCGAACAAATCAACCGGAGCGAATTTATTAGAGAGGCCATGAGGCTTTATATTGCTGAGAGAAAAAGGCGTCTTTTGAGAGAGCAAATGAAGAGAGGATACCTTGAAATGGCAAGAATTAACCTAGCCCTGGCAGTGGAACATTACCGCCTGGAAGCAGAGGCAGCGCGTATTTTTGAGTTGCCCGTTACGGAGGTTAAATAATGCTAATCCGCCGGGGTGAGATTTATTTCGCAGATTTAAGCCCGGTTGTCGGTTCCGAGCAAGGGGGGACCAGGCCGGTGCTTATTATTCAGAACGATATAGGCAACCAGTATAGCCCAACCACCATTGTTGCAGCAATAACATCACACATTGAGAAATCCAGGCTACCGACTCATATTGAAATGCCCGCAGCCCCGGGCGGTCTGGAAAAAAACTCAGTCATTCTTCTGGAGCAAATCAGGACCATTGACAAAAGCAGGCTAATGGAAAAAGTAACATCCCTTGAGGGGGAGATGATGGCCAGGGTTAACCAAGCTGTTGAAATAAGCCTTGGCCTGATTGATCTATAAGTAATGCCCCGTCTGCCTGATGAGAGCTCAAAACCTATTAAAAAATGGGTTTAAAAAAGTCCTTTCCCCCAAGCCGGAAAGGATTTTTTTGTGGTCAAGGAGTCAATTCTATTTCCGCCCGCGCTTATATATAAACAAGGATTTTTGAACACGGGGCGTGATTTAAAGTGAAGCCTTTGATTGGTATTACTTGTTCGGAAAGCCGGGACAGAGGCAGGCTGCACCTGAACCGGCCGTATGCGACGGCGGTTACGGCAGCAGGCGGCCTGCCGCTTTTGCTCCCGGAAATGAGAGGGATGGAAGGAGAATATTTAAAGAGACTGGACGGAATTCTTCTTTCCGGTGGAGGAGATATTGACCCTTCTTGCTTTGGTGAGGAACCACATCCGCTCACAGGGTGGATCAGTCCCCACAGGGATGCTTTTGAATTAGAACTGGCACGGCTCGCGCTGGGGAGCGGCATGCCTGTGCTGGGAATCTGCCGGGGACTCCAGGTCCTCAACATTGCCGCTGGGGGGGACATCTGCCAGGATATCTCCCTGCTCTTCCGGACGCCACTGAAGCATGCCCAGAATGCGCCGCGCTGGCACTTCACCCACGGACTCCAACTTCTTCCGGGAAGTCACCTGGCGAACCTGCTGGGCGGCCTGGAGATCCGGGTGAATAGTTTTCATCACCAGGTTGTGGGAAGGGTGGCCCGGGGTTTTAGCGTGACGGCCCGCTCACCTGACGGCGTCATTGAGGGGTTGGAGTCCCAAAGTGGTCATGCCCTGGGCGTTCAGTTTCATCCCGAGGAAATGTGGGAGCGGGAGGCCCGGTTTCTGAACATTTTCAAATCACTGATTGAAAAGGCTGCATTGGGGCGTATAAAAAAACAACGTTACAGTTGAAATTTGGGAAAAGGATAAAAAACTCTTTCGGAGAAGGTTGTGCAGGTAAAAAGAAAATGATCTTTTTGACATGCAGCAACCCGCCGAGACATTTCTTAAGATAGTAAAATATTAAACATTAAATATTAAACATGGAAGGAAGAGGCCTTATGATTGCTTTTACCGGCGCTAGGATTATTCACATGGCGGGTCAGCCACTGGAAAAGGGAACGGTGCTGGTTGACGGGGCTAAAATTGTGAAAGTGGAAGAAGGATTGGTTGTTCCTCCGGGGGCAGAAGTGGTTGACCTGCCGGGGAAAACAATCCTTCCCGGTATGATTGACGCCCACAGCCACCTGGGAATCGTGGAGGAAATATACCGTGAGGAAGGGGACGACTGTAATGAGAATACCGATCCGGTTACCCCGCACTTGCGGGCCATTGACGCTATAAACCCCGCAGACCTTGGGTTTCGCGACGCGCTTGCCGGAGGGGTTACAACTGTGGCAACAGGCCCGGGAAGCGCAAATATTATTGGCGGTGAAATGGTCGCGATAAAGACCTGCGGCACGGTGGTAGACGATATGATCGTCCGCTTTCCGGTGGGCCTGAAAGCAGCTCTTGGCGAAAACCCCAAGCACAGCTACGGCCGTGAAAAAAAAGTGACCCCCACAACCCGCATGGCTTCAGCGGCTATCTTGAGGGAAGCCCTTGCCCGGGCGCAGGACTATTTAAAAAAAGAGTCACCGGAGCGAGATTTAAAAATGGAAGCTTTGGGCAGGGTTTTGAGGCGGGAAGTCTCCCTCCGGGTGCATGCCCACCGTGCCGATGACATCATGACCGCTGTTCGCATTGCCGGGGAGTTCGGTGTTAATCTTGTTCTTGAGCACTGCACCGAGGGCCACCTTGTGGCCAGTAAGCTGGCTGAAAAGGGGATTCCTGCGGTGATCGGTCCGGTGCTTACCAACCGGGCCAAGGTGGAATTGCAGGGAATTACGCTGGAGACAGCATCTATTCTAGCCGAGGCAGGGGTCCGGTTTGCCATTATGACCGATCACCCGGTTGTGCCGATTCAGTATCTGGTTATTTCAGCCGCACTTGCTGTAAAAGGCGGATTACCTGTGGAGCATGCTCTCAGGGCTGTGACTATTGATGCCGCGGTTATTTTGGGGCTGGAAAAGCGCCTGGGCAGTTTGGAGCCCGGCAAGGACGCGGACCTTGTTGTTTGGAGCGGGAATCCTCTGGACATTTCCTCCCGGGTGGAACAAGTTTTTATAGGGGGCGTTAAGGTTTTTCCATTTTCATGATTTATTTGGTAAAATTAATGTAAAATAAATATAATTAAAAAGGAATTTAAAAATACGTGTCGAAGTAGAGTCAATGGGATGATTATACTGTTTTGTTAGTATGTGTCATATTTTGTGGAGACATGGCGAAATGAGGCGATTAGCGTGGATATTTTAGTTGTAGATGACCAACTCGGTGTGCGTTACCTGCTTGATATCGTGGCAAGAGAGGTGGGACACCGGGTCTGCACTGCCGAGAACGGCCTGGAGGCGATTGACGCAGTACGGTCATTTAGGCCTGACCTGGTTTTTATGGATGTCAGGATGCCCCTCATGGGGGGGTTAGAAGCCTTGGGTATCATCAAGTCTCTGGCTCCCGAGACTGATGTCATCATTATGACCGCTTACGGGTCAGAAGAAACCGTTTCCCAGGCAATGCAGGGAGGTGCGCTGTGCTGTATCGCCAAGCCCTTTGACGTCGACAAAATTAAAGAAATCCTTGCTGGGTACAAGTGGAAGAACCCGGGTTTCAGGACCAATGCGGCAGGTGGTTAAGCGTTTTACCAGCTGGCGTTCACCCTTCAAAAAGAGGGGTTTTTCCTCTTTTTAACGTAACTTTATCCAGGGGGCTACGGTTATCCTTAATACTTTGGAGAACCCACCGGCCGGTATTTTCCTGCAAAAAAGGCTGCGGTAGACACCAACAGGGTTGCACAGAACGGGTGAAGGTTATAATATGGATTATATCATGTTTGCAGCGTGGATGCGTTGCCTTTAATGTTGCCCTTTAATAATGGAGTGAAAACAGTGACAACCTTGATAACTTCATCGCCGGAAGAAACCGCAGGGGTTGGGCAGAAACTAGGTGGACTGCTGCTTGCAGGAGACGTGATCTGCCTAAATGGGGAACTTGGAGCCGGAAAAACAAAGTTTGCGCAGGGGGTTGCGCGTGGTCTCGGTGTGGAAAGCCCGGTAAAGAGCCCCAGCTTCACCCTGATCCACGAATACCGGGGCAGGCTGCCGTTTTATCATATGGATGTTTACCGCCTGAATGACCCTCTTGAGCTGGAAGACCTGGGTTACGAGGAATATTTTTACGGGGACGGTGTCACCCTGTTGGAGTGGGCAGATCAAGTCCGTGGGCTGCTGCCTGACGAAAGGCTGGATATTTACATTGACAGGCGCCCGGAGGGTGAGGACTGCAGGGAATTGAAGGTTAAGCCCAAAGGCGAGAGATACCGGCGCCTGGTTGAGGAGTTGATGACCGTTGCATGTGCTGGGAATTGAAGCCGCGACACCGGTTGCCTCGGTGGCTGTGGCATTTGATGGGGGAATCCTGGCTGAGCGCATGGTGCATAACAGGAGGACCCATTCTGTAAACCTGCTTCCCATGATCAAGGCGGTGCTGGAGGAGGCAGGTGCTGAGCGCCAGAACCTGGCCGGTATTGCCGTTTCCAGTGGACCGGGGTCATTCACCGGCCTCCGGATTGGGATGAGCACCGCCAAGACCTTGGCGGCAGTCTGGGAAATTCCGGTTGTGGCGATATCAACTTTGGAAACGCTGGCCTTTCCCCTGAAAGGACACGGCAGTCTGGTTTGTCCGATTCTGAATGCGCGTAAAAATGAAATTTACGCCGCTGTTTATGATTCTTCCGACGGTGCCTCTTTGGCCTGCTTGCATGGTCCTGTGGCCATACGGCCTTTGGAACTGGTGGAGTTACTACTGGAATTAGACAGGTCTGTAACCTTTTTGGGAGACGGTGTTCCTGAGTTTGGCTCCCTTTTAAAGGACGGACTGGGGGGAAAAGCCCGGTTTGCCCCTTTTTCCGCAGCCTTTCCCAGGGGAGCGGCAGTGGCTGAACTGGGTCTAATTGCCCTCCGGGAAGGCCGGGGTGGGGACCCCATGGATTTAAAGCCCGAGTATCTCAGGGTCTCCGAGGCAGAAGCAGCCTGGCTCCGAAAAAATTGCCTGGGGGGCTAAATTGACGTTGAATGTAACATTTCAGAAAATGGGACTGGAGCACCTGGACGCGGTGTTGGAGATTGAAGAGACGTCCTTTCCGTCTCCCTGGTCGCGTAGCGCCTTTGCCTATGAAATTTTGCAAAATCAATTTGCCTGCTACATTGTGGCCGTGGCCGATGAAAATGTGGTAGCAGGCTATGGCGGAATGTGGCTAATCTTGGACGAGGCCCACATAACCAACGTGGCAGTGCATCCGGATTACCGGAGGAACCGGATTGGCGGCGCGCTGATGCTGGAACTGATCAAACGGGCCATCTTGAAGGGAGCCACCCGGATGACCCTGGAAGTGCGCCCCTCCAACATGGCAGCGAGGCGCCTGTACGCCGCCCTTGGCTTTAAAGACAGAGGGCGGCGCAAGCGTTACTATACCGACAGCAATGAAGATGCCATTATAATGTGGAAAGACAACCTGTTCGTGGGCGGTCAAGTCCGTTCCGTCGGTCGAAATTGCTGAAAGGAGCTTTGTTATGGCCGGAAAATGGAAAACCTTCTTAATGGTCTCCGGTTTGATCTTTATTGCCGCAGGAATTTTTGCAGGACTCCCGTCGCCCTGGCCCCTGGTTCTCACGCTTTTGGGACTGGTCCAGTTCCTGGCGGCGGGCGGCTTTGGCTGAAAGAGCTGTTAGGGTTGGTCAACTCTCTAAGCATGCCCTTAAATTAATATATCTTAGTTGTCCTGATTATTAGGTAAACCAATGATTCTAAAGTAAAAAGTCGGATGAGTTACTCCGGCTTTTTTGCTGTGTAATAATTTGTCTATACCAAGCATCTTATTTCTTTCTGGAAAAAAAGTCATCCCTGCGCGTTAAATAGTAGCGAAAATGGCATCGATAACATACACTGCTAACAAATGGTAAATCATTATTTCCAGGGAGGTCAAAAAAAATGTATGAAATTGATGCCGTTGCATCAGAAAAAGCAGTAAAAAAACAGGTGCTGGATGTTACCGCCACTGATCAGGCCTTGTGTGACAATGAGCCCGTTACACCGACACCGATAAGAAATGCAGTAGCCAAAATACCGGTTGTTCTTGCCGAACTGACTTTACAGATTAACGTCGACGCAATGATAAATCTACCTGAGCCTGCCATAGAGATAAAGCGCATAGGTAAGCGCTTAAAAGTTATCCAGTGCCGGCTTTTGCAAAATACAAATAAACTATTCATCAAAGGATTTGTCCGCAAGAACATTGAATACTCTACTCGTAAATTTTCAAATCATGAAGGTGTTTGCGGGAATATCAGCCACTGCACCGTCGATGTACCCTGGAGTTGCGTAACAGCTGTTGATTTCAACGTTGGCACTCCGGCCCCCGTACTTTTTAACACTGTAGAACCATTTGAATTTTTGGTAGAACAAGATCTCGGCCCCAAATTCCCGGCCAAAGACCAATTAATGTCCGGCGACCTGACTGAGCTTAACCAGGTAACCACTGAATTCTTTAACGAGCTTCCGTTCTGTGAATTAATTAGCGCCACCATTACTGAGTTTAATGAGGCGCTCAACCGTAAAAGCCCACAGGGCGTAAATCCTTTTGAGGAATTCGAATTCACAAGTATTGAGGAAAAAATGGTTATCGACCTTACCCTAAAAATACTGCAAAAACAACAGGTAGCAATCAATGCTAACAATGATGACTAAAAAGTAGTAACTAGTAACTAGTAACACAATCTAACCCGGTTGAAAAAAGCCAAGATAAAATATCTTGGCTTTTTTTCATAACAGGGGTTGTTTATTTTTGATTAAGGTCACGGTAATTAAGTTGACTTTAACAGTCGCTTCTTTAATTGGTATAATCCGTTGAACTTTTACAGGTAGTTCGTAGACCAGTAAGGGCTCAGTCCTATACACCCTGCTTAGTTTGCTTTTTTTCTGTTGGCCTTGTGGAAGCAGCAGGTCCAATCTCATGCTTGAAATTTTATCTAAATCTTTCTTGTTAGTTATATTTATTGTAATTGTTTCTTGAGGCCGGCTAATATTCACAGCTCTCCCTCCTTTTATCCTGAATTACTCCACCAGTGAAACCACTGTCAAAAGATTGTATGGAAGAATTTTTTATTTTTACCAGGATTGTCTGCAATAGATTATGAGGGTGTATATTTATTGATTAAAAAACGTAATCAATATCTTTTTAGTAACATGCCGGTATTTAATGGCAAGGATTTCTTTTGTAACGCAACTCGGGAAGCATGCATATTTAAATATTATATGCAAAATGATTTATGGGAGGTACTTTAATGGCCTGGGTGCCGGGTTTTGTGGAATTTGAAACATCGTCTGAGCAGCAAGATTATTTTGAAGGAAACATACAGATTACAAAGGTAAATGAAATAGTTTTTCACGGCGTGGTTACGGAAGGTGACGAAAAAAAGCCTGTTTCGGGAGCACTGGTTAAGGTATTTGCCCGTATAAGTGATAATCAAGAATTGCCTCTTGGTCATTCCATCAGTGGCTGTGACGGCCACTATTTGCTGTATATTGATAAGGAGATAATACCTGACGGTACCACTGCGATTATTGTCAGGGCAAGCGCCAGTAATCCTCCCTCCGGCAATGGCTAAAATCCCGGGCGCCGGATCTATTCCGTTATTCGGACTGAGGGTTGGATGGGATTTTGCTTTTTAGCAAAGGTGAGATTGCGGCAATTCAAATCCAAGGGGTGGGTTTTTGTGGAAGAAAACTTAACCGGGCTGATTACTGAAAAGCAAGATTTTGCAGATCGGGAAAAAATTGGTGAATTGTTAAGATTTTATGGTATGGTTAAGGACAATAAAGGTTTGGAGCTAGACAATGTAATCGTGATGGTGTTTGCCCGTTTCACCGGTGGAATTGAAAAACCATTAGATTACACCTTTACTGACAAGGAGGGCAGGTATTTTATTTCTATACCGATGCTTCCAGATAATCATGATCTTTTGGGGTATAAAGTGAGAGCCGGTAAGCCACAAATACCAAGCAAAGTATTTGATTGCCCGGTAAATTGCAGTAAGGAACAGGAGCAGGAGCCGGAACCGGATACTGTTCAGAGTTCTGCAACAGAATGTGTAACGGGTCAAGATAACACCTCCACTGAGGTATATTTAAGCGTGCCGGGCCAAGATAGAATTGCTGATGAGATAAATTTTAGCTTGCCCTCAGAAAATCAGGTTGTCGAGCTAATTGACTTTAGTAAGGCAGGTGAAAGTAAATCTCCAGAAGGAGCTATTTTTGTATCTTCTGATGCCTTGCTAATAGAACCAAACAAGGCACCTATAAAGAAAATGGAAAATGTGTACAAGAAAAATGAGTTAACTTCCACGATGCTCTTTTTACTGGTAATTGGCCTTTTTGGTATTTTTGTCATGGACGCAAAAAGTTATTTCCCCGGACAACAAATCAACCGAACTTAAAATGCGACAGGGAGAAAGCTAAATAACAAATAAATCCCTTCAGTTCCCGCAGAGCGGCCAATTGAATGCTGAAAAGCCACTTCCACGAGACCTCCATTTTAGGGGTCTTGATCTTTTTTAACCAACTAGCGCCGGATACTGCCATATAATTTGAGTGTGAAAAGTGTTATTATTAGGCATCTGTTAAACAAGATCCGCAAGGCAATGGGTGACAAGATGCGTACGATTACCTTTGCTGAGCTAACGGTATAATCATTTATTTATTAAACTTGTCACAAAAAGACCGGTGCCTTTGTTATAGAAGTGAAATCAAGAACAGCCTGGAGGTGCAGGAGGGCATTGATGCCGACCATCACCGAACAAGTGGCCGGTCAGACCGGCTTCAGGGAACTTTTCGACCGCTATTACCCGGTTATATGCCGCCAGCTCACCTGTCTCCTGGGCAGCCGCTCCGCCGCGGAGGACGTTGCCCAGGAAACGTTTATTAAGCTATACCAGTCTCCTCCTCGGGAACCCTACAATTTGGGCGGTTGGCTGACCAGAGTATCAGCCAACCTGGCCTACAACCACCTGCGCAGCGAGAGCAGCAGACGGCGCCGGGAATTCGGTGCAGGGCATTTAGTCACTAAAAGGGCGGCGGGACCGGAGGAAGAATTGCTCCGCAGCGAGGAGGTGGCCCTCACCCGGCAGGCGCTGGAGCACCTGTCGGAAAGGGACCGGGCCTGCTTGCTCCTGAAGTTTTCCGGGATGAATTATGCGGAAATAGCCAGGGTTACCGGCGTCAAGAAGACCTCCGTAGGGACCGTGCTGGCGCGGGCCCGCGCCAAATTCAGGAGGGAATACACAAGAATTAAAGGAAGTGATGACGGTGAACTGCTATGACACCGGAGACCTCCAGGCCTATCTTGATGGCGAAATAGAATTAAAGGCAAAAACTGAATTAGAAAAGCACCTGCTTCACTGCGAAAGGTGCCGCGTGAAACTGGAGCAGGTCCGAGAAAATCAGGCTTTTGTTGTCACCAGGCTGGCCGGATACATGCATGCCCTGGCCCGCGCCGAGTTTGATACCGGCCAGGCCTGGAGGCGTTTTAACAAAAAACAGCTGTCCGGTAAAAAGGAAACCTCTTCAATTGAGAAAGGAGTTTTGTCCATGCTTTCGAGGTATCGTGTGACCGCAACCGCAGCAGTGCTAATGATCGCCCTGGCTATTACCTTTAGCTTCGGCTCCGTGCGCTCCGCAGCCAGCGACCTGCTAACCATATTCAGGGTGGAAAAAGTAAAAACCGTAAATCTCACTCAGGAAGACCTTTCACGCATCGAAAAAGCTTTTAGTGAAGGAGCCGGAGAGGTCGAAATTGAAAATTTAGGCAAACTGGAATTCAGCGGTGGTGATGTTTCCGGGATTGCAACCCTGGAGGAAGCTTGTGGCGCGGTGGATTTCGAGCTAAAACTTCCGTCAGGTCTTCCCGGCGACTACCAGCTTCAAGAAATCTACAAGCATTCCGGGGGGCGCCTGGACTTTACCCTGGACACCATCAAAACAAACCAAATTCTCCAGTCTCTTGGTAGCGAGAAATTTTTACCGGAGGAACTTAACGGCAAGACCTTTACCGTTGAGGCCCCAGCCCAGGTAAGCGCTCACTACACCGGTCCCGGAGGACAGAGCATCAGCATTTGGCAGGGCAGAAGCCCTGAGCTGATTGCGCCCGGCTCGGACGTGGTTGCCATTCGGGAAGCGCTCCTGGCGCTGCCTTTCCTGCCCGAAAGCCTGCATATGCAACTGTCTGCAATTAACGATTGGGAGCATACTTTTTTGATTCCCAATATCGGGGGCAGCTCCCAGGAAGTCGACGTGAACGGGGCGCAGGGTGTATTTATTACCCATACCGGCGGTAGCAATCCGGAAGAGCAGGGCAGTCTGATTTGGCAGAAAGCAGGCGTAGTCTACGCCGTCAGCGGCCAGATGGATCTCGGGCAGGCCCTCCAATTGGCCGCCGGGTTGTAATAAAACGTGTGTTAAAATTTTTGTTGATGCAAAGTGAGGAAAGCTCTTTATGATCATAGAAACCGGCAACCTAACCAAAATGTACGGGAAAAAGGTCGGGTGCTCGGAAATTTGCCTCTCTGTCGAGGAGGGGCAAATTTTCGGTTTTCTCGGGCCGAACGGCGCCGGGAAAAGCACCCTGGTCAAGGTGCTGGTGGGACTCCTCTTCCCCACTAGCGGTACGGCAAAAATCCTGGGGCGCCCTCTGGGAGACCTGGGCGCCAGGCGGAAAATCGGCTTTTTACCGGAAAACTTTCGCTATCAGGAGTGGCTCACCGGTGAAGAACTGCTCCACTTTCACGCTTCCCTGTACAGGATGAGCCCTGCGGAAAAAAGGCGGCGCATCCCGGTGGTGCTGGAGCAGGTAGGCCTGGGCGGCAAGGAGAGGCAAAAGGTTGGTGCTTATAGCAAGGGGATGCAGCAGCGGGTAGGATTGGCCTGTGCCCTGCTGCCCGACCCCGAGCTTATTTTCCTGGATGAGCCCACATCTGCCCTGGATCCTCTGGGACGGCGTGATGTGCGTAAGATTATGATAGATTTGCGCAGGAGGGGCAAAACCATTTTTCTCAACAGCCACCTTTTAAGTGAAATTGAGTTAATCTGCGACCAGGTGGCCATTATCCATAAGGGAAAAATTGTGTCAATGGGCAACCTGGAGGAGATGCTTTCCGGGACGGTTGAGGTGGAAATGCAGGTGGAGGGCCAGACGCCGCAAATGCTGGCGGAACTGTCCGCGCTGAGCCGGAAGATGGCCGTAAGTGGCCGTTTCATCCGGCAGAGCCTTGACGATAGAAAGGATGTGGCCGCCCTTGCCGGGGTGGTGGTTCGGAACGGTGGAAGTCTGTTCGGCCTCAGGGTGGGGCAGATCTCGCTGGAAGAACTCTTTATCAACTTGATTCAGGGAGGGGGTGGGAAACGTGCTGTCAATGGCTTTGATGACGTTTAAAGAAGTGATCCGAAGGCGCATCATTCTGGTTATCGCGGCCCTGTCCCTGGCTTTTCTGGCGCTGTTTGGGACGGGCGTCCACTACGGATTTAAGGAAGTGGCCCAGCACCAAGGGCCATTGGTGACCATGTTCGCCCAGCAATTCCTATCCCTGGGGCTTTATTTCGGAAGCTTTATCGTCGCCTTTTTAGCTATTATGGCAGCTGTGGGAACGATTTCTAATGAAATTGAAAGCGGAACCATTTACGCCATCGTACCCAGACCCGTGAGGCGGTCCGAGATTATTGCAGGAAAGTTTTTGGGCTATGGCTTTATGCTCTGCGCCTTCGCGGCCCTGTTTTATCTCGCAATCATTTTGATTATCCAGCTTAATACGGGTTTAAGCGTTCCGGTAAAGCCGGCCACGCTCGGACTATTTTGTCTTCAGCCTTTCGTTCTCCTGGCGTTGAGCCTGTTCGGCACCACTTTTCTATCCACCCTGGCCAACGGCATTGCCGTCTTTATGCTGTATGCCATTGGGGTCGTGGGTGGCATGATGGAGCAGATCGGCTACCTGGCCGGCAGCAAGGTACTTATTCAGATCGGCATTGTGTCCAGTCTGATCATGCCGGCAGACTCTATTTATCGCAAAATCGTCTATAGTCTCTTTAGTGCCCCGGGGATTTCACTTACGAACATGCTCGGGCCTTTCGGCAGCGGGTCCGAGCCGAGCGCCTGGATGCTTTTATACACGGGACTGTACATCCTCTGTTTCCTGGCGCTGGCCGTTAGAATATTCTCCAAAAGAGACATATAAAACACCGCTGGAAAATGAGAATAATTCCGAGACCCCAAGGGATAATATAGCTGACAAAAGGGAGTAGAACAGGAAGGCTGTGCGGGTGTGCCAAAAGGTAAAATCGCTGTGGTGGGAGTCGGGGCGGTAGGGGCTTCAATAGCCTTTACCCTGGCCATGAGCGGCCTGGCAACAGAACTAGTCCTGGTGGACGTGAATCAGCCCAAAGCAGAAGGGGAAGCCATGGACATTGCCCATGCCGCAGCATTCATCAAGCCAATCCGGATTTACGCCGGAACATTTGAAGACTGCCGGGACGCGGTCATTGTTGTTTTCTCGGCCGGGGCCGGCCAGAAGCCGGGGGAAGCCCGCCTGGAACTGCTGCAAAAAAACTACGCTATTCTAAAAGAAAGCCTAACCTGGCTGAAGGGTGAGAATTCGGAGCAAATTTTTTTAATCGTGAGCAACCCGGTTGATGTCCTGACATATGCCGCACTGCGAATAACCGGGCTCCCCCCCGAGAAGGTCTTCGGGTCCGGGACGGTGCTAGACAGCTCCCGTTTCAGGCACAGCCTGAGCCGCCACTGCGGCGTTGCCCCCAGGAACATCCATGCGTCCGTTGTGGGGGAGCACGGGGATAGCGAGGTGCTGCTCTGGAGCCTTGCCTATATTGCAGGACTCCGGGTCGACCAGTTTTGCGATTTGGCCTGTGTCGAGCCTGTAAGCCGTCAGGATGTGGACCGGCAGGTCAGAAACGCGGCCAACGAGATCATTTCGCGAAAGGGAGCTACGTATTACGCCATCAGCCTGGCTGTAAAACGAATCTGTGAGAGCATCATCCGGGACGAAAACTCTATTCTCTCCGTGACCGGCCTAGTTGACGGGCCTTACGGGATCAGGGACTGCTGCCTCGGACTACCGGCTGTGATTAACGCCAGGGGCCGGGGCCGCTTGCTGGAATTGCCTCTGACGAAGGAGGAAGAGGAGGCCCTGCGCGATTCAGCAGCCATCATAACTGATGCCATCAAACAGCTTGACCTCTAAGTGGAAGAAAGCAACAAGGAGTTTGCGCCCCTGGACCCAATAAATACACAGAACATTTTAGTGTACCCGCCCTTGCAATCTGTCTCAATTCATATATAATAGTATAGTAACCCTTCGGGGACATCAATGCGCGCCTGTAGCTCAGGGGATAGAGCGTCGGCCTCCGGAGCCGAAAGCGCAGGTTCGATTCCTGCCAGGCGCACCAGAAGATTAGGTCAAAATAGATGCAGGGCTGAAAAAGCCAGTGTTTATGCGGCCTGACGAGGGTTTTGAATGAAAAATTCAAGACCCTCGTTTTTCATAGATGCACCCTGCTTTTTAACAAGAAAGCGGGGTGTTTCTCGTTTTTGGCGGGAATCAGTCCGGAAAACAAATAAAGCTCATATATCTGATAGGTAACTTTAAATAGATGTGTTCTTGGTTATAGAAAAACACAAACGTTCTTTGCGCTCAAAATTTAAGAAAAAGGATTACCCCACGAAGATGAATTGCAAACCATGTGTTTTTGCGTTGAGTTAGCACACATTCCTATAAAAAACATTCAAAACGGAAACACAAAACAATCGTTTCCTATATAATGGCCGATTCATTTAGGAAATGTTCACGCTTAATTTACGATTCAGCCGCCCGTCATTTATTCAGCCCCCAAAACCTTACATGCAATGTAAGTGTTTTTCATCGTCTTGCTCCGTTATAATAAAATCAATCAAAAGCAAAGGAGGTTGTTTTTATGAAACAGGCAATTCTGGAGATCGAATCTCTGCGAAAATATTATGGCAGACAGGAAAATCAAACAAAAGCTCTGGACGGCATCTCATTTACGGTGATGCCCGGTGAATATCTTGGCATTATGGGTGCCAGCGGATCGGGAAAATCCACACTGCTCAACTGTATCGCCACAGTCATTCGCCCTACGGCGGGACATATTTTGATGGACGGTGTGGAAGTTAGTGCGCTCAAAGGCAGTAAGCTGGCAGATTACCGGGGAAAAGAAATCGGATATTTATTTCAGAACTTTGAGTTGCTGGACAATCTTACAGGTCAGGAGAATATCCTTTTGCCTCTCGGCATCCATGGTGTGACTGAAAAAGAGGGAAATAAGCGCCTGCGGGAGCTCGCGGAATATCTCGAAATCACCGGTGTAATGAATAAATTTCCCTCTCAGATGTCCGGAGGCCAAAAACAGCGAGTGGCTGCGGCCCGGGCGCTGATTCTGAATCCCCAAATCATTCTGGCAGACGAACCCACTGGCGCACTGGACACCAAAAATGCTCGTGTTTTGATGGAAAAGCTGTCCGGCCTCAACCGAATGCAGCAGACCACGATTCTAATGGTTACACACGACTCCAACGCGGCAAGCTACTGCAGCCGGATTCTGTTTATTCAGGACGGCGTCATTTTTCATGAACTGCGCAGAAAAGTACCGAATGAGACACGGGAGCAGTTTTACGAGCGCATCCTTGCAGTCATGGCACAACTGGGGGGAGGGAGCGCAAATGTTCTTTAACCTGGTACGCCGCAACAGCAAACGTAACCGGCGGGAAAACGGGCTTTTTTTCTTTTCGCTCTTAGCAGCTATCGTGGCCTTTTACATCATCCTCTCGCTGCCGAATCAGGACATTATGGGTTTTCTCCGGGAGATGGAGAGCGATGCTGTGGATAGGCTTTTAAGCTTAATTCCCGCCTTTTATGCTGTAACGCTGTTCATTCTTTTCTTCCTCATTTATTTTGCAAGCAGGTACCAGCTGGAACGCCGAAGCCATGAGCTTGGCATGTACCTGATGATGGGGATGCGCCGTACCAAGCTGTTAACGATGCTGCTGGCTGAAGATCTGTGGAGCAGCCTTGTATCCATTGTCGTCGGTATCCCGGTGGCGATACTTCTTTCTGAGGTTATCAGCCTTGTTACTGCGCGGGCGGTGGGCATGGGGATTCTGGGACACCAGTCCGCCGTTTCTCTCTCAGCTGTTTTTTGGACGATAGCGGGGTTTGTGCTCATTAAGCTAGTTGCATTTCTTCTGCTCAGCGGCAAATTTGCATCCAAAGAGATTGGCGCTCTGCTTTCTCCCACCCCGGAAGGCGCAAAAAGGCAGCGTCCGGCAGTCCTGTATCGAATTGCGCTGGCTTTGGGTGTGCTGCTTTTGGCGGCGGCCTACCTGCTGGCAATCAGCGGCGAAGCATGGTATTCGTTGGCTGTTATGGGAATAACTTTAGCGTTTGGAATCGCAGGAACGCTGTTGCTTTTCTATGGCCTACGAACGGTACTGGGCATGTTGGCACAGCGCCAGAGTGGCAAATCCGGGCTGGGAGTGTTCACGTTCCGCCAACTTCAGGAGAATGTAATTGGTCAGCCGCTTTCCCTTGCGGTCAGCTCTCTTTTAATTCTTGCAGCACTTTGCTGCTTCGGGTGCGGTGCTTCCATGACCATGTATTACGGCAGCAACGATACCCATACGCTGGATTACACCTTTCAAAATTCAGAAAATCCATCGGAACTTCCGGAAAAGCTGAAAAGTGCTGGATTGGAGGAGTACTTTGCATCTGTTTTTGATATGAGAATTGGACAAATGCGCAGTGAGAGTAACGATCCGGCAGAAGCAATTCATATGGATGAGATGCTGGCTCTGATCGAGCAGCAGGCAGATTCTTCTGCAGGGTCAGATCTTCTAGATGCGTACAGCAATATTGACAATCCGTATGTCATCTCTCTTTTGGGCTATAATCAGCTTTTGGCGGCGGCAGGCGAGCCTCCAATCACACTGAATAACAATCAGGCAGCTCTTTATGGCTACGATTCTTTTACCAACAGAGAAAAAGCGGAACTGATAAACTATGTTCTTTCGCAGGAGCCGGAAATAGTAGCAAATGGAGAGCGCCTCCAATTAACAGGTACCATACAGACCAGAAATCCTGTAACAGACCGCGCGATAACGCTTTACTTTGCCCTCATCGTTCCGGATGAGACCTTTGACCGATTGGCAGAGGAAACGTACACCCACTACTGGGATGCGACCTTGTCTCCCGGGTTTGTGCAGGAGAACGGGAGGATGCAAGCCATTCAGCAGATTAACCACAAGCTGGATGCAACGGATATTCACTATGAAAGCTACCTGCAAAGCATGGGACGGCAGCTATTTTATCAGGTGGCGTCCAGCTATCTTACACTGTACCTTGCGGTCATTTTCCTCATCATCGCGAATACCGTCATTGGCATGCAATTCCTAACGCAGCAGCGCAAGACGGGGCGGCGCTACCGCACGCTGGTACGACTGGGCAGTCATTATGAGGCGATTTGTCTCTCTGTAAATCGTCAAATCCGCTGGTTTTTTGCTTTGCCAATAGTCGTTGCAGCAGTGGGAAGTGTGTTCGGCGTTCGGGCGCTATTCTCCGGATTCCTGCCGCCGGACCTGGCAGAAAACATCCCTGGGCTCTATCGCATCGCTTTTGTGATACTTTTCCTGCTTTGTGTGGTAGAATACGGATATATGCTTGTTGCGACACGAGCCAGCTCAAAGTATATCCTGACACGTATGGAAGCAGGTCGAGAAGAATAAAGAAAGGAGGGAGCCGCCATAAAGAAGATTGTTATTGTAGAAGATGAGCCTTTTATGCGGGAGGAACTGCGTGAGATTTTTGAGAAAGAGGGATACCCGGTCGTTTGTATTGCAGAATTTGGCCATGTAACGGATGATATTCTACAGGCGGCTCCCGGCCTTGTATTACTGGATATCAATTTACCCGGAATCAGCGGTTTTGAGATTTGTCGGGAGCTGAAGCGGAAAGCAATGCTGCCGGTGTTGGTGCTAACCTCCCGTGATCAAATGAAAGACGAGCTTCATGCGCTGAATTTGGGCGCGGATGAATACCTGACAAAGCCCTGCCGAAAGGAACGGCTACTTGCCCGTGCTGCCAATCTGCTGCGCCGATATGAGGGGCGCGGACATCTGCGTCCCGGTAAGGACTTTTTACTGGATAGCCAAACCTATACGCTGTATATCCACGATCAATCTGTGGTGCTTCCACAGAATCAGGGTAAATTGCTGGCGGCTTTTTTAGCACACCCCGATGAGCTTGTAACGAAAGAAACACTCTGCATGGCGCTATGGGGAACAACCGAATATATTGATGAAAATGCTTTGCAGGTGAATTTGACCCGGCTGAAAAAGACAATGAAAGAACTGGAAATGGTACAGCAGATCGAGACGATGCGCGGACTTGGCTATCGACTGACAGCGGAGGAGAAAATAGATTAAGAATAATCTCCTGCATACCTTAAAAAAATATGCTGTCTGGTTTCTGCTCCCTATGGGGCTTAATCTTCTGTACGCTCTGGCATTGTGGCTTTCAGACAGCGATGCGTTTCGCCGGCTTTGGCTTATGCTTGTACTCGGTTCGCTGCTGCTGTTTTCAATAGCACTTCTTTTTGCCTGCCGTTTGGAAAAACGGCGCGAAACAACTTTTCTGGAGTTCCTCGATCACCCGGACGAAATTACCGAAGCGAACCTGTTGCGGTTGGTGGGCAGGCGGGACGGTGAGCTTGTCCATCACATCGGGGTTCTGCTGCGGGAAAATGAGCAAGCGAACCGGACTTTGATGACACAGGTGAATGACTATGAGGAATATGTGGAATCTTGGGCACACGAGATCAAAACGCCGCTTTCCCTTCTGACCTTTCTGCTGGACAACCGCAGAGATGAATTGCCGCCCGCTGTCTATCAACGGCTCGATTATGTGCGTGCACAGATGCAGGGATTTGTAGAGCAGATGCTCTACTATGCAAGGCTCAAGAGCAGACAAAAGGATTATCTGTTTGAATCGCTGTCCCTTATAGAATGCTGTGAGGAAGCGTTGGAGAACTACCAACCGCTGCTGAATGAACGAGGCTTTCGAATCACCAAAGAATTGCCCCGGCTCTTTGTCCTTTCAGACCGCCGGGGATTGCTGTTCATCATCAATCAGATTCTCAGTAATGCCGTCACGTATACGCAAAATACAGAAGTACCGGAACTGCATCTAACCGCAGAACAAACTGAACGGTCCGTCATTCTTCGCATCAGGGATAATGGAATCGGGGTGCAACCGTGGGATTTACCATTTCTGTTTGAAAAAGGCTTTACCGGTGATATTGGTAAAGCCCGAAAAAAGGCAACCGGCATGGGATTGTATCTCGCGAATGAAATGGCAAAAGCTTTGAAAATTGAGCTGGAGGTCTGCTCGCAGCCCCAGAAAGGCTTTGAGATGATTGTTCTCTTCCCAACGATTGATTCCTAGATTAAAGGGTAAGACTACCCTCTTCGACTTGCGGAAAAGCAACATATATGGAAACCAAAAGGCGTCTAAAGAGCAAATCACAGCTTTCTTGCATAAAGCATAGGCGACCTGAATGTTTATGAGGCCTGACGAGGGTTTTGAATGAAAAATTAAAGGCCCTCGTTTTTCATAGATGCACCTCGCTTTTTAACAAGGAAGCGGGGGTGCTTCTCGTTTTTAGCCGGAATTAGTCCGGCAGACAACTTCATAAAGCCAATACCCTACAGGGCAATTTTGAAGCGGCTGTGTTCTTTGTAACTGAAAAACACAGCCGCTTTTTTTGCGCCCAAAATCAAAACGAAAGGATAGATGCGCCATGAAAAATGAACTGCAAACCATGCGGTTGTTCAGCCCACTCTTTCTCCATATCTACAGAAAGAACGAATGGGGCGATATGGATGATTACAGGGAGGATTTATCCTCCGGTGAAGTTTTGGAATATGAGAACAAAATCCTTGCCCCCATTCAAAAGGAAAAACTGTCCAGTGAGGGTGAGCGTGGCCTCGCCGTTTACCTTGATGACGATCTCAGCTGAAAGGTACACAGCATCAAACCCTCAGTGGAAGAATGGAACGGTGAGCTGTGGGGCGTGACCGAGGTGCAAACCCACGGTGCGCTTTCTTCTTCTGAGCTTGCGGAGCTTACCGAATGGCTCTCCGGACAGTTTAGCGACGGCTGGGGCGAAGGCTTCGAGCAGCGGGAAATCAAGGTGGATGACGGTGAGCTACACGTCAGCTTTTGGGATAGCAGCGACCGTTTCTTTATCAAGCCGGAGGATGAGTTGAAAGGCAGTCAGTTCTTCGGCTTTGGCATGACGATGGGAGGAATGCAATAATGCCAAATCATGTAACCAATATTTTAAGATTGTTCGGCGATCCGGAAAAGGTCAGGGCTATGTTTGAGGCCATCAAAAATGATGAAATCGGCCTCGGCAGTATCGACTTCAACAAGGTTATCCCGATGCCCGAACATATCTTTCGTGGCAACCTCGGTATGGCCGAGCGTGAGAAGTACGGGAAAGACAACTGGTACGACTGGTCGGTTGCCCATTGGGGAACCAAATGTAACAGTTACGGCTACGATCCTGTGTATACCCCAAAGGAATTTGACGGGGAGCATATTGAGTTTCAGACCGCATGGAGTCGTGCCGATCCGGTGATACGAACTCTCGCCGAACAGTACCCTGATCTTTCTTTTGAATACCTGTGGGCAGATGAGGACTTCGGATATAACACAGGAAAAAAGGAGTATGAAAACGGCGAGGAAATGTTTTGCGATATTCCTCCCGGCGGCTCCAAAGAAGCACTGGAAATGGCGGCTGAGGTTCACGGCTTGGATTTGGCCGATGAGGGCTACCTGTACAATGAAGAAACCGGCGAATATGAATTCTATAATCCAGACGAGTCGATGTCTATATGAGTGATAAAACGAAAAGGAGGCTTGCTATCGCAGGAGCTGCTGTCATCGGCCTTGCGCTGGTAGTTGCCATCGGAATGCGGTTTGCCAAGGAACCCGAGAAGCCGGATGCTTCCTCACAGGAGCCGGCCAGCTCTTCTGAGGTGGCTCCTGTGACACAAGATAACACAGAGAAAAAAGAGGTTGTGGTTTCCCCACAGCCATCCGGGATAATTTGTGGACGGACTGGCACATCGCGCCTCAGAAACCCCATTAAAAACAGAGAAAAAACAAGGCCGCAGCAAATTAAAAGCTGCGGCCTTGCCATTCTCAACCCTATGAAGAAAGGTGGAAAATCAATGAAATCAAAACGAATTGCAATGCTCCTGTGCATAGCTCTGCTGCTGTCCCTGATGTTCAGCACAACAGCCTATGCGGCGGGAACCGGCGATGTGGCCGGGGCGATTGAGGGAACGTGGTCGACTGCTTCCAAGCAGATTAAAACCGTGGTCAACAAGGTAGTGTTTCCCGCCATCGAACTGATTCTGGCGGTGTTTTTCTTCGCCAAATTGGGTACGGCTTATTTTGATTATCGGAAGCATGGCCAGTTTGAATGGGCAGCTCCTGCAATCCTGTTCGCCTGCCTTGTGTTCACGCTGACGGCTCCGTTGTATATCTGGACTATACTCGGATTATAACGAACAGAAGGCACTACACTTTCTTATCAGTGTAGTGCCTAATTTCATAATTAGTTAGATTAGCTTTAGTAGTGCCGTTTAGGCTCACTAAGGTGTTTGCTCATAATGTGTTGCCTTACACTAAAGCCGAAAACGGCTCTTTAACATAAGAATAGTAGTCTTTCATTGTAAAATCGGGTGGCAAGCTCGCTAATTCGCTATGCCCCGACATAATATTTTCTTTATTAGATTTGAGCCACTGTATAAACATTTCAGGGTCGTTTTTCTTGATATCCTCAACCCATTTTTCGCCCTCGTTCTTTAAAAACTCAAGTCTTTCGCTATAAGACAGATTAAGGCTATCGGCTTTTTCCAAACTGGCATCAATATGTTTGATTCTGCTTTCCAATGTTTCAATCGCAATCGTTTTTTCTCTGGATACTTTTTCGGTTGTTATTTTATCAGGTGTGTTCAAAAGATTGCTTTTTGAAGCCTCGTGACTTATTAATTCCAATTTATCAAATTGAGAATTTTCGTCTACAACCTGTACATGGTTTCCCTCATGCAAATTTTTATGTGTGAATAAATTTTGTGGTTTTTGCAATGTGCTTGCATATCCTAAGCTAATGATATTCATTGTCAACCTCCTGTATGTATCAAAATATTTATTTCCTATACTATATTAATCGACTCTTTTTTTCTAAAATGAAGTACTGATGTTGATATTATATAAATTCGCTCACTGAGCGTTAAATTTTCGCACCACCATTTCAAAAAAAGTTTTACTCGGTAGATATGTAGAATCAGTTTACCATATTAAAGTAAGAGCATCAACTCTCAAATTATAAACAATAGAAAGGGTAAGTACTATGAAAACAAAAACCGTCCACCATCCTTTTGCAAGGATACTCTGGCAGGTGCTGGGGATGTAGCGGAGGGAAAGCAGAGGCTTACTCCTCTGGCTTGTCCGTCAGGCGCAGTGGTGTCTCGTCTGCATCCATGTATATTTCCTCGCACTCCTGCTGGACGGTGCGCATCATACAAGCGGCCTGAGAAATGAGCTTCTCGGCATCGGTTACTGCGTTAAACATTTTATAATAGAGCTTTCTGTAATCAGCCACACAAGTACCTCCTTTATATGGAGTATGGGCGATGCGCAGCGCCGGTTCGGTGTGCGGAGCCGCCCAAAGCTGGTGCAAGCATGGCGGCAAGCCCATTGAGTTCGAATCGATGGAACAGGCTGAAAGCTATGCCAAGCAGCTGAACGAGTCATGCTATTCCCCCAATGTACATTACACCGCCAAAGAAATGGAACCGGAGCTGAAGTATGGCTCCGGTTTTTCCATGCGGATGTAAAGGAGGCGGCCTATGTATATCTACCCCGATCACTTAAGAGCAAAGGCGACCTTATGGCTGTGGCAGCTGCGGGATATCGGCATCATCGGTGTGGCGCTGCTTCTTTCTGTGCTTGCGGTTTCCCAGCTGGGCTTTGTGCCTCCCATTGTGCTGACCGCCGTCTACGCTTTTTTAACCATACGCTTTGAGGACACAAGCATTCTCGATTTTCTCCGGTATGCCTGTGCCTTTTTTATCACCAAGCAGCAATTCTATGAATGGAGGTATACGCCCAATGCGCAGGAACGATAAGGCAGAAGCAAAAAAACGAGCCTCCACCCGGCAGCTCATCGGTACTAAGAAAATCACCGAGTACAGCCTGCAGACCTATGGGCATGGAGAGCTTGTGTATTTTATCATAAAGCCCAGCAACATATCGGTGCTTTCGGAGGCCAGCATCAGCACCCGCATCTACGCCCTGATGACGGTGCTGAAAGGCATTGCGGAGATTGAGATGCTGTCTTTATAGCCCCCTAAACAACTTGGAAAAACCCCTTGTACCATGATAGCATTATA
>ENA-UOOH01000832-UOOH01000832.1-fermentation-metagenome-genome-assembly--contig:-NODE-832-length-32884-cov-4.900698_pt1 | contig 32884 bp, 26 predicted proteins | sample MGYA00245778_ERZ724025 | MGnify/ENA primary metagenome ERZ724025 (study PRJEB28704, sample SAMN03018313) | fermentation metagenome | biome: anthropogenic terrestrial biome; feature: soil; material...
GGATCGGGGTCGGGGTCGGGGTCGGGATCGGGGTCGGGATCGTCGAGATAATCGAGGAAATCGAGGGAATCGAGGAATCGAGGAATCGAGGAATCGATGGCAAGCGCGATTCGGCGTGGAATGACCACGTTCCAAAACGTTCTCAAAACCGTCGCCGCCCCGCCGCTCGAGGGTCCGCACTCCCACGGCCAAAGCCCCAGCCACCTCCGACCTCTGACCTCCCCCGCGGGGGGTGGCTTCGCGTTATCTCGGGTTTCCCTCTCCGCTGTTCAGGTCCAATCGGGGGTCTCCTTGATGGTCGTGGTTGAACAGAAATGGAGGCCCGCCCGGAGTGGGTTCTTCCTTTTCCTCCGTATGTAATGGACTTGGGTCTGGCATCACTCGAAGTCGAACGAGGTGACGGGAATCCGCCTCCTCGACGACCATACTCAGGTTGCAGATGCGGATCTCTTCGCCCTGTTCGGGGATGCGTCCCAGTTCGCTGATGATGTAACCCCCGATGGTCTCATACTGGTCGCTTTCAGGGATGGGCCAGTTGAGGGCGGGGGGGACCTCTTCGATGGGGAGGCGGGCGTCGAGGAGCATGGCACCGGTTTGGGTATGCATGACCAGCTCCTCCTCGTCATGGTCGTGTTCGTCATGAATCTCGCCGACCAGTTCCTCGAGGATGTCCTCCAGTGTGAGGATCCCGGCGGTTCCACCGTATTCGTCCACCACGACGGCAAGATGCAAGCGATTGGTTTGTAGATCCTTGAGTGCTTCTCCAATGCGCTTGGTCTCGGGCACGATATGCACTTCGTGGAGGAAATTGGAGATCGGTTTCTCGAGTTCCTCCGGCAGGCCTGCCAGCGGCAACAGGTCTTTCGAGAGGATGACCCCGAGGATTCGGTCGAGGTCCCGCTCATAGATCGGCAGGCGGGAGAAACCGGAATCGATGAAGACGGAAATGGCTTCGCCGACGGTTGCGTCACCGGGTAGGGCGACGATATCGACCCGTGGCGTCATGACTTCGCGGGCCACGGTCTCACTGAAATCGAAGACTTCTCGAATCAGCTCGCGTTCGGTCGGATCGAGCTCGCCCAGGACCCCGGTCTTCTCCGCTAGGTTTTGAATTTCTTGTTCGATGGTCGGTCCCGGCGAAGCGGGGATCTTCCTGACGAGCAAAGCGATGAGTCCTCTCCGCCAGAAAAAAAGCGGTTTTTGGATCGGCATCAGAATGGCCTGAAGGACCAGGAGGATGGGGAACTGATAGAAGTGCACTTCTCTGGGGTGGGATCGACCGATCCCGCGGGCGAATGCCTCAACCAGGTTGAACAGGACGAACAGGAGCGTCCCAAGGATGAGGTAATGCAGCCAGATGAGGGTGTTTGCGCAAGCCATCTGGGCGGTCAGAAAGGCGACCATGACGAGGCCGATCTTGCCGAGATTACTGAGCATCACCATGGTGAGGCGCAACTGATCCTGCTCGTTCTCGGAGAGGGCGACGTAGACTTGGCCTCTACGGCGCAACGGGGTGACTCCGGTGGCGAGGGAGGATTGGGCCGCCGCGGAGATCCCGATGATGATGAGGAGGCACAGGGCAGCGAGGATCCACCCTGGCGAGGGTAAGTGAGGAATATCTGGGGGCGGTACTAAAGAGGGGTCGATAGGTTCACTCATGGCTGCCGCCGCTGAGGAAGATTGCGTGGCTCAAATCCTCGGACAGGCCGGGGATCGCCAGCAGTTCCTTCAAGCAAGTCTCCTGTATCTCTTTCATGGTTTTGAATTCATGGGCTGTCTGGTCGTCATACCCGGCCAAGTGCAGTAGTCCATGGACGAGGTAACGGAAGAGTTCTTCCGCGACGCTGCAGTCGTAGTCACGTGCATAGTCGATGGCGGTATCGACATCAATCAGGATCTCGGCCCAAGGTGTGGGCGCGATCCAGGGGTCGCCGGGCACCCTGAGGTCAAAGGTCAGGACGTCCGTCGGTGTGGGATCGCCCATGGCACGCTCGTGCGCAACGGCCATGTCCGTGGAGGTCAGGAATGTGACTTCCAGCGGGGCGTCGGGCGGCACATCATTGCCCGGCAACGGACCCAGGGCGGGAACCAACCGGATCGCTTGATCCAACAGGTTCTGAAGCCTTTTCGGGTCGATGTGCAGCCGAGGGTGTGTCTTTTCGATCTGAAGCTTCATTCGAGTCAGGGTATTCCACGCGGTTGTGCATCATGCTTGCGAGGGTCCTGGCCAGCGTCTCCCGGATGGTGGCCAATTCTTTGAGGGTCAGCGCGCAATCATCGAACTGCCCTTCGCGATAGCGCTCCTCGACGATCCGATTGATGAGTGCCTCGATACGCGCAATGGTCGGCTTTTTCAGGGTCCGCGAAGCGGCCTCCAGCGTGTCGGCCAAGGCCACGATCGCGGTCTCCTTGGTCTGTGGGATCGGGCCTGGGTAACGGAAGCTCGACGGATCCACCGTGGAGGTCGTATTGCCAGCCTGATCCTTGGCCAGTTCCTGAGCGCGGTGGAAAAAGAAATTCACGAGGGTGGTTCCGTGATGTTCCCGGATGAAATCGATGATTCGGGAGTTGAGCCGATACTGAATGGCAAGGTCCATGCCTTCTTTGACATGCGAGATGATGATGATGGCGGACATGGTCGGGACGAGGGCGTCGTGCGGGTTGCTTTCGGAGCGCAGGTTTTCGACAAAAAAGCCCGGCTTCAAGACCTTCCCGATATCGTGGAAATAAGCGCCGACACGGCACATGAGGCCGTTGGCACCGATGGCGTCGGCTGCGACTTCCGACATGTGTGCGACCAGCATGCTGTGGTGATAGCTTCCCGGTGCCTCCATCATCAGCCGTTTGAGCAATGGGTGATTGAGGTCGCAGAACTCCAGCAGGGTGACATTCGTGTAGGTTCGAAACAAGTACTCAAAAGCGGGCAACAGGTTGCCGACAAGCACCGCGCACAAGATCCCGTTGGAGAGTCCGATGCCGCACTGGCGCAACAGGACATCGGTTCGCAGCGCTCTGTTCTCCGGCGAGTGCAAAGCCAGCGCGGCCAAGACCATGAGCAGGCCGACGAGGAGTCCTGCCCGGAGGAGATCCGATCGTCGTCGAATCTTCCGGGTGCCGAGAATGGCGACGATACCGGTCGGTAACCCAAGCAGCAGCGGTGCGATGGGCGAGGCGCTGGACATGCTCAGGAACGAGCTGAAGAGGAGGGTGATCCCCACGCCGGCCGGGGAACCCAACAGGATGGTGGCCAGCATCACCGGCAGAGAGAAGGGGACCAAAAAGAGGGCGTACTCTTCGGGATAGAATCGGGGTGCGAATGTGAGAATGGCCTTGGCGAGGCCGAGACCGAGGAGCAGTAGAATGGAGAAGAGTAGGATCCGCCGATTCCGCTCCAGAAAGGTCGGGTCCTGCAGGGAGAGTACGCCGATCCCGGCGGCCAGCAGGAGACTGATGCGCAGGGCGGTGCCCAGGATCTCCATTCGGATCCAGGTCGTGCGGGTCCTCCGTGGCGGGACGGACTCGGTCGCCGCTCCTGTTTCGAGAGTGGCGATACCTTGCGAGGGGGCGTCGGTTTCAAGGGCCTGCATGGGACTCCTCTGCTGGAGAGGAGAAGGCCAATAGAGGACCAGAATGAGAACGGCTGTACCCAGCAGGAGAAAGATTCCGGCCCAGGTGTTACGGTCCAGGAAGTTCCGAAACCGAAAATGCTCCGGTGTTCGCCTGCGTTTGGCGGATGAGTAGCCCTTGACCGCCGGGTTCTTGGTTTTTAAGGGGAACATGATGCGAACTCCTAGTGCACAGACCCATTGGGCGTGTGCTCTGAGTCGGAATTCCCATGGAGCCTGACCGGCGCGTCAACGTGGGATGCCTGCGGGGTGTCGGAGCCGTTGGCGATGGCCTTCGCGTTTTCGTATGCCTGGATGATCTGTTGGACCAGTTGGTGGCGGACCACGTCCCGGCGTGAAAAGGTCACAAACTGGATGCCTGGGATATTGGACAGGGTTTGCTGGGCGTCGGCGAGACCGGACCTGATATTGCGCGGCAGATCGGTCTGCGAGGGGTCACCTGTGACCACGCACTTGGAATCGTTCCCGAGGCGGGTGAGAAACATCAACATCTGTTCCGGGGTGGTATTCTGAGCCTCATCCAGGATGATGAAGGAGTGGTTGAGAGTGCGACCGCGCATGTACGCCAGGGGTGCGATCTCGATGATCCCTCGATCCATATTTTTTTGGATGTCATCGAAATCCATCATGTCATAGAGCGCGTCGTACAGCGGGCGCAGGTAAGGAAGTATCTTCTCCTGCAGATCCCCAGGCAGAAAGCCCAGGTTTTCCCCGGCTTCCACCGCGGGACGGGTCAGCAGGATCCGCGAGACTTCTCGTTTCCTGAGCGATTCGATCGCCATGGCCATGGCGAGATAGGTCTTGCCGGTTCCGGCGGGGCCGAGGCCGAAGACGACGTCATGTTGACGCATTGCGAGGATATAGGCCCGCTGCCCAGGCGTTCGTGGCTGGATGCTGCGCGACCGGCCCTTGACCTCGATCTTTTCCTGAAAGAGCACGGTGAGCGGTAGCCCCTCGCGCTCGACGACGTTGTTCAAGGCATGGTCGAACTCTCGTTGACGGACGAGGATCCCGGTCTGTACAGCGGCTTGGAGGTCCAGGATCAGTTCCCTTGCGCGTGCGACACCGTCGGGGCCGCCCTCAATGCGCGCCCATCCCTCTCTGGATGAGATCTTGACCTCAAACGCTTCCTCGATGGTTCTCAGGTTCTCGAAGCGATGTGCCAGTGCTTCTTCGACCTGCTGTGGATTATCGAAATCAACGGTATGCGATTCGATCGTAGAACTCTTATTCATGGGAAGGTGAGCCTATGCACGCGGGGGGCGATCGACGAATCGCCCCCGGGGTGCGGCTCCGGGTCCTCATGCGGGTGATGGAAAATGGTGAGGCTTAAGGAATGACCAGTTTCATCCCGGGTGTCAACTTGTCGGGGGATGGGAGGAGTGCCGCGTTGGCCTCCACGATCTTTTTCCAGTCAGCTCCCTGCCCATAGTAATCCTTGGCGATTGTCCACAGGCTTTCATCCTTCTTGACCGTATGGACTTTGGAATCCGCCGCGGGCGGAGCGCCCTCGTCGGCGGGGGTGTCCGTGCTCACGGCCGTTTCCGGCACCTCAGCGGCCTCCGGCGCTTCGGAGACGACGTTGTCGGTCGCGATCGTGACCTCGGCGGCCTGCGGCGAATCCACCTCAGGCTCTGGTTCGGCGGCCTGCGGCTCTACGGCGACCGGTGCAGGCTTGGAACTCGCAGCGGAGCCGACTTTACCCTGCGCAGGGGCTGGTTTCCGGGCCGCGGCTTCAGGGTCGGCTTCCTTATAGGTCAGCCCCGCCTGCTCGATCCAATCGAGATACTCCTGGCGGGTGGGGATCCACGGAAGGACCTGGGCGCCTGTGTTTGTTGTGCCGGCTCCGTCTACGAACAATCCGGTCGCGTCCTCACTCCGGACCTCCACGTTCTCTCCCTGAAACGCCGTCGGAGAGAAGGAAGAGGGGAATCGATTGGTGTAATCGGGCGGGATATCGACCGAGGAGATACGCGGAGATACCGGCTGATTGAGGATCTCGAACGAATCACCATCGCGCCTTTGCGCGAATTGCCCCCAGGTGCTTGTGCCGACCAACTCGGATGCGGGCAGCACATTCCTGTAGACCCGTTGCGAAGAGGTGAATCCGCTCAAGCGCTGGTCTGCGACGGGTGCGGAGGAGAACGACATGTTATCGATCCCAGGGGACACGATAGCGGTGGAAGCTCCGGATGCCACCGGAGTTTGAGTGTTGCCCGCAGGCCCCTGGCAGCCGGTCATTGAAATCGCCATCGCCGAGAACGCCGAGGCCAAGAAGATTCGGCCAATCATGCCTGTACACTCCATGGTCAGAATGAGCATTACGAAAGTTGCCTGTAGCCCGTTGTCATCAACGCACCGGGGTGAATTGCCTTCTTTACCAGAGATATATGCCTTCACGAATCAAAATGCGAGGATTTTCCGATGGTTTCGATTCGGTGCGTATCGGTCTAATACCGATCATCATAGCCGGGATTCCTTTATGAGGCCAATGCTATACCACCTAATGAGCGGTTGGGTCAACAGTTGTTACCAAGCTGAAGTCGGTCGGTAAAGGTGGCCGTTTTGCCAACCGGCCCTCCCCAGGCCCATCCGGAGAGCCTCCCGCAGGGGCGCGGTGGCGTTTCCGACCAGCCCGGAAGCCATGGCCGTGCGACAAGTCCCACGGGAGAATCGGTCGGATCGGTCGGATCGGTCGGATTATTGTCTGAATCGGGGTCGGGGTCGGGGTCGGAATCGGGATCGGAATCGATTTCTGTCCTGGTTGGGGCCTGGCCCTCTGAGCACCGCAACAATACGGTTGCACAACCCGGTTTCTCATGCCCGAATCCCATCCCGCGCCCATTCGATACCGAGCCCGATCTTGCCTCGCCATTGAGCTTTCCGACAGCCCGGAAGCCATGGCCGTGCGACAAGTCCCACGGGAGGATCGGTCGGATCGGTCGGTCACTCGTGTTGATGATGGCCGGCGCTACGCCCTATAGGCGCCTGGCTCGACCAACCTGATGCCGGTGTGCGCGCCCATGCCGCGATCTGCCTGATCGGCAACCATTGCCTGGAGGCGACGCCTGAGGGAGGGCGCCTTTTCGGACACCCCTTCCCTTCTCTCCCTCTCTTCCCACACTCTTCCTTTCTCTCTTCCCACCTCTCTTCCTGCCTTGCTTCCCCCCGGCCTTTTGCCTGATAAATGTCTGGCCATTATGGATTCTGGCGATCTTTCCGGACTCGTTTGCCGCCGATCATTCCATCAACGACGGTATCTGTCCTACCCGAGGCTGAACCCAGCCGGAAGGAGAGCTTCTAACTCAAAAGGAGTGATGCAATGAGCGATGCGATTCCTACTGTAACGATCCCGCAGGAACTCCTACCATCCGACTTTCGGTTCGGATGTGGACCTTCCGCGGTACGGACCGAGTTCGTCCAGGACCTGGCCGGCATCTCCGGCTCACTCCTGGGAACCAGCCACCGGCGCCCTGCGGTGAAGGCGTGGGTCGGTCGGGTCCGCAGCGGTCTGGCGCAGTTCTTCGACCTGCCCGAGGGCTACAAGATCGGACTCGGCAACGGTGGTGCCTCTCTGGCTTGGGACATGGCCAACCTCGGGCTCTTCGAGCGGACCTCATGCCACTTCACATGCGGCGAGTTCAGCAAGAAATGGTATTCCTGGGCCAAGATGGTCCCCTGGCTTGCGCCCCGCGAGGTTGCCTCTGATTTCGGAACGCTCCCGGACTTCCAGGCGATGGAAGGTGCGGACGCCTATTGCTACACCAATTGCGAGACCTCAACCGGCGTAGGGATCCCGAAGCTTTCTCGATTTGATTCCGACTCCCTGGTCTGTTGTGATGCGACCTCCGCCGCAGGCGGTTTCCTTTTCGATTGGGAGCAGATCGACTATCTCTTCTTTTCTCCGCAAAAATGTTTCGGCAGCGAGGGTGGGTTCACCATCTTTATCCTCTCTCCGAAGGCGTTGGAACGGCATCAGAAGATCGCTGCTGATTCCTCGCGCTACATTCCCACCCTGATGAACATCGGGGAGGCCCTGGCCAATTCGGAGAAAGACCAGACCTACAACACGCCGTCCATTACCACGATCTACTTGATGGCACGGCAGTTGGAATGGATGAACGAGCAGGGCGGGATGCGTCACTGGGCCGACGTCGCCCGGCAGAAGGCGGATTACCTTTACGGGTGGGCGGAGGCCAGTCCGTTTGTCACGCCGTATGTCAAGGATTCGGCACTGAGAAGCCCGACGGTGGCCACTCTGGACTTTGTAGAGGAGGTCTCCGCCGATGACCTCTGCAAGATTGCCAGGACCAACGGCATCCTCGATATCGAGGCCTACCGTAAACTCGGCCGCAATCAGATCCGGGTAGCCATGTTCCCCAACGTGAGCCTGGATAACCTCAAGCGACTGACCAGCAGCCTCGAGTATATCGTGCAACAACTGATCGGTTGATGCTCAGCACACCCTTCCTGCCGAGCTCGATCCAACCCTGAGAACGGTGGGTGGTTTGCCTTCCCGATTCAGCGTCTCGAAGGCTCCTGTTACGATTGTATCCAATTCGGCGGGTGCGTGTACGGTCCACCGACCGATGGACTGTGCGCGCACCCGCCACGCTCGACCAACTGAGAGGAGCGCGGGCGATTGATGGCGGAAAAAATTCTACTGGGAAGCCTGATATTGTGGGGGCTGATGTTGTTCTCGATTCGTGCCGGGAATCTGTTGCGTGGGGATTACGCCCACAGGCTTGAGTACTCGCTCCGGGCCAGCATTCGTCCACCCTTCAGCCTTTTGTGCATCCTGGCACTGGCCTGGTGTAACACACTGCTGCTCGCGTACTACGTCTTCACGGTTGGTGGCTCCATGTTCGTGGCCGCGGTCTCGCTCGTCGGTCTGTTCGGATTGGTTCTTCTCTGGGTGAGCCTGGACTGGGCCTCATGGCGGGAGGGTTGGCTGGAGAGCATGATCGAGCAGCCGCATATCTTCTGGTCCCGATTTGACCGCATCCAATGGGGCGCGCTTGCACTCGGAATCGGCCTATGGGCATGGAGCCTGTATGTCCTGCGGGAACTACTGCTCAACAGCCGAGCGGTCTGACAACCTGCGGTGTGAGGTGAGGATCGCAACACAGCTGCGGTGTGCCTTCCAGAGCAGGTAAATCGTCAAGGACAACGGGACCAAGGCGGTGACGAAAAGGTAGCTGCGGATGCGCATGAGCGTGAGCGAGGCGGCGACGTACCACGAGGATTCATCCAGGATCATGATGGCCATCGTGATCATGATCCCCACCAGGGTCCACATCGTGAGGAACATGATCCACACCGAGCGAAAGAAGACCTCTGCCTCCTCCTGAAGCTCCCTGTCTCCGATCAGCGCTCCGACAGCACCGACCAAGGCGTTGGACTGGGTGACGAGGCAGGAGGCGAAAATCCAGTGCACCACCATGCTGAAGGCGAAGACCTGGGTCTCCGGGAATCGGTTCCACCATGGGACAAACGGGTGCAGCAGGAGCGTGCCGACCGCCCAGAAAAGGGTCAGCCAGACCGAATGCCGCCACCGCAACTGGCGCACAGGCACCAGGAGCAGCCGCAGGGCGGCCAGAGCGAGGATCAGCTCCACCACGCCCAGGCTCCACGGAGTCAGGGTGGGTGGGGCATTGCCGTCGCCGGTGGCGTAGCCTGAGAGCAGGAGGCCGGCCGGCAGGCACCAGATGAAGGCGGACACTGTTTGGCAAATATGCCACAGGCCCTTGGCCTGAATACCAGTACCCTTTCCGGTCCCCAAGGTGGGACACTGGCCCTCTGCGATCGGGCGCAGGCCATTCGGATTCGGCGTTTCAATGGATGAGGACGAGAGTGACATTGTGGACGGGGGGAGATTTCAGGCGGAGGTGTCCCATCTTTTGCCTGAATTTCCCGGAGAATGCAACCGTCAGGCCGATTCGGACCGGTCTGTTCGATGCACGGAAAGGTTGGACGCAGCGTGACATCCATGTATTGTGAAATTGGTTAGCGTCGGTGGAAGACCGGATTCCCCCTGGCTGTCGAGCTGTTCAGGGTCAACGGACGGGTTCCCCAGATTGGGATTGGGGCGGAGAGGAAGACCCGATTGGTCTATTTCCCACCGGGGCGACAACGACCGCACAATCTGCATAGAACGCCCCCCCGGGATTGGCATTTTGGTGGTCAGGGACGGATGATCTACCCGAATCCCTGCCTCCCGCTCGTATCAAGTGGAAACCCATGAAGCCAACCGAAGAACCAAAAGCCTTGGTGTTGGGATTTGACCCGCCCTGTGGCCACTGGACCGCGGCCCTCGCGCTCGCTCGTACCGCAGGAGTTTTGGGGATTCGGGTTGATCTGCATGATGCCCTCGGCTACACGAGCGAGCTCTCCAACCACGTCATGCGCGCCGTCTATCGCAAGGTGCTATTGCGCATGCCGATGGTCTGGGACAGCGCGTACCGCCGTCCCGCCAAGAAGGGCGTAGCGGGGCCGGCCACCTCGATGGCCGCTTGGGACCGTATCTTTCGACCGAGCTTCGAACGCCTTGCGCGCAGGCTGCCCAAGTACCGGGTGGTGATCTGTACTCAGGCGTACGCGGCCCATACGGTCCTGCGGGCGACCGAACTGATGCCGCTGTCCAGTCCCCGGCCCAAGGTCTACGGAGTGGCCACCGACCTCGTACCGCACGCCGCGTGGGACCTCCCTGGGCTCCACGCCCTGTTTGTCACGCACAAGGATTGGCAGCTGATCCCGATGCGGATCCCACGAATTGAGGCCGGGATCCCGATTCATCCCCGCTTTGCTGAGGTCTGCGCCGAGCCCAAGACGGCCTTCCTGCCACCGGATGCCGATTCGAGGCTCAGGATCTTGCTCTGCGGCGGGTCGCTGGGGCTGGGGCCCATGCTCGAACTGGTCGAATGCATCGTACGCAAGCGGATGCCGGTCGTGCTCGACGTCTTGTGCGGCTCCAACAAACCGTTGGGCAATGCGGTCCGCAGGCTGAACACACCCCACACCCCGGTCTCCGCGCTGCATGTCGACCCGGACGGTGAGCAGGCTCCGTACTATCGGCGGGCAGACCTTTACCTGGGGAAGGCAGGCGGAATCTCCGTGGCCGAGGCGATGGCGTGTGGGCTGCCGCTCATCCTCGCCTTCCTGTTGCCCGGTCAGGAGCGGCTCAACATGGAGCGACTGCAGGCGCTGGGGTGCAGTCGATTCGCGGAAAACATCGAACAGGCCTGCCGCCATCTCGCCGATTGGATCGCCAATCCCCAAGCGCGGGAGGCTGCCGCGGCCATCTCCAAACAGTGGGGCCGATCGGATGCCTCGTACCGGATTTGGCAGAATATCCTTGCCGAGACCCCTCTGGAGGGCTTTCATGCCGGGGAATTGCCGGAGAAACTCGGGGCCGCCGCCTCTGTTTCACCGGAGGCCTAAACCCTCGGAAGCCCCGTGACGACCAATTACCTTCAATATCGACTGGCGGAAGTGGCCGCCAAAAGCCTGCCTCTGCAGCTCAGTTATCGCCTGGTGCAACGCCTCTCCGGCCTTTTCTATCGCCGCGATGTCGAGGGGCGCCGCGGAGTAAGGTCGAATCTGGACCACATCTATCGGCACCTCGGTATCCAGGCCGGCGAGCCTGCCATGGAACAGTCCGTGCGCAACGTCTTCGCCAACTTCGGCAGCTACCTCTTGGAGTTCTTCCGGTTCCAGCGATCTCTGACAGAGAAGGAAATCTCGGAGCGGTTCATGATCCAGGGAGTGGAGCACCTGGAGCAGGCGCTCGCTCAGGGACGGGGAGCGCTTCTGTTGGGCTCACATTTCGGCAATTGGGAGATGGGTGCCGCATTCCTAAGCGGTCTTGGCCATTCGTTGCAGGTCGTCGCCTTACCGATGCCGGACCCGAGCGTCAATCAACTCTTCATGGCGCGTCGTCGAGCCCGGGGAATGGAGATCGTGGAGGGTGGCGGCGCCGCACGTAGTTGCATCCAGTTACTGCGCAGGAATGGGATCGTGGCCGTACTGGCGGATCGCGATTTTTCCGCCTCCCGCGGCACCACCCCCTTTTTCGGTGCGCCCGCGCGACTGCCGTTGGGACCGCTCCGCATGGCGATGCTGGCCGGTACGCCCATCCTTCCCGGCTTTTTGATCCGGCTGCCGGGGCCGCGTTTTCATTTTCGTCTTTGGCCCCCGCTCGGTCCTTTTGAACCATCCAAGGACCTCACCGGCCCCATGACGCAGATCGCGGCGTGCCTGGAGGCGGGCATCGCCATGGCGCCGGAGCAGTGGTTTGTATTCCATCCGTTTTGGGACGTCGAAGAGGACCTGCGGCGATCCCTGCAGCTGATCGAGAACTTGCGACGCCGTGGCCACGAGCCATCCGGCTGAACAGAATGGTATTCCATGGGAGGACTGGGCTTGGTGGAGATGTTGAATGCTCAGATGATCGAGACGGCCCTCGGACCTGACGGCTTGGGGTTGTGGGCCTTGATTCCGGCCTACAACGAGGCTGAAAACCTCGGCTCTCTGATCCAGACCCTGGTGCCTTTCGTGCAAGGCGTACTCGTCGTGGACGACGGGTCTGATGACGGGACGGACGTGGTGGCGGCGCGAGCCGGAGCGCACGTCCTGCGGCATCCGATGAATCGAGGCAAAGGGGCCGCCATTTGGAACGGGTTGCGCCATATCCTGTCGGCCGGCACGAGTTTTGAAGGCAATTGGATCGCCACGCTCGACGCCGACGGCCAGCACGACCCCGGGGACCTTATCGGGCTGGTCGCTACCGCCAGGGCCGACCCTGGGCTACGCATCATCGTGGGATCCCGCATGACGGATCCCGGCTCGATGCCGCTGATTCGCTACTGGACCAACCGCTTCACGTCCAGCCGAATCAGCAAGCTGGCGGGCCAGGCGATTCCGGATTCTCAATGCGGGTACCGCCTGATTCACCGTGATTGCCTGCGCGTCTGGAAGCCGACCGTGTTCCGATTCGACTCGGAAACCGAGATGCTCATCCACGCCTCGCGCGGCGGCATGCGGATCGGCTCCGCGCGGATTCGCACGATCTATCGTGAGGGCATGCGCCCGAGTCGCATCCACCCAGTGCGTGACAGCCTCCGCTATTTTCAGATGATGCACCGACTCAAGCATCCCCCGGAAGGGGACGGAAGATAGCGGGAGCGTTGGGAAAGCCAGATAGCGAAGCCGATCGCGATTCCGATTCGACCGATCCGACCGATCCGACCGATCCGACCGATTCTCCCGTGGGGCTTGTCGCACGGCCATGGCTTCCGGGCTGTCGGAACGCCACTGCGGAAGGCGTCTGTGTCGCAGGTAGTCCTCGTAGTCAAGCAAAAGCTCCTCCAAGCTGGAGCGGGCGACATTGACCAAACGTAGTTCGGTCTGTGACGAAGTGGCTGCGGCACGACTGCCTTCGGCGATATTCTGACGGCCACTCCGGGCGGCCTGCATCATCTGGTCCACAGTACGCGACCGGGGATCTAGGAACTTCTCGCAGAACCAGTACGTGGCGTCATAGATCACGGTGGAGATCTGGAAACTGCGCAATTCCCGATAACCTCCGCTGGCTCTCATCTTACCCATGGTATCGCCTTACGCTGCGAGCCACCTCAGGAAAAAGCACCACTGGCAAGCCTTTGAGGATTATCGCGGATGACGCTGCTGTCCTCCTGTCGTTCATCGGTCGGCCCTTCCAGCGTAACAAGCTGTCCCACCCCACCGGTCTTTTGTATTCGACAAGCTGAATTTGTCAACCACACAATGGCTTTTAGTTGGCTCAGGCAGCTCAAGCATTGGCGCCCACGACGGAGTAGGACGTAGTGCCGGTCATCAGAATCGCGGGAAACCAACTTCTCCGACCAATCCGACTGTTTTGAGCGGGAGCGTGAAACCACGAAAGCAGGTTACCGCTTGGAAAACAGGCGCGGCTGCGTGTTCATGAACCGGATCCTGGCGGTCACGCGTCTTCGCATGAAAAGAAGAGGGGCCGTTCGATGATCAAGTCGAACGGCCCCTCTTTGAAAGTGGTCGGGGTGGTGGGATTTGAACCCACGGCCTCCACGTCCCGAACGTGGCGCGCTAGCCAAGCTGCGCTACACCCCGCAAAGTGAAACCTATATCCTATGATCCCCGGTTGAATGCAAATCTATGGGTAGGAATTTGTCCGGTTCATGCCCGCGAATCGAGCCCAACTCTTTCCCATCTAAAAGCACCCCGGCTGAAGTGGGGGCTGTCTCGTCGATGGCAAATTGAGGAATCTCTCTGTGAACTCTGAGCCCTCTGTGGCTAATCCCGGCCGAAAAGGCGGGCTCCTCCTGGCAATGGTTGCCGATCGGGCGGATCCGCCCGGCGACCGCGGGGAGGGTGGACCTCGAGTTTAGAGCCCCATCTGCGGACGTGCCTTTTTTGTGGGAGCTTTTCTTCCGAGCCGCACCGTGATCGGGGCTTTGTGGTTCTCGATATGGACGTCGACCAGCGGTGTCCCGGGGATGAGCAGCTCCAGCGGCATGCCTTTCTCGGATTGCGCGATGGGTCCGTCGTCTCCGAGAATCGTGCTCAAGCCCTTCTTCGAGGCGAGGAAAAACCTGTAGCCAGGGCCGATCGGCAGGCTGAGCTCGATGGGTTGAAGCCTGGTGGAGGCGAAGACCGGCGCCTCAATCGCGTCGATTTCCAGATCGATCTTGCCGTTGTGGCATTCGAAGTGGTGCGGCATTCCGGTCGCCGGGAGTGTGAGCCCCTTGCCGACGATTCCGCCGCGAGTCGTTTCGGCCTGGATGTTACCGGATATATCATTGAGCACGATCGCGCCGTCACGGGTCGTCGCGCGGATCCCGCGGAGCAAATTGCGGGCCTGGATGGAGCCTTCTCCCGTCTCGGCAACGATATAGGACGTGGACGGGACCTGGGCAATGAGGTCACTGCGCAGCCCGCGGGGCTTGGGATCGGTGCTGACCATCGAGAATGCCTTGCTCGAAGATGCCTGGTCGACCAGGCGGATCTGTTCCAGGCGCCACTCCGCCTCCTGTGTGTTGCGCCCGCCGGCGACCGAATGTGTCCTGATCCAGCTCTGCTGTGAATCGGTCCCCTGGACCTCAATCCCCCCCCTAAAACTGGTCAGGGTCACCGGATCGCCGGGCAGGAGCGCGATCTGATGCTTGGCTTCCCGCTTGGCATAGGCGTCGAGGGCGGGGCGATGGCAGGCCTGAACCGCTGCCGCGAGCGCGAGCAGGCAGGTCAGCCGGAGGGTGGCGAGGGCGGTCAAACGGTTCATAAGCGGTCATCCAGGGTGGCGTGTGAGATCGAGGATCTGATCCTTTTCCATTCATGCCTTGTATTTTCGCTTTGGCAAATCATACTCCAAAGCCGGTTTCCATCCCATAGCGTGGCCCGGATGCTTCGAACCCATCCCTCCGAAGAGGGCGCCCGCCGCGGAGGGACGCCCGCGCCCTTTCCGGGCGGCAATTCATCCGCGTGAGGTCCGCATGGCCAAAGAATCATATCAGCGAAGTCGCGAAGCCGAAAAGCTGCATGTCCAAAAAATCGGTCACACCGAGTGGCTTCGGAGCAAACCGTTTCTCGCCCGGAACGGACTCGATGTCGATCGTGCGCTGACCGAAATCCAGGTCTTTGCGGCGCTGGTGGAGAATCTCCCGTTCGGTCCCGGTGCGCGGATTCTGGACGTCGGTGCCGGCCCGTGCTGGGTCAGCGAGTGGCTGCAGAAGCTGGGATATGCAACGATATCCTGCGACCTGGCGCACGACATGCTCAGGGTCGGTCAGGGGCGCCTGCGTCCGGGCAGCAGCCTGGTTGCGGGTGACATGGCGGCCCTCCCGTTGGCCGATGCCTCGGTCGATGGGGTGGTCTGCTACGGCGCGCTGCACCACGTCCCGAACTGGCCTGAGGCCGTAGCCGAGTTTCATCGGGTGCTTCGACCGCATGGCGTATTGGTCCTTCAGGAGCCGGGACGCGGTCACGCGCAGCAGGCGGAATCGATCGCGCAGATGGAGCAATTCGGGGTATTGGAACAGGATCTCCCCCCACGAACCCTGCGACGTGCCTGCTTGGGCGCCGGGTTTTCCAATGCCTGGATTCGCCCGCTCAACGGGACCCTCGGGCACGGGCGCCTGCGAATCATGCCTGCGTATCCCTTTCTCAGGGCGGCACCGCGTCTCTTTCTGAAGAAGCGATTGTCGCGTTGGCGCTGTGCTGTTTTGGAGCACGGACTCAACATGCTGGCGCCGATGCACCTGGTCGTGGCGGCCAAGGGCGTGATCTGGGCCGATTCCCTGCGGCCCGAAACGATGGTGGCACGCTTCCAACGGGTCGAGTTGCCCGTGGTGGTGCCTCCGGATCAAACCTTCCCTGTGGAGCTCGAGCTACTCAATACCGGTCTGACTCGGTGGCGTGCCGAAGCGATCCGCGATGGCATGGGGCACGTGCGGGTCGGTGTCTCCTGCTTGCACGCGTCGGACGGGACCCTTAAGGACCTCGATTACGCGAGGATCGCGCTGCCCCGGGATCTTCCACCAGGGGAGCGATTGAAGCTTGCCGCACGGCTGCCCTGCCTGCCTGCCGGTGAATGGATCCTCCGGTTTGATATGGTTGCCGAAGGCCTGTTCTGGTTTGCAAACAAGGGCTCCCGCACGGTCTCCCGCACCATCATCGTGACCACCGACGCGCCACCTGTTTGAGCCCACCCCGCTCGCGCTGTGAGTCGACACACAGGGGCCGGTTCCGGGCTGTCAATAACTTTCTCAAAGTGGACCCCAAGGAGCGTTAATCACAGGTGTGAAAGGTTCATCACAGGCCGGACAGGCTCTTCCCATCAGCCCTTTTTTATCCGGCGCCACCCGGCCTGTGGACTCAATGTAAACTGTTGGTTGTCAATTCTATGCGTCAATATTTTGGGGCTGTGATGACGCCGCAGCGCAGGCTCGATATGGGGCGGGACCGCACAGGCAGCACGGCTGTAGACCTGCGCTTGTGAATAACCAGTGAATAACTTTGGGAAAAGCTGGGGACCGGCCTGGGGGGCCGGAAGCCTGAGGCCGGCGAGGAGTGGACAGGGTGGACAGGGTGGACAGGGTGGACTGTGGCTCGGGGGATGCCTCAATCATTGTGGCAAAAGGTTTGTGCGGGACAGCCCCCGTAACTCGCGCGAAGCGCTCTGGTTCTGACCTCCGACCTCCGACCTCTGACCTTCGAGCGGGGGCCAAAGCCCCTCGCGCCGCGGCACGCTCTGTCGTGCCGCGAAAGCGCGAAGCGCTGACCTCCGACCTTCGCGCGGGGGCCAAAGCCCCTCGCGCCGCGGCACGCTCTGTCGTGCCGCGTTCTACTCCGACCAATCGATATGGAGTGTGTGTGCCGTGTCGGACGCGGTCGGGAGGCCCTGGTATTCCCAGACGAGGCGGCCAGGCTCCGGTTCGGAGAAGGCGATCGGTGTGCCGGGGGAGACCGCCCAATCGACGGGACGCTCTTCGGGGACCTCCAATTCCAGCCGCTGGCGGGCGTTCACGCCTGCGCGAAAGGTGTGGTCGATCTCGCTGCTCTGGGCGCGTGTGTACTGGACCTCGAGTTGGGTGCTCAGCAAGTGTGCCTCAGTGGGATGGGGTGCCGTCCAATGCATCTCGGTGCTCCCCTGCGGTGTCCGTTCCATCCGGAACTGCCCGTCAACGAAGTGGTAGAGGCGGCCGTCGGCGTCGATGGCGGTGATATGAAGGATCTTGAGTCGCGTGTCGGGGGCGGCGGTGAAGGCCTGTACGGGGATGGAATCGGGCCGTCCCGCGAAGCGTTCGACGGTCCTTCGGATCTCGGATCGCAGGCCGTCGACGGAGGAGCGGAGGCTCCTCTGCACGATCAGCGGCTCGGAGGTGATCGGTGATTCGAGGAGGGATGGAAAGAGTTGTTCGAGGATGGGGTCATGCAGCTCCGCGAGTTCGGAGAATTGGCTCCAGGGGCGCGGAGCGGGGAAGCGGAGCAAACGGGTATCGGCGACCGGCACCTGGATGCTGTCTCCTGTGCCGGTGCGCAGCTCAATCGAGTCGAGGGTGATGCGCACCAGTTCGCCTTCGATCGGGGGGGCGTCCTTGGGGAAGAGGGTGACCCGGTTCTGGGTATGGCCTGGAGTGGGGAGGGGAAGGGCTGCGGGGTCGATCGGCGCGACCGGTGCGTTGTCCCAGCGGATTTCGTAAATAAAGGGCGTCTGGATGGCGATTCCGCGTTGCAGATCCCGCAGGGTTTGAGCTTCGAGGACCGGACTCGGGGCATCGAAGGTTTGGCCGGAATGGATCAGGATTTCGGCGGCTTCGATGGTGGGGCAGGCGATCCAAACGCAAGCCATCAGAGCCAGGAGCGCGCTGAGTCGGGTGTGGGTCGCGAGAGGCGGATGGGATGGCGGTACGGATTTCATGGACAACTCCCCTGGATCGGGCGGGTGTTCGTTGGGTTTTCGAAGGTTAGGAAGCCTGCGGCCTCTATTGCTCGGCGTCGGGTGCCTCCGCCTGAAGGATCAGATCCTCGTCTTCGGCGGCGCGGTTCAACAAATCCATGACCTGTGCCTGGATCTTTTCAAGGTCGTCCAGTGCCAGGTGTTTTTGTTCGATGGCGAAGGTCCTACCGGATCTCCGGTGTTCGTATACTGTAAAGGCTTTGCCGTCTTCCTCAAAGCTGGATCTTGCGATCAGGATCTTCTTTCGCTCCAGGAGCGCAGTCAGGATCAGGCAGCCGTGGGCAGCTGCCTCGGTTTGAGGTGGCGACCACCGGTCGAGCAGGGCCTCGGCGATGTCGAGTTCGAGCGGCAGTGGCGGGGGTGGGGCGACCGGGAGGATTCTGGCCTTCCAGCTGGAGAGCATGCCATTGGGTGGACGTTGTTTCCAGCATGCGCGGCAAAAGTCGCTGCGCATGATCGCGCTCGGCTCATCCGGGTTCGGGTGCAGGACGGAACAGCAGGTATCCCCTTCTTCAAAGGGTTGCGCGCAGGCGGCGCATTTGCGGCTGCGCGGCTGGAGTTTCCATTCGCGGATCATGGGGAATTGGTCGGGAGGTCGGTGGAATCGGCCGGGGTGGAGTCGGCGGGATATCGGCGTTTGAGTTCAGCGCGCGCCTCCTGTGCCGCGTCGGGCTGTCCGGCCGCCTCGAAGGCTTCGGCGGCCAGAGCGAGCGCGCGCGGCGTAAGATCGGGTAGATCGTAAAGGATCGCCAGTCCCATAAACTGTTTCGCCGCCTCGGCAGGCTCGCCCTTGTCCTGGGCGACCTGGCCGAGTCCGAACCGAGCGCGGGCGGCCAGTTCGGGCCAGTTTCCGCCCGCATGCTGCAATGCCGTGCCGAAGGCGTTTCGCGCCTGATCGAGTCGCCCGGGATCGCCTCGATAGAGGTCGCCGAGGGCGAGGGCCGCCTCGATACCGGTCTGATTGGTCGGTTCGAGGGTCTGTGCCGCTTGCAGGGATTCGACTGCCTTCTCGAGCGAGCCCTGACCGAGGTGCGCGTATCCTGAGGCCAGCAAGCCGGCTTGGCGGAGTGGTTGGGGAAGCTCGCGATGGAGCAGGATCACGAGGGGGCGCTGGGCCTCTTCGAAGCGGTCGGACTCCAAGTCGAAGTGTGCCAGCCACAGGAGGGTTTGATCCGAGAGTGCGGCGGCCCGACCGTCGGCCAGGGACTTGCGGAACAGCTCGGCGGCACGCTCGGGGCGGCCCTCCTTTTGCCAGGCGACGGCCAGCTGGGTCTGGGCCTGTGCGATCAGCTCCTTGGGCAGGCTGGGCTCCTTCAGGGCGGCTTCGAGGGCCGCGATCGCCTCCGGCCACTGCTCATCGGCGAAGAGGCGGATGCCCTTCAGAAATTGGGCCTTTGCGAGGTTGCGCTGCGCATTGGGCAGGTTGAGATAGGCTTCCAGCGTTTGGAGCATCGAATCGGTCCGCCCGAGCCCGGCCAGGGCGACGGCCTTCTCGAAGATCAGTCCCTCTTTGCGGTCGGGGAGGGTATCGAAGGCGGTGCCGATGGCCTCGACTCGCTGCAATGCGGCCGCGTGATCGCCGGCGGCATTGAGCGCGCGGATTTGTGCGAGGCCCCAGGCTGCCGCCGTCTGCGCGTCCGGGAACCGCCGACGCAGTTCGGCGAAGGTCGCGGCCGCCTCCTGGAAGCGTCCTGCCTGGAAGAGGATGTCGGCGCGTAGGCCGAGAGCGGACTCATAGACCGGGGATTCGGGGGCGATCCTTTCGATGGCGCCTTCAATGGCCGGCAGTGCGTTGTGCGGTTGGCCGGCCTGCAGATAGCTGCGGGCGGCGAGCAGGTAGAGTTCGGGGATGAACGGGGAGTTCGCATAGCGCTCGGCGAACTGGTTGACCCGCTGGATGACGCGTGCGGGCGTTTCGATATGGGCGGCGGTGAGGGCTGCCTCCCAGGCGGCCTTTTCGTGGAGGGCGGCGGATGATGTCGCGGTCGCTGCGAGGCGGTCGTAGAACCGGAGTGCCAGATCGAATCGCTCCTTGTTGCGGTATGCGTGGGCCAGGAGATAGAGCAGGTCGGGATCCTCCAGACGTGGGGCGCTGCTGGCGAGGCGGTCCAGGATGGCATCGTAGTCGCCCAGAGCGAGCTGGGACCAGAGGAGGGTCTTCAGCACCTCCTGTGACTGTGCGTGCCTGGGATATTCGCGCAGGAAGGCATCGGCTTCGGCGGCGGCCTCTGCGAACTGCCGCAGGCGGTAGCGAAGGTTGACCTGTTGCAGGGCGGCCTCGATCCGCAGATTCGGATCGGCCTCGGGCAGGGCGGCGAGCTGCTGGTACAGGTCGAGTGCCTCATCCCAGCGCTTCTGCTCGAGCGCGATCCGCCCCAGGAAGTACAGGGCCTGTTCCTGCATGGCGGGCGTCGATTCCGCCGACGGGTCTTCGAGCAGTCTGCGGAAGATCCCTTGGGCCGCCGCGGTCTGATTGGCGATGTAGCAAGCGCGTCCCCAGTAGACCAGGTGTGTGGGCCGCAGTGCCGGTGGGAGCTTGTCGGGTTCGATCCCGGCCAGTGCATCCGCTGCGAGGGCCCCGCGGTTTTGGGTCAGCTCAAATTCGCCGATACGAAAGAGGGCGAGGTCACGGTAGCCCGCACTTGCCGGCCGGGCGCCGGTGGTGGGTTGAACGAGGGAGAGGTAGAGAGGGCGTGCGGCCTCGAACCGACCTTGGAGGCGCATGGCCTCGGCCTGTCGAAAGCGTGCCAGTGGAAATTGCGGGTGGTTGGGGTTGCGACGGCACCAATCCGCGAAGGCCTCTTCGGCGAGCGGGTAGAGTTCCCGCTGGAACAGGCCTTCGGCGATGCGCAGGTCTTCGTCCGCGGCGCCCGCGGCCTGCTGCTGGGCGTGGAGTGGGTTCGGCGTGAGGAGGAAGAGTGCCGCGGTGCCGAGCATCACCAGGAGCAGCAAGGGTCGGGCCTGGGTGGCAGAGGAGTGCCTGCGGTTGCTGGGGCGGTAGGGTGTCGGACTCACGGGCTCACTCCCTCTCGGGTTGCAGCGTCGCGAAAGAAATATTCCAGATCCCGGCCTGTCGGCAGAGGTCGAGCGTATCGATAATGTAATGGTACGGGGTCTGTTCGTCGGCGCGGAGGATGACAGATTGTCCTTGGAAGAGCTCGCCCAGACGGGTGAGGAGCTCGGCGAGGTCGTCCCGGGAGAGGGCACGACGGTTTACGGTGATAGCGCCGTTCGGGTCGAGGTTGATGATGACTTCACCCTCTTGGCGTTCGGCCTCTTCGCCGGTTTCGGCGCGGGGCACGGTGATGTCGATCTCGCGCTCGAGTTGGCCGAAGATGGAGGCGGACATGAAATAGATGAGCAAGAGGAAGACGACGTCGATCATCGGCGCCAATTGGAACGAGAGCCCGCCTTCGGGATTGGAGCGTTGGAAATTCATAGCATGCCTCCCGCGGTCACACGCCGGTCACTGCTCGTTGAGGATGTGGGCGGAGAGAGCCTCGCAGCGCTCTTCCATCTGGCCGATGAGGTAGGAGGTCCGGCCGCGGAAGAAGCTATAGAGCAAGAGGCAGGGGATGGCGATGGCCAGGCCGGTCGCGGTGGTGATGAGCGCCTGTGCGACACCGCCTGCGAGGGTGACCGGCTTGGAGGTCCCGTACTGCAGGTAGATTGCATTGAAGGAGCGAATCATGCCGAGGACGGTTCCGAGCAGTCCGACCATGGGTGCGATGACCCCGAGGTCGTTGAGGTATTGGATTCTTCGCCAGAGCTTCTGAGCCTGACGATTGCCTTCGGCTTCGATGGCGCCGAGGACCATTTGGGGGTCGGGATGCGTGGAACGTCGGGCCTGTTGGATGCCGGCCATGATGGCACGTGCGGCGGGGCAGTCGAAGCGTCGGCAGACGGCGGCCAGGCCGTCGACCCCCTGGTTATGCGCCGCATCGGTCGCCTCACTGAAGAAGCGTGCGGGGATCAGGGCCTCTTTACGCAGGGTGATCGCGTAGAACAGCGCGAGGGCGAGCGCGAGAATGCTGATACCGGCCAGGACATACATCAGAAATCCGCCCAGCCGGATGATGTCCAGCAGGGTCAAACCGGTTGTGGCGGCCTCGGAGACGGTCTCGGACGCGGACGGTTCCACGGCCGAGAGGCTGCCCAGGCAGAGGAGCAGTAAGCAGGTGCCGGCGGAGGTTGCTGGGAGCAACATCGGCCGTCGCGGGCGAATGAATTGGGGCACAACTCGATCCATATCGCGGCCTTGATTGGGGTTGAACACACGCAGCAGCTTCGGATGACCTCGGTGCGGGTTCGGGTGCGAGGGACCGCCCCTCGAGCTCAGAGGCCCGGGACACCGATCCATTTCAACAACCATAACGCAAAGGCAGTGTAAAAACCCGCCAAAACATCGTCAAGGACGACGCCCCAGCCGCCGGGCAGGCGTTGGATCTGGAAGATCGGTGGGGGCTTGAGGATATCGAAGAGGCGGAAGAGCGCGAAACTCAAGGGCAGCAGAAGCAGCAAGGAACCTCCTGTGGGGCGGTACAGGAGCAGGCAGAAGGGGATGGCGATGGCCTCGTCCAGGACGACCCAGCCGGGATCGATTTCGGCGACCGCCCGTTCCGCGATCCAGCAGATCGGTACGGCGATCAGGGCGAGCAGACCAGCGGTCAAAAGCCGCGCGGGTAGGAGGTCCTGATAGGGCAACAGGCTGAGACCAAGCCAGATCGGATAACCCAGAAGGGTACCCCATGTGCCGGGTGCCTTGGGCAGGTAGCCGAGGCCGAAGCAGGCTGCGATCCAGCAGGTAAGACGGGTCATCATAGGGATCGATTCGGTTGGGGATTGGGGTGAGAGGCTGGATGGTGTGGGGATGGGTTGGTGGCATGAGGTCGTCCGAAACGGCACGCTCCTTCAGGCGTCGCCTCCAGGCCATGGTTGCCGATCGGTCAGATCACTGCCCGAATCGGTGTCGGGATCGGAATCGGTTCCTGCCCTGCTAAGGTACCTTGTCCTCATGCACCGCTCAAACCTCGCTGCCTCATCTTTCGGAACAGCAACAACACGGTGGAACCATCCGGTTTCTCGTGTCCGAATTTCATCCCGTATCCTTTCGATCCCGAGACCGCAAGCGCCTCCGACCCCGATCTTGCTTCGCCTTCCAACTTTTCGGACAGCCTCGAGCATCGACCCGCCTGGGTCGAGCACAGAGCTGCCGATCGGTTGAGCGGTTCAGCAGCCCTTTTCGAAGATGATGTTCCAATTCTGACGGATGTAGTTGGCCCCGGAATAGAGGGTGAGCACGAGTGCGACGGCGAGCAGGATCCAGGTGATCCATTGGAAGGGTGTGGGGAAGAGGACTCCGAGCCAGAGGCAGCAGCCCAATCCTTCCATGAGGTCCATCTGGATCGCGTAGCCGACCAGGATGGTGATGATGGCGACGATCTGCGACACGGTCTTGGCCTTACCGAACCCGTCGGCGGGGACGACTTTACCCTGGCTGGCCGCGAGATTGCGAAGGCCGGTGACGGCGAATTCCCGACCGATGATGGCGACGGCGATCCAGCTCGGGATCCAGTGCAGGCCGACGAAGGCGATGAACGCGGAGGAGACCATGATCTTATCGGCGAGCGGGTCCATGAGCTTGCCGAAGTTGGTGATCATATTTCGGGAACGCGCGATATGTCCGTCGAAATAGTCGGTGAGACTCGCGATGATAAAGGTGACGAGGGCGGCAGTGGTCCCGCCGGGCAGGCCGGATAGGAGCATGAGCAGGAAGAGCACGGCCAGCAGGATTCTGGTAAGCGTCAGTTTATTGGCCAGGTTCATGGCGGAGTGGGCACGCTGCGTCTGGGATGAAAGAGGGTGGATGGCATGCCGTTTATTTTCATGGGTGTGCGGTCGAGTTATGTTGCAATCAGCGGGACGGCTTCGTAAGATGTGGATCCGAGTGGCGAAACCGCGATTGGATGGTTGCGTCGCTCAAGGCGTGAGTCAGGTTTGGTCCCGGGGCAATAATCTTCGCGCCGGCCATGATTGCAAGGCATTATTGAACTCTTGACGTTTTTTTGATGGTTTGCAATTTGCGCGCAGTCACCGGTCTTCTCATTTGCAACGGACCGGTCGGGTGGGATATGAGAAGGACCTGAGGGGTGCATATTATGGAATCTATTGAAGCCGCGATCGGCCGCACATTTCAAAATACCCGCGAGGCTCAGGGAATCTCGATCTATGAGGCCGCGGAGGACACAAAGATCAATGCGCAGACGCTGCGCGAAATGGAAGAGGGCGACTTTTCCGGGATCCCGGCGCCGGTATACGCGCGTGGGTTCATCCGGACCTATGCGGACTACCTGGGGCTGGACGCCGCGGAGATGGTGCGCAAATACGCATCGCACCGGCGGGAGGCCGTCCCGTTCTCGGTGCCAGGGCGTCGCGGGCGCCCCGCTGGCGGCGATTCCCCCGACGGTTCCGCCGGGCGGGTGGTTCGCCGGGGGCTGAGTCAGCTCATTGGGCATGTGAAGACCGCCTCTGGTGCGAAGCCCGATTCATCCTCGATGAAAAAGGCAGATCCGTCACCTCAGCGTGCGGATCGAGTGTCGCGAAAACAGGCACCCTCGACGGGGGTGCCCTCCTGGGTGTGGCTCTCCGGCACCGCGATCATGGTCCTGGTCGTTTTCTCACTCACGGTGATGGCGATCGCGACCCTTCCGAAGAAGGCGCCCGAGGTGGCCGCCAAGCATTACTCGAACGAGGAGCTCGGCCAGCATGCCGAGCGGGCCGCGGTTGTTCAGGTCTCGCCCAAGATCAATCCGTTCCACCGTCCCTCCCCCGAGTCCCCCCATCGGGTCGGGCTCGAGTTGATGGGGCGCACCTGGCTTTCGGTGCGGGTGGAGGGGACGATCGTGGAGGAGGGTTTCTTTGATTCCGGATATCTGCGTGAGTGGTCCGGCCACCGCGTGCAGGTGCGCATCGGGCGGCCTGAGAATGTCCTGGTTCGGGTGGATGGGAAGATCTGCGACATGGGAGAGGATCGGCTGCCCGTTGTCATGACGGTGACCTCCGGTGCCGGCAACCGCCAGGACACCACGCGGATCGAGTGATGGAGGTCGTGTCGGCCCCATTCAGCGAGGCGAGTCGCGAACCGTGTCCGGGATGGGCGGTGTTCCCGGCCGATGGTGTGCCGCAGCGTGGTTCGGTAGTCGTGGCAACCGGCATGAGCGAGTATTCCGGCCGCTACCGCCCGCTGGCTGAGTTCCTTGCAGGAAAAGGCTTCGCCTGTTATTTGCACGATCACCCCGGACAGGGACCGGAGGAGGCGCAATCCGGCACGCTCGGAGTTTACCCTCCGGGCACCTGGGAGAAATCGGTCGCTCGCTTGCACGCACGGGTCCGGGATGTACGGGAGCGGACCTCCTCGTTGCCGGGGCATCGCATCATCTTATTCGGGCACAGCTGGGGTTCATTTCTTGTGCAGGACTTCGTCCGCCGGTGGCCGATGGAGATCGCCGGGGTTGTCCTTTCGGGCAGCAACGGGTGGGAATCGAGGTATGAGCTCCTGGCCGCCCTATTTGTCGCCCGCCTGGGCGGGCGGTTTCGTGGGCCCAACCAGCCGGCGCGATTCCTGGATCGGTTTGTGTTCGGCGGGTTCAATCGCCGGTTTCGGCCCAATCGGACCCGGTACGACTGGGTCAGTCGCGATCCGGAACGGGTCCTGCAGTACGCCGCCGATCCCCTGTGCGGGGGTGTGGCTTCGCACCGTTTTTTTGCGGAGCTGTTCGGGGGGCTGCTGCGGCTCTGGTATGGGCGCCCGCCTCTCACGGTGCCGCCTGACCTCCCCGTCTTGGTTGTCAGTGGGACCGATGACGCTCTATCCGGTCCGAATAATTCCGGAATCCATCGTCTGGTCAATCGGTTACAGCAAAAGGGCGCAGCCCGGATCGAGCTCGAATTCTTCCCGGGTGGCCGGCACGAGCTGCTCGGGCCGAGCGATTTCCCCACTCTTACCGCTCGGCTGCTGACATGGCTGGACTCTTCGCTGGACGTGAGCAGATCTACGTGAATACACAATAGAACGCGGTTTTCATCGTTGGTCTGGTGAAGTTGCGGTTCAGATTCGCCACATCGGATTCCGTCTGACAAAGTCCTCATTTCCTATTATTTCCGACGGATGGGTGCGAAATCACCCGGACGGTATGATTCCAAACACAACAAGGAACTCCTTGAACCATGGAGCACTCTTTTCAGGCTATTGGCGTAGACGGCAGGGCATCCTCCCAGAGGAACGCCCGTGCGTTGCCCCTATTGGGTCCGCTCGGATCCGGGGGCGCTTGCGCGGTCGGTCTTCTGGGAATCTGCCTCTTTGTGACTTCGTGTAAATCCCCCGAGCAGTACCGAACGGAGGCGGACAAGGTGGCCTATGACATCATCGCGTCCGCCCAGGAGACCGCGTTGGGAAAGCAGGAGCCGTTCACCATCGACTCTCCGGCAGAGATGTTGCGCAAGAAGCTGATCCAGGATCAGGAGCTGCCCATCTCTTCCCCGGCCTCGTTGGGGACACAGGCGATCGAACCGATCGAGCAATGGCCGGACAAGGAGTATTTCACCCGGGAGGAGTTGGAGGCCGATGAGAACGCGCCCTGGCTGGCGCCGGGCGGGATGAAGTTGACCTTGCTCGAGACGCTGCAAGTTGCGGCGCGAAACAGCCGGGAATTCCAGTCACAAAAGGAGAATGTCTTTTCGACCGCCCTGCGCCTCGATCTGGCGAGGGATGCGTTTCGTGGGACGTGGCAAGGCAATCTCGACAACACATTGAGCACGGATCTGAGCGGGGAAGAGGATGTCTCCGGGCTGGAATCGAAGGGCGGACTGGGATGGACCAAGCAGTTGCAGAACGGGGCGTCGTTTGGGGCCAATCTCGGGCTTGACCTCGTCAAGCTGCTGACCCAGGACAAGTCCTCCTCCATGGGGATTTACGGTGACGCATCCATCTCGATCCCGCTCTTGCGTGGATCCGGCAAGTTCATCGTTACCGAGCCCCTGACCCAGGCCGAGCGTGATGTGATCTACTCCATCTATCAATTTGAGCGGTACAAGAAGACCTTTTCAGTTTCCATCGCGAACAGCTATTTGGGAGTGCTCCAGAGCCTGGACGGCATCGAAAACGCCGCGCGATCCTATGAGCGCAGTATCTCCACGACGCGCAGGACCCGTCGCAATGCCGACGCGGGCAAGGCCACGGAGACGGAGGTGTTGCAGGCGATCAGTAGTGAGCTGACCGCCCGCCAGCGGTGGATCTCCGCTCAGGAGTCCTACCGACGTTCGCTGGACTCCTTCAAGATGGAATTGGGCCTACCGCTCGACGCAGAGATCGAACTCGACCGGACGGAGTTGGAGTCGTTGCGTACCCGCATGAGCGCGTTTCTCGACCTGGCGGAGGAGGACGCCCTGAGCGAGGAGAACATCCCCGACGCGGACGCCCTGATCGTGCTCGAGGAGCCGACCATGGAGAACGCTGGACAGTACGAGTTCGATCCGCGTGAAGCGGTCATCATCGCATTGGAGAAGCGGCTCGATCTGCGCACGGCCATCGGCCAAGTGTTCGACGCCCAGCGCCAGGTCGCCATTGCGGCGGACCAGTTGCGCGCTGATCTGACCCTACTGGGCAACGGATCGGCCGGAGCGAGCCGGGGGCTGGGGTCCGCGGATCAGGACGATGCCGATTTCGATCCGAGCAAGGGCCGGTATTCCGCGCTTCTGAACATCGATCTGCCCTTGGAGCGGACCTCGGAGCGCAATAGCTATCGCAATTCACTGATTTCACTCGAGTCCGCGGTCCGCAGCGTCCAGGAACTGGAAGACCGCATCAAATTGGCGGTTCGCAACGGTTTGAGCTCGCTCCAGGAATCGCGCGAGCAGATTCGAATTGGTTCCAGGGCCTTGGAAGTTGCCCAGATTCGTGTCGACAGCGAGAAGATGAAGCAGGAGGCGGGCTTGAACGAAATCCGTGACGTCCTGGAAGCGCAAAACGCCCTGGTCGAAGCGGAGGACTCGCTCACGGCGAGCCTGATCACCTATCGGTTGGGCGAGCTTCAGATCCAGGTCGACATGGACATCCTGGAAGTGGACGAGAACGGGCTATGGACGGAATTTGTCTCCGATGAGGGAGGAGAAGAATAATGGCGGCTTTAAAAGAGAGAATGTCGAAACGGAAGTGGGCGGTTGCCTCGGGCGGAGGTCTATTGATCTTGCTTGTAGCTGCCTTGGTATTGGCTTTGAACAAGAGTGGGGCCACGGACGATGCTGGGCAAGGGGACCTGTTTGCAGTCCAGGAAGGCCCGCTGACGATCAGTGTGGCGCAATCGGGAACGATTCGTGCCTTGGAGCAGGAGATCCTGACCTCGCAGGTCGAGGGTTCGACGACGATCATCTATCTGATCCCCGAGGGGACGCTGGTAGAGGAGGGCGATCTCCTGGTCGAGTTGGACGCCAGCCAGTTGGAGGACAGCTTGGTCGATGGTGAGATTCGCGTACAGAACGCCGAGGCCACCTTCATTCAGGCGCGGGAGAACCTTGCGGTAGTGAAGAACCAGGCGGAAGCGGACGTGTCGCTGGCCCAGTTGAACTACGACTTCGCCGTGGAAGATCTGGATCAATATGAGAACGGCACACTCCCCAAGGAAATCAATGACGCCAAGGGGGAGATCGCGCTGGCCGAAGCGAATTTGGAGAAGGCCAACGAAGAGCTTGCCTGGTCAGAACGCCTCTACGAGCAGAAGTACATCTCCAAGTCGGAGCGCGACTCCGCACGCTTGACTCAGCAACAGCGCGAGATCAGTTTTGAGTCGGCCAAGGCGAGTCTGAACCTGTTGCTCAATTTCAGCTCGAAACGTCAGATTGCTCAGTACAAGAGTGATGTGGCGCAGACGAAGATGGCGCTCGAGCGTGCGACGCTGAAGGCCACGGCCGACATCATTCAGGCGGAAGCCAAGTTGAAGGCCGCCGAGGCGGAATTCAAGCAGGAGCAGAGCAAGTTCGAGAAGCTGCAGCGTCAGATTGAGAACACGAAGATCTACGCGCCGCGGGCAGGGTTGGTCGTCTATGCCACTTCGGCCCGCGCCTCCTACCGAGGCAATCAGGAGCCGCTGGACGAGGGGCAGACCGTGCGTGAGCGCCAGGAGCTGATCTACCTGCCGACCGCAGACGCGATGGTAGCCGTGGTCCAGGTGCACGAGTCTAATCTGAAGAAAATGCGCCTCGGCCTCCCGGTCATCGTGACCGTGGACGCGATTCCTGGAAAGACTTTCATGGGCAAGGTTTCGAAGATCGCACCGCTGCCGGACGCACAGAGCATGTTTATGAATCCCGATCTGAAGGTCTATCCGACCGATATTGAGATCGACGGTTTAAATCCGGATCTGCGCACGGGCATGAGCTGTCAGGCCGAGATCATTGTCGATCAGTTTGACAAGGCGACCTATGTCCCGGTCCAGAGCGTGATCCGGGTCGGTGGCCAGGCGGTTACCTATGTCAAAAAGGGCGACCAATTCGTGATGACTCCGGTGGAGATCGGCCTGGACAACAATCGGATGATTCAGGTGCTCAGCGGTCTGACCAAGGGCGATGTTGTGACCTTGGCTCCTCCGCTATCGGAGGCCTCGGCGGCCCAGGAGGCTGGGTCGGGATCTGACAACGGGGTGAACATGGACGCGGTACGTTCCTCGCTGGAGGAATCGAAGCGTCTGGACGCGGTCCGCCCGCAGCGCCCGATGAACGGAAACAGCCTGCCTGGGATGGACGCATCGATGATTCCGGGTGCGGGCATGCCTGAAGCGGGGGCAGGTGCGGCACCGGGCGCCGAGGATATGCGCCAGCGCTTTGAGAACATGTCCCAGGAAGAGCGTGACGCGATGCGCCAGCGCTTTGAGAACATGTCTCAGGAAGAGCGCGATGCCATGCGTGAGCGGATGGGCGGCGGACGCACCGGTCGCCAGCCCCGTGGCGGAGCCGAGGGCGGAGCTGCCGGGATGGGTGGCGGTATGGGCATGGGCGGCGGAATGGGCATGGGTGGCGGAGCGGGTGCGCCCGCCAGAGGTCCTGCGTCTGCGGGAGGGGCTCGATGAGCAAGACTGATGGCGCCTTTGTACAAGCTGAAACCGGCCTCCACGAAGTCGTCCGGCTCGAAGATGTCACCAAGGTCTATGTGATGGGTACGAACGAGGTGCACGCCCTGGCGGGCGTGAACCTCGCCATCCACCAAGGCAGCTTCTGGGCCATCATGGGCTCGAGCGGCTCGGGTAAGAGCACGATGCTCAATCTGCTCGGCTGTCTCGACCGGCCGACCAGCGGCCGCTACTACCTCGAGGGCCACGACGTCAGCCGGCTCAGCGACGATGAATTGAGCGAGTTCCGGCTCAAGCATCTCGGGTTTATCTTCCAGAGTTTCAATCTGATCGCACAGCTGACGGTGCGCGAGAACATTGAGCTGCCGCTCTTTTATCTCGGCTGGGATCCGGAGGACAGCAAGCAGCGGGCCGCGGAGTTGGCCGAGATGGTGGGTTTGGGAGAACGCCTCAACCACCGCCCGTCCGAGTTGTCCGGCGGCCAACAGCAGCGTGTCGCCATCGCGCGGGCATTGGCGAACGATCCTTCGATCCTGCTGGCCGACGAACCGACCGGGAATCTCGATTCCGTGACGAGCGAGCAGATCATGGACCTGCTCGGGCAGCTGCACGATCAGGGGAAGACGATTATCATGGTCACGCATGAACCGGATATTGCGACCTACGCGCCGAATTGCGTTCACATGCGGGACGGCCTGATCGATCGGATAACCGAGAACGGCAGGACGCTGGAGGGTGTTCGATGAAAAAGTCCAGGATTTGGCGGAGTGTTCTGCTGGGCATCAACACCCTGATGTTGCACAAGTTACGTTCCATGCTCACCATGCTCGGCGTGGTCTTCGGCGTGGCAAGCGTGATCGCGATGTTGGCGGTCGGCGAAGGGGCGAGCAAAGACGCCCTGGAGCAGATTCGCAAACTCGGAAGCAACAACATCATCCTCTCCTCCCAGAAGCCGGTCGAGGAGGAGTCCGGTGGCTCCATGCGCTCCCCGTTCAGTGTCAGCATGTATGGGCTTACCTACGACGATGAGACCCGGGCGATGGAGACCTTCTCCCGGATTCGGACCACGGCCCCGGCGAAGATCGTCAGGAAAGAGGGTCGCCTCGGCACTCGGACCCTTGACCTGCGCCTGGTCGGCACGACCGCCGACTGGTTTCGGCTGGTGAAGCGGGAGATGATCGCTGGACGCACACTTCTGCCCAGTGATGTCGATCAGAAGGCCGCCGTCGTGGTCCTGACCGAGTACGGGGCACGTCGGCTCCTCGCAACCCGGCAAGCGGTCGGGCAGAGTCTGCGCCTCGGGGGTGAGTATTTTCAGGTGATTGGCATCGTCCGCAGCGAAGGCGGAGAGGGGAGCTCGGTGCAGACCCCCGACCAGCAGGTCGATGCCTACCTGCCGATCACGGTGGCACGTGAGCGATATGGTGACGTCGTCTCGATTCGGACATCCGGCTCCTTCATTCGTGAGCGGGTGGAACTGCATCAACTGATCGTCGAGGTCGAGAACACCGATCATGTTGAGACCGTTGCGGCGGGCCTGGAGCAGATGTTGAAGACCTTCCATCCGAAGGGCGACTATCGGATCAGCGTTCCGCTCGCCCTGCTGAAACAGGCCGAGGCGACCAAGCGCACCTTCAACATCGTCCTGGGTTCGATCGCCGGCATCAGCCTGTTGGTGGGCGGTATCGGGATCATGAACATCATGTTGGCATCGGTGACGGAGCGGACCCGTGAGATCGGCGTGCGGCGTGCGATCGGGGCAAAGAAGCGCCAGATCATCACACAGTTTCTGATCGAAACGATGGTGCTCTCCACGCTCGGCGGCATGATCGGCATCGCGATCGGGGTTGCCATTCCGGCCTTGATCACCTATTTCGCCGACATGGCGACCGTGGTCACCTCTTACAGTCTGCTGCTCTCGGTGGGCATCAGCATGTCGGTAGGTCTGATCTTCGGATTGTACCCCGCCAAGCGCGCAGCCGACCTCGACCCGATCATCGCCCTGAGGCATGAGTAGGGCCGCTTCGCCATTGACCTTTTCGGGCGACCTCTGGTCAGAAGATTCCTGCCACAGAGGTCACAGAGAACACAGAGGCGCAAGCCCTTTCCCATCTGATATGCCCCCGGCTGAAGTGCGGACCGTCCCGCCGATGGCAAAAGGAAGAACCTCTCTGTGAACTCTGTGCCCTCTGTGGCAAAAGGTCCTCCGCAAGAGCACAACCCCTCTGGCCTCAGCCTCCAGGCAATAGCACCCGATCGGTCCGATCATTGTCGAAATCGAAATCGAAATCGGGATCGGAATCGATTCCTGCTCTGGTTGGCACCTGTCCCTTCGATACCGATACCGATAGCGACCCCGACCCCGAGCTTGCTTCGCCATTGACCTTTTCGGGCGACCTGTGGTCAGAAGATTCCTGCCACAGAGGTCACAGAGAACACAGAGGCGCAAGCCCTTTCCCATCTGATAAAGTGCGGACCGTCCCGCCGATGGCAAAAGGAAGAACCTCCCTGTGAACTCTGTGCCCTCTGTGGCAAAAGATCATCCCCAAGAGCACAACCCCTCTGCCTCAGCCTCCAGGCAATAGCACCCGATCGGTCCGATCCGTCCGATCATTATCGAAATCGAAATCGAAATCGAAATCGAAATCGAAATCGAAATCGAAATCGAA
>ENA-UOOH01000833-UOOH01000833.1-fermentation-metagenome-genome-assembly--contig:-NODE-833-length-32800-cov-17.739166_pt1 | contig 32800 bp, 24 predicted proteins | sample MGYA00245778_ERZ724025 | MGnify/ENA primary metagenome ERZ724025 (study PRJEB28704, sample SAMN03018313) | fermentation metagenome | biome: anthropogenic terrestrial biome; feature: soil; material...
GAATCGTATCAAAGGCGGCAGTTTTGTCATCACTAATTTAGCAAAAGTTGCATGGAAGTATCCAGCCCGTCTGTTAGTCGGTGAAGAACTTTGAACTAGAGTATCGCATCATGCCAAGCAAAAGCTACGCCATTTTTTTATACTATAGACGAACAGAAAAAGCTTAAGGAAATAACTCTTGTTATTTACCCAAAACGAGATCTTGGAAATCACTTAGTCGAACACTCAAAGGGCAGCCGCAAGGCTGCCTTTTCATTGTTTATAGCATCGTTAAATTTGCAAATTGCATTTATTAATCATTAAAATAACTTAGCATACAAGTTCAAACTTGTGAAATAAGTTTTTTAATTGTATCCTTAGCATCACCAAGAAGAAGAGTCACACCTTCTTTCCTGTAATATAACGGGTTTTCAACACCTGCATAACCTGGCTTTAAATCGTAATTGCATATAATTATATGTCTTGCTTTGTCCACTTCCAGTACAGGCATGCCGTAAATTGGGGTTCCTACGGCGGTGTTCGCTGCGGGGTTTACTACATCATTGGCTCCGATAACCAGAACTACGTCACATTCTGCAATTTGCGGATTGATATCATCCATTTCACATAATCTATCATAGGGGATATCCACTTCGCAAAGCAACACATTCATGTGCCCCGGCATACGCCCTGCTACAGGATGAACTGCAAACAAAACTTCTGCTCCTTTATCCTCCAGCTTATCGGTCAATTGTTTGACCTGTTCCTGAGCCTGGGCAAGAGCCATACCATAGCCGGGAACAATAATAACTTTCTTCGCAGTTGAAAGAATCATGGCTGGATCTGTTTTGTGTATGCCCTTTTCCGGTTTTATGGATTCCTGGGGCTTTTGTACTGATTCATTTTTAACAGCATTGCCAGAATACCCATGGCTGATATTCTGTGAGTTTACTGTGGATTTTCCAAGTAAAATATCACTTAAAGGACGATTCATCGCTTTACACATTACTTGGGTTAAAAGAAGCCCTGAAGCTCCGACCACTCCTCCAACAGCAATAAGCAACGGATCCGATATAACCATTCCTGCGACAGCTCCTGCGACTCCGGACAAAGAATTAAGCAGAGAAATTGTGATAGGCATATCCGCTCCTCCCACCCTTACTGTAAAAGCCACACCAAAAAAACCCGAGGTCACCAGACAGAAAAATACCATGCCAAACAGAATTGTCCTGTCTGCGCCTGTAAATGCTATTGCCAATACTGATATCACGGTAATAAGTAATGACATTGAAAGAATAAATGAGTGTTTTTTCCAAACAACGGGCTTCTGTGGTAAAAGGCCCTGCAGCTTACCAGCGGCTACAAGGCTCCCTATAAGGGTAACCACGCCAACACTAAGAGCCAACCCCCCTGTAATATATGAAAATACACCTATTGTTTGACTTTCCAGCAAAGATATGGATGCCACAATTGCTGAAGCTGCCCCGCCAAATCCATTTAAAATAGCGACAGTTTGAGGCATATTTATCATTTTTACTTTATACGCACCCCACAATCCCACGACAAGACCTGCGATAATGCAGATCCATAATGCAAAGTCAGACAGTAAATTGTATTTATACAGCGTTACAAGAATAGCCAGCGTAACACATATAGAAGAAAGAAGATTACCTTTGACTGAATATTTTACCTTGCTCATTAAAGCGATACCGCATAAAACACCTAAGACTAAAAAACCACATAGGACATAGTAAACCATATCACTCATTTTGGCACCTCCTTTTGCCGGAACATACCCAGCATCCTGTGAGTTACGCCAAAACCTCCAGATACATTCAGCATGGCAAGGAATATAGCAAAAAAACCAAACAGCCTGTTTCCTGTATGAACAGCCGCTCCTGTTGCGGAAAGAGCGCCTAAAATTGTAATTCCCGAAAGGGCATTCATCCCTGACATCAATGGGGTATGTAAAAGACTTGGCACATTATTAATAAGCTTGTAACCAACTAATGTAGATATTCCAAATATGACAATCATAATAACCGGACTCATAATCGCCCTCCTAACTATTCTTCAGAAAATGCTCATCGAGCTCACTACCTTTTTTTTCAAATTCCTAAGACCCCACTTCTATAAGTGGGGGTTCCTTGTTCTTTCTTCGGTGGGGGTAGAGTCCCCCACCGAAGCCCAATGCGTATTTTACTTCGTAAAAACGCGTGATGTTCAGCTTCAGCTGAACGAGCTCACTAAAGTCCCATAGCTTCTTTTGCACCAGCGTGGACAACTTCTCCGTTATAGGTTGTAAGAATTCCTGTAACAATCTCGTCATTTAAATCAAGAACAATTTGGTTATCCTTTATAAGATATTTTAAAAGGTTATAAACATTATTGGCAAACATCCAAGTTGAACTTTCAGGCAACAGCCCTGGTATATTTTTAATTCCGAAAATGGTAATACCATGCTTATTTGCAGTTTCACCGGGCACAGTTACAGCGCAGTTACCGCCCTGGTCGATGGATATATCCACAATGACGGATCCAGGCTGCATGGATGAGACTATTTCCTCAGTCAGAAGAACCGGAGCAAGCCTACTGGGAACGAGTGCAGAGCAAAATACGATATCCATTTTGGAAATAGTCTCTTTCAAGGCGTTTCTTTCCCTGACAAGCCATTCCTCAGGTAAAGGCTTTGCGTAGCCCCCCTCTCCTACTGCAATTTCCTGTGGTATGGTTGTATCCACTATTTTTGCTCCTAAGGATTTGGCTTGTTCTGCTGCTTCAGGACGTATATCCGCCGCATAAACTATCGCTCCTAACCGCCGTGCAGTCGCAATTGCCTGTAAACCCGCAACACCGGCTCCAATAACCATTACATTAGAGGGTTTAATAAAACCTGCAGCACAGACGATCTGCGGTACAAATTTCGCAAGCTTTGAAGCTGCCATTAAAATTCCTTTATAGCCTGCGCAAGTGCTCATGGAAGTTAACGCATCCATATTCTGCGCCCTTGAAATTCTTGGGATTCCATCAAGAGTAAGTCCGATAATACCTTTTCGAGCTATTTCCTTCACCATTGAATGATTTGCCGGAGAGGCAGGGTGAATGAATGTTATCAGATACTGACCTTTATGCATTAAATCAATTTCAGAACATCCTTTTTCAGTATTAAATTGTGGTTCCTTAACCTTTAGAATAACATCAGATTTTTCGAATACTTCTTTACAATCCTCTACAATCACAGCACCGACAGCAATATAACTCTCATCACTATGGAACGCACCTTCTCCTGCTGATTTCTCAACTAACACCGTAACTCCGGACTTTACCATTGCACCAACAGTTTCCGGTGTTGCGGAAACACGGCTCTCCCCATGCATAATTTCCTTTGGGATGCCAATAATCATACCAATTCCTCCTTTTTAATTAAAAATGTACTAAAATAAATTCCGATTATCGCTATACATGGTTTTTTGTTTATTTTCTAAATAAATTTAAGTTTCTTTGTAATGTTATGTCTTCGAAAAACATCTTATCCCATGCGTCAAAGGGTAGGTTCATCGTTGCAGGATTATTCAAGCATAATCCCTTATATTTACCATAGCATAACAAAAATCAAGCTTATCTATTAAAAGAATGAATTAGGTTTAATCAGGTGAACATGAAAAATCATTTTTGACTTCTGATAAAACTACTACAGTTTTTGTAAGAGATACTCCTTTAATACTTTTTATAATGTTCAATATTTCAGAAAGCATCTCTGTTGATGAAGTTATTACTTTCAGTAAATAGTCAAAATCCCCAGTAAGATAATAACACTCAATTATTTCTGGCTGGTTTTTTACGTTTACAGTAAATTGATCATTATATTTAGGGTGTTCCAACCGCACAGAAATAAACGCTGTTGTATCCTTACCCAATTTTTTGGAATCAAGGACAGCAGTATATTGTTTGATAATACCCGAAGCCTCCAGCTTTTTTATTCGTTCACTAACAGCAGAAAGCGACATGCTAATTCTTTCGCTTATGAACGAAGCTGGAACCCGGGAGTTTTTTCTTAGAATTTCAAGAATCTTAATATCAATTGCATCTATTTCCATATCCACACCAATACGTATTGAATATATTTTTATATTATCACTTCATACCATAATATGTCCAGCATCCAACAAAAAGAAGATAATATATTCTGTATTATCTTCTCTTTGCAAAATATATTTCGTTTTTGTTAATTACTTTTACTCTAAACCGTAATTTTTTTACCAATGATGAATTACTGATTGGACAAATTAATGGTTATGATATAATTAAGGTTAGAAACGTCAAGACAAACAAAAGCATGCAAACAGAGCTATTCGAATGAATCATTTAAACCCCATGGGATATTAGATTATTTTACTCTCGTGGGAAGTGAAAGGAGTTGTATTATTATGGATTTTTTCGATGTCATTCAAAAAAGATTCAGTGTCCGCTCTTATAAGAATGAACCAGTGGAACAAGAAAAATTAAATAAGATTTTAGAAGCTGCCCAATTGGCTCCTACAGCCTGTAATCTGCAGCCATTTAAAATTATCGTTGCAAAGACGGATGGCAGAAAAGAATTATTTAAAAATATATACCACAAACCTTGGTTTTCAGAGGCTCCTTATGTTCTTGGAGTATGCGCTGTTACAGATAAATGCTGGATCAGAAGTGATCAAAAAAGCTACTCCGATGTAGATGCTGCTATAGTAATGGATCATATTATACTTGCAGCTACAGCGTTAGGACTGGGAACTTGTTGGGTAGGCGCTTTTGATGCTAAAGTTGCAAAAGAAGCCTTTGAACTTGAAGATGGTATTGAGCCAATTGTCTTTACACCATTGGGTTATCCTAAAGAAAATTACGTGAAAAGGAAAAGAAAGTCTTTAGATGAATTGGTTATTTTTAAATAGTGTATAAATACTGGAACCCCCACTTCTATACGTGGGGGTTTTATATGTGATAAAGCTGTAAAATTTCTGGTGTAAAATTTATATATAATTTGCGCCATACCTTTTTGAAGCATCTGATTCTATAAAATAATTACAAGTCATATTTGGCATTTTTATAATCTATTGTAGATTCACAACAGTTACATTCTGACCAAATAAATCAGGGGTATACTGAAGCTTTAATTCTGGGTCATTTATAGGCTGTTCAAAAGTGACTGTACCTGATACTTTGCCACCCGGAGCCAACTCTCCTGACTGAAGTGCAGTATCCTGATCAATCATTGTAAAAGCCGGATCAGTAATCTGTCCCTGGCTGTTTTGAACTTTAAAATAATATGGATTATATGATATAGTTGAATTTCCCGTATTTTCAACAGTAACTCTTATAACAACATACTCATTCCCACTTTTCGGTTTATCAAATTCTCCGCCTCCAGATTTTGTTACTTCGTTGACTGTTAGTTGGGTATCATTTATTTTTATAGCATCACCTATTTTGTATCCTGTATCCCCTGCTTGATTTGTCTGTCCAACCTCCCCCATACGTAGATTGTCTCTTGCTTGGTCAGGCTGGTTGCCATCTGCTAAACGTTGGTTATCTCTGGTCATTCCAAACTGGTCAGTCTGCGTTAATCCCTGAGCTTCTCCAGTTTGTCCTGTCTTATTATTTTTCATATTCCTGTAATTAGCACAACCTGTAATAAATGTTAGTAATGCAAAAGCTAAAATAGTACAAAAAATTCGTCCTATAATCTTATACTTATAATTCATGATTAATTTTACCTCCTTTTAAATATTATCTTCTCCCGAACAACTGACAATTATAACAGTAGCGGTAATTTAACCAAATTATTTGTTCAGACCTTCCTCGTAATCAGGACGAATTATATCACCGCAGTACACATGGAAACCACTGTGATGCCAGGTGCTCATGTTCTCGATAACGTCATCCGTAATTTTGCCTTCACGCTTCAACATATTAAGTACTTCCAGCCGAAATAGCGGTTCAAGATGATCAGCATTCGGTGTAACAGCGGTCATAAAGCTGCCATCATTATTAAAACAGCCATCTTAAGTGTCGCATCGTTTCCAACTCATGTAAGATGACTAAGTTATATACTTCTGTCGAGGTTAGGTAATTCAATTATACCAAGCTCTACAAAGATCCTGTTACTATATTAATGAGAGTAAAAAACAAAAATGATATGTTAATACTGGCTTTACCCCCGGTTTCACTGCTTGTTCATGGAAAAATGTATCCTGAAATAATTCTCTGATATGTTTTCATCTGGAAATAAAAATTCAGCTTGCGCATCTATATGGCCAGAATACTGAGTATTGCAGACAAACTCAATACCAGATTCAATAAATTCAAAGCTTGTAAAGGAATTATTGTTAATTTTTTCTATTATACGTTTAGGTGTATTTGAAAATAAGCCTACTTCATTTTGAGCACCGGCAAAAGCTAATGAAGCTAATATCATGTGAGGGTCATATGAACTAAGCCAATCCTCGTTGTTTTTAATGTCAATCATAAAGGAAACCCCTGTTATGCAACCATTTTCCATAGTGTAATTGAAGTCAGGTATTTCAATATAGCCTATTTTGATATATGCTGTCCCGTCAAATGCTTTTTCTCTCCATTGCCCGTTTTCGTCCAGATACATATTACCAAAATTAATATCAAAAACCTCGGCATAATAATTAAAGTTTTCTGAAAATTCAGTTATTGTCAGTTCTCCACGGTTTGGAGGAATCTGATGTGTTAATGATGCTATGGAAATAATGGCGATGATTACCGCATATGCTCCAACTAAAAGCACACCTCTATACCCTTTTTCATCCTTTATAGTGTAGGATATGTTTTCATCCCATGGCTGTGTTTCATTCTCACTGCATAGCTTATAGCTCTTCCAAAGGCGAATAAGATTATAAATTGGGATATTATATCCCATACCGGTACCCACGACAGCCCATGTCCGTTCGAATCCTTCGTTATAGGAAAGCCGCCTGCCTTCAGGTGTTTCGATTTTTAGTCCGAATATTGCTTTCCCCGGTGTTGTCCCTGAGAAATGAAGCCACAGCGGTTCCAAAAACAGCATTAGGACAATTGATATAAATCCATCAAATATATCTCCTAAATTACCTCTTTTTGCAGTCTGGACATTGAACGCACAGATAAGCAAAATCGACCAAAGCATATTGTAAATAGATATATCAAGCGTTCTTGCAAAAAACCTGCGCCACGGATAAAAAACTTGCGGAAGCACATCACCTGTGTAAGTGAAATATGAGCTTCCTGTTGCCCTTGTTTTGTTTTTAATGCCATCAAGATACTTCTTTGCATCCAAATCAGTAAAAGTCACTCTGTCTTCCTGCATAATACGGCATACATCCTGGGCATAAGAAACCCCTTGTTTTTCTTTCTCAAGCTCTTCAATTTGCTTCGAAAGCGTATTCAATAAATTTTTGGTACCGTCTTTTAACGCCTTAATCTCATCCAGTGATATATGAAGACTTCGTAATAACTTTATACGCAGTAAAATCTGCAGCTCAACCTTAGAATAATCCCTGTATCCATTACTCATTCGGTTTGGAGTTATAAGTCCCTCACGCTCATAAAATCGAATATTCCCACGTTCCATTCCGGATAGTATTTCAATCTCTTTTATCGTCATTATACTCCACCTTCCATTATTACTATCCTCATAATAAACTATGAAGCCGGTTCACAGTCAAGTGTTTTCTTCAAGAAATTCTTAAGAAGCAGATAAACCTCCAAAGCACTCATAATGTTTTCGCTCACCTTTTAAGCGGCTATATATTTTTCGCTTTTTGCTGTTGTTTGAAGTGGTACATTTGCACATCGGCTTCCTTCAGTATTTTTTGAATATCCGGGGTATTCCCTCCCTGAAAAATCTTGTACCCGAAGGCGACCGTCGGGAGGCAGCTGTCATTACTACGTTTTGCTGTCAGGTTGTCGGTCATGTTTTTAAGTATATGTTCAAGATTTTCATGATTTGCGTCTCTGCAGATAACATAAAACTCATCTCCACCGATGCGATAACAGGTGCACCGTTGATTAAAAGAATCTCTTATAACTGCGGCTACTTTTTTTAAGACAGTATCTCCGTATTCATGGCCGTAAGTATCATTTACTTCTTTAAAATTATTGATATCCATGGTGACAACAGAGAACGCCTTCCTAGATTCCAGTCGTTTTAATTCTTTCTCGAAAGCTGAACGGTTGTAAAGTCTGGTTAGTGTGTCAAAGCTGCCTTCAAACTCAGACAAAATAATATAATATAAAAACAGAGATAACGTTACACAATGCCAAGAGGAATAAACCGAAGGAAATGCAATCTGGATGCATGTGCCGGCAAATGTAAAAAGAGACAAACCCAAAATTTTACCCCTAATTGGATAAAGATACTTCTGGCCTGTGCGGATAGTGGTAACGACTAGAATCAATATATTTATAACGTAAACAATCACAAAAATAATAAAGATACTTCCTCTTTCATAGCTGTTGTTTTTGTCAATATAAAACAACAAGCCGAACAAGGGCGACAGAACCGCAGCCATAGCATTCAGTGCGGTTGGAATCAATAAAAATAAATGATTTCGAAGAGTTTCCAAGTCGAAAATAGCGATTAAGACGATAGGAATTAAAGGTGTAAGCGAAAAACCTATAACATTACATAAAATATTCATGACACGCAGATCTGCAATCTCTGCACTGAAAAAAACAGTACCTGCCTCGGCCAGCATGACAATGACTGTAAGCGTGATACCATATAGAAATGGTTTTTGGTGTTGGTTATCCAGTAAATTGTTACCGTGTAATAATCCGGACAAAAAAAGGAGGGAAATGATATTTATTACGGAGTTTACAATATAAGTTTCCAGCATTCGTTAAACCCTTTCAAACCATGCGTGTAAATCTTGTGCCCCAGATGGTTTTCGATGAAACTTCTTCTACCACTTTTTTTCTTACACTTCTATCCCTTCCGTTATAAAATTATATCTTATTTCTTCATTTAAGGCAAGATTGCTGCACAAGGCAAAACTGCCAGTACATATCCCGAGCTGTTTTAGGACTGAGTTATTTTACGCTCTGTCTTATTATTTTGCCTAGTCAACCTTACAGGAAATGACTAGAATAGGCTCATGATTACTGTTTTCTGAAAAAGTTATTATAATTTGATTAACTTGTTTTGATTCATAATGTCTTATACCATCTTTATCAAAAGAATAATTATACCGTATAGGAACCTTTTTAAGTGCTAATTTATCTTCTAAGCGCTCAATTTCTATTGGATAGTTCGGATATACCTGCTGAAATCTTTGGTAAAATTTTTCAAAGTCATCAATATTTCCAGTCATTGGTACCTCTTTATTTTCGCTGATCTCTTCATTTTTATTTACTAAAAGGTGCAGTGGAAGCGGTATGCCGTCCATAACAGCGATACCACAGGACTCTTTCGTTTCATCCGAAGTACGTAAATGTATTGAAAAATCGGAGAACCAGTAACGGTATTTATATTCAGATTCTTGATACAGCATATGGAATTCTTTAAGAATGAACAAAGCTCCTTTTTCGTTTTCAGAAAAGTCGATTAATAGCGAATTGTTGGTTAAGCTTACTACCGAAAAGTTGTTCATTTCATTTGACGTATCATCAAGCTTTAGTTTTAATTCTTCAATAGATTCGTTTGTGTGAAGATAGACATATGGTGGGGCGCTGTATAGATTCTCCAGTGGTATATCGCAGGATACTCCACTAAAAAAATCGGTTGAAGAAATTTTATTAGTTTTTACAAGTCTGCCGCATGCAGAAATAAAAACAAAGAAAATAAAAAATATTGGGATAATCCTTTTCATTTCTCTCACCCACATAAAATATTTTACAATGCAAGCATTATAAAAAACACAATAATAATTTTACTGCAAAACCGCATACTTGTTGAATAAACATAAATTTATAGTATCAGAAAAGCACGTATTTTAGGCATAAAATACCGGAATAAAGGTTTTTAAGACTGAAATACGATGATTTTCGAGTTTTTGCAGTAAAACCAATCCGAAGGGCATGCCTTCATCATTTATGTAGCTTGCTGTTTATGTATCTTTTGCTATAACTTGCTGCGGCGCACTAGGAATTTGCTTTTCTCATAGTTAGAGTAACACATCAAGAATTGACAGTCAAGAATATCAAAAAATATAAATCCACCTTATTTCTACAATATTGTATGAATAAAAAGTGTGTTGAGTTTTAAAACGAACGGAAAATCACCAGTATAAATATTTTGAAATTAATCTTAAAGAGGTACTTGTGTGAGATGCTTTATTTTTTGCCGAGAGTTGGCCATGGACAAAAACTATTTCATAGGTATATGGCCATTTGTAAAAAAGGCGTACTTCAACCTGCATATTAAAAATAATAATTTTTATTCACAAGCTTATCAAAAGGCAAGAATAATGGGGTAGGCAGCTGGTTAAGGTTGAACCAGCCTATTTCTGTCATTTCGCGGGACGAGTTTATCTTAGCCTCACCCTTAAAGCGTTTTGCTTCCATCCAGATTGTAATATAATGCTTACCTTCAGCTTCAAAGAAATCATTTGTTATTCCAAGGAATATAACCATTTCAAGCAGCAATGAGGTTTCTTCACGGGTCTCTCTTATTGCACATTGCTCAAGTGTTTCACCAAATTCCAAATGCCCTCCGGGTGGCGACCATGTACCTTCACCGTGGGAATTGTGCCTTTTAATAAGGAGATAACTGTCTTTTTTGCGTACCAAAACCCCAACCCCCACAAGCGGTCTTTTCATCATGTGGATATCCCCCTGCCCATCTTTTTTGTTTTGTTTATGCTAATTATAATAAGAGTTACAATAGCCATTAGATATGGCAGCATAAACAAGAATTGTGCCGGGATATTAGTTGATTGCAGTTGGATAGATAAGCTTTCGAGCAGTCCGAAAAACAAAGCAAGCAATAATGTTGTGGATGGTTTCCCGTTGGCGATCAGTATAATTGCCAATGCAATAAAACCTCTACCCCCGCTCATATCCTTTGAAAAAAGAACCACATTGGAAAGAGAAAGCTGGGCTCCTGCAAGACCGCACAACACTCCTGTCAATACACTCGCAGTGTACTGGATCACAGTAACCTTTTTTCCAGCCTTGTTTAACGCATCCGGTTGGCTTCCTGCAGCTCTAAGCCATAAACCGAACGGGGTTTTGTAAACTATATAGGTAACTACAAATACAAGAAACATAGCAAAATAAACAAGTATACTGAAGTTTGAAAACAAATCGTTTATTATTTTTACTCCGAAATCTACTGATAACCGCGGAATTGCTGCAATTTTTGGAGAGTTAAAAGCATTTTCGCCCGGGAACATAATACGTGATAAATATAATGTAAAAGAGCTTATAAAAATATTCAAAGCAAAACCGATGGCAAAGTTATTTGTTTTCAAGGTTGTAACAAAAAATGAGTAAAATATTGAAAATATAATTGCAGACACAATTGCAGCCATCACTCCAACCAAGGCACTTCCCGAAATATATGAAAACACTACTGCTGAAAACGCAGCAGCGAGCATTAGTCCCTCCATTGCCACGTTTATTATACCCGCATGATGGGTTATGGTACCTCCTAAAGCTACCAGTAAAATAGGCATAGCCATATTTATAGTAGACCTGTAAAGACTTAAAATTATGTTGTTCATTCTTCAGCACCTCCGGTCTTTTTTCTAAATTTTAATGACTTTCTGGCTGCAATAAAGAAAACCATTATCGACTGAAGCACACCAGTAATTTCGGGAGGTATTTTTGTGTATAACTGCATATTAAGCGAACCGACCTGCAGTGCTGAAAAACTTAATGCAATACCCAAAATTGCCCATGGCATATTACCTCCTATTAATGATATCAACAGTCCAATGTTTCCGTATCCCGGTGAAAATCCGGCAATAAAAGTTTTGTTAAGGCTAAGAACTAAAAGTCCACCTGCCAAGCCGGCAAAAGCTCCGCCAATAAACATTGACCAGATTTTTACCCTGTCAACTCGTATACCCCCCTGCTTGGAAAACACACTGTTTTTCCCTGTTAATTGAAGCTCATATCCGGTTATGCTGTTTCGCCTTATAATCTCCATTAATACTACAATTACTACAGATATTAAAAATGTGTACGATAGTTCTGTGTTTCCTATGGATTTCAACTCGAAATTCTCCGGTATATATGCCATTCGAGGCCAAGTTGAACCTTTTGCGCGCAAAGGAAAGTTCACCATATACAAAGTAAAAAGATTAATAAGATAGTTTCCCATCAGCGTTGTTACAACTTCATTAACCCCCCAGCGAACCCTGAACCATGCAGGCCATAAAGCCCATAAACCTCCAAATAATGCTGCAACCATAAAAACCAGCAGTATATTTAAAATTGGAACTCCTGTATTAACAGATGTGGCAAAACATGCTGCCATAAAGCCACCAAGTACGAGCTGACCTTCTCCGCCTACATTCCACATTCCTGTCCACGCCGGAATACTGGCCGCCAAAGCAGCAAGAACATACACAAAAAGTTTATTAAAAGTTGAAAACAAGGAATATGTATCCCCCATAAAACCTTGTATTATGTAAAAGAACACGCTAAATGGATTTTCCCGTCCAAAAAGGATGATTAGACTCCATCCCGCAAATATTAGTAGTACGGTTAGAAACCATCCTGAAGGAATAAACTTTTGCAGTGTGATTTTATTCTTCATTGCCCCTCACTCCCGTCATGTAGTATCCTATCTCTTTTTCGTCATAACCGTTTTCAGCTAAAAACTCTCCGGCAATTTTGCCCCTGTATAATACCAGAATTCTTTCAGAAAGATTCATCAATTCATCCAGATCCTCACTTATCACGAGAAAAGAGATCCCTTTTTCGCTTAACTCCCTTATTTTCTGGTGAATATACGCCTGGGCACCGAAATCCAATCCAACGGTTGGCTGGGCGAGAATTAGGAAAGGTGGATTCGTGATCATTTCCCTTCCGATTATGAGCTTTTGCATGTTTCCTCCTGAAAGGTTTTGCACATAATCTTCGGGGGCATTCATTCCCTCTACCCTATAATTTTCAAATATATCTTTCGTAAATTTCTTGGAGCTTTCCCAGTCAATAAAGAACTTTTTCTTGCGAAGAAACGATTCCCTATGGTATCCCATAATTGCGTTTTCATTCATGCCGGTATCAAGAGCCAGACCCTTTTTCATTCGGTCATCCGGTACATAGTGGATTCCAAGCTTTCGCCTTTGATATGTATTATGATGATTTATTAATTGCTCGTTAAAATATATCTCACCCTCAATGTTTTCCTGTAAACCAATAATTGCATCTGCAAGCTCAACCTGACCATTTCCTTCAACTCCTGCAATGCCTAAAATTTCTCCCCTGCGTATTGACAAACTAACCTGTTCCAATCTTGTTGATTCATCTTTAACAGTTAAATCTATAACCTTCAATACTTCACATTCCGAAGATTTTAATGATTTTGGAAGAGGAGGAATTGTTTTTTTAAACTCTTTTCCAATCATGAGGCTTGAGATTTCCTCCATCGTTGTTTCATTTGTTTTTAGTGTTTTTATTGTTTCACCGTGCCTCATGACAGTTATGCGATCCGAAATATCAAATATTTCTTTTAGCCTGTGGGATATATATATAATTGTACAGCCCTGCTCTCTCAAATCTTTTAAAAATGATAGGAAATTAGATATCTCATTTGGAGCCAATACTGTTGTAGGCTCGTCAAGAATGAGAATTTCTGCGCCCTTAAACAGCGCTTTTACAATTTCAATTTTCTGTTGTATTCCAATTGAAAGCATTTCAGTCTTTTCATTAAGTGTAAGATCGACTCTGATTCTTTTACAAATATCTTGCACTGCTGCTTCAGCCTTAGTGTAATCAACACGCCAACCACTCTTAATATAATTTTGCTCTTTACCAAGAATAATATTTTCCAGAACAGTAAACTCCGGAACAAGCTTAAAATGCTGATGTACCATGCCTATGCCTGATTTTATCGCATCCTCGGGATGTGTAATATTTTCTTTTTTGCCCTTAATATATATTTCACCGCTATCGGGATGAACAATACCGTATAATACATTCATCAAAGTAGTCTTTCCAGCGGCATTTTCACCTACAAAGGAATGTATTTCTCCTTGCTTCAGCATAAGGTTTGCATTTTTTAAGGCTCGTATGTTATTAGGAAATGTCTTGTTTATATCTCTCATTTCAACTATGTTGCTCATGTAAAAAGCCTCCCCTAGTCTATAAAGCTCTCCCGGAGAAACCGGGAGAGCGCATTTAAGTTGATTATTCGTATGTGTCTACTTTAATCTCTCCTTTGACGATTTTTTGTTCTATTTCGTCAACCTTATCTTTAATTGCCTGGGGAACTATTTTATCATAATATTCATTACGAGCAAGACCTATGCCATCATTAGCAACACTGAATGTATATACATCCTGAATGTCATCTCCTTTTGATATGCTCTCTACAATACTGTATATGGCGGTATCAACTCGTTTAAGCATGCTGGATACTATGTAATCCGGATGCAAATATCCCTGATCCGTATCGACACCAATTGCATAGAAGTTGTGTTCTTTTGCTGCTTCCAGTATACCAAGACCTGTTGGTCCCGCAGCCTGGAATATAACATCTGCGCCGTTTTGTGATGTCATATATGCGGTATCTTTGCCTTTAGCGGGGTCATAGTGATCTCCTACATACCTTGCTATAACCTCTACTGTAGAATCTGTATATCTGACACCATGTTCAAATCCGGCTTGGTAGTCTCTAATAACCGGCATATCCGCTCCGCCTACAAAACCAACTTTTTTCTCTGCATTAATTTTATCAACAGACGTATCCTGAGTCAGAAGAGCCGCAAGAGCTCCCGCAAGAAATGCACCTTCGTTCTGCTTGAATATGGCGGATTTTACATTTTCCATGGCGGTTAAACCATCGACATAAATATATGTCTTGTTCGGATATTTACCTTTTACCTCTTCCAGTTCTTTATCAAAGAAGTACCCCGGGACAATGAAAATAACATCATATTCGGAAGCAGCAGCCCTTAAGTTGTCCAGATACATGGATGGATCAGCGTGACATTCAAACACCTTGAACTCAATACCGAAATCCTCATTGGCTTTTTTAATGCCTTCGTAGGCCATATCAACAAAACCTCTGTCTCCGATAGCATCATTGGTGACAATTGCATATTTTTTATTACCACCTGATTTACCCGCTGGTGTCGTACATGAAGCAAACATCATAACAGCGATAGCAACAACTAACAATAAAGCTACTTTCTTCATATTCTTCTCTCCTCACATAGTTTAAAATATTTTTACTATGAGGTCTAACTTATAGTGTCTTCATGAAGTAGATTAATTGCTTCTTTTAGTTTCCATAATCATGCTTTCTATTTCGATGTCGTCGGGAAGTGCCTGAGTTGTACCATATTTAGTAACGATGTGACTTGCAAATAAGTTGGCAAAGATGCCCGTTTCTTCTGCTGAAAAACCGTTAACACGACCATATATGACAGCTGCGTTAAACGCATCACCGGCACCACTGGTATCTACTACCTTAACTTTATTTGCTGGAAAAGTTATTGAACTGTTTTTAGTATAATATGCGCATCCTTTTCCGCCAAGCTTGACCCAAATAGATGTGACGCCTTTAGAAAGAACCGATAATGCCGATTCATGCACATTCTGATTATCCCCAAGAAGCTCAAGTTCCTTTTCATTGGGAAGCAAAACATCAATATAGGGATATATTCTCTCAAATGCTTCTTTTACATCATCGTCAATTTCCCATGTAGGAACACGTATATTTGGATCAAGAAATACCATCCCTCCTTTTTCTTTAACATGACGTGCTATCATAATCGCAGTGTTTCTGCTGACGTCTTTCTCAACAAGGTTTACACCAGATATATATAGCACTTTGCTCTGTTGCAGAAGTTTTGTGTCATAATCCTTAATATGTATATCGGCAGCATTTCCGCGAACAGATACCCATCTTTTTTCTCCGTTGGGAGCGACTAGTCCAATTACTAATCCTGTTGGATACTCTGACTCACTAATATAGTCGGTAGTTATATTTTGCTCTCTTAAAAATTCACATAGAAGGGTGCCAAAAATATCTTTACCTACCTGACTTATCATTATTGGCTTAAGCTTTAGTCGGTTCATTGCGACAGCGGTGTTTAATCCAGAGCCACCCATATTAATTACATGTTTGGAGCTAATTGTACAGCCTCCCTCTACAGGCATCTCATTGATGGGAATAATTATGTCCACATTACAGTCACCAAAACATAAAATTTTATCCATACCATGAACCTCTTTTTTTATTTTTGTCTAATTTTTTGAACTACTTTCATAAATTCAACAACTCTTTTTTCGTCAACATCATTTGTTGAAATTCCGTCATATTTTAATGAACTGCCGCAAATTGCTCCATCGGCATACTCAAAGAGTTCACCGACGCTCTTTGTATTAACACCGCTGCCAATGTACACAGGAAACTCAGGAAGTACCTTCTTAACTTTTTTAACGTCATCAATATTAGTTGGCATTCCGGTATGCTTCCCGCTAATTAAGATTGCATCTGCCATAAAATATGCTGCATCATATGCTGCTTCTTCGATCGGCCTTTGCCCTAAAGGTGCCGAATGCTTAATATGCACATCCGCAAGTATTTTTATGGATGGATCCAGGAATTTTCTGTACCTTAGAATCGCATGTGGTATCCGTGTAACAAGCCCTGATACGTCAACAGAAGCTTCTGTAAAGAATGTGGCTCTTATGTACTGAGCACCTGAGCAGTGAGCAACAGCTATAGATGCCTCAGGATCTGCCAAAAGGCAAATACCGATAGGAATTTTCGGGAAACTTTTCCGTACCTCGTGGGCAACGATTGTTAATGCAGAAATGGTCTCTGGAGGAGCTTCATTTGGAAAATATGAAGGATCGTTAAAATTTTCAACCTGAAGTGCATTTACTCCCCCGTTAACCAAAGCTTGAGCGTCCTTAAGAGCCGTTTCAATCACTTTACCCAAACCCTGTCCATCATAAATAGGTGAGCCTGGTAATGGTTTAAGGTGTAGCATTCCGATAATTGGCTTTTTGGTTCCAAAAAGCATCTCCATCTCTTGGATTTTGTTCATATTGAATCTCTCCTTCTTGTAAAATTTTTATTTATTCCCTAAATGCTTTTATTTTGTTTGTAAAACTACGGATTCGTGTAGGATCAGGACCTGCTTCAACTTTTCCGTCATAATTTAGACCTGTTGCTATAATTATTGCGTCAACCATTGATATGTATCTTTCAACATTTTCCTTCGTAACACCGCTTCCTACTACAAGGGGTACTTCCGGCAGCGCTTCTCTTACTCGTTTAATATCATCAGGGTTAGTGTCTCCGCCGGTCTTACGTCCTGTTATTATAATTGCGTCCGCCATGCCTCTATGGTAGGAATCTTCCGCCGCATATTCAATTGGTCTTTGCATTAAAGGATAGCTGTGCTTAATATGAACGTCGGCGAAAATTTTTACGTCCGATCCTAAAAATTTTCTGTAGCGAAGAGCGGCTGCAGCAATACTCTCCATCGTTCCCGCATCCACAACTGAAGTTTCGGTATAGTATGGTACTCTGACAAATGCACCTTGTACTGCTTTGGCTATAGCTATGCTGGATATTGCGTCACTTTGCAGAGCGCAAAGACCTATTGGAATTTTAACTTGATTTTTAATATCCTTTGAAATATACGTCATTGCAGCAACAGTTTCCGGACCTACAGTTTTCTGAAACATTTTGTCTCCGAAGTTTTCAATAATCAATCCATTAACTCCGTTATCCGCCATAACTTTGGCATCTGAGACCGCTTTTTCCGAAATTTCCTGTACAGAAGCACCCTCATAAAATGGAGCACCCGGCAACGGCAATAGATGAATTACACCGATTACCGGAACCTTTACACCAAACATTTCTTCAAACATTTTCACATATATCAACCCTTTCTCAAAAAAATGATTTAGTTAATTGCTAAAGTTCACAACCCCTGATCTTGCTTGCTTAGCTGAAAGCGGTTTTGACCTTTCTCCTCTGCTCATAACCAAAACAATTTATATAAATCTGACAAGCCTGCGAATAAGTTTTCAAAAAAACAGCTTTAATTTTTTAAATTACCCTGAAATCCGCATTTCTTCGTTAAACAAAAAAAGTTATCCACAGTTTTCGGTTTTTTAGTTTCGCAATTACCTAAAAAATGATTCTGTTGTAGTAGCTCAACCGTGCTAAAAATTTTCATTCTATCCGATTGTTAGTACATATTAATCTCATTTTTACTGTGATAACTCTCGCCTGTATATGATAAATGAAAAGTATTCATATTTACTCAGATTATGGGGTATAATGATTCTTCTGGTAAAAATGATTCATCCCTATATTTTCGTATATAATTTTAGTAAAAATCAATATTTACTGAGTTGAACCTCACATTTATATTTGTCCGGTATGAAATATACTTTAACAAACTCAAATGGCATTTCTTTTAAATCCCTTCTTATAAAAGTGACTCTATTCATAAGCATTAGCGGTGAACCAACTTGTCTGTCAATTATTTTTGATATATCCGGTGAAGTTGCTGTTGCCTCCAGTGTCTGAATGGCTCTTACGATTTCGCAGTTCATATCATTTTCTATAACCTCGTAAATGGAACGCGCGCTTAAATCCATATGCTCAGTTTCCGGGAACAAATCAATTGAGAAATGCGAATAGTTTAAAGAGTATATTTCATCATCAATATATCTTAGACGTACACCCCTTAAAACCTTATCTCCTTCCTTAATGTTCAATCCTTTTGCCACCTCATAGTCAGCAGAAATAATATCTCTGGAAATAAGCTTTGCACCGGGACGGTGTCCAATAGAAATAATGTCGTTTGTAAAGCTTTGAAGCTTTGCCATAGGCTGCTTTATATAATTTGACGATACGAAAGAACCTTTTCCCCTTATTTTATAAATATAGCTTTCCGCTTCCAACTCCTGTAGCGCTTGCCTTACAGGTGCTTTACTTATATTAAACATTTTGCAGAACTCAGCTTCCGTTGGGATCTGTTGGTTTTCCTTTAATTCGCCGCTTTTAATTTTTGAAATTATCACTTGCTTTAACTGATAGTAGATGGGAATATGTCCACCCTTCGATATTTGCAATCTTTACACCCCCGTCTTTTTCTTCCTCTGTTATTTTGTCCTTTATCTTGTTTGTTCATGCTCTTTACTATTGCTAAGTCTTCGTTAAGCTCAATGTGATATGACTCCCATTATTCTGTGCATTTTAGTTGGTATATAACGTTCTTGTGTTTTTGCAGTTTTGCGTTTTTACGTTTTTGCAGTTTTTGCAGTTTTGCAGTTTTGTTCTTGTATTCTTGTAATTTTTGTGCTCATGTTTTTATGTTTTTATGTTATTATAATAACTATACCTAAAGTATATTATACTACTTTTAATTTGTCAACAAAAAAATAACCCCAAATTCGCAAAATCTGACCCAAGAAGGTTACCGTTCACACTCCCTATACCTCCTCATTTACCTGTGAACAGCAGTGCAAGGGATTTTTGCATCATAAATGCAATGAAAAAGCGAGAGCTCATCGTTACCTTAAACTTTGATGACTTCTCGCTTTTTTAATCGCTTCTTCTCAATTATGTTTATCCTACCCAATCCATGCTGCAGTGTTATTAATCAGAGGTATACTGTTAAAATCCGCAGAAGTCTGGATTCAAATGACCGATGGTGTGTACCCAGTGGAACGCACCACAAGTTTTGATTTATATGACAAGCTGCCACATCACATGAATGTCCGACCTGTAATGTAACGGCTGTACCAACGTTGCAACCATAATAACCTGTATTGCTTGCTTCAAGGTCATTACACCTGAAAATACAAATACGCTCAACACAACTGTATCATATCAAATTCGCTTTTTGCAGCAATCTTCTTACAAGCACTGCTGCTTCGCTTCTGGTCAAACTTTCTTTTAGGGCTAATGCTTTTCCATTTCTGCCTGAAACAATTCCTGCCTTTATACATACGGCAATACTGTTTTTAGCATAATTCGATGATTCGCCTGAATCAATAAATTCTGCAAACAGTTTTTCAATCTCATCTGTTTTTAACTCTGTTTTCAGTCCTGTTATTACGCTCGCTCTTGCTACTATAGTTATTGCTTGCTCGCGTGTGATTATGTCGGAATAACCAAACATACCATTTCCATATCCGAATAAAATTCCATGATCGTATGCAATAGACACAGCATCATAAAAATATGTACCTTTTGCTACGTCAGAGAAAACATCTTTACCGGTTCCGGGTCTCATAAGCCCTAGTGCCCTAACCACAATTTCTGCAAATTCCCCTCTGGTTATATATTCATCCGGCTCTATACAATCTCCCTTAACGCTTTTTATAACAAGCCTTGAGCCCATGTCATTCACAGCATCTTTCGACCAATGATTGGCTACATCTGCGAACTCTATCGGGTTATTGATTACCGAATAGATGCTGTTGGTAAGACTGTTCATTTTGGCATAGTATTTACCGTCAATTACAGTAATTACAGTAGGAACATGCGAAAAAGTTCCGTCATTATTCAAAATTATACCGGTTGTGATTTTGTCCGGGTCAATCCCATCTGGAATTTCAACCAATCTTTCTACATACGCATTAAATTTAGAAATATTAATTGTCTTTTCTCCAATGGTACAGGAAATCTCAAATTCAATTGGCTTAATAACAATTTGGTAATTATTTTTTTCCGCAATATTCTCAATAATCTCAGCAGTATCCTGGGATGGTGTAGATATGTGTATATTGACGGAGATATCCTTTAGTTCATTCTGAGCACCAATCTGATTTAAAACATCGTCTATATTGATTTGTGATGCCGGAAGAGTATAAATAACGCTTCCGGTCTTAATTTCTAATATAGCATCTTTTTCCTCCATATGCTTAACCATCTGCCCGTTAAGCTTACCGACAACATCGCTGGTTTCGTCTTCCACAGATATTGTGACTACAGATTGGTTGCTTTCTTGCAGTAGTTGTTGTTCAACAATTTCATCATTTAAGGTGACTGTAGTAACAGTTTTATTATCAATAGTTGTTGTAGATTGTGTAGCTGCTATAATCGGTTTCCCATTAATATGTATCTCTATCCCGTCTCCTGGTTTTGTTGGTTCGGGTGTTTGATCTGACGGTAATTTCGGACTGTCGTCAACATCCCCCTCGTCGGGGACATGATAAGGTGTTACTGCGTTTGAAGCTTCAGAATTTTCGCTACAGCCTATCTCATTAACAGCCTTCACAGAAAAAGTATAAGTAATGCCATTTGTCAAACCGGTAATCGTTATGGTTGCACCTGTTCCTGTTGCTGTTATATTCCCAGGATTTGAAGTAACAACATATCCTATAATTGGGCTCCCGCCGTTATCCGTCGGTTCAATGAAGCTTACAATAGCTTTTCCGTTACCTGCTACAGCTGTTACATTTGTCGGCGAACCAGGCACATTTTTTGGAATGGCACTGACTTCATTGGAAGCCGGGCTGTCTCCTCCCGGGTTTGTTGCTTTTACTATAAAGTAATATGTCGTTCCGTTTGTAAGTTCTGTGATATTCTGGCTGTAAACCGAGCTTGCCACTGTGGTATATTCTGCTCCATATACTCCTGTGGTTGCTGATTTATATATCTTATAGCCTGTGGCTCCCGCTGTCGGATCCCATGAAATATTAACCTGTCCGTCCCCTGCTACTGCAGAGTTTATTACAGGTGCTCCCGGTGCGGGCACTTGTGGTGTTGCACTGACTTCATTGGAAGCAGGGCTGTCTCCTCCCGGGTTTATTGCTTTTACTATAAAGTAGTAGGTTGTTCCATTTATTAGGCCTGTAATGTCTTGGCTGTAGACCGAGTTTGATACTGTTGCACATTCAAATTCATACATTCCTGTGGCTGTGGATTTATATATTTTATAGCCTGTGGCTCCCGCTGTCGGATTCCATGAAATATTCACATGCCCGTCCCCTGCTATTGCGGAGTTTATTACAGGTGCTCCCGGTGCGGGCACCTGTGGTGTTGCACTGACTTCATTGGAAGCCGGGCTGTCTCCTCCCGGGTTCGTTGCTTTTACTATAAAGTAGTAGGTTGTTCCATTTATTAGGCCTGTAATATCTTGGCTGTAGACCGAGTTTGATACTGTTGCACATTCAAGTTCATACATTCCTGTGGCTGTGGATTTATATATTTTATAGCCTGTGGCTCCCGCTGTCGGATTCCATGAAAGATTAACCTGTCCGTCCCCTGCTACTGCAGAGTTCATTACAGGTGCTCCCGGTGCAGGCACTTGTGGTGTTGCACTGACTTCATTGGAAGCAGGGCTGTCACCTCCCGGGTTTGTTGCTTTTACAATAAAGTAGTAGGTTGTTCCATTTATTAGGTCTGTAATGTCTTGGCTGTAGACCGAGTTTGATACTGTTGCACATTCAAATTCATACATTCCTGTGGCTGTGGATTTATATATTTTATAGCCTGTGGCTCCCGCTGTCGGATTCCATGAAAGATTAACCTGTCCGTCCCCTGCTACTGCAGAGTTCATTACAGGTGCTCCCGGTGCGGGCACATGTGGTGTTGCACTGACTTCATTGGAGGCAGGGCTGTCTCCTCCCGGGTTTGTTGCTTTTACTATAAAATAATATGTCGTTCCGTTTGTAAGTTCTGTAATGTCATAGCTGTGCACTGAGCTTTCAACTGTGGTATATTCTGCTCCATATTCTCCTGTGGTAGTTGATTTATATAACTTATAGCCTGTGGCTCCCGCTGTCGGATTCCATGAAATATTAACCTGTACGTCCCCTGCTACTGCAGAGTTCATTACAGGTGCTCTAGGTTTTATACCTTGTGTAACAGTAAAAGTCTGATTTTCCATATATGTTGCAGATATGGTCACAGTTGCAGTATAGATTCCTGCAGCAAGACTATTCTTAGCTTTAATTGTAAAAGTAGTACTCTGTGTAATATTATCGAGGGTTGTTTTTTCAGGCTGAGAAACTATAAAAGCATCTGAATTTTCTCCGCTTAAAGCAACCGCTAAATCAGTCAAATTCCCGGTGCCCGTTTTTGATATTGTCACTATTTTTGTTTCCTGTGTTCCTGTAACATAATCAGCTTCCAAAATAGAAAAATTCTGTCCTTCAACATCCTCGATTGTATATGTGCAAGGTATCCATTTTGCATATAGCGTAGTATCATCTATTACTTTATCAGTATCGAAATCCCATGGATTTATTAATTCGACTTCTTTATACCATTCTAAAAATATATAATTTTCTTTAGTAGGCTCTGAAGGTGCAGCTATCCTATCTTCATATCGTATGTTGGTGATATCATCAATTTCATTGCCACCATTTGTATTAAAGCTGACTTTATATGTATTACGGTCGTAATACGCTTTCAAAACAAGGGTTCCATTACCTAATATTACTCCGCTTGCTAAACGGTCGTGGTGCGAAATGTTTTCAGTGAAACCTGGATAAACTTTTGGTATTGCTTCTATCAACGTGTCTGTTGTGCCGCTTAAAACATCAGTTTCCAATAGGTTATAGTCACTTCCGCCAATTGTCTGCCTATAATGTTCTACCTTGTAAACAGTGTTATTGTTTGCTACATATTGAGCTGTTACTATTAGATTATCTGTTATGTTTGTAAAGCCAACATCCCAGCTTGAAAAAGTATACCCCTCTCTCGCTGAAGTACTCGGTGCTGTGGCAGAATCTCCATCTCCTACATATTCCGTTTTAAGTATGGTACCGTTATAATCTTTAAAAACCACCTTATTGGGTGCTTCTATTGAAAAAACCTTTTCAAATGACAATCCACGAAAATCTGTAGTTCTAACCTTAATATTGTGAACTTCCCCGAAATTTATTAATGAACTGTTGTTTATGATAATTTGATTGCCATTAATTCCAAATCTACCACCTGCATTATCGATAAGCATTAAATCATGAAAATCCCCCACATCAACATCCACGGTGCTTAAAGTTCCTACGACTGTTCCATTTACCCAGCTTTCACCGAGCAATTTATTGGTGATAATTATGTCAGCAGGGTCATGATTCTCTCCTTCAATTATATTTATGAATACGGTAGCTGTATCTGATTCCTCGCCTCCAACGGTTTCAACAAGTTTATATTTGAAAGAATCGTTACCTGTAACATTATCGTTAGGTGTGTAATCAAAGCCACCGGCGGAAAGGTCTAAATTTAAAGTTCCTTTGGTAGGTTCTTCAACAATTACAATATTATACAAATCTAAGTTTGGATCATAATCGTTATATAAAATTCCTGAAAAACGATCCACTTCTAACTTGGTATTCTTTGTCGCTCCATAACGGTCATCATGGGCAACAGGTTTTATTGCACCGGGTATTATTTCCACAGACCGTACATTTCCGTAAATAACCTGCTCTTGTGATGCGTTATAAAAGCCAAACTTACCTTCTTTGAAGCTGTTTTCTTCTTCTACATCAAAAACAATATCATTATCAATTAATATTTTAATACGATCTCTTGTGTAAAGTATTTTAAATATGTACTCCTTATAATCTACCCATCCGTTTCCAGCCCCATATTTAGTGCCAAGTATATTGAATTTACCCTCTTCAGGTGCATGGAACCAAAAATATTTTGACCATCCCCCCAAACCCCCATAAAACTCCGTTCCTGTTAATTCTCCTGTTAACCTGGCTAAAGTAAAGCCCTCTTCAGCAGCTTTATTGAATACATTGAAATAGCCATCTTGGTATCCTTGTTTCCAGTCAAACAAAACAAAGTCGTAATAATTCTCGCCATTTCCATCTTCATCCGTAGGAGCTTGGAAGCCCGACACAAAACCAATCAAATCATCGTCACTGTTTGTATTGACCTTAATTGTCCCTGTGATTATTTTATTTATATAAGTATCAGGGCTTAAGAAAAAGCCTGCAAAACTATTCTCTGTCTGGCGAACTGTTCTACCTCCAGCCTCTACTACCCAATTCCCTGCACGATGTTTTGTCCAGTTGTTAAGATCCACATAGTTGAGGTTCTGATTAGAAAGCTCACCTGTAATTACTTTCTGGGTAACTGTGAAAGTTTTAGTTACCAGGCTGTTTGCAGAAATTGCAACAGTTGCGGTATATGTCCCTTCCAGAAGCCCGTCCTTTGCTTTTATTGTAAAGGTAGTTGCTACTGTCTCCGCATTTAATGTTGTATCCAACGGCTGTGTAATCTCAAAGGCTTCGGCATCAGTTCCGCTTAATTCCGTTTTAAGATTCACCAGATCCCCTGCACCTGTTTTATTAATCGGTATTGTTATGATTTCCTGTGTACCGGCACCATAGCCTGCTTTCAAGGTCGTCATACTTTGGTTGGAAAAAGGTGCAATTGCATAAGTTATTGTTGTCGTATAGTTTTGCCCGGTTTGATCAGTCAGCACATTGTTATATGAAATGCTCGAAGGGGTAAATAAATAACCTGCCTTTCTGGGAGTAACTTTACCAGACCAATTATATGGTACTTTGAAGCTATATTCCCCATTTTCATCCGCAGTGACTATTCTTGTTCCACCTTCAGCGGTTGTTTCCTGATAATTCAGAACCGCACCTGCAACTCCCGCATTACCGGCTATAATCTTTGCCGGGATTATATCAATATATACAGTTTGAATATTTGAATTATTACCGTCTGAATCAGAAACCTTATATTGAAAAGAATCCACGCCCTCCATTTTAAAAGGAGTACTATATGTAAACACATTATCTCCTGTAACGGTAGCTGTTCCTTTACTGCCTTGAGTTACAATTCCAAAAGACAGATTCCAATCAGAGCCGTTTGTACTTGATCCATCGATATCTGATCCTATTAAATATCCGGTTATTGTAGTTCCTGCTTCGCAGCTCCATCTGCGTATATCAGAATCGACCCAATTACTTTCAATAATGTTAACTGCATCTCCCGAATTGGCTCCTTTTGAATCTATTATTTCACTGCCGCCGGTTTGGTTTAATTTATAATAGTATACTAAATTGTCATGCTTAGGGTGCGTGCTGTCTATCTCCCTATACATCCAATCATTGATTTCATCCTGGCTAAGGGCAGTATTCCAGAACTGAACCTCGTCAATACACCCGTCAAAATAGTTATTTTCTCCAACAACAAAATCACCACCAACGCCTATTGCTCCACTAACTGAAGCTGGTGTTCCGAAACGTTCGTCATCTAAATTAAACCCGTGGCTTTGTACTCCATTAATATATGTTTTTATATTTATGCCTGACTTTGTTAACACAACATGTGTCCATTGATTAATAGGAAATTTAATAACATCGGGGGGTACAGCACTGCCCCATGGCCATGATAGTTGCCACCCGGTTCCTAACTTGTTAAACATAACATATAGATATGCGCAATTATCAGCTTCATCATATTCGTATCTTAACCAAGCACCTAAAGACCCACTTTCTGCCCCTTGCTGGCGATATAAGGTCTTGCAGCCAATTTGACCTTCAGGGAAAATCCACATGGAAACAGTAAAATCAGAATTCCCGGCAATTTTTGTTGAATCATTATAAGGAATATCAATTCTTCTGTTTACCTCAAAGTTAAGGGCTTTGCCAAATCCGGCTACCGGCTCGGAACCTACAGCATAGGTTTTAATACTTAATACAGAACATAGGAAAAGAATTAGTAGAACAGCAATAAACAGTTTGACATGCATCTTATTGAATATATTATTCATAAGCACCACTCTTGTTCATCAAATTTTGTCTTGCATTTTGTAAAACATGAGCTTTGAATTATATTCAAATTATACAAAACGAGAAATAAGAATGCAATGAAAAAATTACCAAACGCATTGTAAATGAGACTTAAATTATCTTAATTTCAATAATTTTTCTTTTAGTAAACTTCTATTTTTATATTTTCTATTGGCAAATTCCGCTACAGTTACTTATAATTAATTTGGTATAACCGTGTTAAACCATCTAAAATTCAACCATTCCCCAACAGTAAACATTCTAAGTATGTTTTCTTACAGACAATTCGTAAAACTTTTCCATCACAGGTCGTATAATACAAAAGTAATGCTACAGAGAGAATTATGTTGCATCAGCTTCCGTAGTTTAGGTACAGTGGTGACATACTCCATCCACCTATAGAAGTAAGGGACTTCTTGTTAGTCATTCTTAAAATTATTAAAGATTAATTAACCAAATACTATCAGATATAGCGGAAAACAGAAACCCTATCTGATAGTTTTTTTAGTCATCTCAACTTTTGATTGCTTCCAAAATTCGTGAAACGACTTTTCGGATGATTATCATCTTATGATTGCTCCCCAGAAAGTCGTGAAACGACTTTTTCTTGCAGGTTTAGCTGCAGGAAGTTGCAGCGAGCTGCAGCCTGATGCAATCACAATATGGTTATCCAGCCTTCGGAAGAAGGCTGATGAAATTTAAGAAGTCTTAAATCTCATCAGAAAGTCAACTTTGTGACTTTCTGGGTGATAACCATATTATTTTATAGCATATTTTTCTGTATACTCCTTGTAGTGTTTAGCGAAGTCATTCTCAGGTTCATGCTTGGCTTTGTACAGGTAATCGTGCATATTCATGCTATCATGGGACATTTCTATCACACATCCTGCAATATTGGAACAGTGGTCGGATATACGCTCAAATACTGTTATCAAATCAGAGAATATAAAACCAAGCTCGATTGTACAGTCATTGCTTTGTAGTCTTCCAATGTGCTGCTTTTTAAATGCACTCTTAAGATCATCAATTACTTCCTCGAGAGGATCTACCTTTTTCGCCAGCGAAATATTGTTGTCGCTGAATGACTTAATTGCCATTTCAACAACCTCTTCCACAGCTGACATCATAACACTCAGCTCTTTATTTGCAATTTCAGAGAACTGTATCTTTTTATCAAACATTTCCTGTGCAGATTCGGTAACATCCATCGCATAGTCGGCAATGCGCTCAAACTCACCAATCAGAAAGAGTAGCTTAGCAGATTCTATAGTATCTCTTTCAGATAAGTTATGACTGGATAACTTAACCATATATGTCCCAATGGCATCCTCATAAATATCTGTCTGATGTTCTGCATCCTTTATCTTTTGTGCTTCTTTTTCGTCATAATTATTTACAAGTGCAAAAGCCAGCTTTATAGCATTAAAAGAAGTAAAGGCCATTTCTTTTGCAATTTCTCTGCTGCGGTTAATAGCTATGGTTGGAGTTGAAAATAAACGTGGATCTAGCAGTAACACCTTGTCTTGCTCATCATCATCCGGTATCGTTATGTATGCCAGCTTTTCGAGCAATCCGCTAAATGGCATCAATATAGCTGTACACAAAAGATTAAATATTGAATGAGCAATTGCAATTAAAAAGTGATTTGCTGTTTGATCAACAAATGCAAAATCAAATATTTTATCCGATATGGTAAACAGAGTAAGAAAAGTTATTGTTCCTATAATATTAAAGTAAAGATGCACTATTGCCGCACGTCTGGCGTTTTTATTTGTACCTACGGATGAAATAAGAGCTGTTACGCAAGTACCGATATTCTGCCCCATTATTATTGGAATTGCTGTTCCCATCGTAACCTGACCTGTGGCCGATAATGCTTGCAGAATACCTACCGAAGCAGATGAGCTTTGAATGATGCCTGTTATAACAGCACCTACTAAAACGCCAAGTATCGGATTTGAAAAAAGTAGTAATAAATTACGAAACCCTTCCATTTGACCTAATGGTTTAACCGCTGCAGACATGGCATCCATACCATAAATCAGAGTAGCAAACCCGAGCATAATCAAACCAATATCTTTTTTTCTCTGATTTTTAATAAACATATAATAAACAATACCAATAAGTGCAAGAACTGGGGCAAACGATGAAGGCTTCAACAACTTAACGATCAGGTTACTGCCTTCAATACCTGTCAAGCTTAAAATCCAAGCTGTGACTGTTGTTCCCACATTTGCACCCATGATAACATGTATCGCTTGCTTTAACGTCATAATGCCGGAGTTTACAAACCCAACTACCATGACAGTAGTTGCTGAAGAGCTTTGTATTATTGTGGTTACCCCCAAGCCCATCAGAAAGCCACTCATTTTCTTTGTTGTCAAACGCTCTAAAAGACCTTTTAGCTTATTGCCTGTACTTTTTTCAAGACCTGTTCCCATAAGGCTCATGCCAAAAAGAAACAATGCCAATCCACCTATTAACTCCAGGATCCCAAATATGTCCATGTTTCACCTGTTCCTCGTTCTTCTTTTTCGTCAAAATCCGAACAAAATTATATCATATTTTAAGCTAATGATGTGAAAAATATTAGTAAAGTACGTTATTTTGCTTTGCAAAAAACGGATCAAGCAATTTCTTCTGTTATTTTAATGGGATTTCTGTTTTCTATTTAAGCATATAGCTATTATTTAATATTTGGGTATTATATAAAAACAAAACGTCCTGCTCATTGAATTCTATATATTCTTCCAAATGGTTTGAAGCAATATATCGCAGATCTACAAGGGTTATTCTGCTGTATCCCGAAAGCAGCAATGGTGCAATACTGCTTCCAAACGAATCACGAAACAGGAGCAGCTCTTTTCCTGATGGGCAAGCAGAGTTGCTAATTGTAATTAACGGTACCGCTCCCGAAAGAAAAACATCATATGGGTCTATGCCTTGAAACTTGTCCGGCGAATACACCTTACCACTATTTTTTGAGCTGTAATCATACACCTCAGCGCTCTCTATAATTTTATTAGTGAGATAAATCAGGCTGTCTGGTTCAACGTTAATAGCTGCTTGCCTGAAATATGAGCCGTAGAACGGATATAACACCATTTCTGTATAGTCCATTTCTGAAGCAGTTTCCTGACTACCCATTTCATCTAAAAGCTTGTTAGCTACGTCAAGAAGCTTCTCTTGGCGCCAGTGTATGTCGGTTCGGTAATAATCCTCTATATTAAGGCAGTTAAATATATCAATATACTTCATATCAATAAGGTCATCAGATATATTTTCAACCATTTTGTCGTAATCCATCGCAAGATAACCATTTTGCGATGCAACAAAATAATTCTTGTCAGGAATAATACTGTAATAAACATTCATACCATTAAAATATTTGCGATAAATATCATTTAACTTATTAGCGGCATTAAGAACTGACTTTTCATTAAGAGGAAACTCCAGCTTGTTAATATTGTTCTGGTTTACAACATAGATCCCGTTATTGTCCTTTTGAAAAAGCACATAATAACGGGTATAGGCATTTAAGCTTCTAAAAGAATCCCGCAATACAAACTGGTCAAGGATATATTTTTCAAGCTCCTGAAAATAATCACCGTCAATGAGTTTTTCCATCGTAAAGGAAGGAAGCTGTTTGAGTTTTCTTCTTTCACTTAAAGAAAACTCAGCATCCTTTATAATAATATTAGCAAAGCTAAATCCTATTATAATGCCAATAAAGCAAATCGCAACAATGATATTTTTTATATCCTTATTCAAAAGTGGATCCACCTTTCCGCTAAAAACGAAAATATAAAAACGGATTAAATGAACCATCGATCAAAAAAGCTGTAACCACCAGCATTAATAACACATGAACTAATGGCTCAATAGTGTTTAAAAGCCTTTCGCATTTTTTGTTGGTTTTTAGTTTATTTACTGCCCTCGTGAAGAGTGGTGTAGCAGAAATAGCCGAAATCACAAGGACAACCATATAGCTTCTTAAGTAATAGGTTGTTTCTTTATTTATGAAAGGAATGCCTGATATTCCTACCATTCCTTTCAGGTTTTCAACCACCTTGCCCATTCCGTCAGCATTAAAAAATACAAAGCTAATAGTTAAAAAACACAGCACATATAAATGCCGTATGAGCGCAGGCACTTTTTCAATTACACTCATAAAGAGTTTCTCCACCGTCAGAAGGACAGCAAAATATAGTCCCCAAAATATGAAATTCCATTGAGCGCCATGCCAAAATCCTGTTAAAAACCACACAACGATAATATTCCTGATCCATTTTATTTTACCCACACGGCTTCCGCCCATGGGAATATACACATAATCACGAAACCAAGTGCCAAGAGATATATGCCACCTTCTCCAAAATTCTGATATACTTGTTGAAATATATGGGTAGTTAAAGTTCTCTAAAAATTTAAAACCAAAAATCCGTCCCAACCCAATGGCCATATCACTATAACCCGAAAAATCAAAATAAACCTGAAGCATAAACGCAAAAGCCAGAATCCAGTACATCAGAACAGTTTTTTGGTTGCTCTCAGACAATAGCCTGCCAAGCTCGCCTAGAGTGTTTGCTAAAATTATCTTTTTAGATAAACCTATTATAAACCGATTAATTCCGTAGGCACAGTTTTTCCATGAATGAGTACGGCAATTCAGCTCAGCTTCCACTGTTGTATACCGCACTATAGGACCTGCAATAAGCTGCGGAAACAAAGAAACATAAGTGGAAAAATCCAAAAAACTCCTTTGAACCTGCGCAGTACCGCGGTACACATCAATTGTATATGAAAGGATCTGAAAGGTGTAAAAACTTATTCCCAAGGGTAAGGTCAGTCTCAGCAGGCTTGTATCTTTGCCAAATAACCAGTTTACATTTTCAATAATGAAATCCGCATACTTAAAGTAAAGAAGCACCCCTATTGCGATAACTATCGAAGAAATAAGGGGGATTCTTCTGTATTTCTTCCAGTTCTTTGCTTTCTCTATCCATAGTCCGTGAAGATATCCTGAGAGAGAGGATAACACCATCAAAGCAGAGTAAACGGGTTCCCCATAAAAGTAGAAAAAAAGGCTTGCCACTAAAAGGACGAAATTTTTCTGCTTATGGGGAACCAAAAAATAAAGTATTAAAACAACAGGCAGAAAATAATAAATAAAGCTTATGCTTGAAAATAGCATGATTACTCTTTCAATGCAAGGAATGCATCGTGCAGGGCTTTACCTTCATTATCACTTAAAATGACAATGATAACATCATCGATATTATCCACAATAACATTCTCCGGGTCAATACCCACGCATATCCACTTCATAGGGTTAACATTTTCTTTTATTTCGTTTTTAATTGCCTCTACATCTGCACCTTCTTTGACACGAACAAGGTCTAGCTCATACGCGGATGGCATCATAATGGGTTCTGACGCAATTGCTTCTTCAAACTCTATACCTGCCTTGCCAAGGTAATACTCGCATCTTTCTGCGGTTATTACGGTTGTTTGAAGACCGTCCATAATATATTCTTTGAAGCTGTCACTTAATTCAGCCGTTTCATATATTTCACCCAATATATCTTCAAGGCTTCCTGTAAGGGCGTTTGGTTGATCATTGCCTGCAGGATTAGATTGGCAGGCTGCAAAAGATAGTATTAATGCGAGTGTCAGAAAGATTAAAAATAGTTTTTTCATAGTTGGTCTCCTTTAATTGTTTTTTGTTTTGTTAATCTTATAGACACATTAGACTCCAAAAATGTTTCATGTTACACCTTGAAAAAATTTCATGCAACATAAAATATGTGCTTTTCTCATGCAGTTATGCATATTATTCAGCTAATGAAATAGTTTAGTTTAGTGTAGTGTAGTGTAGTGTAGTGTAGTGTAGTGTAGTGTAGTGTAGTGTAGTGTAGTG
>ENA-UOOH01000834-UOOH01000834.1-fermentation-metagenome-genome-assembly--contig:-NODE-834-length-32795-cov-5.118632_pt1 | contig 32795 bp, 30 predicted proteins | sample MGYA00245778_ERZ724025 | MGnify/ENA primary metagenome ERZ724025 (study PRJEB28704, sample SAMN03018313) | fermentation metagenome | biome: anthropogenic terrestrial biome; feature: soil; material...
CATGTCCGCCAGATGGGGGCAAATGTCGGCTCAACGACTCAACAAATCAACCGCCAGATGGAGGCAAATGTCGACTCAACGACTCAACAAATCAACCGCCTGATGGGGCCCAGCGACGGCTCAACGACTCAATAAATCAACAAATCAACAGATCACAGAGCACAGATCACAGACTGCGGATTGAATTCCTAACCACTAATCACCAATCACCAATCACAGATTGTTATTAAGAATAAACCTTTTTAAACAGCGTAAATGAGTACTTTCGCATGCTTTAAGATATGCCCCTGGTCGGTTTCCTATATGTGACTGGCGGGGCGGAGCTTTGGAAGGACGGCAAAAATCATTTAAAAATTCTGATTTATTTTACCGCTAATTGCCCCGAGTTAACGCTAAATATTTTTTATAAAAGGATTAACGCTAAAAGAATCATTTTAAAATTTGAAAATTCGTCTAAAATTCTTTGAATTCACTATCTTTGTGTAAACAATATCATTTTGGAAATGAATTCTCCTGAAATTAAAGCTTTTATCAATCGCCACAGTAACCTGTTCTGGTACATACCTGCGGATAAAAAGGAAGAAATCAGTCATGAATTACTTGTTGAAACCATTTTCAACTATGGCAATCTGAATGATGTCAGGCAATTGATCTTGATAATGGGAATTGAGCGATTGGCTGAAATATTTTCCGGCATTAAAGGACGCAAAAAATTAAACTATTACCCGGAAATGTACCATTTCTACAGTGTTCTGATTAATAAATATGCACACTCAGATATTTAATCCGGATCAGGTACAGCTTTTACCTCTGGTCAGGCAATTCAAAAAAGAGTTTTTCCTGGTTGATGGAACGGCTATTGCCTTATATCTCGGGCACAGGAGATCAATTGATTTTGATCTTTTCAAATACTCTCCTTTAAGACCTTTAAAAATAATAAAAACAATTTCGGATTTTGAGTTCCCGTATTCTATAACAAGAAGGGTAACCGAACAATTGAATGTTACAGTTAATGATGTGAAATTTACTTTTTTTCAATATCCTTTTAAAATTAGTGCCACTCAAAAACTGGAAGATATCATTCGTTTACCGGACTTGAAAGACCTGGCCGCAATGAAAGCTTATGCATTGGGCCGCAGATCCAAATGGAAAGATTATGTTGATCTCTATTATTTATTAAACGGGATTTTTACTGTCAAACAAATCTGTGACAGAACTTCTGAACTGTTTGGGGAGTTGTTCTCAGAAAAGCAATTCAGGGCACAATTATGTTATTTTGATGATGTGGATTATTCTGAACCAGTTGAATACCTTTTACAAGCAGTTGCAGAAGAAGAAATAAAATCCTTTCTTACCGAGAAAGCAATTGATTTTATCAGGGATGAGCGGAAGTGAAGTTCCCCGCAGAAAAGAGATCATCGGGAAACATACGGGATGACACTGTAAAAAGCTCTATTTTACCGCTAATTACCCCGAAAAATCGGGGGCAATTCTTTTTTTGACAGGATTAACAAGATTAACAAGTTTGTTTTCTGACAGGCCTCCAAGGCGGAGGCACGACAATTCGGGATTAAATATCCAAACTTTTTCCACATACAACCCTAAAAACTATAAATAAATCAATATCTTTGCGGTTACAACCCTAAAACATGATAATTAGAGATACCTATTTCGCCCTCCTTTCAGAATACATCGACAAGCCGTTTGTAAAAGTAATTACAGGTCTTCGGCGAAGCGGTAAATCGGTATTGCTCAGTTTGCTGAAAGAAGAGCTTATGCGCAGAGGGATAGGCGAAAGTAACATCATTCTTATCAATTTTGAAAGTTTTGAATACTCCGAAATAGATAATGCAGCTAAACTTCATCAATTTATAAAAGGTAAAATCAACAACAATCAACGATACTATATTTTGCTCGATGAGATACAGGAAGTTGTATCATGGGAAAAGGCAATTAATTCATTTCGGGTTGATTCTGATGCCGACATATACATCACTGGCTCCAATTCCAGATTGCTCTCTTCCGAACTGTCAACCTATCTGGCCGGTCGGTTTATCGAAATACCGGTTTATACCCTTTCTTTCAATGAATACCTGCAATTCAGGCTTGAATATGCAGGAATAACCGAACCCGAGATTTATAAAGAGTTTAACTTGTTTTTACGCAAAGGTGGATTCCCGGCACTTCATGCCGCAGCCTTTACCGATGAAATGGGGTACAAAGCCGTTTATGACATCTATTCATCTGCCATTCTCCGCGATACGGTGCAACGGCATGGCATTCGTGATTCAGAGCTGCTCGAACGGGTGGTAAAGTTCGTTTTTGATAATGTTGGGAATACCTTTTCTGCAAAAAGTGTTGCCGACTATTTTAAAAGCCAGAACAGGCGCATCGACCTTAATACAGTTTACAATTATCTGAACGCCCTCGAAGCTGCTTTTATTATTTACAGGATTCCGCGATACGATTTGAAAGGTAAAGAAATACTGAAAACCAATGAAAAATATTTTGTCGGTGACCAGTCATTACTCTATGCAGTAATGGGGTTCAAAGACAGGCTTATTTCAGGTGTTCTTGAAAATATCGTGATGCTCGAACTCAAACGCAGGGGATATCGCGTTTTTATAGGAAAACTGGACAATAAAGAGATTGATTTTATCGCTGAAAAGTTGGAGGAAAAAATATACGTTCAGGTTGCTTATATGATGACTGATCAAAGTACCATCGACAGGGAATTTTCACCCCTTCTCTCGGTAAAAGACAACTTTCCGAAATTTGTTGTAACTATGGACGAAAACTGGCACGACAACATCGAAGGTGTACAGCACAAACATATTGCTGATTTTATTCGCATGAAAAAATACATTTAGGTGGGTAAAAAACCCATTTGAAAATTCCTGATTTATTTTACCGCTAATTGCCCCCGAAAAAACGGGGTAAACGCGAATTAACGCAAATTATCTCTTGTAAACGGCTTAATGCTAAAAAGCTCAGTGAAACTCAGTGATATTAGTTACACAGTGTCACACAGTGTTATACACAGTGTCACACAGTGTAAATTAGAGAAAAAAGAAAACTCTGTGAAACTCCGTGCCAAACTCCATGAAACTCTGTGATACAAACCTTTTCGTTACACAGTGTCACACATTGTTATTCACAGTGTAACACAGTGAAAATTAAAAAAAAAGTAAACCCCGTGAAACTCTGTGATACCTTTTTTGGTCAGTCGGGTAGGCCTCACATCCGCCTGAGGCGGAGAAACGATGATTCGGAGCTTAAATTTCTTTACCGCTAATTGCGCTAATTTACGCGAATTATTTTGAACAAATTCCTGCCCCGTGCGCCTGAGGCTGAATGACGAACAATCTTCAATTTCCGCCCAAAGCGGGCAGGCCTTCAAAACCTCAAAGCCCTTTTAGTTGCACAGTGTCACACAGTGTTATTCACAGTGTTGCACAGTGAAAATTAAAAAAAAGAAAACTCCGTGAAACTCTGTGCAAAACTCCGTGAAACTCTGTGATACCGTTTTTAGTCAGTCGGGTAGGCTCAAATCATCAAATCTTCAACTCATTTTACCCCCAAAATGCTTACTTTTGCACCCTCTAAGATTGCCCCTGGTCGGTTTGCATTATGTGACTGACGGGGCGGAGCTGTGGAAGGACGGGAAAAACCATTTGACAATTTTTAATTTGATAATTTGAAAATTCGTCCTCAATTACCGCCCTGCCAAAGGCGGACTGGCAGGCTTAAATCTTCAAGTTCTGGAATCTTCACACATTCTATTTTTTTTTAATAAATGAACCTGATTTCAGGCCTATTTGTTAAAATAGTTTAATTAATGTTTAAAGTATTGGTTAAGAGCTAAAAATCATTTAATTTTGGGACAGTCAATATTAAAAAAATGAGCAAGTTACCCAAAGCACCTCTTGTTGAGGTGGTTTTTGAATTAAGATGGAACTTAACCGGCAATGACGAACTTGCCAGGGTTCAATATCTTTACGGCGATATTTATAACGAGTTGAAAAGCAAATATCCTTATCGCGAAAGTATTTTACCCGTTGATTTCCCTATCGAAATCACAATTAACCAACCGGCACACCGCTTCCGGGCAGAGCAAAACGGATATCCGCTTATACAGCTTGGTCCAGGAATTGTCACGCACAATACCATTGATTCACTTTACGAATGGCAAGACTTTTTCAATAATACCAGTGAATTAATTTCAACTTTTTTGAAGATATATCCCTTCGAGAAAAACAAGACTCTATCTCCAGGCATTTTATATCTCGATTTTTTTCCTTTTGATTTCGATAAACAGGATGTCCACGCATTTGTCAACGAAAACTTCAATGTGAACTTTGACCAATCTTTTTATAAAAATGAAAAATTTCCTATTGATTTTAATATGGGTTATGCTTTTTCAGTTGATCTGGGCGAATTACGTATCAACTTTTTAAAAGGAAGAAAAAACAGCAGGGAAGGGATACTTTTACAGTCACGGATAAATGGAAATCCATTGAATGCCGAACACGAAAATCTAAGCCATTGGCTGCAGGAAGCCCATACCCTCTGCAGCGATTTGTTCAAACAGCTTACCAGAGACAAACTCTACGAATCTTTTAAGTAAGCACACTATGGAAGCACTATTAATTGAAGAAAAAAATACAACCAGTCTGCTACAGCCTGTTAAGGCTGATGATGGATTTCAGGTTTCCTCCATTTTCCATAAATCTTCTTTAGTCCATTTTCCAGGGGAATATGAACAAAAAAAAGGTTCTCCTTTCATGAATAATGAAATGATAGGCACGACCGTTTCAATTCTCAGTCAGGAAACAAAGATAAAAACAGAAGAAGATGATTATGAAATTGGTTATTTTAACGACGATTACGATATTGTTGCTAAAGTGCCATTTAAAGAATCTTTTAAAATAAAAGTAAAAATCAGAAGTATTTCCAGGCTTCAACCGAAAGTGTTTATCGATTTTGACGAATTGGATCAAGTGTTTTAACATGGAATATCCCTGGTATCAAAGTTTAACAGCGCATCCTGATTTGCAGCAAGGTGATTTTATAATCAATTGTCCGGTCATCATCCCTCCCGAAACCATTGATTTAGAAATTATACCTGAGGTAGTTGTGAATAAAATGGATGCAATCATTTTAACCCAGTCGTGTGATTTGGTGAATAAAAATATCGACAATATATTGGTTTGTCGCTATTTTAGCTTATCTGAATTTTTTAACGAAATACAGACAGAACAAAGCCTGAATGCAAAAAGAAAAAAAAGTGTGCTTGATAATTTAAGAAAAGGACATTTGGTTTCTTATCACCTACTAAACAAACAAGAAGGAATATTCGATGATTACCTGGTGGTTGATTTTAAAAATGTTTATGGTATACATCGGTCAACTCTATCTAAAATCATAAAAAATTCAGGAACGAGAGTGCGCTTGTTGCCGCCCTATCGCGAACACCTTTCACAGGCTTTCGCCAGGTACTTTATGTGCGTTGGGCTCCCACAAGATATTGCCATCGAAGGTTATTGATTATCACTTGTTGCAATGTATTTCGTCTGAGGAATTTTCTTTAGTCGCACAGTGTAACACAGTGAAAATTAGAAAAAAGAAAACTCTGTGATACTCTGTGCTAAATCCGTGAAACTCTGTGATACTTTTTTTGGTTAGTCGGGTAGGCCTCACATCCACCTTAGGCGGAGAAACGATGATTCGGAGCTTAAATTTCTTTACCGCTAATTTCGCTAATTTACGCGAATTATTTTTTGAACAATTCCTGCCCCGTGCGCCTGAGGCTGAGGGACGAACAATCTTCAATTTCCGCCCAAAGCGGGCAGGCTTTTAAATCCTCAGCGTTATTTAGTGAATATAGATTATATTAGTTGGAATTAGTTAAATTTGCGGTTAAAAACTACAAATCATGGAGTTTACAACAGCGATCCAGGACATTGAACGAAAAATAAGTCCAATTCTTAAAAAATATGGCATATCATCCGCCTCGTTGGTAGGGTCAGTTGCCAGAGGGCAAGAGATCGAAAGCAGTGATATTGACCTGGTTATTGAGTTGAATACACCGGTTGGATTGCTCACATTTGCCCGGATAAAACGTGAACTTGAGGGTGTACTCGGAAAACCAGTTGACCTCTTGGAAAGATCAGCCTTGAAATCCCGGATAAAACAATATCTTCTTAAAGATGAAATCCCACTCAGCTTATGAAGTATAAGCGGGATTTGATGGTTTACCTCGAAGATATACTTGAGTTGGCAGATTTGATAGAGAATTATCTTGCAGGCCTTTCGGAAGGAAGTTTTTATAATTCGGCTGAAAAACAGGATGCTGTATTGAGACGTATTCAAATCATAGGGGAAGCAGCAAAACATATCCCGGAGGAATATCGTAAAAAATGGAACGAGGTCCCCTGGAAAGACATAGCCGGCATGCGCGACATCATAGTGCATGAATATTTTGGAATTACATTGGGCATGATATGGAAAACTGCAATCGAAGACATCCCCGGGCTTGGATATCAGGTTCGTCAAATCATACAACAATATTCTGGTGATTCCATTGAAAACGCCTAATTTGAAAATTCGTCATCAAATCGTCAAATCTTCTCCCGAGAGGAGAAACGACGATTCGGGATCAACTCATTCAAATCGTCAAATCGTCAAATCCCTTTTAGTTGCACAGTGTCACACAGTGAAAATTAGAAAAGAGAAAATTCTGTGATACCCCGTGCTAAACTCTGTGAAACTCTGTGATACCTTTTTCGGTCAGTCGGGTAGGCCTCACATCCCGATAAGGAGAACGACGATTCGGGAAAGTCCCGAGAGGAGGAACGACGATTCGGGATCAAATCCTTACATTTTATTTGCTTATTTTTGTAAAAAAAACAAATCATGGAAATTATTCAGGTTGAGATAAGAAATAAAAACGCACTGGCCATTCTCAAGAGTATGGAAAAGGCATTGATGATCAGACTGATCAAACAAAAAAAGGGTCCCGGCAAGGATCTTAGTCAGCTTAAGGGCGTTTTTTCACCAGAAAAAGCAAAAGAATTAGCTGGACTTGTTGACAAATCCCGGGACGAATGGAACCAAAGAACTATTTGATCGACACCAATATAGCAATCTATTATTTTGGATCGCTTCTTTCAGGGATTCAGCCTCTTTCGTGGAATCATTGTATAGAAGCAACTATTATATCTCAGTTATTAATCGGATTGAACTCCTCAGTTTTGACAAAATCAGTGCTGAACAACACAAAGCACTGGAAGCATTTGTTAATAATGCCTCGGTATTAGAACTCGATGAGAATGTCGTTGTTGAAACAATCAAGATCAGACAGATCCACAATACAAAACTTCCTGACGCGATTATTGCCGCCTCCTGCATTGTGAATAATTGCTGCCTTATTACCAATAACTATAAAGACTTTGCAAAAATTAAAGAGCTCTCAATTAAATCTTTGACAACTCTTTTATAAGATTTCTAAATTGACCCTTTTTATTTCTTCAAATCCAAAACAATTCAATTCTGTCCCTTACTTGCGTGATGCGGGATGAAAATTGCCTCAATTCCGGGAGGAGGTGCGACAATTCGGGATCAAATTTTACCCTGAGGCATGGTTGGTGAGCTTTTGTCGAACCAGTCGAACCACCCGAAGGGCCTCAAATCTTCAAAACCTCAAAGCACTTTTAGTTGCACAGTGTCACACAGTGTTATTCACAGTGTCACACAGTGTAAATTAGAAAAAAAGAAAACTCTGTGATACTCTGTGTAAACTGTGAAACTCTGTGATACCGTTTTTAGTCAGTCGGGTAGGCTCAAATCATCAAATCATCAAATCTTCAAATCATTTTACCCCCAAAATGCTTACTTTTGCACCCTCTAAGAATACCCCTGGTCGGTTTACATTATGTGACTGACGGGGCGGAGCTGTGGAAGGACGGGAAAATTCATTTGAAAATTCTTTAGTTGCACAGTGTCACACAGTGTCACACAGTGTTATTCACAGTGTTGCACAGTGTAAATTAAAAAAAAAGAAAACTCCGTGAAACTTTGTGCAAAACTCCGTGAAACTCTGTGATATCTTTTTAGCTCAGTCGGTAGTCCTCAAATCCTTTTCATGGAAAAAGCTGAAATTGTAATTTATAAGGAATCTGATAGTCCTGATTTTCAGATTGAAGTAAGGGTGGAAGATGAAACAGTATGGCTTAACAGGCAACAGTTGGCAGTTCTTTTCAATAGAGATGTTAAAACTATTGGTAAACACATCCTAAATGCACTTAAAGAAGAGTTGCGTTCTATTTCAGTTGTCGCAAAATTTGCGACAACTGCAGCCGATGGGAAAATATACCAGGTGGAGTATTATAATTTAGAGATGATTATTTCAATTGGGTATCGTGTTAAATCAGATAGAGGAATTCAATTCAGGATATGGGCAAATAAAATAATAAAGGAGTATCTTTTAAGGGGTTACGCAGTGAATCAACGTTTTGAGAGAATTGAAAGTAATCTCTTTAATCTGAACAAAAAGGTGGATGAATTCGATTTTTATGTCAACACGAACCTGCCGCCCAAACAAGGTATCTTCTATGACGGGCAGGTTTTTGATGCCTGGAAATTTGTTTCTCAATTAATCAAACAAGCCAGCCATAGTATATTGTTGATTGATAATTATTTGGATGAAACTGTTCTGGCACTTCTTGACAAAAGAAAAGATGGTGTTTCTGCCACTATCTATACAAGCAAAATAAGTAAGCAATTTGAAGCTGACTTGCAAAAACATAACTTACAGTATGAATCAATAATAGTAAAAGCTTTCTCCAAATCTCACGACCGCTTTCTGATTATCGATGAAAAAACCGTATATCATATTGGTGCCTCTTTAAAAGATTTAGGAAAAAAATGGTTTGCATTCTCGAAAATTAACCTTGATCCAAAAGACCTGCCTGGACGATTAGAAGAATAAGACAAATTTAAAACCATTTGAAAATTTCTAATGAGAAAATTCTTTAGTTACACAGTGTCGCACAGTGTTATTCACAGTGTTGCACAGTGAAAATTAGTAAAAAAGAAAACTCCGTGATTCTCTGTGCCAAACTCTGCGAAACTCTGTGATACATACCTTTTAGTTGCACAGTGTCGCACAGTGTTATTCACAGTGTTGCACAGTGAAAATTAAAGAAAAAAGAAAACTCCTTGAACTCAGTGCAAAACTCCGTGATACTCTGTGATATCTTTTTAGCTCAGTCGGTAGTCCTCAAATCCTTTTCATGGAAAAAGCTGAAATTGTAATATATAAGGAAATTGATAATGCCGATTTCCAGATTGAAGTAAGGGTTGAGGATGATACTATCTGGCTTACTCAAACTCAGATTGTCAGTCTATTTGATTCAAGCAAGGCAAATGTGAGCGAACACATTAAACATATCTTTCTTTCAAAAGAACTTGAACCGGATGCAACTGTTCGGAAATTCCGAACAGTTCAACTTGAAGGCAACAGAAAAGTCCAAAGAAACATTGATCACTATAATCTTGATATGATAATTTCTATAGGTTACAGGGTTAATTCAATTAGAGGTACACAGTTCCGGATATGGGCAAACAAAGTATTGAAGGAGTATCTTCTGAAAGGTCATGCAATCAACCATCGTTTAGAAAAAGTTGAAGATGAAGTGTTTCATATTAAAGAGAAAGTAAACAGTATTGAGTTCCAAATAAATGCCAACTTGCCACCGAATGAAGGTGTTTTCTTCAACGGACAGGTTTTCGATGCATGGCAATTTGTGTCGAAACTGATTAAAGCTGCTCACAAAAACATTATCTTAATTGACAACTATATTGATGAAAGTGTGTTGATGCTGCTGTCAAAAAGAAATCCTGGTGTAAAAGCAATCATATATACTAGTAAAATTACCAAACAACTTGAAGCAGATATGGTGAAGCATAATTTGCAGTACCCAGCCATTAAAGTGGCGACCTTCACCCATTCGCATGACCGCTTTCTGATTATCGATGAAAAAACCGTATATCATATTGGTGCCTCTTTAAAAGATTTAGGTAAAAAATGGTTTGCATTCTCGAAAATTAACCTTGATCCAAAAGATTTGCTTAGGCGATTAGAAGAATAAGACAAATTTAAAACCATTTGAAAATTTCTAATTTGATCCCGAGAGGAGGAACGACGATTCGGGACTCAAATCTAAAATCCACCTGAGGCGGAGCAACGATGATTCGGAGCTTAAATTTCTTTACCGCTAATTTCGCTAATTTACGCGAATTATTTTTTGAACAATTCCTGCCCCGTGCGCATGAGGCTGAATGACGAATAATCTTCAAATTCCGCCCAAAGCGGGCAGGCCTTCAAATCCTCAAATCCCATGTAGTTGCACAGTGTCACACAGTGTTATTCACAGTGTTGCATAGTGAAAATTAGTAAAAAAGAAAACTCTGTGAAACTCTGTGCTAAACTCTGCGAAACTCTGTGATACCGTTTTTAGTCAGTCGGGTAGGCCTCAAATCATCAAATCATCAACTCATTTTACCCCCAAAATGCTTACTTTTGCACCCTCTAAGAATACCCCTGCTCGGTTTACATTATGTGACTGACGGGGCGGAGCTGTGGAAGGACGCGAAAATTCATTTGAAAATTCTTTAGTGGCACAGTGTCGCACAGTGTTATTCACAGTGTAATACAGTAAAAATTAGAAAAAAAAGAAAACTCCGTGAAACTCTGTGCTAAACTCTGTGAAACTCTGTGATACCGTTTTTAGTCAGTCGGGTAGGCCTCACATCCCGAATGGAGAAACGACGATTCGGGACTCAAATCCCGCCCGGGGCGGACAGGCTTCAAATCCATAAATAACCTTTTGTTGGATCGTGGTGCACAATGCAAATAGGTACAGTCGGGCAGAACTTGAATTAAATGCACGAAGATCAAAACATAGAGTTTAAGCAAGTTTGGCGTGATGAGTTCCTGAAATGGATTTCAGGTTTTGCCAATGCATCTGGTGGTAAAATATACCTTGGCATTGACGATAAAGGAGATGTTACAGGATTGGAGGATGCTCCAAAAATGATGGAAGACATTCCTAATAAGATTGTTAATTATCTGGGGATTGTTGCCGAAGTAAACTTATTAGATAAAAACGGCAAAAACTATATCGAGATTATTGTAACACCTTCAAGTGTGCCTATCTCATACAAAGGTACTTATCACTTTCGGTCAGGAAGTACCAAACAAGAATTGAAGGGAACGGCCTTACATCAATTCCTTTTGAAAAGATTAGGACGCACATGGGATGATTTGCCGTGTGAGCATGCAACTTTAAATGATATTGACCCCAAAGCAATAGACTACTTCTTTACAAAAGCTGCTACAAGTAAACGTATTTCTACTAACGCAGCAAATGATTATTTGGAAGCTACCCTCGAAAATCTTGACTTACTTACGGATAATGGGAAATTAAAAAATGCCGCTTTGCTTTTATTTGGAAAACGCCCTTCCCGCTTTTTCCCTGCGGTATCGTTCAAAATTGGCCGCTTCATTGATGGGGATGACGATCTGCGTTTTCAAGATGTAATAGAAGGCAATATTCTTCAAATGGCCGATAAAGTTATGGATGTGCTAAAATCCAAATATCTTATATCGCCCATCCATTATGAAGGATTGCAACGAATAGAAAAATTAGAAGTACCGGAGGAAGCATTGCGGGAGGCGCTTTTTAACGCAATTATCCACAAGGACTATACGGGCGCGCCAATCCAATTAAGTGTTTACAACGACAAATTAATCCTTTGGAACGAAGGCCGCCTCCCCGAAGGGTTTACCATCAAAACATTGCTTGGGAAACATCCATCAAGGCCATTTAACAAAAACGTGGCTGATATATTCTTTAAAGCAGGCTTTATTGAGGCCTGGGGCAGGGGTATTGCAAAAATCACTGATGGCTTTATTAATGCAGGTCTCACCGCTCCGGTGTTTGAAACCACCATGGGAGGGGTAATGCTGACCATTGAAAGAGGTACTACCGAGTTAAAAAAATCAAGTAACAAATTAAATGTTACAGAAAATGTCACTGATAAGGTCACCGATAAGGTCACCGATAAGGTCACCGATAAGGTCACCGATAACCAAAGCTTAATACTGCAATACATTTTCGAGCAGCAAAAAATCACAACCAGAGAACTTGCTGAAAAAGTTGGAATATCCCAAAGAAAAATCAAAGAGAACATTGCTAAGTTGAAAACGACTGGACTAATCAAACGCATCGGCCCCGCAAAAGGAGGGCACTGGGAAGTGTTAAATCCCTGAACCGATCCCGATCCCGATAGCTATCGGGACTATCGGGAGAGCTCAGCGAAGATAATTTTTGAATTTTTGAATCCTATACCCGCTTCAGCGGAATTGAATTTTTTGAATTTTTGAATCTTTGAATCCTTGAATAAAACCTTATGAAAGGCATCATCCTCGCCGGCGGCGCCGGAACACGGCTGCACCCGATTACCCGGGTGGTTTCTAAGCAACTGCTGCCCATCTACGATAAGCCGATGATCTATTATCCGCTTTCGGTGCTGATGCTGTCAGGTATACGCGAAATCCTGATTATCTCCACCCCCCACGACCTGCCGCAGTTTGAAAAGTTGTTTGGCGACGGCAGGCAGCTGGGTTTAACGTTCAGCTACAAGGTGCAGCCCTCGCCCGACGGACTGGCACAGGCGTTTATTCTCGGTGAAGAGTTTATCGGAAATGACGATGTGTGCCTGGTGCTGGGCGACAATATCTTTTACGGGGCCGGCTTGCAGAAGTTGCTGATGAACAGCGTGGAGACCGTAAAGAATGAGAACAAGGCCGTTGTCTTCGGATATTATGTGGATGACCCCGAGCGCTACGGCGTGGCCGAAATTGACCGGGAAGGCAATGTGCTGAGCATTGAGGAAAAACCCAGGCAGCCCAAAAGCAATTATGCCGTGGTGGGACTCTATTTCTACCCCAATGCTGTGGTGCAGATTGCCAAAAATGTAAAACCCTCGCACCGGGGTGAACTTGAGATTACCTCAGTAAATGAAACCTTTCTGCAGCAACAGCAACTGAAACTGCAGGTGCTCAGCCGCGGTTTTGCATGGCTGGATACCGGCACCCATGAAGCCCTGAGCGAAGCCACCGAATTTGTAAAGGCCGTGGAAAAACGCACCAGCCTGAAGATTGCCTGTATAGAAGAGATTGCGTTTAAAATGGGCTTTATTGATAAGGCCGGGTTACAGGAGAATATTGTGGCGCAGGGAAAAAGCTCCTATGCGGATTATCTGAAAAAGTTGTAATGTCTTCTCTTAAAAACAAAACCATTCATGGCGTTTTATGGAGCGCAGTAGAAAATATCTCTGCGAGAGGGATTGCTTTTGTAATCGGTATCATTCTTGCCAGGCTCTTGTCACCGAAAGAGTTTGGACTTATCGGGATGATTACTGTTTTTATTTCTGTTTCAGAATCTTTTATTAACAGTGGTTTTTCCCAGGCCTTAATCCGGAAAAAGAATTGTACGGAAACTGATTACTCCACGGTGTTTTATTTTAACCTGGTAACAGGTGCCCTGTTCTTTGTCGCTCTCTTTTTTAGTGCGCCCCTGATCAGCGATTTCTTCGATGAACCACAACTGACCGCGCTCATTAAAGTACTTGCTTTAATCCTGATCATTGACTCATTAACCATTATTCAGCGGACGATCCTCACAAGGAGAATTGATTTTAAACTACAAACCAAAATTTCTGTTATTTCAACCATAGCTTCAGGAATTGTTGGTATTGGACTGGCTTATTCAGGCTATGGTGTGTGGAGCCTGGTTTTTCAGACAATAACCAAACAAGGGTTCAATTCTTTTCTTTTGTGGATATGGAACCGTTGGAGACCCATGCTGGTTTTCAGCATTCAATCATTCAGGGAATTATTTACTTTTGGTTCCAGATTGCTTATCAGCGGGTTGATTGATACCCTATACAGAAATATTTATTACCTGGTGATCGGAAAATATTTCTCAGCACAGGAGTTGGGATATTATACCCGCGCGCAACAATTTAATGACTTGCCGTCTTCAAACCTGAATGGTATTATGTCAAGAGTGACCTTTCCAGTGTTGTCACAAATGCAGGACGATCCTGTGAAACTTAAATCAGGTTATAAAAAAATGATTCAAAGCATTATGCTGATCAGCATGCTGCTGATGGCCGGAATGGCGGCAGTGGCTGAACCCATGATTATTACCCTGATTGGTGAAAAATGGCGGCCTGCCATTATTTATCTTCAGTTGTTAACTTTTGTGGGGATGATGTATCCCCTGCATGCGTTAAATCTGAATATGCTTCAGGTGCAGGGCCGTTCTGATCTGTTTCTGAGACTGGAAATTATTAAAAAGCTGATTGCCATCCCCACAATCATCATTGGCATTTTTTTCGGTATCAAGATCATGATCCTGGGCATGTGGATGAATACACTGATTGCCTATTATCTGAATAGTTACTGGTCGGGTAGGATGATTAACTATCCCATGCGGGAACAGGTGAGTGATATCATGCCCGGTTTTGGGATTGCACTCGCCATGGGCGCCGTTGTTATGCTTGCAGGTTGGCTGCTTCCGGTTTCTTTTATGGTGAAACTGATTATACAACTGATACTTGGCGCTTTGCTCTCCCTGTTTTTATGTGAGTTCTTTAAACCGGAAGCATACCTTGAGTTGAGGCAAATTGTATTGAAAAATTTGTTGAAGAGATCAAATGGAAAAGCATAAACCCATTTATGTAACACAGCCTTCCCTGCCTGAACTGGAAGAGTTTATTCCTTACCTGCAGCAAATCTGGGGAAATAAAGTGTTGACCAACAACGGCCCTTTTCATCAGCAATTGGAGAAGGAGTTGGCTGATTTTCTGGAAGTTCCGTATATTTCACTTTTTGCCAATGGTACACTTGCTTTAGTAACGGCGCTGCAGGTATTGCGGATTACCGGCGAAGTGATTACAACGCCCTATAGTTTTGTTGCCACTACCCATAGCCTGTGGTGGAACAATATTAAACCGGTATTTGTCGATATTGATCCGGTATTTGGCAATCTGGACCCAACCAAAGTCGAGGCGGCAATCACCCCTAAAACAACGGCCATACTTCCGGTGCACGTGTATGGGAATCCTTGTAAAGTAAAGGAACTTCAGCATATCGCCGATACTTACGGTTTAAAACTGATTTACGATGCGGCCCACTGTTTTGGGGTGAAGCATCTGGGCACAGGAATTTGCAATTTTGGCGATCTTTCAATCCTCAGCTTTCATGCCACCAAAGTATTTAATACGATGGAAGGGGGCGCCATTGTATGCCACGACGAAGCCACCAAAAAGCGTATTGACTACCTGAAAAACTTTGGCTTTGCCGGCGAAACCACCATTGTGGCGCCCGGAATCAACTCAAAAATGAATGAAATGCAGGCGGCACTGGGATTGGTGCAATTAAAACATTACCACGCCAATATTCAGAAACGCCATGCCATTGCGGATGCTTACCGTGAAGGTTTAGAAAATATAAAGGGCATTTCTTTCTTGCCTGAACCTGAAAACACGGAGTCTAACTTTGCCTATTTTCCCATTCTGGTGGATGAAAAGGAATACGGCCTGAGCCGGGATCATTTATACGAAAAACTAAAGCAACACAACATATACGGCCGCCGTTATTTTTATCCTTTAATCAGTGAGTTTTCAATGTACAAAGGGCTCGATTCGGCCAGACCTGAGAATTTGCCGGTCGCTGAAAAAATGGCAAATCAGGTAATATGTCTACCAATTTATCCAATTTTGGATATTCACCAGGTAAAGAGTATTATAAAAATTATAACATCTGCGGTATGAAATCATTTTATTCTGAACAGGAATTGGCAGTAATAGGGTTAAAAAGCTATGGAAAAAATGTATTAATCAGTAAGTTCGCTCGCTTCTATTCACCTGAAAGAATCAATATTGGAGATAATGTAAGAATCGATGATTTCTGCATACTCTCAGGTAATATAATATTGGGTAATTACATACATATATCTGCATTTTGTGCATTATACGGAAAAAATGGAATCGAAATGGAAGATTATACTGGTCTTTCCCCTCGATGCACTATATTTAGTGCTTCTGATGATTTTACAGGTAATTATCTAATTGGTCCTATGGTTAAACCAGAGTATACTAATGTTACCGGTGGAAAAGTTTTAATAAAAAAGTATAGTCAACTCGGTAGCAATTGTGTAGTTCTCCCAAGCGTCGAAATTCAAGAAGGAGTCGCAGTAGGAGCGATGTCTCTTGTTCTAGAGAGCCTGGATGAGTGGAAAATATACAAAGGTATTCCGGCAGTTTATCATTCAGTTCGTAGTAAAAAATTATTAAAATATCTTTAATAAACACATCTATTGAAAATACATTTCTACTTAATAACATTCATTTTTATAATTTATCTATCAAGGAAGATAAGTAAGAATGACTTAAAATCAAATATTATTATTTGAAATTATTAGTATTTACAATTGTACTTTAGTATATTTCGATGCGTTTACCATAAAGAACTAGAATGAAACAGTTATGTCAAATTGTTATATTATTTCTTAATGAGGCTATTAGAGTATAAAACACACTTCTCACTATTGTTTTACCTGAGTTGAATCCATACTTATTTAATCCTTGATTTATTGGACTTGTATATTGTAAGTAATGGGTTGCATTAAAGATTTCGATATTGCTGTTGTGGAGTTTTAATTTGTTTAATTTTAAGGATAATAATCTTGAATCTTATAAATAAATTAAACGCAAAAAATTGAGTTTTATGGTTTATCATCTATATAATGCTAGTATGTCTCACTTAGCGCCTACAGTGTTAGGTGGTATATTGTTTAATGCTCAAATTACATTTCAAGATGGGATGGATGGTACTTTCATAATCATCTGGCTACCTGATAAATTACTATTTGGAACAAAAGAAACTGAAATTGAAAAGTATATTTCTTTGTTCAGGTTTTACAATTTTGTTAATTATGCTTTTGTTGAAGGTAATTTCGGATTGATAAAAGCTATTTATAAAATTAGAAATGAAGCTGATAAACTGGTTATACATTCTAATTTTAATTTATTTGGTCGTTATCCTATATTTCTGGCGATGTTGGGTTTGCGTGGTAAAAGCTTCTTAAGGCGTTGTATTAAAGTAGAATGGAGTGTTCAAAAAGAGTTAGCTGCGAAAGGCCTGGTAAAAATTCTTACAAGAACACTTCAGCGACGTATTTATGCTCAACTGGGTTGGATTATAGCCTTAACATCTGAAGATAAAATGTTATTGGAAAGTCGGTTTGTTAACAGTAATATTAGAAGGGCAAGTTACCTGGGTTCAATTGACAGCGCAATTAATAAACATCAATTGAAGATTAATCCGGGCGATAAATTAAAAATTTTGCTAAGCCATAGTGGCCACGTTCATAACAATCATATCAGGTCTTTGGATTTATTAAGCAAATTTAAAGCAAGTAATATAGAAATTACATGCCCATTATGCTACGGACCAGCTTCTCATATAGAAAAAGTAATTTCTTACGGGAAGAGTATATTTGGAGATAAATTTGGCTATTTTACTGAACTAAAACCGCTCGAGCAATATTTGACGTTAATTTCAAAACAGCACGTTTATATAACATCTGCTGAGATCCAGACAGGTTTGTTTGCTGCCACCACTGCTTTGGCAAATGGTTTAAAAGTTTACCTGGGAGATAATTTATTTAAATCCTTATTGAGCACTGGATACTTATATTTTAATGTTAATCAATTAGAGGATATAGATTTTCAAAGTTTGGCTCAACCTTTGTCAGAGGATGAATTTAGTATAAATCAGAAAATTTATAGAGAAAGGTTTATAAACGGATCTGTTGAAACCTGGAAAGAAATCTATAATGCGTAATTTCAATGGCATTATTATGAATAAAAAAATACGTTTTTTATTCATCGTTATTTTACTTACGCCGTTAATGGCGTTTGTTTATTCAGGTATATTTAAAATGCCAAAGTATTTCAGCTTTAGCTTTATTATCGCGGCATTTTTCATTGGCATTTACTTTATTGGCCGGTATTATAAAATACTCAAATGGCATCAATTTATTATTTTATCAATATTATTTGCCTTCTATTTTAATATCTGGCAACAAATACTTGATTATCAGGGTATAATAACCGAAAAACACAGATTGACTAAACTTTTTCACCAGACAAAATATTTTAGTTTTTCTTTTATTTTATTGATTATTTATAACACAAAATTTTCAAAATCTTTCATCGAAAATACTATTATGATAATGAAAGCAATAGTCATTATTACATCTATAGTTTCCGTTATTCAGGTATTTAATCCGACGTTTCTGGTATTAAATATAGAGGACTCAGATTCTTTTATTGCATACAAAAGTCTTTATACTGTTCGAAGAAGTTCAATTTTCGGTTTTGACACTCCAGCATCTTTAGGTTTATCTTTTGTACCATTGTTAGGAGTGCTTATTGGTTACATGATAGTTAATCGACAAAAGTACGCTTATCTGTTTTTAGCATTGGGAGGAATTTCTGCATTTTTGTCGAATACCCGATTTGTTATGATTGGATTTGTGGTTATTACATTTATTTTTATTTTTTCTAGGCATAATGCGCTTAAGGCTGGCTTCGCTTACCTGTTTTATATCTTGATAGGAATCGCATTCTTTTCTTTGTTTTTCGATAAAATCGGTTACAATGTAACGGACTGGTTTACTTACCGGCTTCTGAATGAAGGTGATATTCGCTATACCACGCGTTATCTAGCGATTTCCAACTTTATAAAGTTTTTCCCTGAGAGCCCTATATTCGGCACAGGTTTTTTAACAGATGATATAAAAACTGCTTCAAACCTTGTTGGCAGTTCACATATACATGTAGGATATTTATCGCATCTTGTTTATTACGGCTTGATTGGCTGCATCTTATTATTTGGTTCATGGTATCTTATGATAAGAAAACTATACAAAACCGCGAAAAGTACAAACTACTATGGTTCATTTATTGGCTTTTTGACATTCTTTACTGCATTTGCTACCATGAGCCAATCTGTGCTTTTTTACTCAGGCATTATTTTTTGTTTTGTTTTTGATAAGTATTATTTTGATAAGATCATTCTGAACTCGTCTACTGGTGAATAAACAATCAAATATTTACAAAACTTCGGATATCAGAATATTCTTCCTCAAAAGCGGCCAGGGTCATCGCAAGACCGCATCCTGCAACCGTTACCTAATGCTAAAGAAAATGTGTGCAAAGCATTTTGAAACAAGGGTGGTAGGATTTCAGACCATTGAAAACAGGATAACCAGCAAATACAAGTTATTAAATGCTGTTTCTTATCGTTTGAATATTCTGAGAGGAGCCATAAGCGTTCCGGCTTCCGGTGCAAAACATAGGAATATTTTGTGGTTTTTGTTTTTTTAGCTTATGTATGGATGAATTTCACTTTAGTATTTTTGCATTATCTGGAGTGGGGGTTTCTAATTAGTATTTTATTCCTTAAGTTTCAGGAAGATGAAATGCACATGTACAAAACGAAAACTATGCAGTCTGCTACGAGCACACTATAATATATGCGATAGCAATTAAATTTATCATGAATAAAAAGTGAAAGATAACAATACTATTATTTATATTTTACGGGGAGGAAGGGGAAATTCAAACACTGCCTCTTACAACCATTTCCTGATGTTGAAACAAATGTGTGATGAGTATGGCAGTATATATATGCTGATGATTTTATATTGGAAAAGTTTAGAATAATATACAAAAGCTGGTTGAAAAAAGCGGTTGTTTAAAAAAAAGGAAAAACAAAATTTAATATGAATGACAGTTGATAGAAAAATAGAAATTGTTTTTGTTGGCAAAACTGCTTTTCCAGTAAGCTCAGCTTCTTCAAACCGAATATTATCGCTTGGAAAAGGATTAAAAAACTCAGGGGCTAATGTTTCAGTATATTGTTTTGGATTGCCAAAATTTGCAACAAAAAACAATTTAATTGTTAAGCAAGGCAAAATTGAGGGTATAAGGTACAAGTACACTGGTATTGGTGATTATTCCTCTTCATTAAAAATTTTACGTGGTTTAAATTTATTAATAGGTCAATTCGTTGGTTACTACTTGTTATTTATAAGATATAAGAAAAAGAAACCATTTTTTTTTACCAGTCAAACAGGCATTAGTTATATATTTCCTTTATGGCTATTGACAAAGCTGTTAAAAGGAAAACTCTTTTTTTTCAGAAGTGAATATCCTAAACCCGTTTTAAATAAAAGTATATTATTGTGGGTTTATGAGTATTTTATTTATCCGGTTTCTATTAAAATGTTTGATGGCATGTTTATAATGACCAGGAGTCTTGAAAAATACTTTAATAAGTGGAAAAACAAAAATGCTTTTACTGATATTACTCCTTTGACTATTGATATTAACTTGTTTAAGAAATCATACTCACCAATTATCAATTCCCCTTACATTGCCTATTCAGGTAGTTTATCTAATAAGAAAGACGGTGTGGATATATTAATAAGAGCTTTTGCAAAAATATCTTCAGATTATCCAGAATTAAAGCTAATAATTATTGGTGGCGGTTCTGGCTTGGAAAAGTTAAAAGAACTGGCAAACAGCCAAATTGAAAACAAGAATAAAATAACATTTACTGGATTAATAGATTACAAAAATATACCCGCATATATAAAAAATGCAAAAATTTTGGCCTTAGCCAGGCCGAATAGTGTACAGGCAGAAGGAGGATTTCCTTCTAAACTTGGAGAGTATCTGGCAACTGGAAATCCTGTTGTTGTTACAAATACCGGCGAGATTGGATATTATTTAAAAGATAAAATAAATGCAATAATTGCTGAACCAGGCAGTATTGATGATTTTGCAAACAAACTTAAATGGACTCTCGACAACCCTTCAGTAGCAAAGCAAATTGGTCAAAAAGGAGTAGAAGTAGTTGAAAAAAACTTTGATTCTACAATAATTGGTGAGAAAATACTAAAACGATTATACAATTAAAATTTTGAATAATTTTGAACTAAAAATATTAGTATCAACTCTTTTAAAAGTGATGCACATCGCTTCAAAACAATTGAAATACTTGGAAAAATAATAAAATAAAACTTTATGTGGTTACTTTCAAATATTAATGCTAAAAGCTCATCCACTGATTCCGGATATTCATTTGAGTTAAATGAAACTGAAAAGGGCGGTATTGAAAAAAACAGACAGTGGTTAATCATTGGTCATATTTTTTTAAGAAAAAGGCAACATTCTCAATACAATCAATTACAGGGTTTGAAACTGGTTGAAACCTTATTTAATGAATACGGTAATAATTTCATCCAGCACATAACGGGCCAGTTTATAATCATACATCTTGAACCAAACAAGTTTACAATTTATTCCGATCATTTTTCCATAAAGAAATTCTTCATCTGGCAAAATGGAAACAAGTTCATTATTTCTGATGATTTAAAAGCAATAGCCCAAGGTGTTCAATTAATGCCCTCTAATACAAGTATTGCTAATTATGCTATTGATTATCATTTTACAGGTGGAACAACTGCTTTTGAAAATGTAAGGCATAATGAACCCGGGCAAATCATTGAATTTAAAAATGGTAAGTTGAACTATAGTCACTTTTGGCAACCGGGAAACTTACTAAAACTAAAAAAAGAGAAAGTTTCAATTAGAAATATTTCAGAGGCGCTCTCTCAAGCAGTTGATAATGGTCTACACTTGTTAGACAAAAATAAAATAAGCCTATCATTAACCGGAGGTGCCGACACCCGCAATTTGCTCGCTATCTTTTTAAGCAAAGAAATTAGACCACACCTTTACACTTACGGCAATCCAAATTCAGATGACTGTATCAAAGCAAAAGCTATTGCAGATGGCTTAGGGCTGTCTCATAGCATCCACGATATTGAAATGACCGCTGATCTATTTGAAGAATATGCACGAAAAATAATCAGGCAAAGTGGCGGTATTGCTTCCATTCACAGGGCACACAGGATTATTGCTGTAGAATGGGAAAAACAATATGCCGACAATATGTTTCTTGGAACATTAGGTGGAGAATTTATTAAAGGAGTGAGTGAAGATGATTACATTGTTCCTGCAATAGTTTATGAAAACTGGCAAAACCAAAACTTTACAATAGATCAATTACGAGCCTACCTGCATAAAAAATTCATTAAACCCGAGGCTGTTAATGATGAGGAATTGCTGTCATTAGTACAATCTCAGCCATACATGACGGGCAGCATAACAGAAAGAAAGCATCATGCCTTAAGTTATATTACTGCCCATCTTCACGATGCACAAGATGTAAACCTTTTTAGCAGTGTAATGCAGGATGTGATTACACCATTTCTGGACATTGATTATCTTGAGCTCATCTTTTCCTCACAATTTACCTTTGAAAACAAAGAAAAGATAGAGAATAGGTACTTTAAACGAGTTAATAATCCGGTTTATGCTTCTAATTTCATCAAAGCAACCTATCCTCCTTTGTTAAATTATTTATATTCCGGCGACCATAAACCAGCGGATGTAATCTTTAATAAGTATTATGCTGCCCTAATGAAGATTTACAGGAAAAGAAAAACCAAAGGAAAGTACCAACCAAACTTCCCGCTGGGCTCATGGATGAAAGAGTTTGTTGAAAGAAACCTAATACTTTGTAATGATTATAAAGTGTTAAAAGAAACTTTCGATCTTGAAGGTTTGATAAAGGAATTTGAAAAAGGTAAGTACCAATCTAAAGAATCCTATTGGTTAAAGTTTACCAATCCAATAATGATGCGGTTTATTATTGAAGAATACTCCTAGCTATGAAAGTTACAATCCTGAAAAATGAAGATCCGGATTCTTCAAAGAAGTGGGAAATAAGCTGCAGGAAAGCAAATATTGATTTTGATGTTATTGATTTAACATCATGGAATTGGTATGAGCTGATAAAACATAGTAATTCTGATATTTTTCTGTTAAAACCCCCGGGAGAAACATACAAGTTTAAACAACTGTATGATGAAAGGCTATATGTAGTAAGTACGGTAATGCATAAGTTTGTATTTCCTTCATTCAAAGAGGTCTATATTTACGAAAACAAAAGGATGCTTTCTGCTTTTCTAAAAGGCGGAGACATTCCTATGCCAGAAACGCATGTTTTTTATAATAGGGATGAAGCATTAAACTTTGCAGATAGTGCTAAAATGCCTATAGTAGGGAAAACCGGCATTGGAGCTTCAGGTACAGGAGTCAGGATTATCAGATCAAAATCAGAATTAAAGGCATATATCGGGTCAGCTTTTGGCAAAGGGATTAAGAGAAGACTTGGACCCAATAGAAATACTGGTAACATAAAATCATGGTCAAAAAAAGCGTATGCTAGTCCAGAATTTTTTCTAAAGAAAATAAAGAAGTACCTGGAAATTTATAAGGATGCCCAAAAGGGATTTGTCATATTGCAGGAATATACACCCCATGAATTTGAATGGAGGATAGTGAAAATTGGGGATTCCTGGTTCGGGCACCAAAAAGTTAAGCGAGGTGATAAAGCCAGCGGTACAAAAGGCATTGATTATGTTGCTCCTCCCTTTGCTTTATTGGATTTTTGCAGGAAGATTTGTGAGGCCCATCAATTCTATACAATGGCCATTGATATTTTTGAGCATCCTGAGAAAGGTTATGTGGTAAATGAACTCCAAACAATTTTCGGTCACGTTCAGGATTACATCATGGAGGTTGAAGGAAAAATAGGTCGCTATATTTATAAAAATGACACATGGGTTTTTGAAGAAGGTGATTTCAATACAAATGAATCGTACGACCTTAGACTAGAAACAGCAATTAAGCTTTATAATGAAACAAATCCTGGTACTGGTACCTAAATTATCTGTAATTGGTGGCGTAGCAAATTATTACAGCGCAATTAAACCATTTTTGCCTGATACTTTTGTATACTTCATTCGTGGGGGGCGCGGTCAAAGCATTAAGAGTCAAAAGGCTTTATTGCATTTTTTTGATTATTTTCGGTTTGTATTTAAATTACTGTTAAATCCAAAAATAGAGGCAATTTTAATCAATACTTCAATTAGCAAGGCAAGTCTTTATCGCGATTCGCTATTTCTTATAATTGCAAAAAAAGTATTTAGAAAAAAAACAGTTGTTTTTTTTAGGGGTTGGGAAGATGAAATAATAGAATCACTGATTCTTAAAAGGCCATATTGGCTTTTAATATCTTTTTTAGAATCTGACAAGATTATTGTTTTAGCAAATCATTTTAAAGATCAAATACTATCAATGGGCTACAACAAGCCAATTATTGTAGAAACAACAACAGTCAATAAAGCGTATTTTAATAATATTATTCAACCAATACAGCCGGACAATGGATTCTATCATATCCTCTTTATGGCAAGGGTAGAGGAAAACAAGGGCGTCTTTGAGCTGCTTTATGCATTTGAAAAACTTAATAAACTATACAGTGATGTGGTTTTGGATATAGGGGGAAAAGGTGGGGCGCTCCAATCATTAAAGGATTATGTAAAGCTCAAAAGGATAAAGAATATAAACTTTCATGATTATGTCTCAGGAGAAATGAAAATCCGGCTTTATCAATTGGCTTCGGTGCTTGCTTTTCCCTCATATCATGGAGAAGGAATGCCAAACACAGTTTTAGAATCAATGGCTTTCGGGCTGCCAGTTATAACTACAAAAGTAGGTGGACTTGTCGATTTTTTCCAGAACGGGAAAATGGGCTATTGGGTTGAGCCGAAGAATAGTGAGCAACTTTTCGAGAAATTAAAATTTCTTTACCTCAATAAAGAGATAGGCAGGCAAATAGGAGAAACAAATAAAAAGTATGCAGAATCCCAATTTATATCAGATGTTGTTGCCACAAGGCTTATAAGCCATCTTAATTTTAGTGCTTAATGGCTATTAAATATGGATTACAAATCCCTTAATATTCTAGTTGAATTTGTTGAGAAACAGAATTTCAGAGGGTATGACCCTTATGATACCCTGAATTCACCATTTAATTTCAGGATTTTCGGGAAATGGGGTCCGGCATTGGCCATTCAGATTCAAAAGCGAAATCCGGTTAACATCCGACCACTGTTGGGCATTAAAAAGGGCTTTAATCCAAAAGGAATGGGCCTTTTTTTAAAAGCTTATAGTATCCTTTACCGGAAAACCGGCGAAAAAAAATATCTGGAAAAAGCGGATTGGCTGTTCGATTGGTTGAATACTAATTATTCTGAAGGATATTCCGGTAAATGCTGGGGATATAATTTTGACTGGGCCAGTCCGGGAAGCTACCTGCCCGCGTACACCCCATCAGTGGTGGTTACTTCTTTTGTGGTGGACGGGATTTTTGAATATTTCAAAGTTACTCAGAATGAACGTGCAAAGGAACTCATCAATGAAGCAGCAAGATATATTATATCAGATATTCCTGTGACCGAACTTCCCGAAGGGATCTCATATTCTTATACCCATCTTTCAAAAGGATGTTGTTATAATGCCAGTTTATTGGCCGCAGAAATACTTGCCAAATCTGATTTTGTAAATGGCCTGAATAATTACAGGGATCAGATAAAAAGGTCTGTGGATTTTGTGCTTTCGAAGCAAAAGCCAACAGGGGAATGGTGGTACAGCTATGATCCGGAAAACGGAACGGAAAGAAAACAGATAGATTTTCACCAGGGTTTTGTTCTTGTTTCACTTGCCAACCTGATGGAGCTAAGCATTGGACCGGATGCTCCACTGGAAAATGCAATCAGAAAAGGACTTGATTATTACAGGTCTGATCAGTTTTATAACAGTGGCAGGTCATTGTGGAGAATTCCAAAAAAGTGGCCGGTCGAAATACACAATCAGGCCCAGGGTATCATTACATTTTCGAGATTGAAAAGATTTGACAGTAGTTATGGTAGCTTTGCCGAAACCATAGCACAATGGACCATTGATAATATGCAATCACCCAAGGGTTATTTTTACTACAGGAGTACTCCTTTGTTTATGAATAAAATACCTTACATGCGCTGGTCGCAGGCCTGGATGTTTCTTGCTTTGGCTGAAATATTGAACAATGAATAGGAAAGCTACAGGAGCCATCATTATCGAAGGCCATGTGCAGGGTCTTTCCAATACCCGTTCACTTGGCGAAGCAGGTATTCCGGTATATGTAGTGGATAAAAACGCTTGCATAGCGGCTAAATCAAAATATTGTAAGAAATTCTTTATTTGTCCGGATTTTCAAACTGATGCTTTTGCTGATTTCCTCATTGAATTGGCGCAAAAAGAAGGAATAAACGGCTGGGTTTTAATCCCATCTAACGATCATGCTGTTTACACCATTTCAAGGAATAAAAGTAAATTGTCCAGGCATTACAAAGTAATTACTCCTGAATTAGCAATTGTTGAAAACATCTACGATAAAAGGAAGTTACTAGAAATTGCTGCCGCTTGTGGCACGCCTGTTCCTAACACCCAATACTTCAGTGTAATCGATGAAAACATAGATACCAATTTGTGTTTTCCTGTGTTGACAAAGGGCCGGAATGGTCTTTCTTTTTACAAAGCAACTGGTAAAAAAGCATTTTTAGCAGCAGACGAAGCTGAGTTAAGACTGCAACTGAGACAAATTAAAAAAGTCTATCCGATTGAAGGCACATTTACGCAAGAATTGATTCCTGGTGGATCAAAGAACAAAACCATATCTTTCACAGCTTTCTGTATAGATGGTGAAATTAAAAGCTATTGGATGGGTGCAAAATTACGTGAGCATCCCATTCAATTTGGTACAGCTACATTTGCAAAAAGTGTTTATGTTGAAGATTGTTTAAATCAATCGGTGCCATTGTTAAAATCATTAGATTATACCGGTGTTTGTGAGGTGGAATATTTAATGGATTCGCGTGACGGTAAATATAAGCTGATTGAAATAAATGCACGAACCTGGCTGTGGGTGGGCTTGGCAAAAGCATGCGGGATAAACTATGCACTTTACATGTATAATTATGTAAACAGCATAGAAACGGATTACCCCTTATCTTATGAATTAAATATTAAATGGAGGAACCCGTATTCAGATTTCATTTTTAGTGGTTTAGCAATAATTAAGGGAAGAATGCGCCTTTTTGATTATTTTAATCAAAACAAAGGAAAAATAGTTAGTTCCTTATGGGTAAATAATGATAAAAAACCATTTTTTTATTATGGTTTTATGGTATTCAATTTTTTAAAAAACCGATAATGATTCCCTATTATTCACCAAATTTTGGTTTTCTCACTTTAATAAGAGCTATATTTACTTTTAAGCCTCATGATAAAATTATAAAATATTTTCAGGAACACACAACAAAAAAGTATATTCTAATTACTGGTTCCTGTCGGGCAGCTTTATACTTAGCGCATTCTGTTATGAATCACAATGGCAAGGTGTTAACCTCTCCATTAACTTGTAAAACAGCAATTGATCCAATCGTTTCAGCTGGTAATATTCCCATATACTCTGATATAAATATTGAAAGTTTAACGATTGACCCTTTAATGGCAGAGAAACACTTTACATCAAATATCGTATCCTTCCAGCTTATTCATTTCGGAGGTGTTCCTGCAAACCCACAACAATTTAGAGAACTTTGCGATATCAATGGCATACCTATGATTGAGGACTGTGCGCAAGGATTTTTCGCCCGGGAAAATGGTGTCCTATGTGGCAGCTTTGGAGATATTAGTTGTTTTTCTTTGATAAAAAACGCTTATGGTATTGGAGGTGGAATTTTTGCTACAAATAACATAGAATATTATAAAAAAGCTAAATTATTGCAAAAATCTTATAGCAAACTTTCTAATGTACATTTGCTATTTAGGATTCTGAGAAATTTGATTGAAAGTTATAGAAATTATTCTATCGGAAATTTCATTTACTTGAAATTTATTTCATTGCGCAATAAATCAATTAAAAAAGTAAATATTAAACATGAAAATTTTCTAAATCATCTAACGATTCCTTCTAATATTGAATTGAAAATTGGACTAATTCAGCTTAAAAGAGCAGAAAAGTTAAATCTTATTCGAAAGAGAAAAGCTTTTGTATTTTTAGACTTGCTTAATAAAGAGAATTTATATGAAAATTCTACTTTTAAGCAGCATATAGACCCAGCCTACACAAAGCTGTATTTATATCATTCAAAATTTAATAGTTTGAAAGATATTCCAAGACTAAATTCAAAGGGTATTGAAGCAAAACATCTAGAGCAGAAAATAGGAGTTTATTATCAAAGTCCATTAGTTAATACAAAACAAACGAAGGATTTTTTACCTGTATATTCAAAAGTTCATGATAGTCTTATAAGTATTCCTTTGACAGAAAATATGTCAGTCGCTGATATGAATAAGACCATTAGAGTATTAAAAAAAATCATCAATGAATAAAACAATTTGGTGGGATTTAACCAATGTCCCTCATGTCAACTTTTTACTTCCTTTTATTCATCAATTTAGTGAAAGGTTTAACCATCAGTTTAGTATTAGGGATTTTGCAGAAACCAAATCTCTTTTTGAAAAAAGGATCGGTGAGGAGTATTTGTTAGTTGGTAAGCACAAAGGCGAGCATAAGGTTAAAAAAGTAATTGGCGTTTTTGAACGAGCAGTTGGACTACATAGAAAACTTTCTCAATTCGATATTAAAATATCTGTTGGAGGCGATGCCTCTGGGATGGTAGCAAAATGGCGTGGCAAGAAGTCTATTACTTTTGACGATAACGAAAAAGCTCCAAATTGGCGCTACAGCAGGTTTACTGATTTTGCTTTTTGGCCAAAAGCGATAGCAACGGAAGTGATTTTGAGACAAGGATTTAAAACCAACAAGTTATATCAATATAATGGGTTTAAAGAAGATGTCTATTTGGCAGATTATAAGCCTGATGAGTCTTTTTTATCGTTGCTCCCATTTAGTGACTATGTCGTTGTTCGTCCTGAAAATATTCAGGCTAATTATGTGAAAGGCAATAATTTATCGATTGTCCCCAAATTATTAGAACAGTTGGATAACAAGGGTGTAAATGTTCTGTTCTTGCCAAGGTATGAACAAGATAAAATATATGCAAAAGGCAAGCGTAACATATTTATACCAGATACAGCCATAAACGGAATGGATGCTTGTTATTATTCAAACGCGGTACTCACAGGAGCTGGCACAATGGCAAGGGAAGCTGCATGCTTGGGAGTTCCTGCGTTTTCGTTTTATGCTGGTAAAAAGTTGTTGACTGTTGATCAAAAAATGATTAGTGATGGCTGGATGTTTTTTTCTCGTGATCCCTCAGTATTAATTGAACGGTTTTTAAAAAGTTCAAAAAAGGAACCTGATTTAGCTAGATGTATGTTGGTTCAACAAGAAGTGAAAAGTAAATTGGAAGAAGTAGTCTCAAAGTTTACAGCGCAATAATAAGAACCAATGAAAATAATCTCAGTAGTAGGTGCACGCCCCAATTTCATGAAAATTGCCCCATTTATCCGGGCAATTTCTGATTCTACTAAAACAGCATCTGAATTTCAGCGAGTTGAGCATTTATTGGTGCATACAGGTCAGCACTATGATGATCGCATGTCCAAAACTTTTTTTGAAGAACTTAACATTCCGGATGCAGACATAAATCTTGGAATTGGCTCTGGCTCGCATGCTGAGCAGGTTGGGCATACCATGATAGCGTTTGAAAAAGTACTAAAGCGTGAAAAACCCGATTGGGTTGTAGTGGTTGGAGATGTAAATGCCACACTGGCTTGTTCGGTTACGGCCAAGAAAGAATGGGTAAAAGTTTGCCACATTGAAGCAGGCTTGCGTTCTGGTGATATAAAAATGCCGGAGGAAGTAAACCGATTGGTCACAGATCGTTTGTCCGACCTCTTGCTCACTCCGGATGCTTTGTCTTCAGAAAATTTAATAAATGAAGGCACACCTGAAAATCGGATTGTGTTGGTTGGAAATATTATGATTGATACGCTTGAAGCCAACCGTTTAAGGGCACAGGGGATTTCTGTTAGTGATGTAATAAAAACCAATTTGTTGAATGGTTTTACTTTAGAATCTGAGATACCTGCAGATGATGCATATGCTCTTATGACCTTGCATCGGCCATCTAATGTGGATACTAGTGATGTGCTTACCCCAATTATCCGCTTTATTTTGGATGAGGTTACCCGGGATTTGACCTTGGTTTGGCCTGTTCACCCCCGCACAAAAAAGCAACTTCATGCATTTGGTCTTTATGATGAGATCGCCAACCACCCTAAAATAATTTTATTAGAACCATTGGGTTACATTGATATGTTGCGCCTTAACATGGGGGCGAACCTAATGTTGACAGATAGTGGTGGATTGCAGGAAGAATGTACAATATTGGGTACGCCCTGCCTTACCTTGCGGTGGAATACTGAACGACCCATAACACTTAAAGAGTTTGGGGGTGCCAGCGTACTCGTTGGCAACAATATTAACCGTATTCGTGAAGAATATACCATAGCGCTCAACAAAGGCCGTTTCCCGGTTCGGCCACCTTTATGGGATGGTAAAACAGCAAAAAGATGTCTGGAAGCAATTCTCAAATACCAGGGTTAGGGGATATAGTTTATTTTGCTGATTTCTAATGAATCTTGTTTTTGAAATAAACCATCCTGCACAAGCACATTTATTCAAGAACCTCATTGTGCAATTGCAAGACAGGCAGCACAAAGTGAGTGTTTTAATAAAGCAGCATCCAATTGTCGAGTCAATCTTTCAGGATTCCGACATTCCATATACTATCCTTGGAAGGAAAAGGAAAGGGCTGATTTTAAAAGGATTATTTCAGATAGGATTTATCCTGAAAATATTAAAACTCTATCAGAAGCATAAATTCCAAATAGGAATTGGTGTTTCTGTTTCGCTGGCATTTCTTAGTAGATTTACCCGGTTAAAAGCAATTATCCTTGATGACGACGATAAAAAAGCAACACCGCTTTTTGCTGCGCTTACCCACAAAAGGGCCTCAGTATTGTTTCGTCCAATGGCGCTAACCTCGGAAGAGCAATTCCCCAATACGATCTACTACAATGCATATCACGAAATAGCTTATCTGCATCCAAAATATTTTAAGCCCGATCCGGAAATACTCAAAGTACAAAACCTGAAGTCGGATGAACCCTTTTTTATCATCAGGCTTGTTTCGCTTAAAGCACATCATGACAAGGGAATCAGAGGGCTGAATAACAATCATCTTAAAACAATTATTGAATTACTTCAACCTTTCGGAAAGGTATTGATTACGAATGAATCCACTGCTGATTTCTTACCTGGCGCGGAAAAGATAAAGATTGAACCGGCAAATATCCATCATTTGATGGCATTTGCCAGATTGGTTATTAGTGATGGGCAGACTATGTGTTCGGAAGCCGCATGCTTAGGGGTGCCTTCAGTGAGAATCAATGATTTTGCAGGACGGATTAGTTATCTTGAGGAGCAGGAAAAAAAGTGGAAGCTAACCTTTGGATATAGTCCAGACCAATTCAGTGCTGCGTTAAATAAAATAGAAGAACTCCTGCATGAACCCATGTCAACTTTTCAACAGCACCGGGACCTAATGTTAAACGAGGTAATTGACTTTACCGCATTTCTGGTGTGGTTTGTCGAAAACTATCCTGAAAGCAAACGCATAATGAAAGAAACCCCGGATTATCAGTATAACTTTAGATGATTGATCTTACTACAAAAAGTTTTCGCAGTCAAACGGAGACCTGATTTCAATGGCATTTAAACGGTATTTAATCATAACAAAAATGGACTTTACCCTTCACACCTATCAAAAGCTGCTCACTGCCCTGCAAACGCAGGGTTTTTTATTTCAAACCTTCGCTGCATACAGTCAGGCCAATATGCGCGATGCGCCAATGGCTGAAAGGACACCCAAACAAAAGCTAATCGTTCTTCGTCACGATGTGGATGCCCGCCCGCAAAACTCACTGCGGTTTGCACGGATACAGGCAGCGCTGGGTATTGCCGGTACCTACTATTTCCGCATGGTCCCCCAAAGCTGGGATGAAGCCATCATCAAAGAAATGGTAGAATTAGGCCATGAAGTCGGCTATCACTACGAAACCATGGATACCTGCAAAGGCAATGTGGACAAAGCCTACGATGAGTTCTGCCGCAACCTGGAGAAATTCCGAAAACTTACGCCGGTAAAAACCATCAGTATGCATGGCAGCCCCTTATCCAAATTCGATAACCGTGACATCTGGCAAAAATATGACTACAAAAAGTTGGGTATCATTGCAGAGCCCTATTTTGATATTAATTTCAACGACCTCTACTACCTCACCGACACCGGCCGCCGCTGGGATGGCCACCTCTACAATGTACGCGACAAAGCCACAAAGGAGAACCCGGTCACCAATCCCGCTTTCCTCGGGCTGCGTTTCCACAGCACCCGCGACATCATCTATGCCATCAACGGAGGCAGCTTCCCGGAGCAGGCCATGCTTAACTTCCACCCCCAGCGCTGGAACGATGGTTTGTTTCCCTGGCTAAAGGAGTTGGTTTGGCAGAATGTGAAGAATCAGGGGAAGAGAGTTTTAGTTAATTTTAGAAGGTGAGTTGTGAAAGGGAGAGTGGGAGAAGGGGTGAGTGGGAGAAGGGG
>ENA-UOOH01000836-UOOH01000836.1-fermentation-metagenome-genome-assembly--contig:-NODE-836-length-32749-cov-5.837830_pt1 | contig 32749 bp, 27 predicted proteins | sample MGYA00245778_ERZ724025 | MGnify/ENA primary metagenome ERZ724025 (study PRJEB28704, sample SAMN03018313) | fermentation metagenome | biome: anthropogenic terrestrial biome; feature: soil; material...
TCTTCTCGTTGAACGCCCCCACCCAACAGGCGCCGTAGCCGACGCTGGAAAGGTACAACAGGATGTTCTCCACCGCGGCGGCCACATCCTGGAGGCAGTACAGCTCCCTCCCCCGGGGGCCGTAGCTTGCGATCCTGTCCAAATTGGCGCAGCACGCCAGGATGACGGGCGCATCGGCCACGAACATCTGCGAGTGGGCAGCATCGGCGAGCTGCCGCTTCCTCTCGATGCCCCTGACTACCACGAAGTCCCTGGCCTGCAGATTTCCCGCCGATGGCGCAAGGTTGCCGGCCTCGAGCGCCTCTGCGATCACCTGGTCTGGCACGCCCTCATCGGTGAAGCTCCTCACGCTCCGCCGGTTCCGGAATAGTTCCATCGACCGCAATCTCTCCCCTCCTCATCGGGATTGCGCTCCTAACTACTAATCCATTCTCCTTGAAGGGAAAGGTCCGGAGAGGATACCTTTTTCTCGGAGCGTTCGTTCTCTCGCACATGGCGGTCGAGACGACGATAGAGCTGGACTATGGCAGCGAGGCGGAGGCCGTGGCGGTGCTGGGAGCGATATCGCCGGACAATGCCCCCTACGCCGAGGCGGAGCGCTCCGGGACCATGATAACGATCCGCGCCCGCTCGTCCACCGCAGGCCAGATGCTCCATACCATGGAGGATCTCCTGGCCTGCGTCAAGGTGGCCGAGGACACCTTCCGAGCCGCCCAGTGATCACTTCTTGTTGCCGTCGCGGACCTTCACCGCCACACCGGTGCGGAACGCGCCCATCTCGTCCCGGGTAAGGACGGCTCGACCGATGGCCACCAGCTCGTCCGATGAGTCTACCACCAGCACCTCGTCCATCGGCCTGATCTCTGGGTCGCAATCCTCCACGAAAGTACAGAAGACGTTCTTTCCTTCCCGATTGAAGGGGACCGAATCGTCCTTTACCCGGACGCGAAGTCGCGGCGCCGGGAATGCCTTCCGCAGCCGCTCGGCGCCCGCGATCTTCAGGGTGAAGAAGCCGTCGTTCGCCCTCATGGACAGAACGTGCTCTCCATTCACCAGCACGTTGCGTATCTTCCCGGTGTTCTCCGACTTCTTCAGCTCCACCCTGCCGTCGAGCAGCGCCCCGCCTGCGCCCCGCCCGAACTGCATATCGGCTACGGCCTTTACCCTCGCCAGGTCGACATCGAACGAGGGCTTGTTGACACACATCAAGGACAGCGTGTCCAACGTCTGGGGGCCGTCCCATCCCACCGCGATGGCATAGGGGTGCTCGTGGGACATCCGCTCCATCATCTCCTTCACCCCTTCCACCGCTTCCTTGTCCCGCCGTTCCGGAAGGACCGACTGCGCGATGGGATACATCTCGTCCAGCTCGATGGGCACCGGCCCCAGCACCGATTCCACGAAGAAGTGGGAATCGCATTCTGCCAGCACATCGCGCATCTCCTGCTGCCGGCACCTCCCGTACGGTTTCGACGTCTCGTCGAAGACGATCATGACCTCGGTGTCCGGGTACTCGTACCGCTCGAAGAACCTCCTGGCATAGCGGCGTATGGCCGGCCGCCTGAGCGTCTCCGGGCCGGTGTAGAACAGCGAATTGTCCCGGCTGAGCGGTTCGGTCAGCTCCAGGAATTCCTCGTGGTCGCCCAGCCGTCTCAGGGCGTCGAGCAGCGCGGGATGGCCACGGCACCGGCGCTCCACCAGTTCCCAGAGGTCCCCCTCCAGTATTGCCCTCTTAACTCTCTGGACCTCCTCCTGCGAGACCCATAGGTTGTGCCGGGCGATGAGCGCGATGCGCTCGGCCGGTCTCATCGCCACGATGTCCTCGTACGAGTGGCCGTTGCAGGCTGGGCAGTGGCAGGAGATGACCTTCATGTCCGAGAGCGACGAAGTGCCCTCGGGGAACATGAACCGCCCGTCGCGGGCGAACTTGGCATAGGAGGCGGAGTCGAACATGTCGCAGCCCAGCAGCGCGGCCAGGGCGAACACCATGGGATGGCCGGCCCCGAACAGGTGGACCGGGCGGGAAGGGTTCAGCCCCTTCTTCGATGCTACGATGACGTCGACCAGATCGTCGAAGCGATACTGCTCCATCAGCGGCACCACGCCGCCTATGGGATGGACGTCGGCGTCGATCGAGGCGAGGGAGCGGGCGCACCTCTCCCTTAGCTCCGGAAAGATGGAGCCCTGTACCACGCCGGCGAGCAGCATGTCCCCTTTCAGTCGGGCGGCCTCCTCGGTCCGGGCGAGAGTGACGTCTACGGCCTCCGACGTCCGCGCCTCACTCCAGTCCGGCTCGGTGAAAATGTCCAGCACCGTCCCGATGTCCGAGCCGATGTCCCGTTGGAATGACACGATGTCATCGTTCTTCACGTCCACCTCGCCATACATGTGCGATTGGAACGTGCCGGAATCGGTCATGATGACCCCCTTGTAACCGAGCATCTCGTGCAGGCCGGTGCTGAGCGCCTGCTCCTTGAGCTCCGGATTGTTCCGTATGATGTATGAGTTGGTGATGATCGCCTTGAACCCGAGATCATCGTACAGCTCGTTCAGCGGGACGGTGATGTTGCGGGGGTTGATGACCGGCAGGAGGGCGGGGGTCTCCAGGATGCCATGGGGAGTATCCAGCTTGCATATCCTGGCCAGGCCGTCCCGTCTGAGGAGCTCGAACATGGCCAGGGGATGGCACCTCTCTAAATAAGGCTTTTACCGGGCCGCCCGGCGCAACCTTATTAATTCTACAATAATATTCTATGTAATAGTATATTCGAGGGGGAGACATGGAAGACCGATCAGCATTCGATGGGCCGAGAGGCGGGTAATCGTTGTATGTCGTGGCGATCATAGCAGCATTGCTCATGACCGCTTCCTTCGCCTGGCAGCAGGCGCCGGCCAGCGAGGATGAGGGGCGGTGGGCCGTTCAGGCGGGAGATGTCTTGCAGTACGATGTCGCGGGACACCGCAACGGCACCGCCGTCAGCGGCACCGCCACCGCCAACTTCACCGTGGTGAACGTCACCGAATACGGCCGCTCAGTGGGCGGTTACTTCACCACCGACCTTGGCAGCTGGACCGGACGAGGAATGACGTCGGTGTTATCGTCACCCGACTCGGGAGAATGCCTGGGATGGGAGCGTATCGAGACCGTATACGGCGCCAAGGCAGTGACCAGGTACATCTCCTACCATGGCGGCAGCGAGGACGCGCGGGCATTCATCGTCACCTACGCCGGGGTGGACTCCAAGGTGATCTACCGCGTCAACGTCTCCGGTCCAGGGTTCTTCCTTAACCTCGATCTCCGCACCAGCACGCTGGACGACCCAGCCGATCTGGACATCAGGAAGACGGTCGACATCTCTCACAGCTTCATGGTCCCGAGCGTGATGAACTTCACCTCCGTCTCCGCCGCCGGAACGTCAAGCGTCGGCTACTGGCATCTGCCGGATGGAGCGCACCTCAACCATTCGATGGAGAGTGACGGCTCCCAGTTCTATCTCGTAACGGAGGAGAACATCGAGCGCATGGAGCATGGAGGCGTCATGGAGAGCGATTCCGCGATGTCCCTGCTAAACGGGGGCGGGAGCCACAGCGCATTGCTTGATGGCGGACTGTACATCGTGGTCACGGACGCCGGCGCGGCCGTAGGGGACACCTGGGAGCGTTTCGAGATCCTCATGCCGTCCTGAGCACGCTCAGGATTATATTCCATCATGGGCTAACCTCGGAGCGGCAGTGATGATGATGGAGCACAAGATGGTCATCGTGGTAAGGTGGGACCTCAAGTTGTCGGCGGGCAAGATGGCCGCCCAGGTCGCCCACGCCGCCGTGAACTGCGCGTTCGCAGCCAAGCGCCGCACCCCCGACCGGTTCGATCGCTGGTACGCGGAAGGGCAGCGCAAGGTGGTGGTCAAGGCGCCCAGCCTTCAGGAGCTGTACGCCATCAAGGTGGCGGCCGAGGACCTGGGCCTGGTCACCTCGCTCATCACCGATGCCGGCATGACCGAGATCCCGCCCAACACCGTCACCTGCCTCGGGATAGGCCCGGGGCCGGAGGCCATGGTGGACAAGGTGACCGGGCACCTCAAGCTGGCCTGACGATGAAGAGGCAGGTAAGGGTCCTCGGCATCGACGACTCGCCTTTCACTTTCGAGAGCAAGCGGACGCTGGTGGTAGGAGTGGTCTCGCGGCTGCCGATGTACGTCGAGGGCATCATGCGCACCAAATGCGACGTGGACGGCACCGACGCCAATGAAGCGATCGCCGACATGGTCCTCCGCTCCCGCTATCGAGAGCAGCTCAAGGTGATAATGATCGACGGCGTGGCCGTCGGCGGCTTCAACGTTGTGGACATCGACCGTCTTCATCGCGATACCGGCGTCGCGTGCGCCACGGTGACCCGCGGCCTGCCCGATTATGGCAGCATGGAGAAGGCGCTGCGTGCCCACTTCCGGGACTGGGAGGAGCGAATGGAGGTGATCAGGCGGCATCCGTTGTATCGGCTGGGAGGCCGCCGCTCCATCTACGCTGCCGCCACCGGCATAAGCATCGATGACCTTGAGATGATCATCGAGGAAAGCACCGTGTCGGGCTCCCTGCCGGAGCCGCTTCGCATCGCTCACCTGATATCGAGCGCGATGGTGCGAGGCGAGTCGCATGGGCGGGCCTAGTTCTCGCCCAGCCGCCCCTTGATCAGCTCGCATGTCGCCGTTCCCGACAGCTCCACGCACTCGATGATGACCTCGGTGCTCTTCCTGGGCTGCGAGGCGATGGTGATGACGACCTTCCTATTCTCCACCACCAGCCGGACCCGCCGGCCCCGGCCCTCTTCCCTGACGCTCTCCCCCCTATCTGCCAAAACGGCCCTGATGGCCGAATCGATGTCGGAGGCCGGCCTCCGGAAGTAGCGTATATCCATTCGCTCGAACCTGCTCTTGTTCTTCGAACTATAGACCAGGACAGCGGCCAGGCATATCAGCAGGGCGGCCACGACCGCGAAGGTCAGAGGCTGCCCAGGATCCAGGCCGCGATAGATCGAGATGAGGGAGACGGTGAGCACCGCTACCACGGTTATGTAGATCGTCCCGATCAGCGCAGTGATCATGCGCTGCGGCATGGTGTTCTTGGCCCAGCACTGGTAGTGTAGCTTCTGCGCCATGAGCGCCGGGATGATAGTGAGGGCGGAGGCGGCGATGGCCGCCAGCATGGTCTCCGTTACCAGGGCGGGCGCGCCTATGAGAGAGAACATCATCACGGCCAGCACGGTCGGTACGATGACTGCCAGTGAATATTCCATGACCTTCTGCCAATTATCCAATCGGCGAGATACATCCCTCGTATCGCCCATAATCCCATCCCAGGAAAGCATCGCGGCAGCAGTCTAAATTGGTTTCTGCCTCGCTATTGAGTTCGCATGTCAGTGGGCGTCTGTTATTAATTCAAATTACTGAATTCGTATCCCGTCCTTGGCCCGTACTCCGAGCAGGCCGCTGAGGGCTTTCTCGCAAGAAAACCACGGTCCGATGAGCCAGTATTACTCAGGGGGGACCGAATTGTTTTAATATCAAAGGGTATTAGCAGGTTGTCTGAACAGGCTCTGAAAAACCCTTAATCGTTAAATAAGATAACCATAATACGGAGCCCGCTCCTAATAAAGAAGGTGAAACATTGGCTAGAGGTCTTAACACGGCTAGGAAGCTCAAGAGCGACCGTCAAAAGTTCCGATGGTCCGACAGTACGTACAAGCGGAGGGTATTGCGCCTTCGCGAGAAGTCCGACCCCCTGGAAGGTTCAGCCCAGGCCCGCGGGATCGTTCTCGAGAAGGTCGGGATCGAGGCAAAGCAGCCCAACTCCGCCATCCGAAAGTGTGTCAAGGTCCAGCTCATCAAGAATGGGCGTCAGATCACCGCCTTCGCGGTGGGGGACGGCGCCATTAACTTCATAGACGAGCACGACGAGGTCCTGGTGGAGGGCATCGGCGGCCGTCTAGGCCGTTCATACGGTGATATCCCGGGCGTCCGTTTCAAGGTCGTCCAGGTCAACAATGTTTCTCTGAACATGCTCGTAAGGGGGCGTGTGGAGAAGCCGGTTAGGTGAATATTATGGATGGAGAGAACCAGGTTTCGAGCAACGGTGTTCTGCTCTTCGGCAAGTACGAGATGACCGGCATCGGCATCAGGGACGGCGGCCTAGCCAAGTACATAGACCTCACCCCCATCTCTGTGCCCCACACCGGTGGAAAGCACGCCAACCGTGCCTTCGCCAAGTCGAAGATGAGCATCGTGGAAAGACTCGTCAACAGCATGATGCGCACCGAGGTATACACGGGAAAGAAGGCCAAGACCATCGGCGTCGTCCGCGGCGCCTTCGAGATCGTGGCCAAGAAGACCAACAAGAACCCCGTGCAGGTCCTCGTTGAGGCGCTGGAGAACGCAGCCCCCCGCGAGGAGATCACTCGCCTTCAGTTCGGCGGCATTTCCGTCCCGAAGGCCGTGGACGTATCCCCGGCCCGTAGGCTCGACATCGCCCTTCGCAATCTTGCCAGGGGAACGGTCGATGCATCCTTCAAGAACAAGAAGTCGGCCGAGGAGTGCCTTGCCGATGAACTTATCCTCGCTTCCAAGGGCGACATGAACTCATTCTCGGTGGCCAAGAAGGAGGAACTGGAGCGGGTGGCGCAGTCCGCCCGCTAAACCCTTTATCTATGTTTATTGGTGGTTTTTATGGGACGTAAGGAAGATAACATTGCGAAGGCTGCCGCGCTCTCCAAGAGCCCGGAGTTCATTCGCAACATCGGTACCGCGGCGCACATCGACCACGGTAAGACCACTTTGAGTGACAATCTTATCGCCGGCGCCGGCATGATGTCCAGTGACCTCGCGGGAAAGCAGCTGATGCTCGATTTCGACGAGCAGGAGCAGGCTCGTGGGATCACCATCAACGCCGCAAACGCCTCCATGGTCCACTCCTATAAAGGGAAGGAATACCTCGTCAACCTCATCGACACCCCCGGTCACGTCGACTTCGGCGGGGACGTCACCAGGGCCATGAGGGCTCTGGACGGCGTCATCATCCTGGTGTGCGCGGTGGAAGGCATCATGCCTCAGACCGAGACGGTCATCAGGCAGGCCCTCAAGGAGCGCGTCAGACCGGTCCTGTTCATCAACAAGGTCGACAGGCTGATCAACGAGCTGAAGGTCACCAAGGAGGAGATGCAGAAGCGCTTCGTTCACATCATCACCGAGGTCAACAAGCGTATCGCCACTCAGCTCCCTGAGCCGCTGAACAAGGAGTGGCAGGTCCGCCCCGAGGATGGCTCCGTGGCGTTCGGTTCCGCTTACAACAATTGGGCCGTCAACGTCCCCAGCATGAAGCACACTGGCATCGCCTTCAAGGACGTCTACGAGTTCTGCAGGGACAACGACCAGAAGACCCTGGCCAAGAAGTCCCCGGTTCACGAGGTCCTTCTCAGCATGGTCATCGAGCACGTACCCAACCCTCTCGATGCCCAGAAGACCCGTATCCCCGTCATCTGGAAGGGGGACAAGGAGAGCAAGATCGGCAAGTCCATGCTCACCTGCGATGCATCTGGCCCGGTCGCCATGATGGTCACCAAGATCATCGTCGACCCCCATGCCGGAGAGGTCGCCATCGGCAGGCTGTTCTCCGGCTCCGTGACCAGGGGAATGGAGCTGTGGGTGGCCGGCATGCCCAACGTGCAGCGCACCCAGACCATCTCGCTGTCGGTGGGGGCGGACCGCATCCCGGTCGATCACATGGAGGCCGGAAACATCGTCGCGGTGGCCGGCTTGAAGGACGCCATCGCCGGTTCGACCGTATCGTCGGACCCCGAGATGGACCCCTTCGAGAAGATCACCCACTACACCGAGCCGGTCGTTACCGTGGCCATCGAGGCCAAGCACATGAAGGACCTGCCGAAGCTGGTCGAGGTGCTGCGCTCGGTGGCCAAGTCCGATCCCTCCATCCAGGTGGAGATCAACAATGAGACCGGCGAGCACCTCCTGTCCGGAATGGGCGAGTTGCACCTCGAGATCACCACCTATCGTATCACGAACGATCACAAGATCGAGATCAAGTCCTCCCCGCCGATCGTGGTCTACAGGGAGAACATCAAGAAGAAGGGCGGACCCTTCGAGGGGAAGTCCCCCAACAAGCACAACCGCTTCTTCGTCGAGGTGGAGACCCTGCCCGACAACATAGTCGAGGCCATGAAGAGAGGGGACATCCAGACCGAGGGAAAGATCAAGGACGCCAAGGAACTGGCGACCAAGCTCCAGGAGCTCGGCATGGACCGCGACGAGGCCCGCAGCGTGGTAGCATTCCATGGCAACAACGTCTTCATCGATGGCACCAAGGGTATCCAGTACCTCAACGAGGTCATCGAACTGTGCAAGCAGGCGTTCGATGAGGCCATGAACCTCGGCCCCCTGGCCCAGGAAAAGGTCAGCGGGATCAAGGTCCGCCTGGTCGATGCCAAGCTCCACGAGGACTCCATCCACCGCGGTCCGGCCCAGGTCATTCCGGCGTTCCGCTCGGCTGTCTACGGCGCCATGGCCACCGGCGGCCGCGTTCTGCTGGAGCCGATGACCAAGATCCACATCAACTGTCCCGAGTCCGTCATGGGCGACACCCTCCGCGAGATACAGCAGAGAAGGGGCGTCATCGAGGAGATCAACCAGGAGGGTGATGTGTCCATCATCGTCTCTCAGGCCCCGGTCGCGGAGATGTTCGGATTCGCGTCCGCCATCCGCGGCGCCACTCAGGGTCGCGCGCTGTGGTCCACCGAGAACTCGGGCTTCGTCCCCGTTCCCGGTGAGCTGCAGACCAAGGTCGTAGAGCAGATCAGGACCCGGAAGGGACTGAAGCCAGAGCCGTACGACGCAGCTTACTACTCGGCTTAGGGGAGTGAATAAGCGTTAAATACGACAAATGGCATGGAGTAAAAAACCGAAATTAAAGTATATAAATGTAGGAGGCAGAAAAAATGGCTGAGAAACCACACTTGAACCTAGTATTCATCGGTCACGTCGACCACGGCAAGTCCACCTCTGTAGGCAGGATGCTTGCTGACACTGGGAACGTTGAGCAGTATCTGATCGACAAGTACAAGAAGATGGCCGAGGAGAAGGGCAAGGGCACCTTCGAGTTCGCCTGGGTCATGGACTCTCTGAAGGAAGAGAGGGAGAGGGGCGTTACCATCGACGTCGCTCACAAGCGGTTCAACACCGACAAGTATTACTTCACCGTCATCGACGCCCCCGGCCACCGTGACTTCGTGAAGAACATGATCACCGGTACCTCCCAGGCAGACGCCGCCGTTCTGGTCGTGTCCGCCGTTGAGGGACCTCAGGCCCAGACCAAGGAGCACATCTTCCTGGCCAGGACCCTTGGCGTGAAGCAGCTCATCATCGGCATCAACAAGATGGACGCCGTCAAGTATGAGGAGGCCCAGTACAATAAGGTGAAGGAGGAGGTCAGCAAGGTCCTCAAGTCCGTCGGCTTCAAGGTCGACCAGATCCCCTTCGTCCCCTACTCGGCCTTCAAGGGAGACAACGCTGCCAAGCCGTCCCCCAACATGACCTGGTACAAGGGACCCACGCTGCTGGATGCTCTTAACAACCTCACCGAGCCCCAGAAGCTGACCAACCTGCCGCTCCGCCTGCCGGTGCAGGACATCTACACCATCACTGGCATCGGGACCGTCCCGGTCGGCCGTGTCGAGACCGGTATCCTCAAGCCCGACATGAAGATCATGTTCGAGCCCGCCCACGTGGTCGGCGAAGTGAAGAGCATCGAGATGCACCACGAGGTCCTGACTCAGGCCGCTCCCGGCGACAACGTCGGATTCAACGTCCGTGGCATCGCCAAGAACGATGTCAAGAGGGGCGACGTGGCCGGGCCTGTTGACAACCCGCCCTCGGTGGCCAAGACCTTCACCGCTCAGATCATGGTCCTGAACCACCCGTCGGTCATCACCGTCGGATACACCCCGGTGTTCCACATCCACACCGCCCAGATCGCATGCACCTTCCTGGAGCTGCAGAAGAAGATGGACCCCGCCACCGGCGCTGTCAAGGAGGAGAACCCCCAGTTCCTCAAGACCGGCGACGCTGCCGTCGTCAAGATCCAGCCCACCAGGCCCATGGTCATCGAGAAGGCCAAGGAGTTCCCCCAGCTGGGAAGGTTCGCCATCCGCGACATGGGTCAGACCGTTGCGGCCGGCGTCTGCCTGGATGTCGAAAAGAGGGTGATGTAAACCCCTTCCCTTTCCCTAATTTTTTGAGGGATTCATATGGCACAGAGAGCAAGAATATCCTTGAGCGGCACTGACCCCAAGAAGGTGGACAGTGTCTGCGGGCAGATCAAGTCCATTTCGCAAAGGACTGGCGTCGCCATTCGCGGACCGATCCCCCTCCCCACCAAGAGACTGGTAGTCCCCGTCCGCAAGAGCCCCGACGGAGAGGGCTCGGAGACCTGGGACCGCTGGGAGATGAGGATCCACAAGCGGCTGATCGACCTTGACGCTGATGAGAGGGCGCTTCGCCAGCTCATGAGGATCCAGGTCCCAGACGGCGTCAACATCGAGATCGTCCTGCGATCCTAAACCTGTTTGCCTTGTAACAAACACCTTCCAGCAAAATCTTTTTTGTTTTTCAGGCAGTCGAGCGGCATCGGCATTTATGAAGCGAGACGCGATAGGGGCATCGGATGAGCTGGCTTGAGACGCCCATAATCGATAACGTTAGGCCGCTGGATATTGCGGCCTTCCTGCTGCTTATGGTAGCCGCGATCCTAGTGGCCCGCGTGGGCAATTCCCTCATCCGGAAATACCTTGACGAACCGGTCGGGAAGCGGCTCTCCAAGGGTGTGGCCCGATCGTATCAGTACACGGTCATGCTCGTCGCCATAGCATTCGGGTTCGGCTCGGTGCTGGCACTGGACCTTTCGGCCATGTTCCTCTCGCTGGGAATAGCCGGCATCGCCGTGGCGCTCGCGTCCCAGCAGATCATCCAGAATGCCATCGCCGGCATCTTGATATCGATCGTCCGGCCGATACAGCTGGAGGATTGGGTGGAGGTCGGACCGATCCCCCTGAATGGGATAGGCAGGGTCAGGGACATAACGCTCATGAACACCGTTCTCCGGGACATCGACGGCCGCATAATCACAGTCCCCAACTCCCAGATCATGAACGGGAAGGTGATCAATTATTCCAGGGGCGGGTTCACTGCGGTGAACATTCCATTGTGGATCGCCAACGTTTCCGATCTGGAACGCATTACCGCGATCATAAGGGAAGAGGCCGACCTCAACCCGAACATCCTTCCAAAGGTGTCAGAGGATGGGAGGAGGACGGTGGTCAAGCTCTTTGAGCGACGTTATGTTCGGGGCATCTTCGGCAGTGCCAATAACCTTCAATCCCTGTCTCCAGAGGTCCATCTTGCCGAGGTGCAGGGAACCCGCGCGAGGCTCAATGTCCGGCTATGGATCGCAGAGCCTTTCAAGAAAGAGGAGATAGTGTCCGGTTTCCTCAGGTCCCTGACCGAGAAGATCAAGGCCGAGGGAATTGAGCTCAGGGACCCGTGAGGGCTTGCACGGGCGCTCCGCCCCTCAAGGCCCCATCTTACCGGTGACCGCAGCCTACCGATATCTTAATTTCATGCTTTGGCTTCCGGTCTTTCATGGTGACATGGCTTGAGGAGCCCATCATGGGAAGCATCACTCCCCTGGACATCATCCTTTTCGTCCTGGTGATGGGCATCGCGATGATCGCCGCCCGCGCGGTCACGTCGCTGGTCCGCAGATACCTTGATGATACAGTGGGAAAGCGCTCGTCCAAAGGCGTCGCCAGATTACTGCAGTACGCCATACTGGGCATCGCCTTCCTGGGGGCCACTGGCACATTCCTTCACATCGATCTCAATGCCGTCCTGCTCTCGCTCGGCATAGTGGGCATAGCGGTGGCCTTCGCCACCCAGCAGATCATACAGAACGCCGTCTCCGGCATTCTGATATCCATAACGAAGCCGATACAGCTGGAGGATTGGGTGGAGGTCGGAGGCATCCCGAGTACGGGCATCTGCCGGGTAAGGGACATCAGGCTGCTCAGCACCGAACTTCGGGAGAAGGAGGGGCGCATCACCATCATCCCAAATTCGCAGATCATAAACGGGAAAGTGATAAACTACACCCGTTCTGGCTTCACCGCTCTGGTCAAGGACGTCTGGGTGGGGCCGGTGACCGATCTGGAAAAGGTCCGCCGGATCGTCCTGGAGGTGGCCGACGAGGACCCATGCATCCTCCCCGACGTGTCGAAGTGCGAGAGGGTCCGCCTGCCCTCGCTGTTCGATCGTACCATTATTGTTCCCCAGCACGAGCATGAGCAGGCGATAGAGGAGTCCCTCGTTCCGATCGTCAACGTGGCCGACATCCAGGGCTCCAGGGTCAAGTTGAACATCAAGGTCTACGTACGGGACGTACAAAGGAACGATGAGATCATGTCCGGCTTCCTCGAGGCGCTTAAGGTGAGGTTCGAGGCCGAAGGGATCGAGCTACGGGATCCGTGAGGCGGCCGTCCGCCATCGCCTGCGAAGGGCGATAACCCTTTTTACCTCATTTTTCATGTTGTGAGAGATATCATGCGGAGCGATACGGTAAAGAAGGGGCTGGCCAAGGCGCCCAGCCGGAGCCTGCTGAGGGCCTGCGGACTGACCGACGAGGACATGGACAAACCCTTCATCGGTATCGCCAACTCGTTCAACAACATCGTGCCGGGGCACATTCACTTGGACCGCCTCGTGGATGAGGTCAGGAAAGGGATCGTGGAGGCGGGCGGCGTGCCCTTCTCCTTCGGAGTGCCAGCCGTGTGCGACGGCATCGCCATGGGCCATGCGGGCATGCGCTTCTCCCTTCCATCGAGGGAAGTGATCGCCGACTGCGTGGAGGTCATGAACAATGCCCATACCTTCGACGGATGGGTCGGGGTGACGAACTGCGACAAGGTCACTCCAGGAATGCTGATGGCCGCGGGCAGGATGAACATCCCGGCCATCATGCTCACCGGCGGGCCGATGGAGGCCGGGAGCCTGGAAGGGGAGAAGAAGGACCTCCAGAGCGTGTTCGAGGCGCTGGGAGCGCATAATGCCGGCAACGCCACCGACGAGGAGGTCCTGGCCGTGGAGTGTGCCGCGTGCCCGGGAGAGGGCTCCTGCTCCGGGTTGTTCACGGCGAACACCATGGCCTGCCTCACCGAAGCGATGGGGATGAGCCTGACCGGCTGCGCCACCTCGCTGGCAACGAGCGAACGCAAGCTGGAGATCGCCAGGGCCACCGGCCGTCGCATAGTCGAGCTGGTGAAGGAAGGCATGACGCCTCGGTCGATGGTGACCAGGGGATCCTTCATCAATGCCATCACCGTTGACATGGCCATCGGCGGTTCGACCAACACGGCCCTTCACATACCGGCCGTCGCGTCGGAGTTCGGCATCGACATCGACCTAAAGGTCTTTGACGAGGTATCCAGGACGGTCCCGCACTTGACCTCCCTGCGCCCCGGTGGACCGTATCACATCGCTGACCTGGACCGCGCTGGCGGTGTTCCTGCCGTGCTCAAGCGGCTGAGGTCCATGCTGACCGACCAGATGACCGTTAACGGGAACGGCATCTACGACATCGCCGACCATGCAACGATCGACGATCCCGAGGTGCTGCGGCCCCTGGACCGGCCGTTCCACAAAGAGGGCGGAATCGCCGTACTGTACGGTAACCTTGCTCCGGAGGGCTCGGTGGTCAAGCAGTCCGCCGTAAGTGAGAAGATGATGCACTTCCGCGGCCGCGCCAGGGTGTTCAACGCTGAGGACGCGGCAGCCGCCGCCATCACTTCGAAGAAGATCGTCAAGGGCGATGTCGTGATCATCCGCTACGAGGGGCCGAAGGGCGGGCCCGGGATGCCGGAGATGCTGTATCCCACCAGCATGATAGCCGGCATGGGTCTTTCCGATGACGTGGCGCTGATCACCGACGGTCGGTTCTCCGGAGCGACAAGAGGCCCCTGCATCGGCCACGTGTCCCCGGAGGCATCGGCCGGCGGACCGATCGCCGCGGTGAGGGAGGGGGACGAGATCGTCATCGACATCCCGGCCCGCAGGCTGGACGTCAACATATCCGACGAGGAGATGGCGCGCCGCCTCGCGGAGCCCAGGCCATCCGAGCGGGAGGTCAGCGGGATGCTCGCCAAGTACCGCAAGCTGGTCACCAGCGCCTCCCTCGGCGCGGTGTGCCGGTAAGCGCGCCCGCCCCCTGCTCTAAGTGAACGGCCAGGGGGAACAACCTTTTTATCCGCGCCGCCGTTACGAGTGCGAAAGGGCGGATAGATCAGCTCGGAAGATCGCGTGATTTGCAATCACGAGGCCCCGGGTTCAAATCCCGGTCCGTCCACTCCCAACACTGGACCCGTCCAGTTCTTCCCTTTTATGGTCCGCTGGTATTTCGTCAGCTGAGACATTGCCGATCGCCCGGTTGCGATCCGGCGCACTGACCGATCCTTTGCATCCGCGCGCGGCCCTCGTAACCCAACTATGATTAGCCTCCTGCTCCAATAGAAACCGTTCAGAGGAGATCTATGCAACAGAACATCACTACGCGGCTTGACGACCAGCTCATGCTCGAGTTCGCCATCCGGACCGGGCTGGAGGCCGGTCGGCCACCTCGCCGCTATCTCTGGACCGACGCATATGCTGTATGCAACTACCTGGGGAGATACCGCGACCGGAAGGACGAGGCGGCCCTGGAGACGGCGCTTCGCCTCATCGATCAGGTTCACGACGTCCTAGGCCGCTTCAGCCCGGAGGGCGAGAGGACGGGATGGATAAGCGGGCTTAGCGACGAGGAGGGAGAGAAGCATCCGACGGCTGGCGGTCTTCGCATCGGCAAGCCTCTCGAAGAGAGGTCCGCCGACCAGCCTTACGATCCCGGGCTGGAATGGGAGCGGGACGGGCAATACTACCATTATCTGACGAAGTGGATGCACGCTCTGGCCCAGGCGGGCCGCGTCACCGGCGACATTCGGTACATCGAACAAGGGGCGGAGCTGGCGCAGGCCGCCCACGCTGCTTTCGTTCATAACCCCGTACGCGGCCAGCGCAAGATGCTGTACTGGAAGATGAGCGTCGATCTGTCCCGGTCTCTGGTGCCGTCGATGGGGCAGCATGATGCCCTGGACGGCTATCTGACGTTCGTGGAGCTGCAGGCGGCCGGAACGGCGGTCAAACCCGGCTCGAGGAATCTGCTCGTCGCCGAGATATCGGAACTGGCGATGATCTGCCGCGGCGGAATGTGGGAGACCGATGATCCGCTGGGCATCGGAGGCCTTCTAACGGACGGCTCCCGCATGGCCCAGCTGATGCGGGAGGGCGCGCTGACCGACGCGTCGATGCTGAGCAACATCCTGCGGGCAGCCCTGCCAGGCCTGGAGATGTTGTCGAACGGAGGCGTGTTGGACCAGACGGCGGAACGGCGCTTGGCCTTCAGGGAGCTGGGCATGGCGATCGGCCTGAAGGGCGTAGGGCTGATACGCGGGTCGCTGCTGGGGCAGGCCGATCAGTACGGCAACAGCGCCAACATGAGGCTGGTCCAGGAGCTCATGCGGTACCTTCCGATGTCGGAGAGGATCGAATCCTTCTGGTCCTTGCCGAAGAACCGACAGGCAGATACCTGGGAGGCGCACCGGGATATCAACGACGTCATGCTGGCCACGTGCATCGAGCCGCAGGGCTTCCTGAGGTTCTGAGGCCGCGGTCCAGCCTTCACCACGAGCCGTACGTCCCGAAGTCCTTGGCTGCCTGTACCAGGGCGTTGATGTTGGCCGGCGGTGTGTAGGGCGGCACCTCGCACGCCGTGCCCAGTATGAACCCGTGAGGCGAATCCCGTCCCCGGACGATCTGCTCCTTGGCCTGCTCATATACCTTCCCGGCGTCGGGCATGATCATGATCTTGGTGTCCACCGATGGCATGATGGTCGCCAGGTTGCCGAACTCCTTGGCCATGAGGTCCGCCGGGAAGACCTCCCGGCCCTGGTAGCCGATATTGACGATGGTGAACGGTGACCACATTGCATGCTCCCTGATCACCTTGTAATCCGTCTCATGGTTCCCGCACAGGTGGTAGAACACCTGCGGTCCAGCGCCCTTGCGGAACGCGCCGTCCACCAGCTTCCGCAGGTATTTGGCCGAGAAGTCGGCCACCATCTGGTCGCTGAACACGTCGTTGTTGGCCAACACCGAACCGGTGGATATCATGGCCATCCCGTACTTCTTTGACATGACCTCGGCGCCGTTGATGGCCGTCTGCGTGTACTTCTCCACCAGGTCGTGCGCGGCGTCCGGTTCGGCCAGCGTCCACATGATGAAGTTGTCCACCCCGCACAGCTGGGCGGCCGAACCGGTCAGGTCGGAGACGTTGACCATGGGGATGAACATCTCGGGCAGGTGCTTCTGTACGTAATCGTTGGCCCGGCTGTACTGCTGCATCGTCCATCCCTTGGCCAGCGACTCGGTCGAGGCGATCTCGACCTTGTCCACCTCGGCGGGCGAGGAGATCAGCGGCGCCACGGGCACCGGGGGCATGGTCTCCATGTACCGGATGTCGACGCCCATCTCCGCTACCCATGATAGCGAGAAGTACCAGTGCGTGACGGGCAGCAGGTCGTACATCTGAGATGCGTAGGCCACGCAGTGCGCTCCCAGCTCCGGGTGCCGGTAGAAGTCTCCGATGGTGTTCCCGCATGCCACCGAGGCGTGGGACAGCATCATCGGATCGACCGATATCCGGTCGAACTTGGTGCCCATGAACGGACTGGCGAAGCGCTTCTTGGACCTGTCCAACCACTGCTTGTCTATGGGAGGAAACCTATCTGCCGTGGACATAACCGCCGAACTCCACCCCAGCTTATGGCTTAACTGGATATATACTCGGTGCCTTAGCCATTCACCTAACGCTCAGGACCATGCCCACAACCGTCCGTCGGCAGATAGCAGCCGCACCGGGACGCCGTACAGCTCGGAGAGGTTCTCTTCCGTCAGTATGTCCCTCCCCCCGTCCCTGAACACCCGCCCGCCGCGCATCATGATGATCCGCCCGATCTCCGGGATGATGTCCGAGGGATCGTGAGTGACGAGGATGAGGCTTCGCCCGCTGGCCGCCAACGATCGCATCGCTCTGCTGACCAGGTGCTTCCCCGTCAGGTCGAGCGCGTTCATCGGCTCATCCAGTATGAGCGCTTCGGGGCGATTGACCATAGCCCTGGCCATCAGCACCCGGCGGGCCTCCCCCATGGACAGCGTGTTGACCGTGCGGCAGGCTAGATGCTCGGAGCCGACCGACCGCAGCGCTTCCGCCGCGAGGTCGATCATGCTGCCGTCGATCGCCTGCGACCTGTTGGTCCCGATCGAACCGAACAGGCCTGAAAGCACTGCATCCTGAGCGGTCATGCTTCTTCTCATCTCGTTCTGCAGCTCGCCGGAGACGAGACCGAACGCCCGCCGGACGTCGAACAGGGAGTAGTTCTCCTCCCCCCTTATCCGGACATATGCGCCGCTGACGGAGGCGTCGTGCCGCAGGTCGGCCACCATGGTCCGCACCAGCGACGACTTGCCCGATCCGTTCGGACCGAGGATGGCCACGCGTTCCCCGCGGTCGATGCGCAGATCCACGTCCTTCAGCAGGATGTTGCCGTCCCTCTCGATGCTGACGCGGTGCATCTCCACCAGCGGTTCGTTCATGCCGCACCGATGCCCGCGGTCGTATTTCCCCCTTTGGCCCCCTATCGCCGCCGCATCACCTTGTGCTTCCTTGATCGTCGAAAGCGGTAATTACGCGTCCCACTTATCACGTGGGGAAGGATTTCACATGAACGAGATGCAATGGGACCTCAGCCAGCTGGTGGAGAGCACCGATCCTGCTTACATAGTCGACCGCCTGGAGAAGATGGTCGCCGACGCCGGCGCATTGAACGAACGGTACAAGGGAAGGATCGAGGGTCTGGACGCCGCCGGCCTATTCAAGCTGCTGGAGTCCCGCGACGAGTTCTCACTCAAGTACGAAGGGGCGGCCATGTTCTGCAACCTGCGTTACTCGGCGAACTCCACCGATCCGGTGGCGCAGCAGCTCAACGACGCCATGAGAAGAGCGGGCGTCCGCGCCGGCCAGAAGCTCGCATTCATGGACCTGGAGCTGGGAAAGCTTCTCGCCGCCCGGCCGGAGCTGGTGCAGGCGCCTGAACTGGAGGAGTTCCGCCATCTGCTGGAGCGAATCGTCCGAAGGGTGCCTCACCAGCTGTCCGAGGTGGGAGAGCAGCTCGTGATGACCAAGGACCAGAACGGCATCGATGCATGGTCCCAGCTGCAGGGGGATTGGCTCAGCACCCGTTCGTTCAGGATCACCGTCGACGGCGAGGAGAAGGAGCTGCCGTACGGCCAGGTGATCGGCCTCTACGAGGACCCCCGCCGGGACGTCCGCAAAGAGGCCAACCGCGTCGTCTATGACGTACTGGGAAAGGACGACATCGTGTGGTCGACCGCGCTCCGCTCGGTGTGCGCGGACCACATCCAGATGTGCGAATGGAGGAAGTATCCCTCGGTGATGACGCAGAGCCTGATGGCCAATGACGTCGAGGAAGGCGCAGTGCATGCCCTCATGCGGACCATGGAGAAGAACGTGGATGTATACCGGCGGTATCTTGCGATCAAGGCGAAGCTGATGTCCCTGCCCAAGCTGGGGAACTGGGACATAATCGCCCCCCTGCCGAATGATCCGGGCAAGAAGTACTCGTGGGAGGACGCCAGGAAGAACGTCGTCGATGCCTACACCGCGTTCGACCCGGAATTCGGGAAGTACGCGAAGGACATGCATGAGACGAGGCACATCGACGCTGAGGTGCGTAAGGGAAAGGTCAGCGGGGCGTTCTGTGCCACCTGGTTCGACGGCCGCTCCGCCTACGTGCTGCAGAGCTTCAACGGCCTGGTCGGCGACGTGTACACTCAGGCGCACGAGCTCGGGCATGCCATCCACGCCTACCTGGGCTCTCGCGCCCAGCGGCCCAGCAACTATGAGATCGGCTCCTGCATCGCCGAGTGCGGCTCCACCTTCGGGGAGCTGCTGCTGACCGAGCACCTGCTGTCCAACACCTCCGCCAAGGAGGAGAAGCAGGCGGTGCTGTGCAAGGTCCTCGACGAATTCGGAATGGCCGCTTTCCAGGTGTCGGCGCGCTACTTCTTCGAGCACAGCATGTACGACGCCATCAAGGACGGCAGGTTCCTGGACGGGGAGACCATATCCTCGCTATGGACCGCGGCGCGGGACAAGATCTACGGCGACGCGGTGGAGTGGCTGCCGGAGATGAAGTGGGAGTGGACCATGAAGCTGCACTACTACATCCCGAGCTACCGGTTCTACAATTACCCCTACGTGTTCGCGCAGCTGTTCGTGTTCGCCATGTACCGCCTGTATCTGGAGCAGGGCGAGGCGTTCGTCCCCAAGGTCAAGGCGCTACTGTCCGCCGGATCGAGCCGCTCGCCCGGCGATCTGGCCAGGGAACTGGGCTTCGATATATCGAGCGAGGGGTTCTGGCAGAAGGGCATACAGCAGGCCGAAACATTCATCTCGCAGCTGGAAGATTCCATGTGACGGGAAGAATGAAAATGGTGCGGAATTACCGCGGGAGCGAGGGCAGCGGATATCTCCGGTCGAGGTTCACTGAGTCCACCGCCAACGGTACGCGGCTGATCGGGTTCGTCATCGCTCTGGCGTCGGTGGTCCTGCCGTGGGCCAGCGTGGCGAGGATCGAGAACGGGTTCATTCAGACGATGGGCTCGTACAACCTCATCGACCTGCTCCTGCTCGGCGACCCCACGACCACCCTCGTGGTCGCCGCCTACCTGGCCGGCGTGGCCATCGCCCTCCTGCACGCCTCCTCGGTCGTCGTCGTCCTGGCAGCTTGGTTCGTGCAGGACGACGTCATCCGCGCCTACTTCATGTCGACGTTGCCGGCGCCGACCCCCGACGTCACCTACGGCGTCCTGTTCGGCATCGGCTCGTGGCTGGGCTTGCTGGCGGCGTTCCTGTTCATCGTATCCATCGTCGCGTATTTCCGCGGGGAGCGGTACATAGCGAAGGGCGCCCTCCAGCCGTCGGAGGCATACGCCGGAGGCCTGAGGGGTGCCGGGGTGTCCGAGAGCGCCTTATTGTCGAACTTGCGCTGGTGGAACTTCTTCACCGGGCGAAGAAGGAACGAACGTCCCTGACCGGGTCGGCCGAGGCTGCTGCTCCAAGCTGTTGCCGGTACTTCGATGCGCGGGCGTCCAGTATGACCGCCGCGCCCCGGTCGGTCTCCATGCGGATCAGCCGGCCGATGGCCTGCTGGGTCTTCCGCAGCGCCGGCGCCAGGGAGGTGTAGTCCCATCCCTTCCCGAAGCCATACTTCTTGTCGAAGCGAGCCTTCAGCTCATCGGACACCAGCGACGGCGGCGGGTACGGGAGGCCGACGATGATGGCGAGGTTCAGCTCCTCCCCGGGAAAGTCCAGCCCTTCCGCCACCTTGCCCCCCATCACGGTGAAGAACACCCCGTTGCGGCCGCTCTTGAAGCTCTGCACCGCCTCGGCGAAGTTGCGCGACCTCGACTCTTCCCAGAACAGGCGGCGATCGATGCCGGCCTCCAGCCGGGGGCGCATGGACTTGAGCATCTCGTAGGAGCGGAAGAACACCATGGTGTTCCTGGTGGTGCTGTTGCACAGCCCCACGATGCGGTCCTCGATGCGCCGCTTCATCGACGGGTCGGCCCGCATCTCCCGCATCCCGGGATTGACGTCATCGGCGTACAGCACCAGGCGGTTCTCCGGAGGGAACGGGGAGGGGAACACCTTCTGGACGGTGTCCCGCGGAAGGTCCAGCACGTCGACGTACTGCTGGAGCGGCTGCAGGGTGCCGGACATGTGCACCACGCCGTTGCACTGACGCAGGAACTCGAGGGTGGTCTTCGGCTCCAGGCAGGAGGCGATGAGCCCCCCGCCCCCGGACGCCGACACGGTCTTCATGAACCTGGCATCGGAAGCGGCGAACCAGTCCTCCAGCGCCACGGCCAGCTTGAGCGTTGCCGACATGGGGTTGTCGCCGTCCTTGAGCCGCTTCTCCAGGATCATGTCCCCGAGGTCATGCAGGTTCGTCGTCAGCCCGTCCAGCTCCTCGTCGCTGAGCTCCATCTCCTCCCTCATCCGGCCTTCCAGGAATCTGCGGCCCAGTCTCGCTTCCAGCGTGCCGGAGCACTGCGAGTTCGCAGCGTCCTGGATGATATCCCTCAGAACGGTCGTGAGGCGGTTGACGTCCACGCCCTTGGCCAGCCACGCCTTGCCGAACTGCTTGGCCTCTGACTCCACCCCGTCAAGGTCGCTGACCCACAGCGCGAAGGACTCCTCGTCCCTGGCCGCGTCGATCAGGTTGTGGGCCTCGTCCACGATGACCACGAAGTCGTCGGCCGTCAGCTGCAGCCGCTCGAACAGGCTCCTCCGTATGTCGGACGAGAGCATGTGGATGTACGGCAGCACCAGGACGTCGGCCTCGGCCATGATGATCTTCCTCGCCTCGTACGGGCACGCCCCGGTGTTCTGGCAGAACGCGTCGAACTCCTCGGCGGTGGGATTGTTGCGCCGGACGAAGCTGAGGAACATGTTGTCGTCGCATGCCAGCAGGTTGGCGTAGTGAGGGCAACCGCCCTTCTCGTTCCGCATGCTCCTCTTCTTCATGTCCTCGCACACCCTGGACATGGCGCTGGGGGAGATGGCGTCGCCCTCTCCGAAGGAGCGCATGAGCAGGCATGACTTTCCCCGCCCCAGTACTGGCAGGCCGAACACCTGCTTCTTCTCCGATATGCTGCCCAGCTCCTTCATGACCTGGTCGCTCTGCGAGATCGTCCGGGTTAGGTAGATGACCTTCTTTTTCTTGTCCAGCGCATATTCCAGCGCTCCGGAGAGCGCGCAGATCGTCTTCCCGGTCCCGGTGCCGCTCTCCATGACCAGGTGGCGTCCCGACGCCAGGGAGTCGCGTATCGTGTTCACGATCTCCAGCTGCCCCGCCCGCGGCGTGTAGGGAAACAGCCCGGGCGCGGACCGGTCCAGGGCTGGCTTCCTCTCCGGGGCGGCCTTCGTTCCGGTGGACGCCCCGCATTTCGGGCATCGCGACCGGTCCGGAGGGACCAGCATGTTGCATTGCGGACAGAAGTAGCCAGCCATGCTCCGAGCCATGCCCGGAGGCCATATAAACATGCCTGCCGGCATTCTCCCACGTTCCGAAAGTGCCCACCCTGCAGATGAAGGCCCAACGCCGGCCGAGGTGCGGCTGAGGACCTCCGAGCCTGCCCGAACGCCGTCAGGGTGGTCGACGAAGCTCTCGCCGTGTTCGGCCCGAACGATTCCGCCCCTATGGCAGTCCAGTAAATATCGACCAAATTTTTATTATCGACACAGGCATTTGGACAGGCGGTCGGAAGGTTTAGGGATGAGCGTAGCGATCGATCTGGCATCAGTGGACGGCACGATGGTCTCCCAAGTGGGAGGAAAGGCTGCCAACTTGGGACAGCTCATCCAGGCGGGCTTCCCCGTCCCCCGTGGCGTGGTGGTCACGGTAAAGGCATACGATGATTTTCTCGCCGAGAATGGCCTGGTGGCGAAGATCGAGGGGATGCTGCGCGGCGTGGACTTCGACCGGGAGGACAGCATCGAGGCGGTCGCTCGAAACATCAAGGAACTGTTCCTGAAGCCCGGCAATGAACTGTCCGCCGATCTGCTGGCCACCCTCGCCGAGTTGGACCGGGAATGCCTATGGGCGGTCCGCTCCTCGGCGGTCGCGGAGGACCTGGCCTCGGCCTCCTTTGCTGGCCAGCAGGATACGTTCCTCAACGTGCGAAGGGAGGACGTGCCGATGAACGTCCGCCAGTGTTGGGCCTCCTATTGGAATGCGAGGGCCATCTCATACCGGGAGCAGGCCGGGGTACCCCAGCTGCAGGCCGGGATCGCCGTGGTGGTGCAGCAGATGGTCGATGCCAGGAGCTCAGGGATCTTGTTCACATCCGATCCGGTCGGCGGAAGGAAGGACCATCTCATCATCGAATCCTCCTGGGGGCTCGGGGAGTCCATCGCCTCCGGGCTGGTGGCCCCCGACCGCTTCGTGTGCGACAAGGGAGACCGTAGGGTGGTGGAGTCGACCATCAATCGCAAGGTCACCGCGATCCATCTCTCCACCGATGGCTCCCGCTCCGTTCCGGTGGATGAGCGGGACCAGACCCGGCCGTCCCTCACCCGCGAGGAGGTCAGGGAACTGATCAACTGGGGCCGACGCCTTGAAGGTCACTTCGGGTCACCCCAGGACGTCGAATTCGCCCTGGAGGGCGACGACATCCTCATCCTCCAGTCGCGCCCCATAACCACCCCGGTCGAGGACGGCGGAACGCTGTGGACCAGGGGATACGGGGACGAGTACTGGGCCGACGTGACCTCCCCCCTGTTCTTCTCTGTCCTGGGCGAACTGCTCACGGAGTACGTCAACCATGAGGGCTCGCGCATCATGGGCTACCGGGACCTCACCGACAAGGTGCTCCTGAAGGTCCATAAAGGCCATATCTACTTCAACGCCGCGGTGCTGGAAGAGGTCTTTGTTTACAACCCCAAGTTCTCCCGTACCAAGGAGCTTCTGAACTACTTCCCCCAGAAGGACCAGGGGCGCATCGCCCAGGCCGACACCAGGATCGCCCGGAGGCTATGGGCGGAGGTGCGAATCGGTATCCTCGATCGAGACGGGACGATATTCCGAACCGACAAGGCTTACCAGCGGTGGGCGGCCAAGTTCATGAAAGAGATGGAGCGCCTCGACGCGATGGATCTGGCGACCCTCTCGGACGAGGCGCTGGACGAGGAGTATGAAAGGCTCATCGAAGCGGGGCTGAAGCACTACCGCCTCATCCGCTATGGCATGGTCACCCACAGCATCGGCACCAACCTCATGGTGAAGACATGGCTACAGAACTGGCTGGACGACCGCTCCGGAGTCTATTACTCCAAGCTCATCTCCGGTCTCGATGACAACAAGACCATTCGAACCAACATCGAGCTGGCCAAGCTGGCCCGAACGGCGGGGAGGGACGACGCGGTCAAGGCGGCGCTTTGCTCGCGTACTTCTCGTGAGTTGCTTGCGACCCTGAAAACCGACCCGGCCCTGGCCCGCTTCAATGCTGACCTGCAAGCTTTCCTCCGCATGTACGGCCACCGCTCCCACACGCGGGAGTTCTACTTCCCCCGATGGGCGGACGATCCTGCCCTGATAATCGACGTGGTCAAGGCCCTGCTCGACTCCGATATGGGTGACCTTGAGAAACTGGAGCGGAAAAAGGTTCGCGAGCGAAAGGAGACGGAGAGGGAGGTCCTGGAGAGGATCGGCCATCTCCGCCTGGGGCACTTCAAGAGACTCCTGTTCCGAACCGTGCTGCATTATGCCCAAACCTATCTGGGCTTCCGGGAGAACCAGCGCTTCTACCTGGATCACATGATACTGCGGTGGCGGCGGGTATTCCTGGAATACGGAAAGCGGCTGACCGTCAAGGGCGTGCTGGAAGCGCCGGAGGACATATTCTTCTTGAGCAAGGAGGAGGTGTTCGAGCTTGTCTACGCCCCTCGGGATGCGAAGGCCCAGGTGAGCGAGAGGAAAGCGGAGTTCCATCTTTACCGCGACATCCTGCCGCCCAAGTTCCTGCGGGGGAACGTGGAGTTCGACGATACGGTGATCCAGAGCAAGGACTCCGCCCGCATCGCCGGCACCTCGGCCAGCCCGGGGGTGGTGTCCGGGACCATAAGGGTCGTCGGCCGCATCGAGGATCTGCCCCAGGTCAGGGAGGGTGAGATCATGGTCACCTCCAACACGGACCCGGGCTGGACGGCCATATTCCCCAAGCTGGGAGGGCTCATCACCGAGACTGGCGGCATCCTTTCCCATGGCGCTGTGGTGTCCCGGGAGTATGGCATACCTGCGGTTACGGCCGTGAAGGATGCCACCGCCATCTTCCGGACCGGACAGACGGTGACCCTCGATGGGAACGACGGGACCATCTACATCGTGGAGGTTTGACATTGAACTACGATATGCTTCATAAGCCAGGCGCGGACATGGAATGGAATGAGAGCTTCTACTTCAACTTCTACGATTCCCAGAACGACATCTGCGGCTTCATGCGCATAGGTCTAAAGCCCAACATGGATGAGCGATCCATGTTCTTCTTCCTCATGTTACCTGACGGCAGAGCGGTGGGAATGCGCGGCGTCGCGCCGGTGGGTGGGGGCTCACTTTCCGTCAAGGGGCTTGAGTTCATCATGCTGGAGCCGGAAAGGCAGTGGCGGCTGCGCTACCAGGGGCCGATGGCCCGGATGGGGGCAGAAGAGGTCACCATGGTTTCCATGGACCTGACCTTCGATTGCCTGGCTCCGACCTATGACTATCGTCGCAGCGTCGGCGCGGAAGGGGAACGGATCGCCCGCCAGGTCGCCTCCGAGCATCTCGAGCAGTTCGGCCAGGTCTCCGGCACCATCGATATCGATGGCCAGAGGACCACGGTCGATGGCCTGGGGGAACGGGACCATTCCTGGGGGGTCCGCGACTGGAATGCTCCCAAGATGTGGTTCTGGATCACTGCCCAGTTCGACAAGGGGGCCGCCCTCAACGTCACCAAGCTCTTCACCGAGGAAGGGGAGGTGTCGGCCGGGTTCGTCCACCTGGACGGACGCACGGTCCCTCTCGCCCATGCTGACATCGTCACGTCGTTGGACGCCCGGGGCTGGCCCAGCTCCCTGGAGATGGCCTTGACCGACAGCGAGGGCGGCACGCATATGGTCACCGTCGAGGTCATGAGGTCGGTCCAGGTGCCGTTCGTCGGCCGGGACGGCAAGTCCAGCTCGCTCATGCACGAGACCCTGGCCCGGTATGTTTGGCGCGGCAGGACCGGATACGGCATAGCCGAGGTCCTGCTCCGGCAATGAACCTCAAATGAGAAATGTGAAAGGGTTTTGTCCTACCGGACCTGCTGGATCATGCGCTGGTCGACCTCGTCGAACTGCTGCGACAGCTGTTCGATCCTCCCTTGGTCGAACATCTTCTGGGCCCGGGGGAACATCTCATTCTCCTCCTCCTGGACGTGGTCCTGGATGGTCTGGATGAGCTGGGATAGGATGGACGAAGCGCCGCCCTCTTGCTTCAGCTGCTGCAGCAGCTGTCTGATCCGGCCGTGCTCCTCCTGGGCGTGCTGGACCATCTCACTCTCCTGGCCCTCCATTGCGGGGTAGAGCGACTCCTCCTCGGCCTTCATGTGGGCCTGCAGGGATTGGTTCAATAGGTCATACGTCGAGCGATCGTATGAGCCGGACAACTGCTCTAGCAGGCTCTCGGCCTCGCGATGCTCCCTCTTGATGCGCTCAAATATGTTCGTTGCCATGTTCCATGCCTCTTTGCCAGCGATGCCGACCTAGATGCGCTGGGCGCGGTGCATATTAGAACGTTGTCCGACGGAAGCTCAATGGCACTGGCAATGCCCATGGCCGTCGTCTGCCCTTGGCAGGTCCCACACCCTTCTGAGCAGCTGCAGGACCTCGTCATGGCCGTTGCAGATCGCGTAATCGTCGGTTATGGTGGTGTCCTTGGCGATCTCGTAAGAATGCTCGGGCGCCGGGCTGTCATAGTGGAGGATGTACACGCGGAAGGTCCCTCGGGCCGCCTTGTCCGCTTTAGGGGCCGAGACCACCGATGCGCCGTAGTCGTTCGGGAAGCGGTAGATGTCGTGGATGCGGTCCCCCTCCATGCATCCGCACACGCACCTGGCGTTGAGATCGACCTTGTGCTCGTCGAAGTTGATGCTCATGACCATCGTGGATATGGCCGTGGCATGATATAATTTCGAGGTCGCATCAGGCCAGGGGAACCCAGCCGGCCACCCGCAGCTTGCCGCCGTCGAGGTACATCAGCACCGCCCTGCTGCCAGCAGGATGCACCAGCGGCTTCTCCAGGGACAGCGTGACGGACGGCCGTTTGACGTCGGCCCCGCTCACCGAGGTGATGCGGGCCGGAACGAACTGCATCCAGTGGCCCACGTGAAGCACCATGCCCTCCTTCAGCGGATGTTTCCAGAAGCCCACCAGCTCGGCGGTGCCGGTGATCTCGGTCGTTCCCCTCAGTCCGGGATCGGTGCTCAGGACTATGCCGCGGTCCAGGTCCTCCACCGTGATGTTCTTCAATGCCAGCCCGACGCGGTCGCCGGCCGTGGCCTCGTCGTAGTCGTCGTCATGCTTCTGGATCGAACGGACCTGGGCGGTCTTCTCGGTGGGCAGCGCCTTCAGCGTATCATGCTTCCTGATGGTCCCTCTCGTCACCATTCCCAGGATTACGGTGCCCACTCCCTTGACGTTGAAGAAGTGGTCGATCGGAACGGCGCCCGGGACGTCCTCGGCGGCCCTGGCGCCGGTCTCGGAAACGGACAGCAGCATCTGCCGGATCGCCGTAGCGTCGTCATCGATGAACTCGTAGTTCTCCAGCACCGTCCCTTTGATCAGCGGCGCCAGCTGCTCCGGCGCGATGAAGTTGCGAAGCACGAACCATCCCTTGGCCACCCCGACGCTGTGCAGCATCACCATGCACTCCCCCAACTTGGCGTCGATGGCCTCGACCACCACCAGGGCGCGGTCGGCCATGGAGGCGGAGAAGAACAGCGGCGCCAGCCGGTCCGGGTACCCGGTGGGCTCCAGCATGGTGACGGTGTCGGTGCCCTGCTTGATGTCATACAGGGTGATGTCGGAGACCGTCCCCTTCTTCCCGATGTCCTTGGAGTACCCGTTGGGGGCGATGACAGCGACGTTGAGATTGGCCATGCCGAGGAAAGGCCTGGAGGCGGATAAGAGGATTGCGGTGGCCGCATCGAGGCGACCGGGGAAGGGATGCCTCGGCGCCCCGAAGCGCATCGATGCCGTTGCCGATGACGTCGTTCAACGCCTGCCACCTCCCTTCACGCCGCCGGCCGGTCCGTCGGGGCGGCGGTCGGGCGGGCAGGAGCGCGGGGCGCCCCGTCCACGCGCCAGCGAGGCCAACGCCCCCGCTACCGCGATCCCGGCCGACACCTTGAACGCCAGCGCCATTCCTCGAATGAAGTCCTCGTCGGCGGTGCCAGGCGGAAGGGGCGCCCCCATGAACAGCGCCGACACCAGCTCGGTGGACGAGGCGGTGGCGATGAGCGCGCCCATGATGGCCAGGCTCATGCTCTGGCCCACCGTGCGCATGGTCGACAGCGTTCCCGACGCCACTCCCAGCCGGTCGCCCTCCACGCATCCCATGATGGCGCTGGTGTTGGGCGATGAGAACAGGCCCATGCCCACGCCGAGAATGACGAACCAGGCCACAACCTCGGCTGCCGACGATGTCGCGGTAAGGGTGCTCATCAGCAGCAGGCCGGCGGCCATGATGAACATTCCTGCCGATGCGAGCGCGCGGGAGCCCACCCGGTCGGACATCCATCCGCTGATCGGTGACAGGACGCTCATCACGAGCGGCATCGATAGAAGGACCAGGCCGGTGGTGTAGAGGTCCATGCCCAGCACCCGCTGCAGGTAGAACGAGAGGATGAACGAGACGCCGAAGTAGGCAGTGTAGTTCAACAGGGCTGAGAGGTTCCCGGCGGCGAACAGACGGTTCCGCGTCACCAGGTCCAGCTGGAACATCGCGCACTTGCCCAGCCTGCCTTCGGTTACGACGAAGATGGCAAACATCGCCACTGCCAGGACGATGAGGCCCAGCGTGAACGCCGACGTCCATCCCCACGACTCTCCGAAGGTGAGCGCGATCAGGAAGGCCACCAGGCCGATGGCGAAGGACGAGGCGCCGGCCAGGTCGAAGCGCGTATCCGGCCGGGGCCGGGAAGGCTTCGCTATCTTCCACTGCGCCAGTATGATGACCGTGGCGGCGATCGGTATGTTCACCCAGAAGATGGAGCGCCATCCCAGCGTTCCGGTGAGGAAGGCGCCCAGCGGAGGACCGAGGGAGAGGCCGATGTACACCGACATGGCATTGATGCCCAGCGCCTTGCCCCGCTCCTGGGGAGGGAACGCGTCGGTCACCAGAGCGGTGGCGGTGGCCATGAGCGCCGCCGCGCCGATTCCCTGCAGGCCGCGGAAGAGGATCATCTGCTCTCCGTTCTGCGATAGCGAACACAGCAGCGAGCCGAGCGCGAACAGGCCGAAGCCGGCGACATAGATGGGCTTCAGCCCCCGTACGTCGGACAGGCGGCCCATGGTCAGCAGCAGCGCGGCGGTGACCGCCAGATACGCTGTCGGCACCCACACCGACGTGGAGTAGTCCATCCCCAGCTCGTGTGATATGGTCGGCAGAGTGACACTGACTATGGTCGAGTCGAGCGGCCCCATGAGGGAGCCGATGGACGCGATGAGCAGCACTGTCCACTTGTATCCCTTCCCGCCCCGCTCCTCGGCCAGCATACGAACCTTGTCAACGGCGCGCGACCGTATATAATTCATCATGGCCCGCCGCGGCAGCGGATTCCGGAGGAATCATTAAGTCAGGACGCGCACCTCATAACACAGAGGCGCATAAATGAACCAAGAACCGCAGACCATCCAGAGGGCCACGCCCCTTTTGGGAGACCCCTTCCCGGAGATGAACGTGCAGACCACCCACGGCCCCATGAGCCTTCCCGGCGACATGAAGGGCAAGTGGTTCGTGCTGTTCAGCCATCCCGGCGACTTCACTCCGGTGTGCACCACCGAGTTCTATGCGTTCACGAAGCGGGCGGACCAGTTCAAGGCACTGGGCTGCGAGCTCATCGGCCACTCCGTGGACCAGCTGAACTCGCACCTCAAGTGGGTGGAGTGGATCAACGAGAAGATGAACGTCGAGGTCCCGTTCCCGGTCATCGCCGACGGACTCGGCACCGCGGCCATCAAGCTCGGCTCCATCCACCCTGGAAAGGGCAGCAACACCGTCCGCTCGGTGTACATCGTCGATCCGGAGGGAAAGCTCCGCCTAATGCTCTACTACCCGCAGGAGATCGGCCGCAGCGTGGACGAGATCCTCCGCGCGGTGAAGGCGCTGCAGACCAGCGACAACAACAAGGTCTCGACCCCTGAGGGCTGGCCCAAGAACGACCTGTTCGGCGATGAGGTCATCGTTCCCTCTCCCAAGGATGAGAAGGGCGCCAAGGACCGCAAGAAGCAGATGGGCGATGCGTGCCTGGACTGGTGGCTCTGCCACAAGAAGCTCTGAGATGTGCCGTCATGTAGGCGCTCCGATCCTACCTGGGTTCAAGATGCGGCTGCGGTAGAACAGGGTTTTCAGCAGCTCCACTAGGCCAAGGTAGGCTAGCGCGAAGAGCGCCAGGATGGCGTAGAACTCCATCGGCAGGTGAACGAACTGGAACGGACCGGCCAGGGCGCTGAAGGGGGCGAGCAGGGCGAAAAGCACCACCGCCAGACTGCTCGCCACCAGAGCCGTGCTCGGCCTGCTCCGGAAAAATGGTGTCCGGGAGGTCCGTATGGAGAATATGACCAGCGTCTGGGTGGTGATCGATTCGACGAACCATGCGGTCTGGAAGAAGCCGGCATCGGCATGAAAGTAGAATAGGAGCACCAAGAACGTCAGGATGTCGAACAGTGAGCTGATCGGACCGAAGAAGATCATGAAGTCCCTGATGAACCTGATGTCCATTCGCTTTGCTCCCGACATGTATTCCGCGTCCACTCTATCGGTGGGTATGGCCGCCTCGGAGAGGTCGTAGAGCAGGTTGTTGAGCAAGATCTGGACCGGGAGCATGGGCAGGAATGGTAGGAAGAGGGAGGCCGCCGCTGCCGAGAACATGTTCCCGAAGTTGGAGCTTATGCCCATCTGGATATACTTCATGGTGTTGCCAAAGGTCCGCCTCCCCTCCAGCACTCCCTCTTCGAGCACCCGGAGATCGTTCTTGAGGAGGATTATATCCGCGGCCTCCTTTGCCACATCCACGGCGTTGTCCACGGATATGCCGACATCCGCGGCCCGGATGGAGGGCGCGTCGTTAACCCCATCGCCGAGGTAGCCAACGACGTGCCCGTTCGACTTCAAGGCCATGATGATGTCGTTCTTCTGGCCGGGGTTGACCCTGGCGAAGATGTTGTTCTTCTCGACCAGATCGCGCATGTCCTCGGAGCTCTTGTTCACCAGGTCCTTGCCGAGAACGATGCCGGTGATGCTGAAGCCCAGCTCCCGGCACACCTTCTTGGTGACCATCTCGCTGTCCCCGGTGATGACCTTGAGCTCGATGCTGGATCCATGGAGCATCCCCAGGGCTTCACGGGCGCTCTGCTTGGGAGGGTCCAGGAACGCAACGAACCCAACGAATATCATCTCCTTCTCGTCCTCTCGCCCATAATCATCGCGATCGCCGACGGGTTTGTAGGCGACACCAAGGAGACGCAGACCGTCAGCGCTCATCTGTTCATACTGTTCCATGATCGCACTGCGTGCGGATGAGCTCAACGTTCCGGACTGCTTCCCCCGCGTCTCGAAGGTCGAAGAGATATCCATCATGCTCTCGGGCGCGCCCTTGGTCACCATGATCGTCCCGCTGGAGGACCTGACGATGACGGATACCCTTCTCCTTTCGAAGTCGAAGGGGATTTCCTCGAGCAGCGAGTAATCACTTATATCGACCTTCCCGTGGTCCAGGATGGCCTTGTCGAGGGGGCTCCGCAGTCCGGTCTCGAAGTTGCTGTTGATGTAGGAGAGCGCCAGCACCTTGTCGTCGGGGGCGCCGTCTGGACCCACATACTGAACCAACGCGACGTGGTCCTCGGTGAGCGTTCCGGTCTTGTCCGTGCACAGGACATCCATGCTCCCGTAGTTCTGGATGGACTCGAGCCGTTTTACGATCACCCCTTTCTTGCTCATGTCCATCGCACCCTTGGACAGATTGATGGTGAGGATCATGGGCAGGAGTTCCGGCGTCAGGCCGACCGCGAGGGCGACCGAGAACAAGAGGGAATCGAGGATGCCGCGATGGTTCAACATGTTGACGACGAAAACGAAGATCACCAGGGCAATGGTCACTCTCATTATGAGGTAACCGAAGCGGGTGGACGCACGCTCGAACTCCGTCGGGGGGCGCCTGGCCACGAGGTGCTTCACAATATCGGCATATCGGGTGTGCTTTCCCGTCCTCACGGCCACGCCGGTCGCGGTCCCGTTGACCACCGATGTGCCCATGAAAAGGTAATCGGTCCACTGCGTGTCGTCGCCCACATTTTCTGGCGTGAGGGGCCGGGGGCCCTTCTCTGCGGCCACGGACTCACCAGTAAGGGCGGATTGATTGATGAACAGGTCCTTGCTGCTGACAACCCTCAGCCCTGCTGGGACTATGTCTCCCGCACCCAGGTGGACGATGTCCCCCGGGGCGATCTGGGCGATGGGGAGCTCGACCCTGGAACCGTTCCTGGTCAGGGTCGCGTTGGTCGAGACGCGGCTGGCAAGCTCCTTCGATGCGTTCTCCGCCCTATTCTCCTGGATGAAGCGGAGGATTGTGCTGAGCAGGACGATGATGAATATGATCGAGGAGCTCGTCGCATCACCGGTGAAGAGGGTCACCGTGCCTGCGAAGAGCAGGACGAGCACGAGGGG
>ENA-UOOH01000841-UOOH01000841.1-fermentation-metagenome-genome-assembly--contig:-NODE-841-length-32627-cov-10.686111_pt1 | contig 32627 bp, 30 predicted proteins | sample MGYA00245778_ERZ724025 | MGnify/ENA primary metagenome ERZ724025 (study PRJEB28704, sample SAMN03018313) | fermentation metagenome | biome: anthropogenic terrestrial biome; feature: soil; material...
TTTCTCAATCACCGCCGGAAGAATTTCATTTACATCTCCGACTATGCCGTAATCAGCCACCTTGAATATGGGGGCATCCGGATCCTGATTGATTGCTACGATAGTATCAATATCCGCAAGACCTGCAAGGTGCTGAATTGCTCCCGATATGCCGCATGCTATATATATTTTGGGAGCCACCGTCTTCCCTGTTTGTCCTACCTGCTGACTGTATGGCATCCAGCCCATATCAACAACCGGTCTGGAAGAACCCAAAGCGCCCCCAAGTACATCCGCCAATTCCTTAGCAAGCCGTATATTCTTCGCACTTCCCATACCTCTTCCAACGCTCACAATTATTTCTGCGTCAGACAAGCCGACTCCTTCCGCATTGTCTATATTTCCGACTAATTTTACCAAACCTTCTACAGGTCGTTTGCATATTTTTGTGATTTTCCCTTTTCTGTTATAATCAGGCTCCAAGGGTTTAAAAACCTTAGGTCTTACTGTTGACATCTGAGGGCGGTTATCGGGACATATTATTTCCGCCATTAAATTTCCCCCGAAGGCAGGTCTTGTTTGTACTAATAGCTTAGACTCCAAATCAATACTTAATTCAGTACAGTCGGCTGTAAGCCCGGTTTTCAAAGCGGAAGAAATATGAGGAGCCAAGGAGCGCCCCTTGGATGTAGCCCCCACTAAAACTATTTCCGGCTTATATTCCTTTATCAAATCTATAATTGCTTCACCGTAAATGTGGTCATTGAAATCATTGAGCCCGTCTTCGTCCATCACAAGAACCTCATCCGCACCATAGGCGATTAATTTATCCGCAAGATTATGAATCCCGTTTCCCAATAAAATTGCCGTAACCGAAACATTAAGAACGGCTGATAATTCCTTTGCTTTTCCCAGAAGCTCCAAAGAAACTGTTTTTAATCTACCGTATCTTTGCTCGGCAAATACCCATATCCCTTTATATTCGCTTAAATCAATCTTTTCAGCAACTTGATCTCTTTCAAAATTTATTGCATCAAACTTACAGCTTTCAACACAAGATCCGCATAATGTGCATGTGTCCTTTATCGTTGCTTTTTTTTCAACTATCTCTATAGCTCCAAAAGGACATGCGCCTGCACACCTTTTACAGCCCACACATTTATCCTTAATAATATCTATGTTTGCCATTACTTCACTTCCGTTCTTAACTTCAATAATATATCCGATAGTTTTTCTGTCTTTTCCTCAAGTGTACCTTCAATCATTTCATTATTTGCCTCATGAACAGGCACAAATGTTTTTCTTACCTGTGTCGGCGAGCCCTTAAGCCCTAATCTGTCCTCATCGGCATTAATATCTTCAAATGTCAAAATTTCAATCTTTGAATTTTTGGCTTTCTTCATGCTTTTAATCGACGGAAGCCCTGGCATATTGATTTCTTTTACAACGGTAATAAGTGCCGGCAGATTTATTTCAATTTCTTCATAACCGTCATCGGTAATCTTCAGACAGCACATTTTATTGGACTTAATTTCTATGATTTTGCTGATATCGGTGGCATAAGCAATCCCCAATGTTCTTGCAAGGCTCGGTCCGACTTGTGCAGTATCCCCGTCTGTTGCCTGCTTGCCGCAAATAATCAAATCATATTCCCCTATTTTTTCAATTCCTCTGCTTAGGGCATAGGATGTGGCTAATGTATCGGCACCCGCAAACTTACGGTCAGTCATAAGAACACCTTTGTCAATGCCTAATGATATTGCCTCTTTAAGCATTTCCGATGCGGCAGGTATACCCATGCTTAAGCCGAAAACTTCAGCTCCTGCTCTTTCCTTGATACGCACAGCCTCTTCTATGGCATACGTATCAAATGGATTTATTATGGCAGGAACATTTTCTCTTATAATTGTATTGGTTGCCGTGTCTATTTTAACTTCATTCGTTCCCGGTACCTGCTTAATACATACAATAATTCTCATTTCCCATCCTCCTCAAATTCAAAAATAGTTCCTCTGTTAAAAATCTGAGCAGGGTCGAATAACTTCTTTAATTTTCTCATTTCATTTAATTCTTCTTCATTATACATTTTCTTCAGAAATGGCACTTTTAACTTGCCAACACCGTGCTCGGCAGAAACAGCGCCACCCATGGCAGCTATTTTTTCCGCCCAAATTAGGAAAAGAGACTTCCCCTTTTCATATTCATACATATTTTGAGGTATTATATTTACATGAAGATGGTTGTTGCCTATATGCCCGAAAATAACCGCTGTCAGATGGTTTTCTCCAATACCTTCATTATACATCTTCATTGCAGCTTTTAATTTATTATCCGGCACCGACATATCTGTACCTAATTTTGTAATTCTGCTGTCTGTCTTTTTAATATTGTCAATTTGCATGTTTACGCATTCGGGGCATGCATGTCTGAAGTAATGAAGCTTCTCAAGATTAGCAGGATTATATGCCACCCAACTATCATCTTCATCTCCGCCTAATCCGTTAATAACATCACCAAGCTTCTCAATTTCTGTCCACACCACATCGTCCGAGTCACTTTCTACCTCAATATAAACTGCTGTATGATAGCTTTCTTTAATTTCCTGAATATTTGAAAATGCGGCATTTGTTTTTTGCTGCTCTCTGAGCATGCATAAAGCGTTATGTGAGAAAAACTCTATGGCGGAAGGATTAAGCTTAAGATTTATATTATCTACGGTTATTTCATGTCTGATGGCTCGCACCAAGTCAACAGACTTATCCTCATCAGGCATGAATATTGTAGCTCCCCAATCAGCTTTCTGAGCTTTGTTCAGCTCAACTTCAATTTCGCTGATAATTCCCAAGGTTCCGTCAGAGCCTATGAACAAGTCAATCATGTCCATTTCCGGCATATTGTAATAACCGGAAGTATTTTTCTTTACATCAGGCATTTTGTATTTGGGAAGCTGTCCTATAATTTCTCGTCCGCCTTCTGTCACAAGTCTGAATTTACTGTCTCTGCTGGCAATATACTGTCCTCTTTTAATGTCCAAAACATCCCCGTCAGCCAAAACAACCCTTAATCCTGTAATGTGATCCCGGGCTGAACCGTATCTGTAGCTCTTGGCTCCGGAAGCATTGCAGGAAGCTATGCCTCCCATTGATGCGGAGGTTTCGGTAGGGTCTGTTGAATAAAACCACTGATTTTTTTCCATGTATTTTAATGCATTTACCGACTGTTCATCCCAATCATTTGCATTAAATGATTTATTGGATATATATTTTCTTAACTCGGACAGCAGCACTCCCGGCTGGACTGTAATAAAAAATCTGTCCATTTTTTCATCATATCTTGCGCCTGTAACTTTATTCATTTTACTTAAGTTTATTATGTGTCCCTTGTAAGGAACGGCAGAAGCAGCAAGACCCGTCCTTGCTCCCTGAGTTGTAATTTGAATATTTTTACGGGACATTTCCTTAACGCTTGAAATTATCTCGGCTTCAGACTTAGGAAATACTATGCTTTCGGCATTTCCAACCAGTCTGGATTCATCTCTTAAATATTCGCCGTACATTTTTATGAATGTATTGTTGTCCATGATCTCTCCCCTACCTTTTAACGAATAATTTATCACATATTATCATAATAATCAACCAAAAAAGACATATCCTTTAACCTATCTTGTTTTGAATATATCTTTTTTTATTTTTATCTATTCTTGACTGTGAATATCAACAATTATTTGCGCTCCTCTTCACGTTTGATAATTCTTACCTTAGCATAGAAGCCGGTGCAGCCCATGAAGAATCCCCATAATAAACCTATACCCATGTGGGCAGCCAATGGCATCTTTGTTTCTACACCTTCTAAAAATAAATATCGCAACATATAAGAAAGTACCGCAAGAGCAGGGCTTAAGAACTTCCCAAATATAGTGAGTGCTTTGCTTTCTTTTTCCTTAAACAGTTTAAACACCAATTTTTCGGCTATAAAAATACCATTTATAGCGCAAGATATTTCGGCAAGATAGTACATTTGTAATCTCCTTTCAAAAACCTGTGCTATTTACTTGTAATATTGGTATAACTTAGTATGATGTACAAGCTAAATTCAGTCAAGTATATATAGAATTTCCCGAATAATTAAGCATAAAGAATTACATCAATTCCCTCATGCAGCTTATTACATAGTCAACATCCTGCTTAGTTACTCCTATATGTGTTACAAAACGATATTCTCCGGCTTCAACCCCGTTTATTTTTATATTTTTTTCATACAGTTTTTCAATTAGTACACTTTCCTTTATTATATCTTCTCCCATTTGGAAAAATACCATATCGATATCCAGTCTGTCTCTCATTACACTGACGCCTGGAAACTTTGAAAGCTCGTCAGCTAAATATTTTGCATTTTCATGGTCATCATGAAGTCTGTCCGTCATTTTTTCCAGTGCTATAATTCCTGCTGCAGCCAATATTCCTATTTGCCTCATACCGCCGCCCATGAGCTTTCTGTATTTTCTTGCCCCGTTTATAAACTCCTTGCTTCCTGCAAGCATTGAACCTGCCGGCGCAGCTAATCCCTTTGACAAGCAGAACATTACAGAATCGCAGCATGAGGCAATTTCCTTTGCATCTACACCTAATGACACTGCGGCATTGAAAATTCTTGCTCCGTCCATGTGTACCGGAATTGAATGACCTTCCGCAATTTCTTTTATTTCCTTTAATATGTCAAGAGGAACAACCGCTCCGCATCCATGAGCATTTTCAACACATATAAGACCTGTTTCCGGCTCGTGAATATCATCCGGTCTTATGGCATTTAAAACGTCCTTGGGAGACATAATTCCGTTTGCTGTTTCCAAGGTTCTTAGCTGAACTCCCGCTATAACTGCCGAAGCCCCTACTTCATGAAGTACAATATGATTATTTTTTCCGACTATTACTTCCTGACCTCTTTTTGTATGTGTAATAATTGCCAATTGATTTCCGAACGTACCGCTGGGCACAAACAATGCAGCTTCCTTGCCTACCTTTTCGGCGGCAAGCTTTTCTAACTTGTTAACCGTTGGGTCATCCCGGTAAACATCATCTCCAACTTCTGCGTTTGCAATCGCTTGTCTCATTTCATCAGTGGGCATTGTAACAGTATCGCTTCTCAAGTCTATAAATTTCATTTTTACCACCTCTATTTTTATTTTATTAACGCATTTTTGCATGCTTTTACTACATGGTCTGCCAATATGGCGGTTGTAACCGAACCTACTCCTGCAGGCACGGGAGTTACGAAACCCGCTTTTTCTATACAGTCATCCGTATCCACATCTCCGGTAATTTTACCTTCATTATCTGCATTGATGCCGACATCAATTACAGTCGCATTTTCCTTGATATACTCCTTTGTAATCATACGGGACTTCCCGATTGCTGCTATTAATATATCTGCCCTCCTTGTTACTTCAGGCAAATCTATTGTCTTTGAATGGCATATTGTCACTGTTGAGTTTTCTTTAAGAAGCATCATGGACAGAGGCTTTCCAACCACCATAGACCTTCCGACAACCACCGTTTCCTTGCCCTTAATATCGATATTGTAAAACTTCAGCATTTCCAAAGCCGCTCTTGCTGTACAAGGCGGAAATCCCGTGTCGTCTCCCTCTAACAGTTTAGCAACATTTATCGGATTAAAGCAATCAATGTCTTTCTCGGGACATATAATAAATTTGATCTCATCTTCATTTATTTGCTCCGGGAGAGGTCTGAAAAGCAAAATGCCATGGACGCTTTTGTCGTTTACAACATTTTTAAGTTCATTTACAAATGTGTCCCTGTCTATATCTGCAGGCAGCGACAAAACCTCACAGTCAATATCTAAGCTGCTCATTCTTTTTACTGCTGCTCTTTCATAGGCTAAATCATCTTCCTTTTCACCTACGCGAACAATTTTAAGCTTTGGAGCAATATTATTTCTCCTTAATTCTTCAACTTCACTTTTTACCCTTGCAGAAATATTATCTGCAACAGCCTTTCCCTTTAAAAGATGTCCCATGAGACCCCCTTAACCTTCCAATATTTTCAAAACTCTATTCCATATTTCGTCGGCTTTTTTATTTCCGTCAATTAATAGATTTTCTGCTCGTCTCTTTATGTTATTGACATACTCATCATCCTTTATGGAATTTACATTTATAATTACATTTAAGTATGCACTGTTTAAGGCTGCTTTTAACAGCTGGACACCAACACCTATATCGCTTATGATTGTTACGGATGCTATATCCGTCAATTCCTCATGAAGATTAATTCCTTCAAAAACAAGCACCATTGTTTCAACCGGAGCACTGCATGCATCCTTAAGACACTTTTGCATTTCCTTTTCTTTAATGATTTTATCTTCTTCCGTTGCAGAAGGCAAAATATATGCCTTTGACAAAGGCTCGAAGCTAATTGCATCCTTTTCCACTAAATTTAATAATTCTATCCTTAACTTTTCACCCTTAGTTAAAATATCCTCATGTTGTTTTTCAAATTGAATGAATTTTTTCTTTCCCTTTGAAAAGTTTGCAACCATCATATTGAGAGCAACTCCCAATGAACCTGCCAATGCTGCGGCTCCTCCGCCTCCGGGGACAGGCTTTTTCGAAGACAGCTCAAAAGTAAAATCCTTGCATGATAGTTCAGTCAATGCCATAAAATCACCTCTATCCTATATTATAACAACTGCTTATTACTTTCAACGATTAATTTACTTAAAGTCTGAATACACGGCGAAATGTACGTGATCCTCCCACTTTCCGTTAATTTCCAGATATCGTTTTGAATACCCTTCCTGTTCAAAATCCAATTTTTTCATTACCTTCAGAGATCTTTCATTTCTTGGCACTACATTAACTTCAATTCTATGCAGGCCGAAATCTTCAAATATAATTTGTACTGCTTCCTTAATCGCTTCCGTCATATATCCCTTATTAATTTCATCCTTATCTAATTTGTAGCCCATGAAACAAGATTTAAAGTTTCCCATAATTATATTGCTGAAGCATATATTACCTATCAGCTTATTATCTTCCTTTTTAAAAATCCAAAATCTCACTGACCTTCTGTTTTTAAACATGTTGTATTCATAGCTGAGCTGCCTTTTTTGATATGATAGTGTATAAAAGTCCTTAGGCCTTTTCGGCTCCCATTCATTTAAAAAATTATGATTTCTTTTGTAATATTCCAAAACCTCACGAGCGTAATTCGGCTTGAGAATTCTTAAATACAATCTGTCTGTTTCATATCTGTTTTGTCTGAACATGGTATCATCCTCTCTTATATCATTTAATTCTATAATTCTCGTTGTGCTAAGTCAATGCTTTACTATATATTTTTTTTATGATAGTATAATCATTATCATAATCCAGGAGTTGTCCATTGAAACTTAAGCCAAATAACTTATTTTTAATAATTACTATATTTTACATATATTTTATAATAGCAATTTTTGAAAGCTCAAGAGGGAATTTTATTCCGTTTTTTATAGAAGAATTCAAAATTAATAGCACTGAAATGAGTTTAGTGCTTACCTTCAATACAATAGGCTGCATTATAGGAAGCTTCTTTGGAGGATATCTTTGTGAAAAACACGGGCATAAGTTTGTTTTATTTTTAGGAGTTGTAATATCAACTGTAGCCGTGCTGATAGCACCCTTTGCCTCCAGCATTTTTTTACTGGGGCTTTTCAATCTTATATTTGGAATCGGAAGATCCTTATGTGCAGTTACGATTGATTCGATGGTACCGGTTTTATCCATAGGTTTTGAATCAATATTAATGAATATAACACATTTTATGTATGGATTGGGAAGCTTTACGGGACAAGGCGCATACGGCAGTTTGCTTGCTGCAGGCTTGCATTGGAGAAGAATTTATCTTTATCTCGGTGCTTTCTTTGCAATATCCGTAATACTTACCCTGTTAGTAAAGGTTCCCGGAATAAATGTTAACATCAACAGGGAAGGAAAAAGAAAAGAATTATATAAAAATCCGATTATATATTTGTTTATAGCTGCCGTAACATTTGCATTTATAAGCGAATCCGTTATATACACCTGGTTTATAAGCTACATAAGAAATACTTACGGATTTAATCCTGCTGCTGCGGCTAAATATGTGACCGTATATTATCTTTTGTTTGCATTGGGAAGGCTGATTGGGGGTTTCATTCTCAAAAGGACCGGAAACGTGAAGGGGCTTCAGATATTTTTATTTTCAGGTTCTCTCTGCTTATTGGCTGGTCTTTTATTAAGGGACAAGGGCCTTTTGATTATAGCGGCTTCGGGATTTTTTATGTCCATTGTTTTCCCCACAATTATGGTTATAACAAATTCAATCTTTAAAGAAAGTACCTCATTTGCCATCGGACTTATAACAACAATGGCAAATATTTTATATATGGTAATCTTTAACATTACCGGTGTATTAAATGATTTTGCCGGAGCTTATGCAGCTTTCTACGTATCACCCGCAGCAATGATTGCATGCCTTGCAATGATTACATTAATAAACAAAAAAACAAAAGAAGCATAGCTTACTATTGGCATTCCTCTTTCCCACAGAGACCCTATTCGGGGACATTCCTCTTTCCAGCAGAGACCCTATTCGGGGACATTCCTCTTTCCAGCAGAGACCCTATTCGGGGACATTCCTCTTGCCCGCAAAGACTTTCCCTATAATAGAGGTGTGTCCCCCTTCCTTTTATATAGAGGTGTGTCCCCATTCCTATCACACATGCATCCTTCTTCTTATTTCGGCTATTAATCTTTTATCTTCGAAAATTATAATTGCCGACAGGAAAATAACACTTGTTACAATGCAAATAAGAGATGGATACAATACATCCAAAAACCCGAATATTATAAATATTACTGGAATTATTCCAAACAATCCGTCAATTATTATATATAAAATATAATCTTCAATATGAAGTTTTCTTACCTTGGAAATTGTTGCCATAGATATCATGGCAAACACACACACAAAAGGTATTACATAATTTATGGACCATCCTCTCCATCCCATTAATACATCCCATATTAAAACAATTACGGATATGGTCATAACCTGATACACAATATTTTTGGGTATGTTTTTAAGCTTGTTTATTGCAGTAATAATACTTACCCATACCGAGCCGAGACCTCCCAATACAAACAGTGACCATGCTCCCCTCTGAGGAAGTAATATATTTACGGCAACTGTAACGGCTGCCGCTATTATGGAAATCAAAAGCATCATCTTAAAGAATCTGCTATGCTCAATATAAGCAAATGGAATTCTTGGAAATATCTCATCCTGGTACTTATCGCCTGTCAGGTGTCCCTGGCAAAGGGGACAGATTTTTCTTTTTCCTGTCACATTCACATTACAGTTATTGCAATATTTCATTACTATACCTCCTGTTCTTCGTCAACAATATTTGACTCAATGATAACAGGTATCCCAATATCGGTTAAGGTCTTAAAAAACCGCCTTTGAATTTCCGTACTTATAAATGCGGAAGTAAAGCTTATTCTAAGCTGGTTTTCAAATGAGCATACACAAGCCTGGAGTTTATTGGTACTTACAAATATATCAAAGGAATATATAAACGGCTTAATATCATCCGGCATATTTATAACTCCGACATTGGATAATGTCGATGTGTAACTTCTGTCAACAACGCTGTTTGCAATTTTTAAAATTATATCTTTTATTGCGAGAGGAATAATTCGCAAAATAAAATTGTGCTCCAATGATGCCAATTTATTTATTCTTTTTTCCAAACGCTGCGGCGTTAAATTTTCTTCAAATTTTTTCTTCAAAGCTTCGATTACTTCAGTTAATTCGCTGCCGCCCTTCAAAAAGTTATAATCAACATTTATAACTCCAAAAAAGTTACGTGATGTCTGAGAATAATAATAATTCCTCAAGTTAACAGGTATGCTTAAAACAACAGGTTTCTTTTTTAATCTTATGGGAATCTCCTCATTAATTGAGCACATTAAAACGGCCGCTAAAAATATAGTCAAGGATGATTTGTATTCCTTTACTTTAGGTAATATTTTGTCAACAGGGATAACACCTTCAATTACGCTGACGCGGTATTCGGGAATTTTCATTCCTTTGATTTTAAAGGCTTTAATACCCTTTTTTTTCTGAAAGGATTTGGCGTCGGTGTAATATTTCTGGAAGCTGTCATCCATTTTTTGCGTTTTTGAAGCCTCTATATCCAAGACAGGTGACTTATCTTTTAAGGCATACTTATATTTTATGGTTATGTATCGGAAAATCAATGTTTTGAAAAATTGCAGCGCTCCCGCACCGTCAGCCAAAGCATGATACACTTCGAAGCTTATTCTTTTTTTGTAATACATTACCCTGAATAATAATGTTTTATTGTTTTTATCATACAGAGTTGAGCAAGGAGGAAGATTCTCTTCGGTTACAATTGCTTCAAAACGGCTTTTTTCAAAATAATGCCAGAACAATCCGCTCTTTATTATTGATTTGTAAAGAGGAAATTCTTCTAATGTAATATTCAGAGCCTGCTGAAGAGCCTGCTTGTCAACGGCATCAAACAATTCACATGCAAATCTGAATACTTTTGTATCACTTTTTTTACTGTTGGCAGGAAATATTTTAGCTGCATTGTCTAACTTGCTCCACTCCGATATCTTTTTACCTTTCAATTACTTCACCTCTCAAAGAAAGCGGTTAATTATTTCATAGCATAATTTAACCTGAGGAAATCTTGGCGGAAGTGCAAAAAATCCATGAAGAGAGTCCTTTATCCTGTATATTTCCGCATAATTACCCGCTTCTCTCAATTTCCTTCCGTATTCTTCACCTTCATCACGCAAAGGACAATATTCTGCAGTTATAATTAATGTCTTCGGCTGTTCCGATAAGTCTTCGGCTAACAGCGGTGCAAAATATGGGCTGTATATATCGTCATCCTTAGATTTATATAAATCCATATAGTCACTTATTCTTTTGGAAGTAAGCAAATAATCCGTTCCGTTTTCTGTAACAGACTTAAATGGAGAATTATCGGTATGCTCATTGTATGTTGCCGGATAAATCAATATTTGCTTATTAACACAAAATTCTTTTCTGTCCCGCGCCAAAAGTGATAAAGCTGCGGCTAAGTTTCCCCCCGCACTGTCACCGATTAATGTGACTCCCTTTTCATTTATTATCCTGTTTGTAATAAATGCTTTTGCTGCTGCATAACAATCCTCCAAGCCGGCAGGAAAGGGATTTTCGGGAGCCAACCTGTAATCGACAGACACAACCTTATGGTTTGTGAGTCTTGCCATGTTTGTGCACACCTTGTTGTAGCTGTCTATATTTCCTGCCACCCATCCTCCGCCGTGAAAAAACAAAAGCACGGGACAGTCCGTTTCATTTTCCGGAGAAAATACACGAACAGGAATGTTATAATTTTTAGAGCCTATTTTATAATCCAATGTTTTATATAAAGGCTTTAAAATATGCTTGCGTCTTAAATTCACAAAATTTCTATGTAAATACAAATTTTCCTTAATGTCATATTCTTTGTAGGACAGAGCCTTCAATGCAGCTCTGACTGCTTTGTTAATAGCCATAATTACCTCATAACTTTTAGTTTACACCATTATATCTATAATTATTATATGTGTCAATAAATGTAAGGCAACGTAAATAATCTGCCTCTTGTTAACCAATGTCGCACCTGCGCGGGCATTGTCTTTTTATTTTATTGTTGACATTTAAGCAGATTAGTTTAAAATATTATATAAGTTACATAAAATTTCAAGGAGGTTTCTATGCAAAGATATGTTTGTGATGCATGCGGTTATGTATATGATCCGGTTGATGGAGATCCGGATAACGGTGTAGCACCCGGAACTCCGTTTGAATCTCTTCCGGATGATTGGGTATGCCCGTTGTGCGGAGTTGATAAAGATCAATTTTCACCTGAATAAGATAAAAAATGGCGATAAACGCCATTTTTTTATATCATTCCCGTCCTCAATCTTGTTTTTCCGGCATTGAAGCGGAAATTGATACCGTGCTGTCCCCCATGCTGTAGGACAATATTACGCTTATTTCCTCCCCGTTTTTACCCATATAGGCTATGGAATCATCACTTTTTGTCTCATAAGGCTCCTCGTTGAATTCCCCTTTTACCTTTTCATAATAGTCCATAAAGTCTTTTTCCGAAACTTCATCGACTATTACAATAAAATATGCTTCACTCGTCATGACATTTGCTACTTTCCCCTTTTTAAACTCAGGAATCTTACTTGCCAGCTTAGTATCAGGCCATTCGGTTGCGCCTAATGTGTAAGTTCCTCCTTCAGTCTTTATGGTTACTTCTTCCCCATCTATGTCCATATTTGAATCTCCTACAGCATGTTCAATTACCTTCTCAGCTATCTTTTCCTGCATTTTTTCTTTTGCTCCGCAGCCGCTTAATGCTAACGATAAAGCAATTATTATAAAAATATAAGATATCCTTTTCATATTTCCTCCCGTGGATATATTTATTATTAATTATATAATTGTTTATTAAAAATGTAATCACCCTAAGGGTGATTTTCCGCTAAAAGATTAGTGTGAATTTAAAGTTATTTGTATTTATTTTTCTTGGAACTAAATAATAGATATGGTATAATTTATTAAAATCGTTTTCAGGAGGTGCCTTTATGAAAAAATATATTGCTTTCAGCATAATTTGTATCCTTCTTTTAACAAGCTGTAAGGGCGACGAGCTTTTAGACGCAAAAAGCCCCGTGACGGTGAATTTATGGCATAATTACGGTGGTCAGATGAAAAATACAATGGATAGCCTCATAGATGAATTCAACGATACGGTGGGAAAGGAAAAAGGAATTATTATAAATGTAACATCGCTGACAGGCTCGGCAACTATACATGAGAAATTGAAATTAGCAGTAAATGATGAGCCGGGTGCCCCTGAGCTGCCTGACATTACGACCTTGTATCCCAATACTGCACTCATGCTTGCTTCGAAGGGATTATTGGCGGATATTGAGGAACATTTTTCCGAGGAAGAATTATCATTATTTATTCCGGAATTTGTCGAAGAAGGAAGGCTTCCCGACGGAAAGCTGTATGTGTTGCCTACGGCAAAATCCACGGAGGTTATGTTTTTAAACACTACCATTTTTAACAAATTCCTGAAGGAAACCGATGTTAGCTATAATGATTTATACACCTTTAAAGGAATACTTGACACTGCGGAAAAATACTATATATGGACGGATAAGCAAACACCCGATATTGAAAACGACGGCAAGTCATTCATAACCTATGATTCTCTTTTTAACATTGCACAAATAATATACCGTCAGTCCGGCGAAAATTTCATTGTTGGCGAAAAACTGGATTTATCTTCTCATGTGTTTAAAGATGTTTGGAATTACTGCTTCAAGCCTTCCGTAAAAGGATATGTCGCAGTATATGACGGCTACGGATCAGATCTTATTAAGACGGGAGACGTTGTTGCGAGCATAGGCTCAACTGCAGGCGTACTGTTTTACTCCGACATTGTCACATATGATGACAATCTTACTGAGCCGGCAGAATTTTTGATTTTACCCTATCCGGTCATTGACGGCGGAAATAAAATTGCAATTCAACGGGGCGGAGGTATGTGCATTATAAAATCCAATGATAAGAAAGAATATGCAGCTGGTATTTTTCTTAAATGGTTTACAAATCCGGAGCAAAATTTAAAATTTGTATCCTCGACGGGATATATTCCCGTTACTAAGGAAGCCATTGAAATGACCGCAAGTGAAGAAAATGTCATAAACGATGACAATGTAAGAAAGCTTCTGAAAACCTCAAGGGAAATGATTGAGCAATATACTTTCTTTTACACCCCAATAATTGAAAATTTTGATGAGCTGCAAGGTAGTTACAATAAAAACATGAAAAAATATGCCGTACAATGCAGGGATGAGTATTTTGGCCTGTTAAGCAGCATGAATGAAATTGATGCCTATAATGCGGCTACTGAAAATAGGTATGAAGAATTTATCAATCAGAGGTGATAAGCTTGGTCATCAGAGATAGAATTAAGTTCACTTTGCGCCTTAGATTATTCTTATTTTTCATAATCCTTGTCATAACCATTCTGTTGGGTGTATTGATAATTCTGTTTGTATCAGGCAATATTATTGCAGGATTAGGAAAAAGTGAAATTTTTATAAAAAATGAGCATGCTGTTATTTTTAAGAAAACTGCGGCGCTTTATGATGATTTAGCGGCTGAAGCCGTAGGATTTTCCCGCTCTGTTTCTATGAGCATAGAAGAACGTTTAAGAGAAAAAAATTTAAGTATTAATGACCTTAAAACCAATCCGGAACTTTTAAAGGAGATTGTTTCCAACTCATTTTATCAAGTTATCTTTTATTTGCATAGATCCAAGAGCAGCGGTGCCTTTATAATTTTAGATGCAACAGTAAACAACAAGCTTCTCAATTTTGAAAATTCCAAAGCAGGAATTTACATTAAAAATATGGAGCCTAACATAATTAGCTCTTCAAGTCCTACTATTTATTTATTAAGAGGTGTTGCTGATGTTGCTTACAAAAATGAGCTGCCGCTTCACTCACAATGGAGAATGGAATTCAATGTAGCAAATGCGCCATATTATCATTTGCACATGGATAAATCACAAAAAAGCGAATCCTTATCAAACCGTTTTTATTGGAGTGAAGCATTTATATTTCCGGAAACCAGTGAGAAAATAATGATGTGCTCCGTCCCTCTCATTGATACAGAAGGGAATGTTTTCGGAGTATGCGGGTTTGATGTAAGCTATATGCTTTTTAAAATGTCAAATATGCCTGACAGCAACATGTACAACAGAATTTTCTGCCTTTTTGCACCTGTTGAAAACAACGTGCTGAAAATGGACGGTTCTTTGTTTTCGGGAGGATATTTTGCGAGAAGCTTGATCAATAACCAAGATTTAAAAATTGCTTCGGGGAAAAAATCACTATATGTTTATGAAAATGATGAAAGCAGTTTTATTGGATATCATAGACTATTGAAATTATACCCTGAAAAGTCTCTGTTTGTCGACCGCGAATGGGCTTTGGCATTAATGGTTCCTCAGGATGATATTAATAGTTTTGTGGTTAAAACCAATTTAAAGCTCATATATATCAGCACAATTCTTATGATAATAGGTATTATCATCGCATTTATTTTAAGCAAATACTATATTATTCCCATAGCAAGAGGTATTGATATAATTAAAAACAACCCAAAAGCAAGGATAAAAACAAATGTATTGGAAATTGATGAATTAATTGAATTTCTTCTAAACAAAGGAACAAGCAGTGAAAAAGAGATCGACCCTAATTCAATAATCCTCAATGACTTTTTGAAAAATATAAGGTCTCTCTCTCCTGCAGAGCGGTCTGTATTCAATTTATATGCTCAGCAATACAACGCTAAAGAAATTTCCGAAAATCTATACCTAAGCATAAATACCATTAAAACTCATACAAAACATATATATTCGAAACTGAACATTACTTCCAAGGAAGAACTCATACTTTACGTTGAAATACTTAAGGAAACAGGAAGAGACATTAAATAATAGTCCCTCCGCCGATTACTATATCACCGTCATAAAACACAACTGCCTGACCGGGAGTTATTGCACGCTGTTTGTCATTAAACTCAACAATGATATTCTCACCCTCAGGGTGCAGAACAGCTAAAGCTTCCTTCTGGCTGTATCTTGTCTTGACAGTTGCCTTCATAGGAGCAGTAAGCTTCTCAACTGCTATCATATTTAAATCAGATGCTCTCAGTCTCTTGGAATATAAATCTTCTTCACTGCCAATTGCAACTGTATTGAATTCTTTATTTTTATTTATTACATACGCGGGTTTACCTAATGCAATCCCAAGCCCTTTGCGCTGTCCTACCGTATAATGTATGATTCCCTTATGCTCGCCGATTACATTGCCTTTTGTGTCAAGAAAATTCCCTTTTTTTGATTCAACACCCATCATATTTTCCAGAAACCCCGCATAGTCGCCATCCTTAACAAAACAAATATCTTGGCTGTCAGGCTTTCTTGCATTTATTAAATCTCTTTCTTCCGCTATCTTTCTGACCTCTGTTTTTAACATTCCTCCTAAGGGAAGAAGTGTTCTTGACAAATCATGCTGTGAAAGAACATAAAGTACATAACTTTGATCTTTTGATAAATCAACGGCTTTCTTTAATAAATACCTTCTGCTTACATTATCAAATTCAATACGTGCATAATGCCCTGTGGCAATATAATCCTTTTCCATTAAAATTGCCCTTCGTATAAGTTTACTGAATTTAATATATCTATTGCAGTCAATGCAAGGATTTGGTGTACCGCCTGCTTCATAGCTTCTTGCAAATTTCTTTATTACTTCATCACGGAAGTCTTCCTTAAAATTAAATACAAAATGTTCAATCCCTAATTTGTAGCAGACATTTCTCGCATCTTCCACATCCTCCAGAGAACAGCATGTTCTTGTTCTGCATGACGTATACACATCTTCGTTATCGAATAATTTTAAAGTTGCACCGCAAATATCATAACCCTGGTCTCTCAGCAGGACAGCTGCAACAGATGAGTCAACTCCCCCGCTCATAGCAACCATAACTTTTTTATTCATATATACTCCTATTCTAAAAAACAGGTATGCCCTAACCCTATTTTTCAGAGTATTTTTTCTGAAAAATAGCGGTAGGTCAACCGCAACGAGTTCCAGATTTGCATGAGCGAAAGCGAATTGGCAAATCTGTGAACGAGACTGCGTATTATAATTTTCTAAAACCTAATTTTATAAATTATTATACATTTGCACACTTTCCTTGTCAAATATTTTCAGCAATGCATTATCATCATGCAGCTGCATTTTTATTAATCTTATCTATTATATTCTTTATTCCCATCCACGTCTTCATGTCAAGTATTTCAGCAACACTTCCCATTTCATTAAATGGTGGTTCCCCAAGAATTGATAAATCTTTTAATACTCCATTTTTCACAACATATGTAACAATCCTCTTTACAAAGTTAATTTGAATACTGTTTAAATTAGAATTGTTTAAGTATTCTGAAAATGCATCATTTGCAGCTTCTGTCGTAAGACCTATTATTGAGCGAACCAATTCTCCTAAAGGTTTATCTCCGTATTCTTTTTCATAATCTTGTCTGGTCCCAATTTCATTCCATAAAATTCTCTCTAATTCTTTGATATCATATTTTGTTAAAGGTTTATTTGTTTTTAATTTTCTAATCACCATATTATCTTCATTCACCTTAAGATAAAATTCTAATTTAGCCTTATAGTTTTTCAAATCATCATTATAGAGTTCTGCTTCTCTCCAGCATATATTTAAAACATCATCTTTAAAATCAGTAGTATACTTAGCACGTGAATCAAGTTTTACATATTTCATTAAATCGCGCAACTTAATTCTAATTATTTCAAAATCATTTATATCCGCATTATCAATATAATCCGTATGAAGCAATATCTCAATAAATTCTTTTTGTTTAGAAATTTCGGGTACTGTTGTAAATTTCGCCAGCACTGATAGCTTTTTATTCAAATCGGTCTTTGCTTTAATATATTTTTTTCCTGCTAAATATGCCAATTCAAGTCCAAACATTAAACTGTCAAACCTGACAGCGGATATTTCATCTTTATCAGGTAATATTAAAGGAGCAATATGCTCGGATAAGAGTAATGTAGCTTCATAAGTTAAAGCGTTATAATCTTCAACTTTATTATAACTGTCCACATATCTAAGATGTTGCTTTACTGCAAAATTATCACGATTGAGTTCATTAACCTTTTCAACAAGATAATGCACCAATTTTTTTCTGAAAGAAATCAAATCTTTGGTTTGATATTTTAAGTCTTGCAATATATAGACAATATTAACCTTAATATTAAAGATTCTCTCTTGTAGTGTTTCGGTATTTATTATTGTTCTGCCATTTTTATTTATATCAAAAAAATCAAATATACCGCAAAAATCGAAGATATAAAATATTTCTTTATCATCGCCGTCTATTAATCCCGGACTAAGTCTTGTTCCACGTCCTATCATTTGCCAGAGCTTTGATTTACTGTAAACAGGCTTAAAAAATACTAAGTTTAGAATTTCAGGCACATCAATGCCTGTATCCAACATATCTACCGATATTGCTATTTGAGGTAATTTATTTGCATCAGAAAAATCATCAATTAAGCTTTGTGAATAATTAGTATAATTATCTATCACTCTGGCATAATGTTGAGCATATTCAGGAAATTCACTATTCCATACCTTTAATATTTCTTCTGCATGATTATGATTTTTTGCAAATATAATAGTCTTGCCAATTTTATTTCCATAATCAACTTTAAGTCCATATGTCATTAATAAGTTTAGCACCTTACGAATTGTATCCTTGTTAAACAACCACTCATTCAATGCTTTACTGTCTATACTTTCAGGCATTTCACCATTCTCATCAGTAAATGTTTCTTCATATTTATTTTTTTCATCTTCAGATAGATCTTTATAATGTATCCCTGATTGCATGAATTTAAGTTTCGTATCAGCAGCTGAATATGTAACTAAATATTTATCTTCAACAGCTTTCGCAAGTTCATATCCATATGTCGGCACTCCACTTTCTAACTCAAATACACGATATGTACTTTTATCAATTTCATCCTTAGGTGTAGCCGTTAGTCCAATAAGCATAGAATCAAAATAAGAAAAAATATCCCTATATTTTTTATATATACTTCTATGGGCTTCATCAACTATAATTAGGTCAAAATGACCGCAAGTAAATAACTTATTCCCTTCCTCATCCTTTGTATCATCAATGCAATTCATCATCGTTTGATAGGTAGAAAATATTGCTCTTGCATTTACATTATTTTTCTCTTCACATAAATTTATTATGGATAAATCAGGCATTAAATTATGAAATGCTCTTTTAGCCTGAATAACAAGACTTGTCCTGTCAGCTAAGAAAAGTATATTTTTAACCCACCCGTGGCGAATCAAAACATCCGCAATAGATATAACAGTTCTTGTTTTTCCACTGCCGGTTGCCATAACGAGCAGAGCCTTTCTTCTGTTTTGTTCGTCAAAAGCCTCGCATACAGCTTTTATTGAAGCTTTTTGATAATATCGATTAGTAATATCATCATTTATTTCAATATTATTTAGGCGAGTTCGCATTGCCATTATATTATATAGCTTTTCTAAATCTCGTTTTGAATAAATTCCGGATACTTCTCTTTCCGGATATCCCACTTTACCGTCAAGCCAAATTTTTGTATCAAATCCGTTACTTAAGAAAATAACAGGTCTACGATTGAATTTCCTTTCTAAATAATCAGCATAAAGCACCGCTTGTTGTCTGCCTTTAGAAACATCCACACATGTTTTCTTTGCTTCTATCACAGCCAAAGGTCTGCCATCATCTGCTAAAAGAACATAATCTGAAAAACCAAGACCGGAATTATTAGGCATTTCTTCAATGGGATATTCATCAATCCAATTCTTATTACGCTCCCAGCCTGCATCTGATAGCATAACATCTATATATATCTTACGAGTAGAAAATTCTGAAAAATTAATGGGTTTTTGTATGTACGAATCTTCTCTGCTTTCTCTTCTTTGAGTTAATCGTTCCTTTAATTTGGAATTTTCTTTGATTAACTTCTTAATTTCAACATTATGTTGTTCCTTTACCGGTTTAGCTTCTATTTGTTCCAATAGCTTTTCATTATAATTTTTTCCCTTATAATCCTTCGCATAGCAATAGGCAACAAAATCTAAAAATATAAATAAATTTTGCAGTGCTAATATTGTTTGATCCTTTGAAATATTTTTCGAGTTATGCGCCGCATTATTACCGACTGTTCGAATATATTCCAACCGCTTGAATATGTCTGCACCAATTATATCCTTGAAATCATTTGTGTTCATTAATGTAACAAGCTTATCCTGATAAGGCATCTTCAAGGATTTATCCACACTGTACATCCATTTAATTGCAAACTCCATTGCCCTACGGCAATTAAGCACAGAGGTAGCGTAATCTATTTCAAAAACCTTTTCAGCAGAAACAGCAACATCCGCAAATGTTGAAAATTGTTTTTCTTTTAATAAGAAATCAAAGTTTGTCATTTACTTACCCTACCTTTCAAAATATGCTTTTTATTTTCAATGGTAAATTCCAATTTGTCGACTTGTTGGACAAAGTCGGCGAATTGGTTCTGGAGGTCGATGGGTGGAATAGGTACGCGCATCTTTTCGACTTTTTCAATGGTAAGAGCAAGCTGTGCACTCCCCGATACCCCCACTCTCTTATATTCTTCAATCAGTTGCTTTAATACTTCTTGAAAGAATAAAGCATTGCCTGCTTTTATATTAGAAATCAGAATGAGATTTCCGTCTTTGTAATAAAATGGCTGGTCTGTATCAATCACCCACATATATCCTATTGTTGCCCCGATTGCTGCAATTAAAATATCCCCTTTTGACGGGATTCCATATTTTACTTTGATTTCTGAATACCGTTCTTTTGTAATAAATAATTCAACAGATGGTCGTTCTCCGTCTCCTAACTCACGAATCTCTTTGCTTCTATAAAACGGAATCCCATAATCAACATATTCACTTGCATAGATTCTTTTGCTTGAGCCAATATCTGCAATTTTGTCCAATGCCTGTGTCTCGTATTCGCTATGCAAAACATCCCCAAACATCTCGACAAATCGTGATTTGTATTTAATCAACCTTTCCGGTTAAAAATGTATTCAATATATATTGAGGGATTTCATAATAAAAACTGCCGTTGTAATCATCAATCAGGTTACAAACGAAAGAGCTGTATACTTCAAACAGAGCGTCTATTATTTCAATATTTTTTGTTTCTGCAACTCCCATTATCAGCCGTTTATACACTTTACCTATATCCCAATGTGTTGGAATTGAATAATTGCAATCTTTTACATTATCGAATGTTCCAATAGGAATTTTAACTTCATTTATAAACTCTTCGGCAACCTGTTCAATATTATAGCTATGATAAACATCGGCTAAATCATATATTTTTTTGATTCTTTCTTTACCTAACTTTTCAACAACTACTGCCCGTTTATTTTTAGTTTTTCTTGCTATATAATCAATTAGACTGCAAATAAAAAATAAATCATTTGATTTTTTATCTTCCCTGCCTATCATTTAAGCACCTCCTGACAATCACGATATCTTAAGCAATTAATAGCTTCTTCTGTACAAAAGTTAATTTGATGAGTTGGATATTTAAATTTAGCCATAATCCAAAATTGTTCCCGTGTTATAATCCCATCAATAAAATCTGATATGAAATTATAAATCTGGTCATTTGCTATTGCTCCTATAACTATATCATAGCTATGCTGCCTGCCTTGTCTGCAACCCACTATAAAATCAAGCCATTCTTCCGTCATTTCTTTAAATTCCAATATTTTCAATGAATTATATATTTGTACGTCGTAAATATTCACCACCGGTGTATCGTAACGTCTCGCCCATCTCTCAGCTTGTTCCTTGATAATTGTACAATAAAAACCATTGCCAAAATCTTTTGTATAATGTCCGTATTTTACATAAGGTTCTTTAACCATCTTATAGCTGCCATGATACACTACCATCTTTGACATGTATTATCCTCCTCTGGTAATAAAATCAACCAATATATTTTTTATGGGAATACTTCACATTTGCCTGTTCTACCATTGCATATTCTAAAGTTGTGTCTATTTTCTGATGCCCCAACAGATGTTGAACTTGCTCGATGGGCATACCCTTATCTATAGCCCGTGTTGCAAGTGTTCTCCTGAATTTATGAGGATGCACCTTCTTTATATGTAATTTATTGCCCAACTCCCTTAATCTGATTTCTACTCCGCTAATCTGAAGCCGTGGAAAAGGATTTAGTAAAGATACAAACAAAGCTTCGTTGTCATCAGTCCTTGTTTTTAAGTATTCCATAAGATGAATCTTAGTCCTTGCATCAAAATAAACTTTTCTGTGCTTATTACCTTTCCCATAAACTATGCATTCTCTTTCTTGAAAATCAATGTCTTCTACATTGAGTCGAACCAACTCCCCCACACGCATTCCTGTTGATGACAATAAATCAATTATTGCCAAGTCGCGTTTGGTATTACAAGAGTCTCTCAGGATTTCTAAGTTTTCATCAGTATAAGTTTCTTTAACTTTTTTCCCTGTTTTTACTTTATGTATTCTTTTCACAGGGCTTTTCATAATATGATCTTCATCCTCAAGCCATGAAAAAAAGCTTGAAAGAATTCTTCTTATATTGTCAATAGTAATCTTGCTGCAATTATTATTTTTATTATAATCTCCAAGATAGTTTCTTAAATCATCTGTGGTAATACGCTTAACTGTTTTTTCAATTTTATTTAATGCAGTTTGTAAAGTTGATTTGTAATATTTTATTGTTCTTTCAGAGCAGCCTTCTACCCGTTTAGCTGAAATAAACATATTTAACAATTCTTCATCTTGATTAATCTGAGCTGTTTTAATTCCCACAGTATCAACTATTGTAACATTGTATAAACAATTTGATAAAACATTATGCAGTTTCTCCATTTGGCTGTTATCAAGAATTACAGCCATACTTTGTTCAATTTCTCTGATTAAAACTTCTTTCATATAATACTCCAATCATTTTTGAAAGAAGTATGCCATAATATTACTTAAATTAACCAAAATATTTTTGCATCAATGCATTATATAAAGTTGTCAACTCATTTAAACTTTTCTGCAATTCAAATTCCAATTTGTCGACTTGTTGGACAAAGTCGGCGAATTGGTTCTGGAGGTCGATGGGTGGAATAGGTACGCGCATCTTTTCGACTTTTTCAATGGTAAGAGCAAGCTGTGCACTCCCCGATACCCCCACTCTCTTATATTCTTCAATCAGTTGCTTTAATACTTCTTGAAAGAATAAAGCATTGCCTGCTTTTATATTAGAAATCAGAATGAGATTTCCGTCTTTGTAATAAAATGGCTGGTCTGTATCAATCACCCACATATATCCTATTGTTGCCCCGATTGCTGCAATTAAAATATCCCCTTTTGACGGGATTCCATATTTTACTTTGATTTCTGAATACCGTTCTTTTGTAATAAATAATTCAACAGATGGTCGTTCTCCGTCTCCTAACTCACGAATCTCTTTGCTTCTATAAAACGGAATCCCATAATCAACATATTCACTTGCATAGATTCTTTTGCTTGAGCCAATATCTGCAATTTTGTCCAATGCCTGTGTCTCGTATTCGCTATGCAAAACATCCCCAAACATCTCGACAAATCGTGATTTAACTAATAAATCCAACTTGCTAATTTGTTTTTTTTTCAAGGATATTAAGTCGTTAACTTTATCTAATATTCTAGATATCCTCTTTTGTTCTTCTATTGGAGGCAAAGAAATAGACAGTTCTAAAAGTATACTTTTGCTGATTGCCTTAAATGTGCTTCCAGTGCCCTTTGAATTTAATTCAGTATGTCTACTAAGCAAAAAATAATATAAATATTTATAGTATGTAATATCTCTTTTCTCAGAAATTGCACATAGACCTCGACCTATACAACATGTTTCTACTGCTATATTTACTGCTCCGATTGGTGCTCTTACAGACAATAAAATATCATTTCTATTTGCAATTTTAGATGGTTTGTTACAATAATACCTTCTTATAGGATTAATTTCGCCAAAATCTGCATTACCTTGATAAAATGGTAATCCATCACCATGTCCATTATAGGATTTAGAATTTGGAGACTGTCCCATAGTTATTATCGCACACTCATGTAATGTTTTTTTACTCACCCAACATCCCCTCCAGTTCTTTCAAACCTTTAGTTATCTGTTCTTCCATTTCCTGAATTTCTTTTAGGATCTTAATTGGTGCCGGGTATTCTTCCGATATATACTCTACTTGTTTATATTTATTAATTGATAAATCATAATTATTATCAATTATTTCCTGCTTGTCCACTAAGAAACTTTTTTCAGTTCTTTTTCTTTCAGTTTCTTTATCTATGTTATGGAATCGCTCAATGATATCAGGTATATCATTTTCCACAACTTTAGTCCTTTTATCATCAAGACTATATCCATCCGCTTCCATGTCATAGAACCAAACCTTATCTGTTCCGCCATGACCGGTCTTTGTAAAAATAATTATAGCTGTAGAAACTCCTGCATAAGGTTTAAATACTCCGCTTGGCATTGAAATTACAGCCTCAAGACGATTGCTGTCTATTATTTGTTTTCGGACATCTTTATGGGCTTTTGAGGATCCAAACAATACTCCATCCGGTACAATAGAAGCACATCTGCCCCCAATTTTAAGCATTCGCAAGAATAATGTAAGAAACAATAATTCAGTTTTCTTTGTCTTCGTAACTTTCAATAAGTCATTTGAAACAATATCATAATCTAAGCTCCCTTTAAATGGCGGATTCGCCAAAACCAAGGAGTACTTATTTGTGTCAATATTTTGGTCGGACAAACTATCTTTATATTCTATACATGGATTTTCTATACCATGTGTCATCATATTCATGGCACCAATACGAAGCATTGTTCTGTCCATATCGTATCCGTGGAACATGTCATTGTTATAGTGTTTTTTATTGGCTGCATCCATAAATATTTCTTCAAAATATTCTTCTTTCAAATATTCGCCTGCACTTACCAAAAAACCGCTTGTACCACACGCAGGGTCGCAAATTACATCTTGTGGTTTTGGAGCCATTAACTCAACCATCATTCGAATAATATGCCTTGGCGTTCTAAATTGACCGTTACGACCAGCAGTTGATATCTTTGATAGTAAGTATTCATAGATATCACCCTTTGTATCTTTTTTGAAATCTTTGTTAATAAACTCATATATTTCATCCAAAGAATCAACAATTTTACTCAACAATTGAGGTGTTGGAATCTTAAATATAGCGTCATCCATATATTTAGAATATGCACTGTTTTTATCCTCATGAAGTGTTTTAATAAACGGAAACACTCCTATTTGCACTATCTCATACATATTTGCCGCCGGAATATCTCTAAAATATGACCACTTTAACTGATAACCATCAACTTTCTTATCTCCAACTTGGAATTGTCCTATAAAAATACTTTTATGGTTCGTTCCAAGCATTAAGCTTTCCTTTGATTTTATATTATCAACATCATCCAAATCTCTTATAAACATTAAATATGTAATTTGCTCTATAACATCAAGAGGATTCGTTAATCCGCCTGCTGCAAAAATATCCCACAACCCATCTATTTTATTCTTAATTTCTCCTGTTATCATGCAGTAATCCTCCGCTGAAAATATTCATTAATAATTGCAGTATAAAAAAACATTGTTTATGCTTCATAATGTTTATAAGTTTGATAACGTGAATATGCTACAATTATATCATAATTTTGTAAAAATTGTATATCAAAATCTGATTTATCCGAATGCTGATTTACAGCAAAAAATAAAACCCGGTGCATCGTACTCACAATGTACTCCGGGTTTTTAATTAAATACTTTAAATCATCAATAAAGCTGCTCGACAGACTTAATTATATTATAAAGAACATAATTTACAGGGGTGGGAATATTGAGTTTTTTCCCCATTTCTATTACAGTTCCCGCAAAATAGTCCACCTCTGTCCTTCTTTTCGCTTCCACATCCTGCAGCATTGAGGTTCTGCCCATAGGTGAAAAGCTGTTCATTAACGTGACAAAATCATCTATATTCTCTTCCCTTAAATCAATTTGTGACGCTTTTGCTATTTTAAGAACCTCATTCATTGCCTCTTTGAATAATACAAGGTTTGTTTCCAAGTGAGTAACCTTGCCGTAAGGAGACCTTGTTACCGCAGTTACCTGATTAACTCCCACATTAAGCATAAATTTCTTCCAAATCATCCTTATCATATCGAGAAATACTATGTTTTTAATTCCCGCTTCATTAAAACATTCTTGTACCGCTTTTACCTCAGGAGAAATAACCGTATTATCTGCTTCTCCTAAATGAATTTCTCCGTCCTCCGTATTAATAAAGCCGTTATTTGTTCTTTCGGCATCAATCCGCATGGCTAAACCATAAAGTGTTTTGTTATTTGGAAATGCTTTATGTATTCTGTCCCTTGCGGTTACGCCGTTTAAAAATGTTATCAATACCGTATTTTCACCTACAAAGCTTTTTACATCCTCGATGGCTCCTTCAAGCTGATAATTCTTTACGCAGAATATTATTAAATCAAAGGTTTCTTTCGAGTTTCCTTCCGATATAACGTTGGGGTAAAATGTTTCATTATTTAATGTGAATCCTGATTCTTGAAGTCTTTCCTTCCTTGAGCCGTCAGCTATAACCTTAAAATCATCACCAAAAAAATTATATAGCAACCTGCCGTAAACCGTACCGACTGCACCCATTCCGATTAAAGCAATCTTCTTTATCTTCATAATATCACCTGCTCTTAACATTTCATATATTATACAAAAATAAACGGTTTTTAGCAATACTGCTATGCTCAAAAAAATCAATAACATTGATTAACATTGATTGATTTAATACCTTCATATAATTCAAAAACATATCTTGACAAACCATAGCATCATGAGGCAAACTATATGCAATGAATTGCTGCAACAACTTGCAACGTATGTATGAAAACGAAAGGAATTAATCCCATGCCTTTGTCTAATTTGAGAGAAAAAATTAAGGAATTTGAGCCTGTTTTGAATGCAATATCTGACGCTATTTGTATAATGGACAAAAATAATAATTTAATATATGAAAATCCTTCTTATAAGGTGATGCTTAAACGCGGCAATTCTGAAATTGTAGTTGATTCTAAAGATGTTTATATTGAAGGAGAAAAGGTTGCCAGGGTCACAGTATATCACGATATATCAGAAGTTAACAGATTGCGCAAAGAACTTGAACGATTGAACCAAAAACTCAGAAAAGTGCATACCGGTTATACATTTAAAGATATTATAGGAAAAAACCCCCTGCTTAAAAAGGTAATCGGTACGGCGGAAGTAGTTGCAATGACTCCGGCTACTATTCTTATTCGGGGTGAAAGCGGAACCGGTAAAGAAATATTTGCTAATGCCATACATAATTCCAGCCCAAGAAGAAATGAGAATTTTATTAAAATTAACTGTTCCTCCATACACGATGAACTTCTTGAGAGTGAATTGTTTGGATATAAAGAAGGTGCATTTACAGGAGCGCAAAGGGGTGGCAAACGCGGATTGTTTCAAGCAGCTGACCACGGCACATTATTCTTGGATGAAATTGGAGATGTTTCTCTGAGAATGCAGGTAAAACTGCTTCGTGTTTTGCAGGAAAAGGAAATAATACCGGTAGGTTCAACAGAAGCTATACCTGTTGACGTAAGAATTATTTGTGCAACAAACAAACCCTTGGAAAAAATGATAGACGAGGGGATGTTTCGCGAAGATTTGTATTATAGATTGAATGTATTTCCTCTTTTTATACCTCCGCTGAGGGATAGAATCGAAGATATTGAAGATATTTCCATGTATTTGATAAATAAATATAATGATTTTTATGAACGAAAAATCAAAGGTTTTGAAAAAGAAGCTATAAATTTGCTTAAGAAGAACAGATGGCCGGGAAATGTTCGCGAACTCGAAAATGTATTAACCAGGGCATTGATAAATCAAAGTCCTGATTATGAAATTCTCAATTCGGAAGAAATAGAAATTGCCTTAGGCATAGAAAAAAGAATAAAAATACAGCCTGCTACAAAAGATGAAAATGATTTGCCTTTAGATATTAATAAAGCTGTTGAAGCAACTGAAAGGAAATGCATTCAAAAAGCACTAAGTTTAACTGAAAATGATAAAAACAAAGCTGCTGTACTTTTAGGCATTCCTATTAGAACACTTTATTACAAATGCAAAAAGTTAAGCCTTTAGAGTTGTAATAAATTGCATCATTGCAAATAATTGCTGCCAAATGTTGCAAAAACATTTATGCAACAGCTGTAACCGTGTCTAAAGCCATGAAATAACGGATATTTCTTGGCACAGTATTTGCTATTATACTTTCAAAATATTATTATATAATTGATGGAGGAAATACAATGAATAACAATAAGATTCTTGATGATTTTGTTAGGGAGTATTATGGAGCATTGAGCACTACGACATATGCCAACCCTGTACCAATCAGCGCAGAAAACACAGCTTTAGTAATTATCGATGCACAGACATGTATAACAAAGGAATATTTTGTTGAAGGTTTCAAAGCAATGGGAATAGATGTGGAGCCCTTAATGCCTGCATTAAATCAGCTTGAAGAAAATACAGTCAAAGCACTTACCAATATTAAAAGGATTTTAAACAAATGCAGGGATAAAGGCATAAGACCTATTCATGTAAAAATTGAATCTTATCTTAAGGACGCAAAGGATACCGGAAGACTTCACAGCAGTGCGGGTATGTACTATCCCCCCGGATCCCCTGCCTCAGAATTTTGCGAAGAAGTAATGCCTATTGGCAATGAAATTGTTCTGAAAAAAACATGTTCAGGCATCCATGTAGGTACTCCCATAGATAGAATCCTTAGGAACCTAAATATCAAGAGTGTTATTGTTGTAGGGTTCTATACGGATCAGTGCGTAAGCACTTCAGTCAGAGATTTGTCCGACTTTGGTTATGAGGTAGATATAGTCGAAGATGCCATAGCGGCAATGAGTCAGGAAAGACATGAAAATGCCATGCAGTCGATTAAGAATATATACGCTAATTCAGAAACAACGGAGCAATTGTTAAAAAGATTGGAAGAACTATAATATTTTAAAGGAATAAGGGTATGGTTAATCAATTAGCTAAAAAGTATCACGATAAATATATAGAATATAGAAGGTATTTTCATCAATATCCGGAACTTAGTTTTGAAGAATTTGAAACATCTTCTTATATTGCTGAAGAATTAAAAAACATGGGTTATAGTGTCAGGACAAATATTGGCGGAACTGGTGTATTGGCAACACTTGACACTAATATTTCAGGACCGGTAATTGCTTTTCGTGCTGATATGGATGCCCTGCCAATTCAAGAAGAAACCGGTCTCCCGTTTGAATCAAAAAGAATCGGTATCATGCACGGTTGCGGGCATGATGGTCACATGGCTGTTCTTCTTGGTACCGCATTATTGCTTTCTGAAATGAAGGATAAATTGAGGGGAATCATAAAACTGATTTTTCAACCTGGAGAAGAGACTAATGGCGGAGCAAAATGCATTATCAATGACGGTGCTTTAAAAAATCCTGATGTTGATGGAATTTTTGCCCTTCATATGATGCCCGACCTTCCAACCGGAACAATTGGAATTAAGGCAGGATACCTTTCATCAACAGATGATGAGTTTTATATTAAGATTCATGGTGTCGGGGCGCATTCATCAGAGCCGCAGACAGGCGTTAATGCTATTGTAATAGCTTCGCAGATTGTTAATAGCTTGATGACTATACTTGGAAGTAATATCAGCCCTTACGATGTGGCTACATTTTCGATTTGCAAAATTTCGGGAGGCGATGCGATAAATATAATTCCCGATTTTGCCGAAATGAGCGGAATGATTAGGTGCGTAGAGAAAAGCAACAAAATTATTATAAGGGAAAAAATGAAATCTCTTGTTGAAAGTGTAGCTAACGGAATGGGCGGAAGAGCAGAATTTGATATTATCGAGGGTTTTCCTTCGGTAATAAATGATAGTGCTTTATCAAGAGCGGTATTAGAGGCAGCGGAAAAATCCCTTAATAGCAAAGAGGACATAATATTAATAGAACGACCTCATTTAGGCTCGGAGGATTTTTCATATTATCAGGAGGTGGTTCCCGGAGTAATGTTTATGTTAGGTTGCAGAAATACAGATTTTGAAACAGGTGGTTTGCATAGTGCAGTTTTAAATATAGATGAAAATTCCTTAGAATATGGTGTAAAAATATTTGCCAATATAGCATTAAATATATGCGGAAAATAAATGTAAATCCTCACTGTCATTTTATGCGGAGTCCTTAATGGACTCCGTCACATTTCATGTTTATCAAAAACCGGAAAATACAGATCTTATTAAATGTCCTCCCTTAAAAAGATTTATTTATTGTCACTTCTATTAGCCCAATACAAGTTAATTAAATGCGGTAACTGTTCATCATGGCGGATCGGAAACTCAAACGAAATAAATTTGATATTTTTGATTTAAATCAAAGATATATGGTATATTAAGTATTATAATGAGTATATAAGATAGCTCAGAGGAGGATTGTATGAAAAAGATTTCATTGCAGTTAGAGGAGCTTGGCTGCCCAAGCTGCGTTAAAAAAATCGAAACGGCATTAAAAAAACAAGAAGGTATCAATGAGGTGAATATTTTATTCAATTCAAGCAAGGCAAAAGTAGAATTTGATGAAACTAAGATTGATTCGGACAAAATAACAAAGGTTATAACAGATTTGGGTTATGAAGTACTGAGTGCAAAATAAGACAAGGGAGGAAAATATGTTTAAACTATCTGACACTGTAAGCTGGGTGGGTAAAATTGATTGGGAATTAAGCAGATTCCACGGAGATGAATATTCTACACATAAAGGGTCCTCATATAATTCCTATTTAATCAGAGATGAAAAAACGGTTTTAATCGATACTGTTTGGGAGCCCTTTGCAAAAGAGTTTGTTTCAAATTTAAAGAAGGAAATTGACTTAAAAGAAATTGATTACATAATAATCAATCACGCTGAAGTTGACCACGGAGGGTCCTTAACCGAACTAATGAAGGAAATTCCCGACACTCCCATATATTGCACCAAAAACGGGACTAAAATTATTAAGGGACATCATCATAAAAATTGGAATTTCGTTGAGGTTAAAACAGGAGACACCTTGGATATAGGTAAAAACAAGCTAATATTTGTTGAGGCAAGAATGCTCCACTGGCCGGATTCTATGATGACATACATGTCCGGAGAAAATAAGCTTTTCAGCAACGACGCTTTCGGACAGCACTATGCATCCGAGCTGATGTACAACGACTTAGTTGACAATGATGAATTGTATGATGAAGCAATTAAATACTATGCAAATATATTAACTCCTTTCAGTAAATTTGTGGTAAACAAAATTGAAGAAGTTGTTGCTTTAAATATACCCATTGAAATGATTTGCCCAAGTCATGGGATAATATGGCGAGATAATCCGCTGCAAATAATCACAAAATATATGGAATGGGCAAAGAGTTATCAGGAAAATCAAATTACAATAATTTATGACACCATGTGGAACGGAACAAGAAGAATGGCTGAAGCTATTGCGGAAGGAATTAAATCCAAGGACGAGAATGTTGCAATTAAGTTATTTAATTGTGCGAAACGGGACAAGAATGACATTATTACGGAAGTATTTAAATCTAAGATGATATTGGTTGGCTCCTCTACCATTAACAACGGTATACTTACTGCTGTTGCCGCAATGTTAGAAATGATTAAGGGTCTTAAATTTACAAATAAAAAGGCTGCTGCTTTCGGAAGCTACGGATGGAGCGGAGAATCCGTTAAAATTATTACCGATAGCTTGAAGGATGCCAAATTTGATGTGGTAAACGACGGCATAAAGGAAATGTGGAATCCCGACGAAGAAGCACTGGAAAGATGCAGGGAATTCGGAAAAAGCTTATTGTAAATAACTTTATTTTAAACCGCCCCTATCGGGCGGTTTTATTTTGGAGCAATTACCGTTCGCACATGTTTCTCAAACCGTCAATATATGTAATTACAATTTTTCTGTGTCCTTTAAGCTTAATAAAGCCGCTGTCCTGAAGAACAGAAAGCTTTCTGCTCAGTGTTTCCTGAGTTGTGCCAAGCATGGAGGCTAAAACGCCCTTGCTTACAGGAAGGGTTATTTCATATTCATTACCTGTATTTTTAGTATTATTCCTATCTATTTCAGAAAGCAGGTAATTTGCAATTCTTTGCTCAACATCCATTAAACCTATCTGCTCAATCAATGCTTCAGACTGCTCGATTCTTTCTGTATATTTCTGAAGGAATTTAAGTGCTATTTCCGGTCTTTGCATAATGAGGTCACGAATTTTGGAACTTTCAATTATGCATATTTCGGTTGTCTCGATTGCCTCGGCAGAATTAGTCAGCACCGAATTTTTAAAAAGAGACAGCTCTCCCATGAACTCTCCGGGCTCAAGAATCCTTAATATCTGCTCCTTACCCATGGCTGATGTTTTGGATATTTTAACCCTGCCCTTATTAACTACAAATAAATAATCAAAATAATCACCAGGAGTAAATATGATTTCACCTTTTTTATATTTCTTTCGGTCGGATGAATCCATAATGCTTTCTTTGATTTCCGGAGACAAATCCAAAAATATCGGAATATTGTCTATGCAATAATGCTCGTGACTGCAGTTACAGCTGCTTTCCATACATTCCTCCTGTATTTTAGTTAATATAATTAAGGCTCTGAC
>ENA-UOOH01000844-UOOH01000844.1-fermentation-metagenome-genome-assembly--contig:-NODE-844-length-32588-cov-6.093321_pt1 | contig 32588 bp, 15 predicted proteins | sample MGYA00245778_ERZ724025 | MGnify/ENA primary metagenome ERZ724025 (study PRJEB28704, sample SAMN03018313) | fermentation metagenome | biome: anthropogenic terrestrial biome; feature: soil; material...
CATCAGGCGTAAAGGTAAAGGTGAAGCTGCCGGCGATGGCAGTATTGATGGTCGCCGGATTCCAGGTGCCGGTAATGCCTTCCAGCGAAGTGGCCGGCAATGCAGGTGCAGTGCTGTTCTGGCAAAGCGGACCAATCTGAGCAAAGGTCGGGGTAACTTCATCATTTACAATTATAACCACCTCTTCCGAAGTAGTTTCACAACCGTTTCCATCGGTTGCGGTATAATAAAGACTATAATTTCCTGCCAAAGTTCCCGTAAAGACAGGATTGGTAATATCAACAGCAGTCAGATAAACAGTGCCGCTACCCGTCCATAAATGGGTTATAAGTCCGGTACCACCTAATGGAGTAGCATTCAGCTCAAGCGACTGATTGATACAGATTTCGCCAGAATTCGGGTCAACGGAAACCAGCAGTTGATCCGGTTCGGTAATTTCGATGGTGGTAAGTTCAATCTCATTTTCCGGCTGGTCGGCATCGCGCATCAACACCCCATAAGTGAGGGGTTGCAATCCCGTAAAGGAACCCGAAACCTGCCAGGTGAGGCCGCCATCAATGCTGTATTCATAGTTTCCACCACCATTTTGGGGATTGGTAATGGTAATGCTGCCATCGTTAAAGCCAAAGCAATTTACGTTTGTATAATCCACCTGAGCGGTGAGGGGTGCACCATCAAGTATTTCAAGCTCCTCAATATCCAGGAAGCAATCCGGGGCATTGACATCGCGGATATAAACGTTGTAGGTGCCCGGTGGCAGGTTGGGGAAGATTGGCGAATCCTGCCAGGTAACGCCATCCAGACTGTATTGATATCCCCCCGAACCGCCGGCAGCATCCGATACGGTAATGTTGCCGTCATTGGCTCCGGGATAACTGGTGGGGGTATGGGTCACCGTGGCAGTAAGTACATCAGGTTCGGTAATGGTGATGGTGCCCAGCTCAACGATGCAATCCATAGCATCCGCATCGCGCATTTCAATCAGATAATCACCCGGAGGCAAGGCCGTGAAATCAAGTTCAGACTGCCAGTCACCACCATTGATGCGGTATTCATAATTCCCGGACCCACCGGCAGGATCAACAATGCCGATGCTGCCATTGGCTGCACCAAAGCAATTTACGTTTATCTGCGTAAGCGTGGCCATCAGTAGTGCCGGTTGATCAATGGTTAGTTGACCCGTGGTTTCGCAACCGGCAGCATCGGTTATTATATAGGTATAAGTGCCTGCGGCGAGATCGCTGAAGATTCCGGTCGTATTTATGTCTCCATCCAGGTCGTAAGTGTAAGGTTCGCTGCCGCCCGAAGCAATCAGGGTGGCACTGCCGTCCGGTGCACCGTTACAGGTGGCCGGGGTGGTGGTTATATCCGCCAGCAGATTGTTGAGGGTGATGGTGATGCCGGATTCAGCGGGTGGACAACTGCCGTCGTTGCCGAAACCGGTCGCGGTAAGCGTAAGCGTTACTGTGCCGGCCAAAATATCGTTTGTCCCGAAGGTATAGGTCGGGTTGAGGATGGTATTGTCATCAAATGTGCCATCACCGGTGGTGTTCCATTCCAGGGCACTGTAATCGGTGGCTGTAGCATCTTCAAGCCTGAGCGGGTCTGGGCTACAAAGGGTAAGATTTTCTCCCGCGTAAGCGCCGGGCAATTCAAACACATCAATATAACCCAGTTGGGTAGTGTCGCAACCGTTTAACCCATATTGAATATTGGTAAGGTGATATCTTCCCGGAGGAACCGTCCAGATGATATTGACCGTGTCCACTGTTTCGGGCAATGTGGTTACCACACTAAGCGGATCGGTAAGCAGCCAGGCGTAAGTTGCGCCTGATTCCCCATCTATTCGGTAATTTCGTTCTGCACCTACACATACTTTATCAATCTCATACAAATCCTGACCAATAGCCCGGTGGGCCGTCAGCAGCAGCAGGGTGAAGAGCAGGTATGTGAGTTTTGTGCGCATTTTATTTATTTAAAGATTTGAAAAAGGGACGGGGGACAAGGGGACGGCTGCGTCGATTGAACCATTGTCACTCTCTTTATGAGACAAGGGGACAAGGGGATAGTGGGACAAGGGGACGTGAGCTCCCAGTGAGCTTCTCCCACGTATCCAGCCGCTTCTCCCGGTGATCGGGAATAGCTGATTTAAACTTCCTATGTCATTCTTCTCCTTTTCTTTCATTTTATTGACTCATTTTTACTTCAGGTTATCATTTTCTCACACCTAACAGGTTGTCCTTCGACTTCGATCAGGAACCAAACCTGTCAGGAGAATTGTGGTTCTTCCTTCTTCACCTCATCCACCTTCGGCACCTTCTCCTAAAACCTCATCCGCCTTCGGCACCTTCTCCTAAAGGAGAAGGGCCTTTCAATCTTAATTTGTTTGTTCAATTAGCATTCGTCTTGTTTTCTTAGTTTCATTTCTCCAATTCTCCTTGTCTCCTTGTCTCCGTGTCCCCTTGTCCCAATTACGGGTCGTATTGGTAAATCGGCGAACCTACGGGTCGCGGTTTCACGGTTAAAGTTACCACATTTGATGGATCATTGTTTGTTCCATTGGCATCAGTTATTGAAGTTACGGTGTAAGTAGTTGTGTAATCGGGCGATATCACGATAACATACGGATTATCAGTAATATCGGTATATGTTGTGGTTACCGTGTTGGCGCCGGTGGTGGCTTCAAGGGTGAAGCTCCACGGGGCATCCCCGGTAAATGTAATGATCAGGTCGGCTTCGTCGCCGTGGCAAACCTCTTCGGGGTTCACCACCAAAGTTGCCGTTGGCAGGGCGGGAAGTACTTCAACCATCCAGAATTTCATGTTGTTTGTCGGACAATCGTTTACAGCTTCAATCTTAACGATGTACATTCCCGGAACCAGCCAGGTGATATCCACCGATGAACCTGTATTGCCCGCAGGGAAGAATGCGCTCGTAGGCGGACAGTTGCCCGGTACTACAGCCATGTTTATTCCCGCGTAATTGTCGTATATTTCATAGGTGATGTTTTCTTCAGCAGCAAACTGAACATCCACTTCAAAGGTAAAGGTTTGACCGGCATACACAGTAAGCGACTGGGCCGATGCAGATGCAGCGGTCAGCAGTAACCCCAGGGCTACTGTCAACAGTCGTAGTATGTGTTTAAATGCGGTCATTATTTAATTCAAAAATTCAATTATTCAAAGATTTAAAGATTCAATCCCGAATCGCTTTGCTCTCGGGACAAGGATTTAAAGATCGCCTGCCAGCCGTAATAAAATGAAGGCTGGGTCTCCGCGTCATTGCGTGGTAAAACTCCGGTTTTCGTCCTTCTCCTTCCAATATCACGGTGCGTCCTCCCGATGCGGACAGGCTGCACTTTTGATCGTACGCACATTTCATGTTCTGCCAATATTTCGGTGCGCTGCATCTGGAATTCTATTCCATTTTCCTTTACCCGGATGGTTCCATCCCGAAAACTATCGAGATTGCGTGGTAAAACTCCAAAATTCATCGTTGCGTATCTTTGCGCCTGCCCGCCGTAATGAAATGAAGGCTGGGTCTCCGCGTCTCTGCGTGTTTTTTTGATGATTTGTTCGGGCATACCTCTGGCCTTCAGGCAAAAATTGTCTTTTAAAACCCCGTGTTTCAAGCGCCCCCTGGCGGGCAACTTGTTCCGGGCAGGTGAGTCTATGTGATTCATTGTTAATCTTTTGACGATTCCTGGAGGACTCTCACCAGTTTGTCTTAAGGTTATGAAGTCGCGTGGGCGCCATCGTCGCCGTTTTTCACTTTTCAGGATTCCTGGCGGCCAGACCTTGTCGGGGCCACGGGCAAATCCATGGGGACCGTCACGCTTTCCTGTGCCGCTTCGCCATCGCTCTCCGGGTGGATCGCCACGCGAGGCCACTGTGCACGGTGGACCATACCTTATCTCCATCCACGGCGGGCGCTTCCCGGCTATGACTTCCGCCGCGCGGGCTAAAGTCCTCCGGACACCCAAATCGGAACCGTGTTTGTTCTGTTTTTTATGCATTCTTTTTTAGTTTTAATTCATACCTATTACTTATTAAGGAACGTGTGGGACGAGGGACGGCAGCGCCCATTTCGCATTGCCGCTCTGCGTGAGAGACAAGGGGACAAGGTGACATGGAGACAAGGGGAGGCAGCGCCCATTTCGCATTGTGTCGTTCTGCGTGAGAGACAAGGGGACAAGATGACATGGAGACAAGGGGAAAATTCCCTCTGACTTCTGTCTTCTAACTTCTATCCTCTGACCTCTAACTTCTAGCCTCTGACCTCTAACCTCTAACCTCTGGCCTCTAACCGCTGACTTCTGTCCTTCGACTATGCTCCAATTGACTTGTAAAGAATCAATCCTTGCGTGTCTATGCGTTACTTCGACTGGTTCGACATTGCTCACCAACCAAAGCTCAGTGCACCGCACCGCGTCTTTGCGTGGGAAAAGCCCGGAACAAATCCATGCGTTCCTTTGCGTCTTTGCGTCTCTGCGTGGTAATCTCATAAGCAATTTGGTATTTACTTGTTTACAACGTGCTCATTCCCTTAACGTTAAGTTGCCAGACATAGCTATGGCTATCGACCTACTTTCGTACGCGTGAAACCACCAACCTGTCCTTGTTGGGGATGTTCGCTTCATACTAAAACCGTATTCGCATTGTCCTTAAATTTTTGTTCGACAATAAGCTTCGCTTTGTGGTGCGCTGAATGGCACTGTCTTACGGCCATGTGCTTAACTTCTTCGCTGATATATCCACTCGTGGCAGCCAATCACCAGCAGTTCCGGCAGGGGAGTTTTCCGCTCCGGCCAACACTTCCCTTGTGGGTAAGCGCAACCAAATGCGTTAAAATCCAAACACTTGCCAATTAGCTGCATAGGCAGTCAGCACCTTGAATGTTTCTATCAATCACAAGCGAAATCTATATTTCGGCTTTTACTCTATATTGTACCCATCAGCCGGAACCTTGCAGTTCACAACCCGGGTTTGGGAGGACTTCTTTCTTCTATTAGTCTTTGGCTGTTGGTCTTTGGCTGTTGGTCTTTGGCTATTGGTCTTTGGCTATTGGTCTTTCTCGTTATCGCTTCGCGCTCCCGAGACAAGTGGCCTTTGATATTTGGGTTTCAAATGCCTTAACTATGGACATCCTTAAACCCAGCCCTAAAACTTTTTAGGTTTTTAGCTCAATGTTCAATAGAACCTTAGACTTCAAACTTTCTACCATACCATTAGAAATTAGTCTTTAGAAACTTGCCTGCCTCTGGCAGGTTAGTCTTTTTCTTCGCTTCTTTCCGGCTCCGCTCTCCCGATAGCATTCGGGATCCCTTCGCCTTCCCCTTCTTCCCTCCGGCCAGGACCCGAAAGCCCCGACCGGAAAGATTATTGGGTTGAAAAAGCAAAATTTATATCAAACTACAAAGTTCATTATGGAGTCTGAGGAACAAAAGCTGCAGGAGTGACCGGAGTGATAGTTGGACGTGCTGAAATAGTTTGCTGAACAGCATCTGCAAATGCACTTTCAGGAGTACAATTACCATTAACGTCACTTAAGTCTTGAAACGTCGTTCCTCCACTAGTATATGAACCATCAATTGCCAGGTCAATAGTCTGACCAGCCAAATTTTCAAACTGGTTATTGGCAACCGTAATAGTTATGGTAATGGTTTCATTAACAAGAGCAGGAGCTACACCAGTTGTAGAACTAGGTAATTCTGCTGTCCAAGTACCATTATTACCAGAACCAGGATCCGTAAAAGTTCCAGCCGTCCCTGCTACTGCAGCAGCCCAAGCAATTGTAAGAGTTTGGCCTGCATCAAAACCTCCAATTTGTAATTGAGCATCCCAATCACCTGTATAACCTCCGGCTGTTATTTCTATTTCCATGGTATTAGTTCCGTAGGTGTAAGTTACTTCTCCAGGATTGTTTATGTCGACAATTGTAGCGTCAGTAATTGCTGCAGCACATTGTACAGTAGTAACATTATCAATAGCAAGCCAGAAGGTATTCTGAGGTTCAATCCTATAAACCTTCATGTTGTTTGTTGCACATACAGTAGTTTCCTCATATACAACTACTAAAAAATATGGTTGAGCTGTAGCAAGAGCTTCAGCCGTCCATGTTATATTAATTGTATTTGCACTGGCTGTTGGAATGTCATAATGACCTGATGCAATAAACTCTGTATTAGCAGCTGGTATATGAGCTCCGGTCAGTAGATTGAGTTGCCCTTGCTCCATTACATACCAATCAAATGTGCCCGCGCCAGTGTATCCACCATCATTGGGAATTGTTACCTCATAGGTATAGTTAATACCAGGGGCTGGAGAAGATGCATCACCATTACATGTGGGAGGATCATGCGGAGTTTGCCCGAAAGCAGTCGAAGAGAATCCAATGGCAAAAATTGCCAATAAGAGAATTAAAATTTGCTTTTTCATTTTTGTAAGTTTTAAACGTTAGTACTCAAATTGTTTGTAAAATCAAAAGTGTTTGTTTTTTGTGTTTTGTCCATTAGGGACGTTTTTGTTTTGTTAAAATTTTGATTTGTTTGCCGCAAATTGCAGCGCTGTGTCAGTTCAGTTTTCCTTTCTCATAGGCATTGGGTTTGGTTAAACATCAATTTGTATTGGAGGCAAAAATTCCGGCTGTCCGCACTGTGGGAGAACAGTGTGGCCGGCGCAGCCGGAGATATTTTCTGGCAGGCAGATGAATTGCCTGCTCTGTAAAATCCTGCAACTATATGTTGGTGTATTTTCATTTTTCCTGGGTTTAATAAAGTTTGATTACTTCCGGCCTGGGCCTGATCAGTATATTTCTGGAAACTGTTGCTGCCACGTTTCCGTTGCAGTCTGTAACTGTATAAGTGATGGTGTGATTCACCGGGACATTGGCTGCAGTTCCCCACAGTTGCATGGGCGTGCTCAGCGAAGGCTGACCCGTGCCTGAAAGTGTTCCGCCCACCAATGGATCAAAAGTGATGGTCCAGCTGATGATAATATCTTCCTCCTCACAGCAATTGTCGTCCAGGGCGCTAAGGTCCAGCTCGGTGCTGCCGTTGCCCACCAGGTACCAGTCGGGGCGGCGGGGGTTGCCATGCTCCGGAAGCAGTGGGATAATATCCGCGGCCGGTTCAGGTGCTCCATCATATTGTGCTGAAATAATGTTGATTACGCAGAAATCAAACGGCCCTGGGGCGGTAAAAGTCGGAGGTTCGGTATCCTCGCTGGTAACGGTCCAGCTGCCGGTATCCTCGCAACCATTCGCATCGGTTACCACCACCGTATAGGTGCCGGAAACCAGGCCGGTAAGGTCTTCATCGTTTTCCTGACCGACGGGAATAACACCGTCCAATGTTGTCCATACATAGGTATATGGCGGCGTACCACCGGTAGCGGTAATGTCTATCTCTCCATTTGATTCGCAATCTCCATCGGTTGTTATACCTGAAACGGCAACAGGATCAACAATGCTGTTTGTAACCGTGGAGTTGTTGTTGCCTGTATTGGGATCTATGAAGGGCGGTGAAAGTAGAACAGTTGCAGTATTGGCAAACATGTTAGAAATGTTACAACTGACTTTTCCGGTAATTACAATGGTTTGCTGTCCGGATGCCCCCACGGCCATGTTGGTAAATACATATGCTTCGGGCCATGTACCTGCCTGAGGAATTCCATTCAATGTCCAGGTTGTGGGGTCAATTACCTGAATAGGCATATTATCCAGCAAAGTAACCTCGGGTGCCACCGCCGGCCCGTTGTTGGTAACCACAAGGGTATAGGTAATATTTTGCCCGGCAGTAATAGCCCCGACCGGTGAAACCGTCTTCACCACCGAAATATCCGCTTCTCCGTCCACCTGAACATCAAACGAACAGGTAGCTTCATTTCCGCAGGCATCGGTGGCGGTCCAGGTAACGGTGGTCAGGCCCTGGTTAAAGGTGACGCCGTTGAGGGTGGTGTGGGGGCCGGTGGTTGTTACGCCACTCAACTGAGCCTCCAGCGTTACTGTGCCGGAGCAGTTATCGGTGGCGGTGGCATCCCAGCCGGTGCCGGAGTGGATATAAACATTGCCGGAGTTGACGGTGACGGTTTGATCTGCTGGGCAGGTGATGTCGGGAGCAGCATTATCCTGTGTCCAGGTGTAAGTAATGCTGACTTCTGTAGCAGGATTTCCGCAGGCATCGGTATAGTTGGCATTCCAGATCTGGGTGTATTCACAGCCCGTATTGGTTGGTCCTGCGGTTGATACAACAGGATCAAATACACCGTCACAGTTATCCAAACCGGTGAAAACCGGGGCGGTAACGGTTGGGTTGCAGCCTAAATCATCATTATTAATTGCTGTAGTTGTAATAACCGGCAAATCTGCATCTTGCGTCCACTCAAACACCACCACACACTGCGCCGTATTTGTCCCATCTGAAGCTGTTACAGTCCAGGTTTGGGTACGATCGCAGCCCGTACTGGAAATACTACCACCAGTAGCTGTAACCGTTGGGTTAGCGTTACAATTATCGGTAACCGTGCCGGCATTTGCGATGGCCATGGCTTCGTTTGGTAGTGTTACAGGATTGCAGCCAAGATCTCTGGGTTCTGTTGGGCAGTCTGCAAATACCGGGGCAGTATTGTCGGAAACGGTAAAGGAAGTGGTGCAGGTTACCGCATTTCCATTTTCATCTTCAACTCTTATGGTAATCGTGGTTATGCCCACGCCCACCAGGGTACCGGCAGCCGGACTTTGGGTAATGGTAAAATAGCCGGTTTGGGTGCAATTGTCGGTTACCACCACCATTCCGGTAACATCAGGCACCGCGGCCTGGCAGTTGGCATTGGCAGAAGCTGTTTGGGCAGGAGCACAGGTGGTAATTGCCGGGGCCTGATTGTCTTCAATCGTAACAACAAACGAACATTGTCTGGAATTTCCACCGGCATCAATCACTACCCATTGCACAGTGGTGGTGCCAATGGGAAATACATAACCGGCAAGCGTAGGACCTCCGGTAAGATTGTTGCTTAAAGTATAGGTTGTGCAATTGTCGGTAACCGTCGGATTGAATTCAGAACCTTGGGTAGTATAGGTACATACATTTAGGTCAGTAGATCTGGTTTGATTGCCCGGGCAGGTAATGGTGGGTGGAATATTATCGGTAACGGTAACATCAAAAGTACAGGTGGCTGTTTGGGGTGGTACGCTATTGTCAGTAAGGGTATAAACCACATGGGTTGTACCTACATTAAATGAATAAGTGCCTATAAAATTTAATCCGGTACCAGGGGAAGTAGCTATGGTAGCACCTGTCATTGCCCATGTTAGCGAAGCAATACCGCAATTGTCAAAGGGCTCGGGATTGGTCGTTGCTATGGTTGCAAAACATTCCCCGGGATCCACCCCTTGATTATATCCGGGAGGACAAAATACAAAGGAAGGCGCTTCATTATCGGTAACCGAAACTGAAAATTCGCAGGTAGCCGTATTGCCTCCGGGATCACTTGCCGTATAGGTTATAATAGTAACTCCCGGGTTAAAGGTGGTATTACCCACAAAGTTAATGCCCGTTGCCGGCGAATTGCCCGCAGTGGCGCCGGTCATTGCCCAGGTTACTGCCAGCAGATCGTAGCAGTTATCGACAACTATCGGATCGGGAGGGTCAAAGGTGGCGGTACAAACACCAGGATCGGTATCTACAGGAATATCATCGGGGCAGTAGGTGAATACAGGCGCCTGGGTATCATTTACCGTTACGGTAAAAGTGCAGGTGCTTGAATTCCCTGCAGCATCCTCAGCAGTGTAAGTTATTGTTGTTACTCCTGCGTTAAAAACTCTGTTTCCCACATAGTTAACGCCCGTTACCGGTGAATTACCTAAAGTTGCACCGGTCATTTCCCAGGTAAGCAGGGTAACACCACCAACGCCTCCGCAATTGTCGCTGATGGTTGGATTGGGCACATTGATGGTGGCTGTACACTGGCCTGCATCGGTGTTTCGGGTAATATTGGCCGGGCAGGTAAGTGTAGGAGGCTGGTTATCAAGCACAGTAACGGTGAAGGAGCAGGATGTGGGTTGTCCATTGAGCATTGATGAATAAGTTACGGTGGTTTCCCCAACATTAAAAGTACGGGTTCCCATATTGCCGGTACCGGTACCGGTTGTTGCTCCGCTCAAAGTCCAGTTAACTGTACTGGTGCATGAATTAGGTACCCATTGAATGTTTGGAATTGGAACCTGGGCGGAACAGCTTCCGGGTGTATTATCAACGGTAATATCTGAGGGACATTGGAGCATGAAGGGGCGGATGGTGACAGAGACTTTTTCTGTTGGAAGTATACAATTAACGGTTCCATTGTTATAATACACTGTAGGGGTTATAAGAATGTTTGTAGTAACTGTAGCATTGGTTGTGTTTCTGACAGTATACGGTATATCAGCCCAATGCCAGCAGAAAATCCAAAGGAAACAGTCCGTATTACCAACTGGACCACCTGTAGCAGGATTTATAAAATTCGGGTCTGCAGTCCAGGAATAGCGGATATATTTGTTTGAAACAGTAATATTTCCTGATTCAATTGAAACAGTGAGACTTGATCCTGGACAATAAGGTCCTCCCGGGCTGACGGCAACATCAAATTTAGCTGATAAGGAGAATGCGGTATAAACATGAACAGTATTCGAGAAGACCACTGTGCCACAAATATTGTCAGTAATCCTTAATCGATAGTACCTGTCATTTGTAGGCGGCGTATAAACAGACAAAGTAGCTCCAGCAATAATATTCCATGTAACATCGTCTGCACTTACCATCCATTGGTAACTATATGACCCTGACCCACCTGAAGGAGGTACTATCGTGGTTATTGGTTCAGCTGAATAACCTGTGCATATTATTTGATCACAACATATCTCTGGGGCTGCCAATTCCGGCCTTACTGTAATTGTAACCACATTACTATATATACTTCCGCATGGATTATTCGTTGCCATTACCCGATAATAGGTAGTTACCGTCAATGCTGGAGGTTGGTAGGTTGCACCTGTTGCTCCTCCAATATCAGTAAATGTTACATTATCGATACTACTTTGCCACTGATAAGTAAAAGTCCCTGAACCGCCGGAAGCATTTGTTCTGGTCAACAATCCAGGTGCAGTATTATAACATACAGTAGTCGGTTGTGCTGCTGTAACCACCGGTGCAACAAGTTGCCCCTGAACCGTAATCACTACATGGGCAGATGCCGCAGAACAAGCGTTACCATTCAATGTACTGGTGGCTACCCGGCGGTACCAGGTGGTTTGTATAAGTGCGCCGGGTGCATAGGTTGCGAGGGTTGCGCCTACTACCGGCAGCCAGGTCGTTCCGCTGTTAATGCTGTATTCCCATTGATAGGTAATTGTTCCCGAACCTGTTGCAGGGGTAGCTGAAGTAAGCGCAGCAGGAATGGCATTATAGCAAACGGTTTGGCTTGCCGCAATGGTACCGGGATTAACTATAGCCTGAACCGTAATGATTACCGTATTGGTAGGCACTGAATAACAGGAATGTCCGTTGGTGGTTGCCACGGTAATCCGCCGATACCAGGTGGTCTGTGTTAATGCACCTGGTGCATAGGTTGCTAGGGTTGCGCCACCAATTGGTGTCCATGTTCCACCGGCATCGGTACTTTGCTCCCAACTGTAAGTTATTGTTGCTCCCGGCGATGCTCCATTGGTAACCGAAGTCAGCGGGGCGGGTGTAGAACCATTGCAAATGGTTTGATTGGCCGCAATGGAGCCGGGGGTTACTGTTTGAATAACCGTAATGGTTACAGCTACCGTCCAGGATGAAACACATGAATTTCCGGCAAGGGTGGCAACGGTTCTTCTACGATAAGAAGTTGTTACAGTATGTGCTGTCGAAATATTAAGCCCCGGACCATGCTCACCGGCAATATCAACCCAGGCGCCTGTATTGTTGATTTGCCAGTCATAGGTTACGGTAGCCCCTGCAGTTGCAGTACCATCCACGATAGAAATTAAATTTTCGGGAATACCTCCGTTACAGATGGTCTGATTATTACCGATGCTTCCGGTGGTTACTGCCACATCCTGAATGGTGATGGTAACAATATTGCTGGCCACCGATTCGCAAGCAACACCGTTAAGGGTGGAGACTGTAAATCTTCGGAATTGGGTGGTAAAGGCAAGTGGACCGGGATTGTAACCAGCAGTGGTTATTCCGGCAATGGTGGTCCAAACTGTAAATGGAGCGACCGATCTTTCCCAACGGTAGGTGATGGTACCATCGCCGGTTCCGTTTTGTACACTGGTAATTGGATCAGGCGTACCTCCAAAACAGATATATTGATCTGCAGCGATGGAGCCGGCAGTGGGGACGGATTGAACGGTGATGGTAAAAGTTCCCGGTGTACCTGTACATCCATTTGCTCTTGGTGTGATGGTTATGGTTGCTATACCGGCAATAGTGGTAAATGAAGGTATTGCTGTCACTCCAGTTTGATCAGCCAATCCTATGGAAGTACCGCCGCTTATGTCAAAAACAACACCGGATGGCGTTCCGTTTAAATTTATCGGAGTGGTAGTAACATTGTGGCAATAAACCAGATTCCCAGGCGAAGTTACTGTTGGAGTAGGATGCACGAGAATATCATAGGTTACCGCTGTTCCGGTGCATCCATTGGCCTGAGGAGTAATGGTAACTGTGGCTGAGCCTGTTGTTGCTGTAAAAGATGGTATTTGAGTTACGCCGGTTTGATTGGCAAGTCCGACAGCAGCACCACCCGAAATGTCAAACACAACTCCTGTCGGTGTGCCGGAAAGTGAAATAACAGTAGTCATTTCTCCATTACAATACATTTGATCGGAGGGAGCAACAGCCGTAGGCAAATCATAAACGGTGATGGTGAAGGTAACCACACTGCCGGTACATCCATTGGCTACCGGGGTTATGGTTATGGTGGCAGTACCTGTTGAAGGAACAAATGACGGAAGTGCGGTAATACCGTTTTGGTTAGCCAGTCCTATACCTGTTCCGCCGCTTACATTAAATGTAACACCAGAAGGTGTTCCGGTAAGATTGATTACCGGAGTTGCTATGCCATTACAGAAACTTTGATCTCCGGGTGAAACGGCCACAGGTGTTGGATTGACCAAAACCGGAAAAGTTACCGCGTTACCGGTACACCCATTACCATTAGTATAATAAACACTAATAGACTGATTTCCGGGGGTATTCCAGGTTACAGATACTGAAGCCGTGGTATTGCCTGAATTTATTGTTCCTCCTGTAATACTCCAATTATAATTTGTCATTCCCGCTTCGGTAGTATATACCTGGCCTGCCTCACCCTGACAAACGGGTGTTGATCCGGTTATGGTTGCAACGGGAAGAGGGTTAACGATGATTGTACCCGTTGCATAGATTGTCGGCCCGCAACCACCAGTCAAAGGAATTGAATAGTTGAAGGTTCCAGATGCAGTTGGTGTTCCTGAGATGGTGATTGTATTTGCAGCCCATGCAGCAGTAACACCAGCGGGCAAACCGGTAGCAGCCCCGATACCTGTTGCACCAGTTGTGGTGTGGGTAATGGAGGGATTCAAAGCACTATTAATACACAAACTTGGGCTATAACTGGCTGGAGAAACGGTGTTGTCCTCGTTTACAGTAACCGTAGCCGAAGCACACGTTGTTGTATTGCAAGTACCGGAATAACGAACATAATAAGTTGTTGCGACAGTAGGATTTACTGTAATGCTATTTCCTGTTCCTGCTGAAGTTCCACCGCATGAACCTGTAAACCACTGCACTGTAGCGCCTGTTCCTAATGTACCTCCACTTGCGGTAAGCGTTGTTGAGGAGCCTGTACAAATCGTTGTCGTTCCGGTTATTGCAGTTGGTGCGACAGACAGAGGGTCTATTGCAATCACAGCAGAACCATTCATATTTGAGGTACATCCGCCTGCGGTGCGGGTGGCAACCACTGTATAAGTTCCAGCCACCGTTTGGTTTCCAAAGGTTATGGCACCTCCTGTTCCGTTAATCGCAGCACCAACAGGATTTCCATCCCGGTACAGTTGATAAGTAACACCATTTTCAGAACCATCCAAGCCAACTGCCAAACCATCACCACCCAGGCAATAAGAGCCGCCGCCGGTAACATTGTAGATGGTTGGAGGCTCGCAATCATCATAGGTGATGATGACCCGACCATTAGCTCCATTACCAGGCGACTGAGTCGAAGAGAACCAACCACCTCTATAGCCCCCACCACCACCTCCTCCAGGTTCAGTTCCAGCTGCGCCTGCAACACTTGATGTTGCGCCAGCTCCTCCGTTACCTCCTCCAGCCGGAGCAAGTCCCCCATTTCTTGTAGTTTGATTATTCATATAATTCCCTGCAAGGTTAGTACCAGCAGAAGACCCTCCTCCACCTCCATAATTCCCACCACTTCCTGAAGCTCCCCTACCCCCATTATATCTTGTATCTCCTACCCCTTGGCTTGCAAGTCCTTCAGCTCCTCTTGTATTTGAATTGTCAGCGACACTACCGCCACCTTTAGCCAATATTGTAGCGGGTGAGATAAACCAGGAATCATCTCCAGCGGAAGTATTTGTACTGCCTGTTCCAACATTTACGGTATATGTGTTGCCGGGCGTTACAACTAAAATGCTACGGGAATAGGCACCACCACCGCCGCCTGCCAGCGCAACATTGTATCCTGATGTCCTGGCTCCTCCTCTTCCGCCACCTCCCCAGCATTCAACTGTCACCTGGGTAACTCCGGCAGGGCAAGTCCACGTTCCTGATGAATTAAATGTCTCTTCCACCAGTGCCCTATCTCCCCCTCTTTCACTTCCCCCCAATATATCTTCCGGCAACACACTCATCGCAACCAGAGCCTCCTCTAGTATGGCGGTATCCAATTGGGGAAGTTCGGGAGAAACTTCGGTTTCGGGCAGGGCGGCAAGGGTTTCGGGTGTAACCGGCTCAATTTCGGGTAGCCGGGGTTGTGTGTTAAGGGTATCTGTTGGGCTTTTTACCAGCAAATCGCGGCCAAATACCACGGCATCAAAGCTTACGTTACGGGTGCAGAAGTCCACCAGGTAATCCACGGTGCTCCAACCGTAGATGCGGATGCTGAGGGTCTGGGGGTAGGCTACCCGGAGGCTGGTTTTTACTGGCAGGTTGCGGGGCTCATGGGTGGCGATATACACGGTGTGGCCAATCTGGGTTTTCTGGCGGGTGAAACCATCGTAGGAATACTGCACCGAAGTGCGCATATTTACCCGGCTTACGCTTACTTCCAGGTTTATCTGGTTTACAACAATGCGCATCCCTGGGGCCGGAGAGAGGGTATATTCGTAATAAGCCTGAGGATCAAGACTCTCAGAATTCCAACGACCGGCCATGGCGCCGAAATCTTCGGTAAAGCGCAGGGAATCCACGTCCCGTCCGGCATTGAACGAAAGGGTAGCGTAAGGCGATGGGAGGGCAATTTCGGCCGTGGAGGTTAGGGGCCAGTGGAATTGCACATTCTCTTGTGCGCTGATATTCAGGGAGATAAGTAAAGCCCCTATAATAAGGAACGTTACGCGCGCGCGCGAAAAAAGTCCCCCATTTTTGGGACCACAAGCAGACCTGACCGTTTCATCACCCCCACAAATGAGGTTGGCAGCAGTGGTATTTCGGCTGCTACCTGAGGTAAAATGGTATGGTCTGAATAATTTCAATGTGAGGTGTTGTGTATAATTGTTGGCCTTGTTTCACTTTGAATAAGCCAGGCAGTGCGGCAACCTGATATTAACCGCGCGGTTTTACGAGAAAGGGGATCACATTGAATTTATACTGAACAAAAGCGACAAAAAGGTGTAGAGATGATTTCATAAGGGCTGTTTTTTATAAATCAACAAGAGAGTGCATGGATAGAATATCAGTGGATGTCCTCAGACAATAAGGCTGGAAATCAACGTTAAGGGTTTTAAAAGTAGTTTGCGGGAAAAGGGCAGATAATCTGGAAAGTGGGGTGGTAATGGCGCACCGGAGTTGGACGCTGTAAACGGGCAAGGTGGTAAAATTGTAATACAGGTTTGCTGACTGACAGGCGGTAAAATCTACCTGCCTAAACATCCCCGAGCGTGCATAAGAATGCAGGGTTGGTGTGTGTATTGTTTTCATTTGCCTCCACTTTGCGTTTAAACAGATTACCATCACGAGTGCCTGGTATCAGGCAAGCGCTTATTCATCCCGGTAAGTTATTCTCCCACCTTTAGACCTTAAAATTCTGCGGTCATTCAAACGTGCTCCCACACACGTTTCCGTTTCCGGGTTGAATGCCTTATTTCAGGCCTGCAAAGTATATATCGTATTATTATGCAAATGTAACCCCAAATATAAGCAAAAAAAAGCGTATAAATACGTATTTTTCCTCTAAAACATTCAACAATCAGGCATTCATATATATAGTTATTTTTTTCATATCTTGTTATTATAGTTTTACATTTGAGAGGTGTTAAATATTTTTACACTTTACATTTGGAGAAAATGCTTAGCATGAATCCAGCTTGCTGAAAAACATCATTTTAACAATTCAAAAGCTATATATTTTAGAGAGGCACTGGCATTCATTTTTTAAAGTGAAAAATATTTTACATGCAAGCTTTTAAAGAAAGCGGAGGTTTTCGTTAAAAATTATTTTTTGAAATTTTTTGAAAAAAAATTGGGAAAAATTTTAAAGAAAATAAGTCTAACCCGTATTATATGCGGTTTAAAAATGCCACAAAATGTATGATTACCAGCTTGGGGAATGGTATAAATATCATGAAAAAGCCGGGCATTCCTGTATAAATGGTATATCTGACAAATTAAGACCGGTTCACAGTTTTGTCTGTTGGCCAATAAGGAGTTTTAAGCTGTGGAAATTCAAGAAAATAAGCTTTTTAGTTAAGTTTGCTTACCGAAAGGTACTCCCATTCCCGGTTAAGTTGTATAAAGCGCACTACCGCGGGATGAGAGGGTTGCACTCTGAGCCCGTTGCGCACGGCATAGTGCATGCCATAGAGTATAAGGTCTTTGGCGTACCCCTTTCCGCGCAGGGGACCCGGTACAAAGGCATTGTAAAAATCAAGGACTTGTCCCTGAAGGCGGTACGACAGGTATGATTCCTGTCCCTGGTGGTCAATAATGAACCGTTCACCGGTATCAATAACTGTGCTTTTCATAAAAACTCTGGCATTAATTTTTGAAAGCTATTTTTCTGATTTTCCCTTTAGAGGATGTAAAAGTACAGCATAAATGCCCGGATTGTATATCCGTTTTGTTAAAATAGGTATAAATACGGAGAGGAGTGAGCTGTAATCTGTGATCAGTGATCAGTAATCTGTGATCAGTGTATAGTTGAGTTGTTGATGGGTTGAGCTGTGGAGTTGTTGAGATGTTGAGTAGCTTACTCATCGAATTTTCGACAAATAAATTAGCGTAAATTTGCGGTTTTTGGTGATTGGTGATTGGTGATTGGTGATTGGTGATTGGTGTGGTGATTAGTGATTAGTGATTGGTGAATAGTGATTGGTGATTGGTGATTGGTGCCTGTCCGCCTCAGGCGGTAGATGTTGAGTGGTTGAGTTGTATTCCCGTTAAGTTTTCGACAAATAAATTAGCGTAAATTTGCGGTTTTTGGTGATTGGTGCATGCCCGTCCGCCAGAGGTCTAGACATCAAATCCTCAAATCGCGGGAGGAGGAACGACGATTCGGGATCAACCTATCGCTCAGACCTGACAGGTTGGAAGAAAACCTGTTAGAACAGCCCGTCTCAACAAATCAACAAATTAATGCCCCAACAACACCTCTATCATCGCATCGGCCACCAGCTTATTTCCGGTGGGATTCAGGTGTACGCCATCGGTGGTGAGTATGCCTTTTTCCAGATTGCGGGGATTGTGATTGAGGTTATACTTGAGAAACTTTGCCCGCAGATCGAGGAGGGTGCATTTTTCTTCCTCAGCCAAACGGCGCACGATACCGGAGTATTTATTCAGGTCTCCGTCAAGGGAATTGGAAAAGTCCGTCCGCTCGCCAATAACAGCCGGGGTACACAGGATCACTTCTGCCCCGGAAGCTTTAATTTTATGAATCACTGCGGTGTAAAACTGTTCAAACTTATCGGCATCGGTGCCGGTGCCCCAGGTTTTGTGCCAGACATCATTCACCCCAATAAATATAAAAACGATATCAGGTTGCTTTGTCAGCACATCATCATCCAATCTGAGGTATAAGTCATAAATCTTATTTCCTCCAATACCGGCACCTGTTAGCTCAAACTCACCCTCTTGATTTTTAGCTTTTAGCATATCCCGCATTAGATCTATGTATCCACCCCGTTCCGCCCCCATTTGCGTAATGGAATCTCCAAAGAAAACAACCCTTTTGGGCGAAGGCATCATAAAAGCCATAGCAATCATCAATAAAATTGTGATCAGGGAAAAGATGAAATATTTGGGTAATCTTTTTATTTTCATAAGATGCAGATTAAGGAACAACTTATTCGGCAAGGCTGGGTTTATTGCAAATTAGATGCGAATTTAAGAAAAAATGGTAATCCTGCCGGATTTGTCTGGCAACTTAGATCTAACAGCTTAGAAAGAAGCTCCCAGGACATGCTTTCTCAACAAATCTCACCTGAGACGGACAGGCAACAAATCGCGGGAGGAGGAACGACGGTTCGGGATCAATCTATCGTTCAGACCTGACAGGTTGAAAGAAAACCTGTTAGAACAGCCCGTCCCAACAAATCAACAAATCAACGCTTTAACAACACCTCCATCATCGCATCAGCCACCAGCTTATTTCCGGTGGGATTCAGGTGTACGCCATCGGTGGTGAGTATGCCTTTTTCCAGATTGCGGGGATTGTGATTGAGGTTGTATTTTAGAAATATAGAACGCAAATCGACGAGGGTGCATTTTTCTTCTTTCGCCAGACTAAGCACTATGGTTGCATACTTATTCAGATCTTCATCAAAATGGTTTGAAAAATCAGTTTTTTCGCCAATCACAGCAGGGGTACATAAAACTACTTCTGCCCCGCTGGCTTTTATCTTACGTATCATCGCCTGGTAAAAAAGCTCAAACTTGCCGGCATCAACATCTTTACCCCAGGTCTTGTTCAACACATCATTCACACCCACCAACACAACCACTATATCCGGTTTCTTTGCCAATACATCTTTTTCAAGCCGCTGATATAAATCGTACACTTTGTTACCGCCAATTCCTGAGCCCATGAGCTCAAACCTGCCATCAGCATTTTTAACTTTCAGCATACTCCGCATCAAATCGATGTATCCACCCGGTTCTGCCCCCATCTGCGTAATGGAATCACCAAAGAAAATAACCCGTTTGGGCGAAGGAAGTACAAAAGCCATGGTAATGGTTAAAAAAACCGTAATTAAGATAAAAACAAGAAATCCGGATGGTTTGGCTATTTTCATAAGATACCATTTAAGAATAAAGTCCCCTGAGCGGATTTATGGATTGAAAAAAATGAATTGCGAATTTACGAAATAAAACAATTGAAATAGAACCTTAAAATATACACCGCAATGTCATTAACCACATTTCTTCGGCCTGATAAGTATTAAATTATTACATAAAAACAATGTTTTTGACTGTATATCAACATATTAAATTTTTTATATGATGCGCAAGAATCATCCTTATCTACATATTTATATTACGAGAAATCAGTAAATTTTTTTTCCAAAATAATCCTTCAATAGCATTTACCCAGCATCAAAGAGGCGTTTTATTAAGGAAAGTTTCCTCACTTTTTTCGGAATGATAGTTTCGCAGGTGTAGAAGAAGTGATGGTAAGCAATATCTATATTAATACGCCTTTCTGGGAAAAAAGTAAAGAGAACTTTTCAATTGCAGTTTTGGCGAGTGGATGCAGCGTGAACTCAAAATTTTCTATCTTCGCTTCTTGCACACAAACCCTCAATCGATGAAGCTTAGAATCAATCTGCTGTTGTTGTTTTATATATGTTTATTTTTCTTTACCGATAATGTTCTGGCTCAAAGGCTGATGCTCCATCACAACTGGGAATTCAGGCAGGTGGGCACACAGCAATGGATGCCGGCCATGGTTCCGGGCACCATACACACAGATATGATGGCCAATGGGAAAATTGAGGATCCATACTATCGCCTGAACGAAAGGGAGGTGCAGTGGATAGACAAGGTAAACTGGGAATATGCGTGTAGTTTTTCCATTGAGCCGGCAATATATAAAAAACAAAACATCGTGCTGGTTTTTGAAGGACTGGATACCTATGCCCGGGTGTACCTGAATGGGGTGCTTTTGCTGGAAACCGACAATATGTTCCGCACCTGGAAAGCAGATGCTAAACCGCTGCTTCGCGTTGGAGAAAACAAGTTGAACATCGAACTTCTCTCCCCGGTTTTCCAGGGGTTGGCACAGCTTGAACAATGGGGTTATCCTTTGCCTGGCGACAATGATCAGTCGGGAAGGGGCGGAATGGGCCCGAATAAAGTAAGTATGTTCGTGCGAAAAGCTCCCTACCATTTCGGCTGGGACTGGGGGCCGCGCCTGGTTACCTCGGGTATCTGGAAACCAGTATTCCTGGAAGCTTTTGATGACACCACCATCGATGAAATTTACGTCACTACGCGGGCTATCTCCGACAGAAAAGCCAGCCTTCAGGCGCAGATTACCACCAGTAAGCCGCTGCAAACCGGTCAGAAATTGATGCTTATTGTAAATGGTCAAGAAACGGCCATCGAGCAGATGGATATCAGCGAAAACCTGACGACCCTTGATTTTAATATTCCCAATCCAAAAAAATGGTGGCCGAACGGGCTGGGCGATCAGCCGCTGTATAAAATTGAGATTCAATGGTTAAATCAGGGCAGACTACTGGATGATACAACGGTAAATATAGGTTTGCGCACGCTGAATCTTATCCGCGAGCCTGATAAACATGGTGAAAGTTTTTACTTTGAAGTCAATGGCCGTCCGGTGTTTGCCAAAGGGGCCAATTACATTCCCAATGATGTTTTTCTGACAAGGGTTACTCCCGAAAAGTATGAATATATTGTCCGTTCAGCCGCGGAAGCCAATCTGAATATGCTGAGGGTTTGGGGCGGTGGCATTTATGAAAATAATATTTTTTATGATTTGTGCGACAAATATGGCATTCTGGTATGGCAGGACTTTATGTTTTCATGCAGCATGTATCCCGGAAATGCTGACTTTTTAAATAATGTGCGGCGTGAAGCGGAACAAAATGTACAGCGTTTACGCAACCATGCCTGCCTGGCCCTTTGGTGTGGCAACAATGAGATGGAATACGCCTGGGCAGAGGGACATGAAGAACGTGGCTGGGGCTGGAAGCAGTTATATAACAGTGCACAGCGTGCTCAGATTTGGCAGGCATATGATACACTGTTTCACCATATCTTACCCCAGGTAGTGGCAGATTATGCGCCCGGTCAGCCTTACTGGCACTCCTCCCCTTCTGCAGGTATGGGCAAACTGGCCAAAGACGATAACACTTCCGGCGACATGCACTACTGGGGTGTGTGGCATGGTCAGGAGCCTTTCAGCGCCTTCAGGAAATACAAAGCCCGTTTTATGAGTGAATATGGCTTCCAGTCTTTTCCTGAATTCAACAGTGTGAAACGCTATACCCTGCCCGAAGACTACAACATTGAATCGGAAGTGATGACCTGGCACCAGCGCAGTGGCATCGGCAATTTACGCATCCGCGAGTATATGGATGCAGCCTATAAAGTGCCTGCAAATATGGAGCAATTCCTTTATGTGGGTCAGGTATTGCAGGCTGAAGCTATTGGCGGTGCCATGCGCATACACCGGGCCGCCATGCCTTATTGTATGGGCTCGCTTTACTGGCAGTTGAACGATTGCTGGCCTGTGGCGTCCTGGTCGGGCATCGACTACTATGGCCGGTGGAAAGCCATGCACTATAAGATAAAAGAAGCCTGTAAAAATCAGATTATCTATGCTGTAATTGAAGACAATGAACTCAGGGTATATGGCGTGAACGATCTGCCGGAAAAAATTCCGGCCATATTGCGCTTAAATGTTGCCCGTTTTGATGGAGAATCGTTGTGGAACCGTCCGGTAAAGGTAGTGTTGCCGGCAAACAGTGCTGCCCTGATTTACAGTATGCCGCTCAGCAAATTGCCCGTTAAGTATTCTGAAAATGAATTGTTTATGAGTGTCATCCTGGCTAAAGGAATCACTACCCTCGACCGGGAGATTTTGTTTTTCACCACTCCCAAAATGCTCAAACTGCCTGAACCGGAAATAAAGACACGCATCAGCGATAAAGGGAATCACCTGGTGATAGAAATCAGCGCCAGTAAATTTTGCAAAAACCTGATGCTGACCAGCGAAGACAATGAAGCCCGTTTTTCGGATAATTTCTTTGACCTGTTGCCGGGAGAAGTAAGGCGGATTACCTGCACCACCAAACAGCGCTGGGAAGACTTTGAACGTGGCTTTAAATTTCTGCATTTACAGCAGACCATGCAGGATTGAAGATTGCGGATTGCAGATTTGCCTTCGGTGAACTCCGCTTCGCTCCGGTGCGGATTGAATTTCCAACCACCAATCACCAGTCACTTATCACCAATCACCAGATGCAGGCAGGCAATCCCTTTTTTTGACAGGATTAACAAGATTTACAAGTTTGTTTTCTGACAGGCCTCCTCACATGTCCGCCAGATGGGGGCAAATGTCGACTCAACGACTCAACAGATCACAGATTACTGATCACAGATCACAGATTACAGATCACCAAGTTTGTTTTTTGACAGGCCTCCTCGCATGTCCGCCTGATGGGGGCAAATGTCGGCTCAACGACTCAACAGATCAACAAATCAACAGATCACAGATCACAGATTACAGATCACAGATCACAGATTGCGGATTGAATTTCCAACCACCAATCACCAGTCACTTATCACCAATCACCAGATGCAGGCAGGCAATCCCTTTTTTTTGACAGGATTAACAAGATTAACAAGTTTGTTTTTTGACAGGCCTCCTCGCATGTCCGCCTGATGGGGCCAGGCGACGGCTCAACGACTCAACTAATCAACCGCCAGATGGGGGCAAATGTCGGCTCAACGACTCAACAAATCAACAAATCAACAAATCAACAGATCACAGATTACAGATCACAGATTACAGATTGCGGATTGAATTTCCAACCACCAATCACCAACCACCAGTCACCATTCACCAATCACCAATTAACCACGCACATTAACGCGAATTATGTTTCAAAGGCTCAACGGCTCACCAAATCAACAAATCAACAGATCAACAAATCAACAAACCGCTCAATCCAGCTCCAGCAGCACCGGACAATGATCAGAATGCATGACTTCGGGCAGCATGCGGGCTGCGGTTTGCCGGTTTTTGAGGGCAGGTGAGGTCATATTATAGTCAATACGCCAGCCCAGATTTCTGGCTCTTACTCCTGCCCGGTAACTCCACCAGCTATAGTGGTGTGGATGGCGATTGAAGTACCTGAAACTATCAATAAATCCACCTTTGAGAAAGTCTTCCATCCAGGCACGCTCTTGGGGCAAAAAACCTGAAACCGTCGCATTTCGCACCGGATCATGGATGTCAATGGGCTTGTGGCAGATGTTGAAGTCTCCGGAAATCACCAGCTTTGGTCTTTCATGAAGCAGGTCGTAGGCATAATCGTAAAAATGCTCTAACCATTGCATTTTGAAATCCTGACGAAGTTCACCGGTGGTGCCCGAAGGATGATAAACACTCATCACGGAAAGCTCACCAAAATCTGCGCGAATAATGCGACCCTCATCATCATACTGATCAATGCCCATGCCCAGCACCACTTTATCAGGCTTCTGCAGGCTGATGATACCCACTCCGCTATAGCCTTTCTTTTGTGCTGAAAACCAATGACAATGATATCCCAGTGCCATCAGTTCATCCAGGGGTATTTGATCTGGTTGTGCCTTGGTTTCCTGAATGCACAGCACATCAGGTTTTTCATGCATCAACCAGGTAATCAGCCCCTTGTTTAAAGCTGAACGGATACCATTAACATTATAGGATATTATTTTCATTGAAGCTATCGGATTTATAACAGAATATTAAATCACAACTTAAACATGATTTAAAGAAAGGATAACCAATACAATGCCCATGACCAAACCTATACCGGCAACAACCAACAGCCTATTATTTAGTCTTTTGATGTTTTTCACGTTCAACTTATTGAGCCATGAATTCACTCTGGGATAGATGGTAAGAGCAAGCAGCCAGGCACCCACCAACCCTATTAAAGTCCCCACAAGTACATCGCCGGGAAAATGTACGCCCACATAAATCCGGGTATATGAAATTACCATGACAGCAAGCGCAAGCACTGCCTGAAGCACCAATCCCGGCCTGGAAGAAAATACATAAGTTGAAATTACAGCGGAAACCACTATGCTGTGGCCCGAAGGGAAAGAGTTGTGAAACATGCGGTAGCCAGCTACAGAATGCACTTCGGCCAAACTGTCAAAAATTCTGAAAGGACGGTCCCAGCCTTCGAACCAGGTATTTTTAAGCAATTGGCCCAGGAGACCCAGTATAATCACCGCAAGTATCATGTTGATGACCATTGCCGGATATTTCCTTACAAATATCAATGCCAGAAGTGAAGTAAGTATAAGACCATCGCCCAGATGGGTAAGCAAAAACATGGGCCAGTCTAAAAAAGGATGGTGCCAGCCATTAATCAATAAAAAACTGTCCCGGTATCCCATCAGCAATAATAAAGCACTTAGCCACAACCAATACAAAAGCATTAACAGTAAAAATAACCAGGGCAGTTGTTTATGTTCAGACTTCATAGCATTATGTTTGTTGGGCCGCAAAGCAAAAAGCAGACTTTTTGATTACTCCTGTGAGTATTCTTTGACCAGTTTTCGATATGCCGAAAACACATTGGCCCTCGAAACAAAGCCACGGTATTTGCCATTTTCGAGCACCGGAAGATTATAGTCTTTGGATTCGCTGAAAACCCGGGCTACGCTCTCCATGGTATCATGGGTATGCACGATGTTCTGTGGCATAAACATCAGGTTCCGCACAAATGTTTTATCATAAAGGGTATGGTCGAAAATAATGTCCCTTATTTCATTGATAAAGACCACCCCAAGAAAATTGTTCTCTTTGTCCACTACCGGAAAAACATTGCGTTCTGATCTTGCAATCACTTTCACCAGATCGCCCAGCGTATTGTCGGGACCTATGGGTAGGAAATTATCTTCAATCAGCCGTTCGATACTCAGGCGCGAAAGTACGGCCTTGTCTTTGTCGTGGGTAATGAGTTCACCTCTGGAAGCCAGCCGCTTGGCATAAATGCTGTGGGGTTCGTACAGGTTGATGGTCAGGTATGAAATGGTGCTGGTGATAATAAGTGGCACAAAAAATTCATACCCGCCGGTAACTTCGGCAATCAGGAATATGGCGGTAAGCGGAGCGTGCATCACCGCAGCCATAACACCGGCCATACCTGCCAGTACGAAATTGCTTTCGGGCAGGTTATGATAACCAATGGTATTGATCAAACGGGAAATCAAAAATCCTGTAACACCGCCCATAAACAGAGATGGTGCAAACACCCCTCCTACTCCACCGCTTGCCGTGGTACTGGCCATAGCTATTACCTTAAAAAACATGACCATCAGCAGAAATCCCATAAACAGCCACTGGTTATTGCGGAATTCATAAAAAAAACTGTTGTTGACAATACTGTTGCCTTCGCCGGTGAGAAAGGTACCAAGCACCTCATACCCTTCACCATATAAAGGAGGCAGCAGGAATACCAAAAAACTTACGATAACACCACCCACAAGCAGCCGTCGTACCGGCTTTCTGATATTGTATATTTTATTTTCAACGTAAGCATTGGCACGGGCAAAGTATAAAGAAACCAGTCCTGCAATGATGCCCAGAAGAATGTAGAAAGGGATGTTTTTAAGATCGAAAGGGCTGGTCATATTGAGGGCAAAAATAGAGGCATTCCCCATCAGAAAAGCGGAAATAGTCGTGCCGGTTACCGCTGAAATAAGCAAGGGAATAAGTGATGCCATCGTAAGATCGAGCATCAGCACTTCAAGAGCAAAAACTACTGCGGCAATAGGTGCCTTAAAAATACCGGCTATGGCGCCTGCTGCACCACATCCAATCATCAGCGTCATGGTCCGGTAATCCATCCGCATCAGGCGGGCCAGGTTGGATCCTATAGATGCCCCGGTAAGTACAATGGGGGCCTCCAGTCCAACAGAGCCGCCAAAACCAACTGTAATGGTACTCGAAATCAAAGAACTGTAATTATTATGCGGCTTAAGGTGGCTGTTGCCCCGCGAAATTGAATACAGCACTTTACTTACTCCATGGGATATATCTTCGTGAACAAAAAGACGTACATAAAGTACTGTTAGTGCAATGCCAATCAGAGGATAAGCCAGATAAAGCAGATTAAAGCTCTCGGTATCGAACCCCCGGGTAAGAAAAAGATAGAAGTAATGTACGGTGTTCTTTAATATAACCGCCGATAGCCCGCTTACCAGCCCCACCACCAGTGCCAGGATAAGTATTATATTACGCTGGCTGATGCGACCGGCACGCCATGAATTAAACCTTACAAGCAGCGTGTTGAATTTCATAGGGGGCAAAGATAGAAAAATGAAGGATATTATTGCTATTAACCCATGAGTAGTTGTCAACGAAGATAGATTTTTTCCAACTTCTTCCACCAAGCCCGAAAAATTCGGGAACTTCCCATATATAGGTTTTTTTCCGAAGCATTGAAAAAATATCAATAGTGGCCGGATAAGTTTAAGAGATTCATCGCTTCAATCTGATTAATAAAATATTACACTATTAATAGGGGATTGGGAGATTGAAGTAACTGCGTTTTCTATTACCCCAATTGCCCTTATTACTAAAAGCTATATGGCTGTCATTCAGAATCCTGCTCCGCCCTTACAGACAGGACGGGAAGGGATGAAGTGATGAATCTTTACCATTGAAGAAGAGTTTTAATCGGTCTCTGATGAAAAATAATCAATAAAATTAAATCACTTTCAGAAAAAATAAGCATAAACAAAAGTAATCGGCACTACACATCAACACTGCAGACTACCTCAGGAAAATATGCCGTCAATTAATCAAAGTCACAGGTATTTAATAAAGGCCTCTCATGACATCTTTTTCCTAAGTGTCGTATGCATTGAAGCAGAATCTCACATAAAAAACATAATAAACGGCCATTTACACATTTTTTTAAACCCAAAAAATGATCATAATGAAAAAAAAACGCCCTCTTTTGCTCGGAATTATCGGAACCATGCTTATACTTTCTGCTTCGTGCAGTAAAGAAAACGAGAAACTTCCCGATCCATTTTCCAATGGCAGCAATGAAAGAACCATGATTGTGGTAATCAGCGACCTTCACCTGGGTGCAGATCTTGCATACGCGGAATGCAGGGAAAATCTGAAACCGCTCGAAAGCTTCCTGAATAAGGTGAGCGTGTCACCAAACATAAAAGAACTCATTATTGCCGGTGATTTATTGGATGAATGGTTTGTACCGGCATATATAAATACTTATCAGGGCAAAGATCAGACTGACTTTGTTCAGCGCATTGCCACATCCAATAAGGAGGTAATCGCTGTTTTTAATAAAATCATTCAGGAGGGCAAAATTAAGGTTTCTTATGTCCCTGGAAACCATGACCTGACCATCACACCGGAAAACATTGAAATGATACTACCGGGAATCAATCAGGTAAGGGATGCGGCTTTGGGTTTAGGAACCTATTCACCGGAAGGTTTTCCATTACTTGCTGTTGAACATGGGCACCGCTATAACTTTTTTTGTGCGCCCGATCCATTTTCAAATCAGGATATTGCCCCTGGAACCATTACGCCTCCGGGTTACTTTTTTACCCGCCTGGGTGCTTTGTATGTAGACCAGGGCTACCCAACCACAGGAGAAACGCCTCCACTGGTAACCCAAAATACATCGGGCGATCCCAGCCAAAATCTAATGTACGAATACTGGAAAATATGGCAGTATACCACCAACATGTTCAAAATCAACAATGCTTTTGACGAAAAAATTATTGTGACCAATTTGGATGGCTTTACGGAGATTTACGCTGTTAACGATGTACTGCCTTTTCAAAACACGCCTGGTGGAACTATAGAAGTGAATCTTTACAGAAATATAGTTGATACCTGGGAAGAGCGCCAAACGCTCAATCATGTTCCGGTACACATACCCACCGCACATGCCATTGCCAATGCGGCCAGTGCCATTGAAACTGACAGTCTTGCCTATACCCAGTACTTTGCAAACCCGGCGTCTGATAAAAGGCTGGTTGTATTTGGACACAGTCATGTACCTCAAATTATTGCTTATACCAATCTAAAGGGTCAAAAATGCATTTATGCCAATTCGGGCACCTGGATTGATCATAATCCCAAAAGAACGACCATGCATTTTATTGTCATTAACCCACAAAAATCAGAGGCTTCTTCACAAACAGAGGTAAAACTTTACAATTTTGAAGGAGAAACGTACAATCAGATGGCCAAAGATGTTGTGAGGCTATAAGATGAACTCTCTATCAATGTAGTGACTGAAGTAGGTAAAAATATAATGGAAGGCACTCCGAATTTCACTTAATTCTGGATAACAGACTTATAGACTATTTGGGAGATTGCGGATGGAAGGAAGCGGGGCTTCCTCTCACCCCCATTGCCGCATATGACTAAAAGCTTAAGGGCTGTCATTCAGAGCGAAACATAGTGAAGTGGTGAACCCATGCCATAAATAAGGGTTTCAATCGGTCTCCAATGAAATTATCAGACACTGAAGCCACTCTGCTTTGGGCAAAAACTCATATCTTTACCGATTGAATTCAAAATCTCCAATTAATATCCACAATTATGCTTAAAAGACTCACTGCAATTGCTTTGATTATTGGGCTGGGCTTAAGTGCCTATGCTCAGGAGGATGCCCGCCTCCTAAGGTTTCCCGACATCAATAAAAACCTGATAGCTTTCGTTTATGCGGGCGACATATGGACCGTTCCTGCAAGCGGAGGTGATGCCAAACGGCTGACTTCCCACAAAGGGCTCGAACTTTTTCCCAAAATCTCACCTGATGGCAAATGGATCGCCTTTTCAGCAGAATATTCAGGCAGCCGTCAGATTTGGGTGATGCCCGCTGAAGGTGGAAACGCCCGTCAACTCACATGGTATAACTCCGTTGGGGTAATGCCGCCACGGGGTGGCTATGATAACGTTGTCCTTGACTGGACGCCCGACAGCAAACAGATTCTTATCCGGGCCAACCGCACTGAATTTGGTGAACGCAACGGTAAGTATTTCTTAGTGAGCCTGGATGGCGGCCTGGAAAAACCCCTGCAAATCGTAAATGGTGGTTTTGCAGTATTTTCACCCGACGCAAAAAAACTGGCCTTTACACCGGTCGATCGGGAATTTCGCACCTGGAAACGGTACAAGGGCGGACGTGCCACTGACCTTTGGATCTATGACCTGACCAATAACTCCTCAGAACAAATTACTGATTTTACCGGTTCGGACCAATGGCCAATCTGGTGGGGCAACGAAATTATTTTTGCTTCCGACCGCGACCTGCGCCTGAATCTATATCGCTACAATACCATCAGCAAACAAACAGCCCAACTTACTTTTCATAAGGATTTTGATGTAATGTGGCCTTCCGGCGAAAATGGTCAGGTAGTCTATGAAAATGGTGGATACCTTTATAAAATGGACATCGCCAGCGGTACCAACGCAAAGCTGACTGTTAATCTGAATTTTGACAACCCCAATCTGGTTTCCTATTTTAAAAATGTAAAAGATGACATCCACAGCTTTTCCGTTTCACCAACCGGCAAAAGGGCATTGTTCGATGCGCGTGGGGACATTTTCTCGGTACCTGCCGAAAATGGTGTTATCGAAAATCTGACACAAACACCCGGTGTACGTGAAATTTTCCCAAAATGGTCGCCCAATGGCAAATGGATCAGCTATTATTCTGATGCCACCGGAGAATATGAAATTTACCTGCTCGAAAACAAAAAAGGAGCTGAACCAAAGCAACTGACTAAAAATTCCGCTGCCTGGAAATACGAAGCAGAATGGTCACCCGACAGTAAATACCTGATTTACAGCGATCGAACCCTCAAACTTTGGCTTGTGGATGTGGCCACAGGTACCCAAACCGAGATAGACAAAGGCGAGATGAATGAAATACGCGGCTATTCCTTCTCACCAGATTCAAGATGGATCACTTACGACAAGGTAAGTCCAAACAGTCAGTCGGCAGTGTGGGTGTATAATATCCCTGAAAAGAAAGCTACCCAGCTCACTGATGATCAGTTTAGCGATTTCTCGCCAGTGTTCAGCGCCTGTGGCAAATACCTGTTCTTCGTATCCAATCGCGATTTCAATCTCGATTTCTCGAGTTTTGAATTCACTTACCTCTACAATAAAGCGGCGCGCATTTATGTGGTGGCGCTAAATAATGATGGCAGCAAGTTCTTTAAAGAGAAGAACGATGTAGAACCGGTAAAAGAGGAAACCGCCGCTGAAAAAGGTAAGGGTAAAGATAAAGATAAGGACGAGGTTCAGAAGGATACCGGTAAAACGACAGTAACTATTGATTTCACCAACATCAATAACCGCATTATTTCACTTCCGGTGGAATCGGGTGATTATCGACTGGTAGGACCGGCTGATGGCGGATTACTTTATCTGAGCGAAGGCAAACTGATGCGATACAATGCTGCAGAAGAGAAAACCGAAGAAATTATGGAACGTGTGTTTATGGTTGAAGTTGCGGCTGATGGCAAAATGTTTATTTACCGCTCTGGCAGCGATTACGGGATAGCCAAGGTAGCTCCGGGACAGAAAACGGGTACCGGTAAGCTCAATCTCGATAAATTAGATATGAAAATCAGTCCACGCGAAGAGTGGAATCAGATTTATGTTGATGCCTGGCGTATTTTCCGTGATTATTTTTATGTAGATAATCTTCATGGGGTGGACTGGAAAGGGCTGCAGACCCGTTACAGTACGCTATTACCATACGTGGGCAGCCGTTTCGACCTGGATTACATACTGAATGAGATTGTATCTGAATCCAACACCGGCCATTCTTATGTGGATTGGGGTGATATCGAGCGCGTAAAACGTATTAATACCGGTTTGCTTGGTGCGAAACTGGTCGCCGATGAAGCCGCCGGTCGTTATCGGATTGATTACATTTTCCCTGGTGAAAACTGGAACCCGGAACGCCGTTCCCCACTCACCGAATCTGGTGTGGATGTAAGACGTGGCGATTATCTGATCAGCATTAACGGAAAGGACGTTACCACCCAGGACAATCCCTACCTGTTTTTGGAAAACCTGGCTGATGTTCCCATTCAGTTAACGGTAAACAACAGGCCAAATGCAGATGGCGCCCGTACTTCCACTGTTAAGCCCATCGATAGCGAACTTGAAATCATGCATTTAGACTGGCTTAAACAGCGGCGTGCCATGGTTGATTCCCTTTCAGGTGGTAAAATTGGATATATCTATGTACCCAATACTGCCTTTGAAGGCAACCGCGAACTTTTCAGGGGCATGTATGCATACCATGACAAAGATGCATTGATTATTGATGACCGGTACAATGGAGGAGGATTTATTCCGGAAAATATGATCAACCTACTCGATCGTAAAACACTCACCTTCTGGCACCGCAACCACATGCAGCCAAACCGTGCACCGGGCATAGCCCACGACGGCCCAAAGGTGATGCTTATCAATGGCTATTCTTCTTCGGGTGGGGATGCTTTTCCCTATTTCTTCAGGAAACTGAACCTGGGCAAACTTATCGGCACCCGCACCTGGGGCGGACTGGTTGGTATCAGCGGCAATGCGCGACTGGTGGATGGCGGATACATTTCCGTGCCCCGCTTCGGCATTTTCGATGAAAACAGCGAATGGATCATCGAAGGCATTGGCGTTTATCCCGATATTGAAGTGGTTGACCGTCCCGAGCAGCTGGCAAAAGGTATTGATCCCAGCATTGAAAAAGCCGTGGAAGTGTTGCTGAAAGAACTTAAAGACAACCCTATGAAGAGAGTGAAAACACCTGCCCCACCTGACAGATCGGGGTGGATTGAGAAAGATATCAAGTAGGATTGCAGATTGCAGATTGAACTTCAAATCCGGTTGTGGTGGAAGCCTGGCCGGATTTGTTTTTGCTTTTTTTTCATTTATATACCCCGGCAGCAAGACCTCACCCTGCCCGTGGATGCTCAACGAAACAATAAAAGTTTATGCTGGAAGGTAGGATGAATTCTGGGTTGATTTGTTGATTTGTTGATGTGTTGATGTGAGGATTTGAGGATTTGACGATTTGATCCCGAATCATCGTTCCTCCTCCCGGGGTTTGATGAATGCTGATAACTGATCGTACATCACTGTTAACTGATC